>Ga0182013_10000494_pt1 | contig 55006 bp, 49 predicted proteins | sample 612S2MmetaG_FD_120487 | JGI IMG/M metagenome (GOLD analysis project Ga0182013, IMG submission 120487) | Permafrost microbial communities from Stordalen Mire, Sweden - 612S2M metaG | ecosystem: Environmental > Terrestrial > Soil > Wetlands > Permafrost | place: Sweden: Stordalen | collected...
AGCGGGCGTGTGAACGCTGGATGAAATGATAGTTAGCCCTGTTGTCCGCCGCCCGAATGGGATAAACTCATGCGGGAACGTTGAACGAAAACCACGACTGTCAACTTGACGGAGGATACATAGAAATTGGGAAAAAGCATGGTCCCGAGGAGGATCTTTTTTACCAAGGGTGTAGGCAAACACAAGGAGCGCTTGACATCCTTTGAGCTGGCCCTTCGGGATGCCGGAATCGCCTCGCAGAACCTGGTCCGCGTGTCTTCGATCTTTCCACCGCAGTGCAAGGTGATTACGCGCAAGGAGGGTCTTAAGTACCTGAATCACGGCGAGGTAGTATTTGCCGTGATTGCGGAGAATTCGACGCGTGAGCCGCACCGGCTGGCAGTAGCCAGCATCGGCGTAGCCATACCGGCGGACCGCAACACCTACGGCTACCTGAGCGAGCACCACAGCTTTGGGGAAACCGAAGAGCAGGCGGGCGAGTATGCCGAGGAACTGGCCGCAGAGATGCTGGCCACAACGCTGGATGTGGATTTTGACCCCGACAAGAGCTGGGACGAGAAGAAGGAGATCTATCGCATCTCAAACAAGATCGTGCGCACCAGCAACGTGACGCAGTCGGCAGTGGGCGACAAACGCGGGCTGTGGACCACGACAATCGCCGCGGCGGTTCTGATTCTGGAAGAGTAGCGGCGGCGCGAACGGCAAAGGAGGCCAATCCCGGACACGGGGTTGGCCTTCCTGCATGGCGGCGCCACAAGACAGCGGGAAGGAAGATGACAAGCACGCGCAAATACAAAGTGGGGCTGGTGCAGATGCGCATGAGCCCCGATCCCGAGGCCAACTTTGCGGCGGCGGTGGGGCATATTCACGTGGCGGCGCAGCGGGGCGCAAACGTCATTTGCCTGCCGGAGCTTTTCCGTGCGCAGTACTTCTGCCAGCGCGAAGACACACGCCTGTTCGATTTGGCGGAGCCGATTCCTGGACCCTCGACGGGGAAACTAGCCGTGGTGGCGAGGGAAGCACGGGTGGTGATTATTGCCTCGCTCTTCGAACGACGCGCACCGGGGCTCTACCATAACACCGCGGTGACGCTGAACGCGGATGGCGAACTGGCGGGGGTTTATCGCAAGATGCACATCCCCGACGATCCGCTGTACTACGAGAAGTATTACTTTGCACCGGGCGACCTGGGATTTCAAGCCGTGGATACGGCGTTTGGCCGCGTGGGCACGCTGGTCTGCTGGGACCAGTGGTATCCGGAAGGCGCGCGATTGACGGCGCTGCAAGGAGCCGAAGTGCTGTTTTATCCCACGGCGATAGGGTGGCATCCGGCAGAGAAAGACGAATTTGGCGCCGCGCAATACGATGCATGGCAGACCATCCAGCGCGCGCACGCCATCGCCAACGGAGTGTATGTGGCGGGCGTGAATCGCGTGGGCCTGGAGCACGGGGACATCCGAGGCAATCGCGCCGCGGGGCCGGGGCTGGAGTTCTGGGGCGGAAGCTTTCTGGCCGATCCCTTCGGGCGGATCGTAGCAAAGGCCTCGCACGACAAGGAAGAGATCTTGATAGGTGAAATCGACCTGGCGCTGATTGAAGATACGCGGCGCAACTGGCCTTTTCTGCGCGACCGGCGCATCGACGCCTACGAGCCGATCACGAAGCGCTTTCTGGACCCCGTGCATGCGTGGGCCAAGGACGGAGAGCCAAAGTAGCAATGCCAGTTCAAACACCCGCCAGAACGCCGCGTGAAGAGGGCTACCGCCTGCCCGCGGAGTGGGAGCCGCACGACGCCACATGGCTGGCGTGGCCGCACAATCGCGAAGACTGGCCGGGCAAATTTCAGCCCATTCCGTGGATCTACGCGGAGATTGTGCGCCTGCTTGCGGCGCATGAGCGGGTGCATATTCTGGTGGAGGATGCCAAGGCGCAGCAGCGCGCAGAGGGGATTCTGCGCCGTGCCGGCGCGAATCTGAATGAGGTGGAATTCCTTGCGTGGCCGACTGACCGCGTTTGGATGCGCGACTCCGGCCCGATTTTCGTGCGTAATGCGAAGGGGCGCATCGGCCTTACGAATTGGTGCTTCAATGCCTGGGCCAAGTATCCCGACTGGCATTTCGACGACCAGATTCCAGGGCGGGTGGCGGAGCTTCTTGGCGTGCAGGAGTGGCAACCGGAAATTGCGCTTGAAGACGGTTCCAGGCACCGGCTGGTTTTGGAAGGCGGATCGATCGACACGAACGGGCAGGGCATCTTGCTTACTACGGAGGAGTGCCTGCTGAGCGAAGTGCAGCAACGGAATCCTGGCGTCAGCCGTGCACAACTGGAGCAGGCGTTTCACGATTTTCTGGGTATTGAGCAGGTGATCTGGCTCCATCGCGGGATTGCGGGCGACGACACGCATGGGCATGTGGATGACATTTCACGATTTGTGGGGCCGACGACGATCATCACTGCCGTCGAGCCGGATACGAGCGACCGCAATCACTTGCCACTGGCTGAAAATCTGGACCGCCTGAAGGCTGCGCGCACCGGGGACGGAAAGCAGTTCACGCTGGTGGAACTGCCGATGCCGCGGCCGGTGATCTTTCGCGGGCAGCGGTTGCCGGCGAGCTATGCCAACTTCTACCTGGCCAACGGGCTGGTGCTGGCGCCGACCTTTCACGATAGAAACGACCGCGTGGCGCTGAATATTCTGGCCGAAGTGTTCCCAGAGCGGGAAGTGATCGGGATCCACAGCGTGGACCTGATATGGGGATTGGGCGCGCTGCATTGTATGACCCAGCAGCAGCCGGCCGGGCTAGCATAGTGACCATGACCGGCGACCACGAAGCGATGCAGGAATCCCTGGCCGAAGCCCACCTGGCCGCGGAGGCCGGCGAGGTGCCGATTGGCGCGGTGGTGGTGCACGAGGGGGCAATCATCGCGCGGGGACAGAATCGCACGCTGCGCGACAACGACCCCACGGCGCACGCGGAGATGGTGGCTCTGCGCGCGGCGGCGGCAGCACTGGATAACCACCGGCTAGGCGGATGCACGCTCCTGGTGACGCTGGAGCCCTGCGCGATGTGCGCGGGAGCCATGATTCATGCGCGGATTGACCGGCTGGTGTATGCGGCTTCCGATCCCAAGGCAGGCGCAGCCGGGTCGGTACTGGCGGTGATCAATCACCCGCGGCTGAATCACCAGATGCAGGTGGAGCAGGGAACTCTGGGCGAGGAAGCGGGGGAGTTATTGCGGAGCTTCTTTCGCGAGCGGCGGTAAAGCTAACCAGGCCTCTGACCGTTTGATTTCGTGCATTCCCACCCTTGCGGCAAAGACAAATACGCCGCAAGGATAGGGCACCCATATAGTCACGACATCACGCGGTCAGAGACCTAAAGCCGGTAAAGTTAAGTTCTGGTCAGCGCCTTGATGCGATCCGCTTCCGCCGGGCATAACTCGACTAACTCGGCATAACTCGCGTTGCGATAGTCGGCGAAGTCAAAGCCGGGCGTGACGGTGCAGCCGAGGAGGGCGACTTTGCCATTGCCGACGAGCCGCGTGCCTTGCCAGACTCCGGCGGGGACGACGAGCTGGACATGCTGCCCAGCGGCGATGTCAGGCCCGAGGATGAATGTCGCGGCGTCCCCATCAGGAGAGATTTGGAGCATCTCAACCGGGTCACCAAGATAGAAGTGGAATATCTCGTCGGAGTCGAGAACATGCATCTCGGAGAAAGTTCCCGGCTCAAGCAGGTAGTAAATGGCGGTGCCCTGTGCGCGCTGGCCGCGAGGCAGGTCCACAACGCCGGGCGAGGCATAAGTGCGGCGGAAGAAACCACCTTCAATGGGATGCGGTTCGAGATGCAACAGGGTCTTGATTTCGCTGGCGGTCATCATCACCGATGTTAGCAGCGAAGACGCAGTAAAATGGAGGCATGAAAGTGCAAGTCTACTCCTCTGCCTGGTGCAGGGATTGCCGGGCGGCGAAGCAGTTTCTGGACTCCCACGGTATCGAGTACACGGAGATCAATGTGGACACCAATCCCGGTGCATCGGCCGAGGTGGTGCGCCATGTGGGCAAGCGGGCTGTTCCGCAGTTCGTCATCGACGGGGAGTGGTTTCAGCCTTACAAGCCGGGGCGCGGGCTGCTTTACGATGAGCTGAATCAGCGCTTTGGCATTGCGCGAACCTGAGCAGGTTTTCCTCGTACAATCAAGAGTTGGCAAGGGCGCTTGAAAATGGCCTAGCCAGGAGTTTGCCCGTGATCGACCGCTACACACGCCCGGCGATGGGCCGCATCTGGACGGACGAGAACAAGTTTCGCTGCTGGCTCGAAGTGGAGTCGGCGGCCAGCGCTGTGCTGGCAGAGGACGGAGTTATCCCCGCCGCTGCCGCGGAGGCCATTGCCACCAAGGCCAGCTTTTCATTGGCACGCATTCAGGAGATTGAGGCGGAGGTGAAGCATGACGTGATTGCTTTCACGACCGCGGTTGCAGAAAACCTGAAGGCGCAAGGGCTCGGAGAGCAGTCGCGCTGGCTGCACTACGGCCTGACCTCGAACGACGTGGTGGATACTGCGCAAGGACTGCAGGTAAAAGAGGCGTCGGGGCTGATTCGTTCCGGCTTGCTGGCTTTGCTGGCAGTGCTGAAGCGGCGGGCGATCGAGTTCAAGCAAACACCGACGATTGGCCGCACGCACGGGATTCATGCGGAGCCGACTACGTTTGGGCTGAAGCTGCTGAACTGGTACGCGGAGATGGAGCGCAATCTGGCGCGTTTTGATGCGGCGGCAGAGGACATGCGGGTGGGCAAGCTCTCCGGCGCGGTGGGTACCTTCGGGCATCTAAAGCCGGAACACGAGGAACGGATCTGCGCGCGGCTGGGGCTGAAGGCGGCGCCGGTGGCGACGCAGGTGATCCAGCGCGACCGGCACGCGGCGTATATTTCGACGCTGGCGATTATCGGCAGCACTCTGGACAAGATTGCCATAGAGGTGCGCCACCTGCAGCGGACCGAAGTGCGCGAGGCGCAGGAGTATTTCAGTGAGAAGCAGAAGGGCTCCTCGGCCATGCCGCATAAAAAGAACCCGATTACGCCGGAGCAGATCAGCGGACTGGCGCGGGTGTTGCGGGGCAACGCGCAGGCGGCCTTCGAGGACATTCCGCTGTGGCACGAGCGGGACATTTCGCATTCGTCGGTAGAGCGGGTGATCTTTCCCGACTCGACTATCCTGGTGGACTACCTGCTAGCGAAGACGACTGACTTGATTGACCGGCTGCTGGTGTATCCGGAGCGGATGAAGCGGAATTTGGAAAGCACGGGCGGGCTGATTTTTAGCGGCCAGTTGCTGCTGGACCTGGCGGAGGCGGGGATGCTTCGCGAGGATGCGTACCGGCTGGTGCAGGCCCACGCCATGCGGGCGTGGAAAGAGGACCTGGTATTCCGCGACGAGGTGGCGCGCGATCCGGCGATTACCAAGCTGCTGAGTTCGGAGAAATTGGCACGGACGTTCGACTACACGCGGCAACTGGGCAATGTGGATGCGATTTTCAAACGCGTATTGGGTGAGTAGATTCAAGGTTTCCCATCCTTGCGCTGAAAAACGCGCAAGGATGGGGCACCCCATTTGAGTAGAAGAATTCGCGGTTTCCCAGGTCTCAAATGCGAGACCTGGGGCACCGAGCCGGCGCGTGTAGGAGGAGTAAGCGAGGTATGAAGCAGATACCGGACGAGGCTGCCGAGCGGGTGCTGGGAATGATTCGCGAAGCGATGGATATGGATGCGCAGGGCAAGACGGGGGAGGCTGCGCAGTTTTTCAAGCCCCTGGTGGATGAGTTTCCGGAGACATCCATTGTGCACAGCTATATGGCATGGATATTGTCACGCGGAGGCAAGCATCGGGAGGCGATCGAACACGGCCGCGTTGCAGTGCAATTGTCGCCGGAGTCGGAGATGTCATCGATGATGCTTTTCCGCGTGCTATGGAGCGCAGGAGAGCACATGCAGGCGCTTGACGAGATGAAAAGGCTGTCGGCGTACGGGCGCTCAGAGGAGTACGAGCGCATGATGCAGGAGTGGAACGAGGGCAAACCCGTGGAAGAACCGAAGGATGGCGTTGAGGAATGACGACTAGCGAATCGAATTTGGCGCATCTGACTGTTGCCATCACGGGCGCGTCGGGGGCGGTTTTTGGTCGCGAGTTGCTGCGCGCGCTGGAGGCGGATGAACGCGTGGGGCGAGTGTACTTTGTGGCATCGGAGAACTCGCTGCGTGTGCTGGCCGAAGAACTGGGCGTCTCCGGGCGCAACGATCTGGTGGAAAAGCTACTGGGCAAGGCAGCGGTAAAAACGGTGCAGCTTTCCGATGCGGACATCGGTGCGCCGATTGCGAGCGGCAGCCATCCTTCGCACGGAATGATTGTGTTGCCCTGTTCAATGGGGACGCTGGCGGCCATCGCGCTGGGGCTGGCCAACTCACTGATTGCGCGCGCCGCGGATGTGACGCTCAAAGAGCGGCGGCCACTGTTGCTCTGCGTAAGAGAGACGCCGTTTAACCGCATTCATTTGCGGAATATGACATTGGCCGCCGAGGCGGGGGCGACTATCTTTCCGGTGATCCCGGCGTTTTACAACAAGCCGGTGGATTCAACGGAGATGGCGCGGCAGTTTGTTTTTCGCGTTCTGGCGCATATCGGGCTGGGGCAACCGGGGGCGTATGTGTGGAAGGCGGAAGAGTAGGGAGATCCTCCGCCGCTTTTTCGATTGAGTTGCTATCAAACCGGATACTGGATGGCGTGCTTGCCTGGCGTGAGCTGTACCTCGATGAAGTTCCCCTTCGACAATGCGTTGCGGGTCTGATGGTCGATGGAAACAGATTCGTACCGGCCCTGCTTGTAGAGGCGCAGCGTGGCAGCGGTGTCGGGTGGAGCGGAGCACTCGATGGACAAAGCGCCATCCGCCCCTTTGGACCAGTTTATTTCCACCGGGCCAAACTCGGTGACCGCAATGCCACACGCCCAGGCAAGATCGGCGCAGCGCGGCTCGATGAGAATAGAACGACTGGATACAGGCCCGACGCGGCGAGCGCCGAGGGTAAAGGCGGTAAGGAAATAGCCGGGAGACATGCCGTACATGTGCGCTTTTGATCCTCCGCCGTCGACGAGCTCCTCCCAGGTTGTTTGCCAGGGACAACCCACCTGCAACTTCCAGCCAGTTCTCATCCGGTCGAGGGCGAGCATGTCCTGCTTTTGCTCTTCCATTTGGAGGAGGGCATGGAACAGGTAGTAGTGCGACATGGGTCCCGTGACCTGATCCAAGTGCGCCAGGAGCCAGCTTCTGACCCGATTGAGCCGGTCGGCAGGGACGATGCCAGAATAGAGCGCGAAGAGAGCGGCCTGCGCGGTGGGTTGATAGTGCCCATCGACAAACGGGCCGGTGAACATGCGACCGTTGAGCTGCTCGGCGGTTTTTGAGCCGGGGCCGAACAGACCTCCGTAATAGCCTCCCTGGTCGTTGTTCCAGAGCAGAGTATTGAAGCCGGATTTGAGGCGATCGGCGTCTGCGGCGAATGATTGGCTGTCTGACAGCTCTCCAACCTTGTTACCGAGATAGGCGGCATCGGACAAGGCGCGGTAGAACATCGCATTCAGGCCGGCGCCTTCGCATACCTGGTAACGCAGCGGGTTGTCCCATACCTCCCATTCGCGCGCCTGGACCAGGCCACGCGCAGTGCGCCGGTCGAGAAACCATTGAATGAGCTTTTTCAGTGTTGGCCACAGTTCGTTTACCAGTTGGATATCGCCAGAGCTGTCAAAGTAGTCTCTGAGCAGGACGACCCAGTCGCACGAGCGGTCTTCCATGATGGCGTGAATATCCCATCGCTCGGAACAACTGTGCGCCTTGAGTTGGCCTTCTGGAGTCTGGGTCAGAGCGATGCGACGTAGCAGGGCCTTCAGGAGGCGGTTGTCGCCCCAGTATTCCTTGCCATTGGCGGTGGGCCCGCGCATTATGACGCGGGTGCAATCAAAGGCGGGCGGAGAATCGTCGGTCCACTCGACGCGTTCGCGATCGGCGCAGTCCACATAGGAGTCTTCGCTTAGCAATTCGAGCGAGCGGGCGCAGATTGTCCATAGCTGAGTGAGAAGGGGATCGCTGCACTGGAAGGAGCCCACACGCTGAAAGGGATAGCGAACCTCGATGGCTTCAGCGCGCCGGAGCGTAGCACGACCGGAGCTGAGGCGAATGGAGAGGCGGCTGAAGGCGAAGGTGTCACCACCGATATATCGCTGCGGACCACGGCGCGCAATATAGGTGCTCTTGCCACTTTGCGCGCCTTGGGGAAGCTGATAGGCGATCTCTATTTCGCTGCCGTCCTCGGAGTCCAGTTCGAGGTTGTGGTAGCCCTGGATAATCTCAGGCAGATCAGCGGTGAATTCCTGTCCCGGCTGGAGAACGACGGGAACTTGTCTTCCAGTTGCACTCCACTCCCGCGGCGTTTCCGATTGCAGGGGAGCTGTTCGTGGCCAAACCGGAAAGAGCTCTGGGCCTCCGGTGAGAATGGAGGGCGTCCATGCCGCAGGCGCAAAACCGGGGTTGGTGAGGTCGAAGCCGTTACGGGCATCGATGTGCTCCTCGATGGAGGCCCAAGCCTCATCTCGCGGACCGAAGGAGCGATCCGGCTTGGCCAGCCAACTGGGGTCGGTAGCAATCGTCATGGGGGTCGAGCCGTGCTGAAGATGCACCACCGCGGCAAATCCCGGATCGTGGCGCATGATCCGTCCGGTGGGAGCGTCGCGATGAACGAGTACGGCGATGAGGTTGCGTCCTTTGCGCAGGGCTCCGGATATCTCCCGGGTGTCGTACTCTGGGCGCTGGTTCTGGAATCTACCGGGGCCACGACCGGAATAGATGCCGTTGATATAGAGCCGGTAACGAGTGTAAGAAAAGAGACGAATGGACGCCTGAGACGGAACGGATTCAAGGGAGAACTCGCGGGCAAACACCACGTGAAGGTCGGGTGTCGGTACGGGCTGATGCCCATCGGATGAAGAGGCGATTGCAGCCGCCGGTCCGTTGGCTTTGAGCGGCACGGGAACGGACTCGGAGGACCAGATCATTTGAGCAGTTAGGAATTCGCCAATAGGCTTGGCCTCCTGCGCAGAGGCCGAATCGTACAGGAATGCCACCCTGGGCAGGGAAATGGAGATGCCGGCGGCAAGGCTGCTCTTAAGAAAAATGCGTCGTTCCATCGAATATTCCTTCACTGAAGACGATCCAGCCAATGCCAGCCTCGGCGTGGCAAAAGTTTACGTGCGCGGTGAGGGCAGTAGGATTTGGTTGGATACATCTTTGCGCAATTGAGCGCTTTTGGCGAATCGGAGATCCTGTATCGGCTCAAAAAGCTGACTTTAAGCGGAAAGGCCTGATTTGACTTTTGGCGCTGCTTGCGCCGATACTGCCTTCAATGCGTAGCTCAGGGAAATGCGGAATTGGGGTCATGGCCATGTGCATGTGTCGCGCATGCGGATCCATCCGTATGGCTTCTGAGCGGCGAATGCGCTAGTCGCAACCGATTAAGAAACCAGGCGGCCCGGATCCAGAAGTGGATTCGGGCTTTTGCATTTTCCGGCTTGGGTGCGGCTCTTTGAAAGCCCCGTCCCCGCCGCATCTCAACCCGCTTTGAAATTGAAGGAGATCACGATGTCCGATGCCAAGAAGCAACAGTTTGCCACCCTCGCCGTTCATGCCGGCCAATCGCCCGACCCGGCGACTGGCGCACGCGCTGTCCCCATCTACCAGACGACTTCCTACCTGTTTCAGGACGCGGATCACGCGGGGCGGCTGTTCGCGTTGAAGGAATTTGGCAACATCTACACGCGCATTATGAACCCCACCACCGACGTGTTTGAAAAGCGGGTGGCAGCCCTGGAAGGCGGAGTGGCGGGACTGGCCGCAGCGTCAGGCCAGGCGGCGGAGACGCTGACCCTGACGACCCTGGCTTCAGCCGGAGAGGAGATCATCTCCACGACTTCGCTCTACGGGGGCACCTACAACCTTTTCCATTACACGTTTCCGCGGCTGGGCATCAAGGTGCGATTCGTGGACGCCGACGATTTCGACGGCCTGCGCGCGCTGATCAACGACAAAACCCGCGCCATCTACACCGAGACGCTGGGCAACCCCAAGCTGGACGTAGTGGATATTGAGAGGCTGGCGGGCATTGCCCACGAGCACGGCCTGCCGCTGGTAATCGACAATACCTCGGCCTCGCCGGCCCTGGTACGGCCCATCGAGTGGGGCGCGGACATCGTGCTCAACTCTGCCACCAAGTTTCTGGGAGGGCACGGCACCACCATCGGCGGCGTGATTGTGGACGCGGGCAAGTTTGACTGGGCGGCATCGGGGCGCTTCAAGGACTTTACGCAGCCCGATCCCTCGTATCACGGCCTATCGTATGTGGACGCATTCGGTCCGCTGGCTTTCATCCTGAAGGCGCGGGTGCAGGGATTGCGTGACACAGGGGCGGCGCTGTCGCCATTCAGCGCCTTCCTGCTGCTGCAGGGCGTTGAAACGCTACACCTGCGGATGGAGCGCCACTCAGAGAACGCGCTGGCGGTGGCAGACCACCTGGAACAGCATCCCGGGGTGGAGTGGGTCAACTATCCGGGCCTGAAGTCCAGCTCCTATTTCGAGCGCGCCAAAAAGTATTTGCCGACCGGACAGGGAGCGCTGATCACCTTCGGCATCAAGGGCGGGTACGAGGCGGGGAAAAAGCTGATTGACGGGCTGGAACTGTTCTCGCTGGTGGCCAATATCGGCGACGCCAAGTCACTGGTGATTCACCCCGCCTCGACCACGCACCAGCAACTGTCAGTGGAGGAGCAGGCGGGAACCGGCGTGACTCCGGAACTGGTGCGACTGTCGGTGGGCATCGAGGATATTCACGATATTCTGGCCGATCTCGACCAGGCTATCGAGGCGGCCAACGGCCACGCCTTCACGAGTAAAGCAGAGGCGGCGGGTCTTGCTGCACAATGAACGTTATGACCGAAGCCCAAACCGGAGCCCCGGCAACCGGCAGAGCAGGGCTGGAACCCACGTATGAGGGGGACTTTGTGCTGGACCGGCACCTGCTGCTGGAGAGCGGGCGCATGCTGGCCAATCCCACGCTGCACTATGCGGTGTATGGGCGGCTAAGTGCCGCCCGCGACAACGCGGTGCTGGTGTGCCACGCGCTGTCCGGTTCGGCGCTGGTGGGCTCGTGGTGGCCGGAGATATTTGCTCCGGGCGCGGTTCTTTCACTGGATCACGATTTTGTGATCTGCATTAACCTTCTGGGTTCGTGCTACGGCTCGACCGGGCCGGGCTCGGTAGATCCCGAGACGGGGCGGAGTTACGGCCCAGACTTTCCCCTGGTCTCGATCCGGGACAATGTGAGGGCGCAGGCGCAGTTGCTGGATTCGCTGGGCATCCGGCAGCTGCGGCAGGTTCTGGGAGGCTCCATTGGGGGCATGCAGGCCCTGGAGTGGGCCATGCACGATCCGGCACGGGTGGAGCGAGCGGCCATTATCGGGGTTGCGCCCTTGTCTGCCATGGGGCTGGCGCTGAACCACCTGCAGCGACTGGCCATCCAGAACGACCCGGACTGGGCGGGAGGCCACTACCTGCCCCAGCGTCCGCCGCGGCAGGGCCTGGCGCTGGCGCGGCAGATCGGGATGCTCAGCTACAAGTCCGCGGCCTTGTTCGACGAACGTTTTGGGCGCAATCCGAACAGGAATGGCGAAGACCCATGGGCGCTGGACAACGCCGGTGGCGGGCTTATCGGGGGGCGCTTCGATATTGCCGGATATCTTGACCACCAGGGGGAACGGTTCATCGAGCGGTTCGACGCCAACTCCTACCTGGCGATCCTTCGCACCATGGACACCTGGGACCCACTGAACGGCCATGCGTCCGCGGAAGAGGCATTCCGGCGGATTCGGGCGCGGATCAACTTTGTGGGGATCAGCTCGGACTGGCTATTTCCTCCGGCCTCAGTGCGCGAATTTGCGGCTACGATTCGCTCCACGGGAGTCCAGGCTGACTACCGGGAAATGTTCAGCTCCCACGGTCACGATGCCTTTCTGGCCGAGCAGGCGGAGCTGGTGCGACTTCTGCAATAAGCTCTTCCCCAGCCTGAAAGACGACAGGGAACCGTTCTGGCCCTTCCGGTGTCTAAGCGGATATGCGCTGCCGCTCGAGCGGCGCTGCCGTCGAGACCGCCAGGGGGCGGGGTGGCGCGCCTGAGCACTGCCCGTTTGCGAAAGCCGTGGCGCCGCCTGGACTGGCTGGGGCGGGCATTGCAACCGTGTCCTGCGAGGTTCCGCGGCGAGAAAATGGTGTTTGCTGAAGGTGATGGCTTGTCAGGGGCGGCGTGGCTTTCTATAATCCTCCCATCACTGCATTGGAAACCGTGGTACAGTTCATCCGTCACCTCGGCATATAACTGTGCATACGGGACGGTTGTACAATTCGCGAGTGAGCGATTGAGTATTGATCTCGATTCCGGTATTTCCCAGGAGCACTAAATGAAGAAGTTTGTTTTTGCATCGGTGATGGCGTTGGCGAGCATAGGATTCGCCGTGGCGCCCGTGCTAAGAGCGCAGGACCAAGTCGCCCTGCCTCCAGCCGAATTCGCTGCCTATTCACAGGCAACAACCCAGACCGATCCCGCGGCCAGAGCGACGGCCCTGGAGACCTTTCTGACGAATTATCCGCAAAGCAAGGTAAAGAATACGGTTCTCGACGGCCTGGTAGACACCTACCAGAAGCTTCAAGATGCCGACAAGACCCTGGGCGCTGCCAGCCGGCTGCTCCAGGTGGATCCCAACAACATGAAGGCTCTCTTCATCTCGGTATTCATCAAGAAAGGGCAGTGCGCCAAGACCAGCGATGCGCAGACTTGCGACGATACCGCGGCACTGGCCACCAAGGGCCTCGCGGCTCCCAAGCCCGCCGATCTCAAAGACGACGATTGGAAGAAAGAGACAGGCGCGGCTTATCCGGTCTTCCATTCAGCGATCGCCCTGGATGACATCATCTCAAAGAAGGACATTAAGGGAGGTATCTCAGAGTACCGCACGGAACTGATGCTCTATCCTCCGGATCAGTCCACCAGCGGGGCGGGATTGTGGGACACGCTGCAGTTGGCCGAAGCGTATGTGAAGCCCGATGGCAGGGACCTGGTGCAGGCGTGCTGGTTCTATGCGCGGGCATGGAACTACGCCACCCCGCTCAAGGCCCAGATTGAGACGAAGCTCGAGTATTACTACAAGAAGTACCACGGAGACCTGAAGGGGCTGGACGACATCAAGACCCAGTCGGCGGCAACCCTATTTCCTCCGGGCACCTTTACAATCTCTGCTGCCCCAACGCCGGCTGAGATGGCTCACAAGGCGATGGTGGAGACTACTGACCTGAAGAGCCTGAACCTGAGCGACAAGGAGTTCATCCTGGGCTCGGGCTCGAAGGAGGATGCCGACAAGCTGTGGGAGGTGATGAAGGACCAGGCAACGCCTTGTCCCGGAGTGGTCATTGAAGCCACCGCATCGACTCTGAAACTGGCGGTATCTCAGGATGCCAAAGACGCCAAGATCGCAGACTTCATCGTCAACATGAAGAAGCCGCTGGAAGAGAAGGAAATTCCGGCAGTTGGCGCAGAGTTTGGCCTGCAACCGGCAGCCGAACTGGATGGGACCTACGACAGCTACACGCAGGTAGCGGCCACGGCGACCATGGCGCAGACTGCGCAAATCGTCCTTCGCGAAGGCGTAATTATTCCGAAGAAGGCTGCTCCGGCGCACAAGCCTTCGGCGGCGCACAAGACGACTCACACGGCCCACTAATCCTGGGCTGTTGATTGAGTAACTCGGGCGGCGGGTTCTGATGAGCCTGCCGCACGACAACCTGTTCCTGGGATTACAAAGGGCAGCCCGATCCGGGCTGCCCTCTCTGTTTCTGCGGCTGAAAATCGCGATACTTTGTTAGTCTGGGACCAACATGGTCCGATTCGGAATGCTCCCCACTATTTTGGCAGTCGTTTGCACCGCATTACTCTGCGTTGCGCTTCACGCCCAGACGCCGTTTGAGGAGGCCCAGGGCAACGCGTTCCGCGGCAAGCCTGTACCTGCGGCCGTTCCCCCGGCGCCGTTTTCAATCGACGCGCCGTACCGCCAAGCGGCTTTTTCGATCGAGTTCCGCAGCGCCGCCCAAATGACAGAACAAGATCGCAGACTGGCGGCAAACGCCGAGTTCTCCATTACCGAGCACGCCGGCTACTCGGGGTTTGAACTGGAGCAGGGAGGCTGGGACTACGAGCAGTTGGTGTGTCCGGCGTTGCCCAACCACCTCTTCCTGCAGTACACGCGCAATCACGGAGCGGGGACGTGACTGTCTTCTCGGCATCCATTCCGCGAAACGGCGATGGGAGGGTGCGTATCATCCCGATTCTCCGTCGTGGCAATTCGCTGTTTTCGCCGGCGCCCATCAACGCGCTTACGGTTTCGGCATTCAACCACATACGGGCCGAAGAACCACAGAGAGAGTCTTCCGACTGGCTGGGAAATGGACTTTGCTACGCGGCATTGGCCGGAGCGCGCCCGCAGGTGGTGTTCGCGGAGGACGGGCCCGGAAGCCTCAAGCACACTCCAGCACTGAGCGCGGTGATGGAAGCCCGGTTCGACGGCGCAGAGATCATCAGGTTTGCCGATGCAGCAGCGACGCCCAGGCCGATGGAATGGACCATGACATTCACGCGCAAGGGCAAACTACTCAAGGCGACCCATTCGCCCGCAGAGTTGATTCGTGCAACTCCCGTAGAGCAGAAGTCGGCGGTCCTGCGGAGCACTCCTGTTCCGCAGTAGGCGAGGAGCGGAAATTCACTCTCCCAACATGATTCGCTGGATCGCGGATGCGCGCCCCGTAGCCGGGTCGCAGGTGACTAGGGTTGCGCACATTTTCGGATTGCCCTTGGCGGCTTCGAACTTGCCCGGCATTCCAGTGAGGAACTTGTGCAGCACAAGATCCTTTTCGACGCCGATCACACTGTCATAGGGACCGCTCATACCGACATCGGTCTGGTAGGCCGTACCGCCCGGCAGCACCCGCTCGTCTGCCGTGGGGATATGGGTGTGGGTGCCCAGGACTGCCGTTACGCGGCCGTCAAGATGCCATCCCATGGCCACTTTCTCGCTGGTGGCTTCACCGTGAAAGTCCAGTACGATGACCTTGGCCTTGATGCCTGCGAGCAGGTCATTGACAGCGTGGAAGGGGTCGTTGGTGCCGGTCATAAATACCCGGCCCATCAGGTTCAGAACCGCATAGTCCACGCCGCTGCGGGTGGTGCCTTCAAAATATCCGTAGCCGGGCAGGCCGGGCGCCAGGTTGGCGGGGCGCAGCACGCGGCGGGGACGGTCCTGGCTCTCCGCGGGCACGGAGTTGAAGTAATCGAGCAGTTCGCGCTTGTCCCAGACATGGTTGCCGGTGGTGAGCACGTCCGCACCCAGGTCGAATAAATCGTCGGCAATCTGCGGCGTCACGCCAAAACCGCCGGCCGCATTCTCTGCGTTGATAATGACGAGATCTACTTGATGTGCTTCGCACACGTGACCGATGTGCTCACGCACGATTCTGCGGCCCGCGCTGCCAAAGATGTCACCGACAAAAAGGATGTTCAAAAGCAGCTCCTAGCTTTCAGTGAACAGTGAACAGTGATCAGTGATCAGAGAATAGGGAACAGTGATCACTGTTCCCTATTCTCTGTTCACTGTTCTCTGTTGCGCATGAGCGGAAACAGAATCACATCGCGAATGGACTTGGAACCGGTGAGCAGCATGGTCAGACGGTCCACGCCAATGCCTTCACCGCCGGTGGGGGGCAACCCGTAGGCCAACGCGCGCACGTAGTCCTCGTCCATCTGGTGGGCTTCGTCGTCACCGCGGTCACGCTCGGTGATCTGCTGTTCGAAGCGCTTGTGCTGCTCCACCGGGTCGTTCAGCTCGCTGAAGGCGTTGCCCAGTTCGAAACCACCGGCAAAGAATTCAAAGCGCTCAACGTGCGCCGGATCATCGGGCTTGGACTTGGAGAGAGGCGAAACTTCGACTGGGTAGTCGTAAATGATGGTGGGCTGAATCAGATATGGCTCGACTACAGCCTCAAAGAGGTTGTAGACAGATTTGCCCAGCGGCGCGCCCTTCATGGAGTCATAGTAGACGGCAGCCACCGCGTCGCGAAGCGTCTTCAGTTCGGCAATGCGCTCGGGGGTCAACCGAGTGGTCTCGCCAGCCACCTTTTCCAGGGAGCTAACGGCGGCATGAAGGCGCGCCTGCAGCACCGACGCCGACTCAAAGGCGGTCAGGGCCGGCTTGACACCCGCCTCCTCAGGCCAGAACTCGCGGATGGCGTCGCGCATGGTGTGGCGTTGCCAGTGGGCAAGATCGATGGTGTTGCCGTCGAACTCAACCTTGGCGGTTCCGTTCACCTCGCGGGCTGCAAACTCGATCAGCTCTTCAGTGAGCTGCATCAAGTCGTGATAATTGGCGTAGGCCTGGTAGAACTCCAGCATGGTGAACTCGGGATTGTGCTGGGTGCTGACGCCCTCATTGCGGAAGTTGCGGTTGATTTCGTAGACGCGATCGAGACCCCCGACCACCAGGCGCTTTAAATAGAGCTCCGGCGCGATGCGCAGGAAGAGGTCCATATCCAGGGTGTTGTGGTGGGTCTTGAAGGGCCGCGCCGCCGCGCCACCGGCGATCTGCTGCATCATCGGTGTTTCCACTTCAAGGTAACCGCGCTCGTCGAAGAAGCGGCGCAGCGCCTTGAGGACCTTGGCGCGCTTTACAAATACGGCACGGCTTTCGAGGTTGCTGAACAAGTCGACGTAACGCTGGCGGTAGCGCAACTCCACGTCGGCCAGGCCATGAAATTTCTCGGGCAAGGCGAGCATGGCCTTGGAGAGAAAGGTGAGCCGCTCGACGTGCACCGTCAGCTCGCCGGTGCGGGTGCGGAAGAGATAGCCGCTGACACCGATGTGGTCGCCAAGATCGAGCAGTTTGTAGAGCGCGAACGCCTGGTCGCCCACCGCGTCGAGCCGGACATAGATTTGCAGGCGCTCGCCCCCCTGCTGCAAGGTGGCAAAGCCGGCCTTGCCCTGGGCGCGAATGGCCATGATGCGGCCTGCGACGGCCACTGTGATCTGGTTGGTTTCAAGGTCCCCGGCTTGGGATTCACCCCATTTGGCACGGACAGCCGGGACCGTGTGGGAAGCAGGGAACTGGTTAGGGTAAGCCGGCTGACCCAGCTTCTGAATCTCTTCCAACTTTGCCCTGCGCAGGTCGAACAGGCTGCGCTCAAACTCTGAATCGAACACTCTGTTTTCCTTCCACTCGGCGGGCAACTGCCCAAAAGGGAAGTATACCCGCTCCTTGGGATGCCCTGTATGCTTGTGAATAGCTTCCATGCCCTTCAACCGCCCCATTCCGGAGTCCAAGTCACGCCGCAAGACCGACAGCGGAATCGGAGCCCTGGTGCAGGCAGAAAAGCTGATGCAAATTGCGTTGCTGCTGCCCTCCTCGGCCTGCATCGGCTGGGTGGCCGGCGCCTGGGGTGACCGGCACTTTCACCAGTCGTGGATCGGAATCGCCGGGGCGCTCTTTGGCGGAGTTTCGGGGCTGATCTATGTGATTCGGCTGGCGCAGACCGCAGTGAGAGATTCTGGAATTGAGGATCAGGCCGAGAGTGAAAATGAGAAGGAAAACCCAAAGACGAAACCATGACTGAAGAAACTCATCCTCTTGGCGGCATGACAGATGAGGCGCTGCAGGCCCTGCTGCAGCGGGCCATTCGCGACACGCTGATTCTGGGGCTGATTTCCGCAGCGGTGCTGTGGATTGCCTCCGGCTGGCGCAACGCGGCGATGCTGGCCGTAGGAACCGCCATTTCGGCGGCAAGCATTCTGGAATGGCAGCGGTTGGTGCGGTTTGTCAATGCCCAGCTCGATCATCAGAAGATGCCAGGGGGCGTGCTGCGGGTGGTCATCTTCTTTGTGCTCAGGCTCACACTCTTTGCGGGGGCGATTTATGGTAGCCTTAAATGTTTCCGAGGTTCGGTGTTAGCGCTTCTTTGCGGCCTGGGCTTGGCGCTTGTGACCATAGCCTGGGGGGCGCTCAGGCTGCTCAAGACCTGAGCAGTCACAACGGCTTTCCTTGCGTAACGCGTGCCGGAAACAGAAAGACTATAGTCCCGATGCCGGAAACTTTTGTATTAGTGCGTTTACTGAACGACCTCTTCATGGGAGTGGAGGCCAAGGCATATCAGACGATCGGCGTCCACCCAGCCGAGGCGGCTGAGAAGGCCATCGCGGTCAATAAGGCCTTGGGGTTGGAACTGTTGGTGGTGTGCGGCCTCATCGTTGTTTTCATCATCGTGCGGCTCACTTTGTCGGTGGAAAAGCCTGCGCCGCTGCAACAGGTTGTGGAAATGGTTCATGAGTTTACGGGCGGCCAGGCAGAGCAGGTCATCGGCCACGGCTACGAGCGGTTCCAGGCGTACGCCACCTGTATCTTCCTGTTCGTTTTAATCAACAATCTGACGGGGCTGATTCCGGGCGTTGAGATGGCCACCAAGTTCCCATGGGTGCCTCTGGGTCTTGCGGTGCTCACCTTCGGCTACTACCACTATCAAGGCATTCGAGCAAACGGATTTGGTTATGTGAAGCAGTTCCTGGGGCCGATGTGGTGGCTGATTCCCCTGATGCTTCCCATCGAGATCATCTCCCACTGCGCGCGCGTCATGTCGCTCACCATTCGTCTTTACGCCAACATGCTCGCCAGCGATCTAGTGGCGCTGGTGTTCTTTTCGCTGGTGCCTTTCGCGGTTCCGGCAGTTTTTCTGGGGTTGCATGCTTTCGTCGCATGCATTCAGGCGTATATCTTCATGCTTCTGACGCTGATTTACCTGTCCCAGGCGGTTGCGCACGAGCACTAGGCTAAAGTCCCGATACGGCATTGAATCAATCGGGCGGAGAAAAAGCTAGGCATTCGGGCTGAGTTTGGTGCAAAGAGGGCGTCAAACCTAGCTTGAGGAGAGACAGAGAATTTCGCCGGAGAGCGCTTCTGCTCCGGGCAAACGAACGGCCGCCAGCGTGAGGGAGCCAGCACGGTGAGCTTCAACCACCTACTGGCGGTCAATCCTAAAGGAAGCAGGAGAATTATGCGGAAACTTCAATTTGTATTCATGGCCATGGCGGTTCTTTGCTTTGCCGTACCGGCCTTTGCGGATGGCGGCTCGGCCGCTATCAACATGGTGCCGATCGGCGCCGGCATCGGCATGGCTCTTGCTGCCGGTCTTTGCGGCCTTGGCCAGGGCAGGGCAACAGCTTCAGCAACCGAGGCGCTGGCCCGCAATCCCGGGGCGAGGGCTGGAATCATGACGCTTCTGGTTCTGGGCCTGGCTTTCATGGAGTCCCTCAGCTTGTTTACCCTGGTGATCGTCTTCGCCGTGGTCGCCAAGTAAGGCTTGACGCTTTACAACAAAGCTGCCTCATCCGAGCGGATGGGGCAGCTTTTTATTTGAAGGCGGCCTTTCAGGACAATTTCGAGATAAGTGCGGTGTTACGGGCATTACGCGGGGTGGCTTTTCTGGAGGGAGGAGCAACTTCGATTCGCCCGCTCCCATAGCTGCAATTCTCGAGTTTTTTAGCGGCTGGGGTGGGAAGCGTTGCTCTGGCCAGCACGCAACATCTGGATGCCCTGCTGGTAGGTCAGTCCGGCGGGAATGGGAGTGAATCCCGATTCTTCTTCAGTGGTGTCGAAGCTGCGGGACTTGAAGAGCACACGACCGCTCATGGCCATCTGGAATCGCACCACACGCCATTGACGCCCGCCCACGTCGGCCTGGGCGATGACGATCCATCCGCCCTTATTGAGGCGGCCCAGGATGCCCCAGCCGATGTCAACGTCATGGTCCAGGTGGCCTTCAAGGCGCGTTACGCGCTCCTGGGCCACGTCCACCCAAAGCTCCCCCGTCATGGCGGTCAAGACCTGGGTCTCAAGGTCGGGAGGAATGAAATTCGGGTTGGGCCTGAAGGTGAACTTCTCCACCTTTCCCGCGGGTCCCATTCCCGTCCCCGCAAACTGGTAAAGGAATGCATTTGGCAGAGCGCGCAAAACCTTCAAGGCGCGGTCCGCATCACTGTCCTCAGCCTGCTTGCGGTGGTGTTGTCGGCTGGGATCGCTGAGCAATCCGTCGAGCCTGTCCTGCTCCTTTTGCTCATCTGCGGGGGGCAGCTGCTGGTCGTTGATCTGCAGCAGACGCGCCACGGCGCCGTCCCTGGTTTCGAGGATCTCCTTGGTGGAGGAGAGGCGCGGGCTCCACTTGCGCAACTGGTAGCGCATGGGGTGCTGCGTGTCCCGGGCGGTGCGCAACTCGGCGGCCAGCGCCCTCCTGACGAGGGCATCGCTCTGCGCAGACGGCGCCTGCGATGGACCGTGCGCTGCGAGGGTCATCGGAGGTACCAGAATCAGCCAGAGAGGGAGGCGCATTACAAACAGTTTAGCCGTCATTCGCCAGCCGCCCAACATTGTCCGGTGCCATGGTGTATTAGACTCGTGCAACTGGCGGTGGTTGCTGTAATTGAAGTCGCGAGCCGGGTTGCGTATAGTTCGGGCAGGGCCTCTGGCGCCTTCAGGGACTGGTATGCCGGTACTCTGCTCTGAGAACAGATGCTCCGGTAACGAGTGGGGGAGCAGTATGATGGGGCCTCTCCACGCATCCTGAAACATGCTTGAATCAGTGCCTCGGGAGGAATTGCACTATGACGACGGAAAATGGTCTTGCCCGGATCGGCAAGACGGTAGTGATTCGCGGCGAAGTAAAAGGTAGCGAAGACCTAATCGTCGACGGACACGTGGAGGGAACCATCGGCCTGGCGGAGAGCCGGCTGACCATTGGACCCACTGCCCATGTAACCGCGGACCTGACAGCAAAGGATGTACTGGTTCTGGGCCAGGTGCAGGGCAACATTGTGGCCTCGGGGCGCGTGGAGTTGCGTGCGGGCAGCGTGGTGCAGGGCGATGTGCGGGCGCTACGCCTGGCGGTAGAAGACAACGCGATTTTTCGGGGCAAGGTGGATCTGACACAAGGGGCGAAGAGCCACGATGGCGCCGGTGCGTGAATTACCGACGGCCTAATCTAGCTTGGCGCTGTAAGGGGGCCGGCAAAGGTGCGGCCCGCGCGGCCGCAAGGGGACACCAGGGTGCTTCGCAGCTGGTTTGACAAGAAACACGAGTCCAATCAATCCGCCTCGGCACAGGGCCATTCGGGCCCCAGGGTGGGCCGGCATTCGGGCGGCTGGGCGACGGTGCGCAAACGGCTCCAAGCCGAACCGGGACTGCGCGTAATCGATGCCGGCAGCACATCGCCCACGAACATCAACTATCTGACCAATCTTGGGCACAGCGTGTTTCTCGCCGACATGGTGACGGAGGCATACGATGGCAAATGGCAGATCGGCAAAGACGAGGACGACAAACCAATCTGGAACGTCGAAGGCTATCTCGACCAGGCGCTGAACTTTGCCGGCCGGACTTTCGACATGGTGCTCTTATGGACGACGCTCGATTACCTGCCCGAGGCGTTCGTCACGCCGGTAGTGCATCGCCTGCACGCGGCTATGAATCCGGGAGGACAGGTGCTGGCCTTCTTCCACACCCGGGCCCAGGGCCATGAGACGGCACACTGCCGCTTTCACGTAATGGACGCCGATTCTGTTGAAATGCAGTTGGCAGAGCCTTTCCCACTGCAACGGGTGTTCACCAACCGCAGCATCCAAACCTTGTTTGCAGACTGGTCGGGGTTCAAACAGTTTCTGGCCAAAGACAGTGTCTCGGAAGTGATTATCACGCGCTAGAAAGTGACTTATCCACCGCTCTTTTATTAACGATCCTCTCGAAGGGAGAAACCTCAGAACGGAGGCAGTATGAGTTCATTGAAGGGAGTGCGTATTACCTGGCTGGGGCATGCAACCGTACTGGTACAAACTGCCAGGGGCACGAATATACTGATTGATCCGTTCATCGCGCAAAACCCCAAGTACCCGAAGGACTATGCACTACCGGCAAAAATTCATTACATCCTGCTGACCCACGGGCACGGCGACCACATTGCGGACGCAGTGCCGGCGGCCGAAAAGCACGGCTCAACCGTGGTGGCAATTTACGAGCTGGCTGCCTATGTGGAGAGCAAGGGAGTGGGGAGCACGGTGGGGATGAATCTCGGCGGCACGGTGCAATTGGAGGATGTCGCCGTGACCATGGTGGATGCCAAACACTCCGCAGCCGCGCAGGACGAGCATGGTGCGCACTATGTCGGAGTGGCGGCGGGATTCGTGCTGGCGATTTCCGACGGGCCCGTACTCTATCACGCGGGAGACACAGCGGTCTTCGGCGATATGAAGCTGATTGGCGACCTTTATCATCCTGAGGTGGCCATGCTCCCGATCGGAGGTCACTTCACCATGGGACCAAAAGAAGCGGCGCTGGCGACGCGGCTGTTGGGGTCAAAAATCATACTCCCCTTGCACTATGGAACCTTTCCACCGCTTAAGGGCACTCCGGAGGAGTTAGCTGCGCAGGTTGAGGCCGGGGTGCAGGTCATGAGGCTTGAACCTGGTGAAATTATGTAGGTGGCGAGTTACCCGGCGGATTGTAAGCAAAGAAATGGGCTGACCTGAGGGCCAGCCCATTTCTTTGTTCGATACAGTTATTTTACTGCAGCGGACTTTTTCTGCTCGGCCCAACGCCGCTTGACAGCTTCGGCAATCCGCTTTCGCCCTTCGGGGGTCAGATTCCTCTTCTTGCGAGGCTTCCTGACTGCCACAGGTGCGGCTTTTTTTCTGGCCTTCACAGCTCCGCCAGCCAGCAAGTCGCGCGCCCGCTGTAACTGCGCAATTTCGCGATCAATGTCTGCCAGTATCTCCGAAACTCCCACGGTTCCTCCTATTTTGAGCCCATAAGTGGTCGATTCCCCCTGCTGTTATTGTGACCAACCGGCCGTAGGCAGCCACTTACGTTCTAAAACACCATACGCAAGTATGCACTCTTTGACAAACAAAAAAATCGCTTTTCAGACAGCGTGGAGATGACAGAAGTTTGCGGGGCAACTTAGCGAATGTTGCGGAGATCTCGGCGCACATCACTCCAGCAAGAAAATGTAGCCTGAGAGCATTGGATTCTGCACACTGAAATTGTCGAAGCGGTATAAGTCCGAGCGGACTCATCGTGTTGCTGAAAGTGCAGTATGAAAGTGGAGATAGGGGGCTGAAACGGAGAGTCTGCAGGGCGAGTCCCACTTCTAAGAGGGAGAAACACAAACCGGCGAGCTACCGCGCTTTAGAGCCGGCGAGGCGGGTTGGGCGGTTGTTGAGGCTGCTCGGTAAGAGGCGCGCCTCCCGCGGAGCCGGATAACTCCTGTCCGCCAATGCGGAGGGTGGGGGATTCGGCGGCGCGATAGTTTCGCAAATCGCGGATAATTTCAACCTTCTCGCGAGCATATTGTCCCGCCAGCCGGGTGAGCGCATAAGTGATAATGTCGCTGTGGTGCAGGTCCTGCACGGAAGGATCGCGGCGCATGTTCAGCCACAGCCGGTGCACTAGCTGCACATCGTCCGGACTTAGCGCAGGGGCGTGCGGCCCGATATAAAAGACCTTGGTTTCGCCGGTCGAACTAATTACATAGAAGTTGAATTGCCGCTTGGGCTCGGATAGCGCTTCCCAAGCCTGTCCCAAATGAAACGCCTGATCCTCGGCGGTCATGGAAGTGGATTGACCAGAAACCACCGAATCTATCTCAAGCGAATTTGCGCTCTGCGCCAATGCGGCAAAGACATCGCCGGCCGGAACCACCAGCAGCGAGACTTTTTTGCCGAAGCTTTCTGCGACGGAGACGGCCTTGGTAAAGAGCATCTGCTCGTGTTCACTAAAACTTTGTTCCTCTGCGCTGAGATACTCGGGGCCGCCGACGCCCATCATGCGCACACTAATGACCACTACGTCCCGGTCTTCAGTTCTGGTGCGGGCGAGGACCCACTTCAAAGCGAAAGGATTGGCGGCGTCGCGCATGGTCACCATTACACCGCCGGGCCGGATCGCAGTCGACTCCCTGCTGATGGTGTCCTGGTGCTCCAGTTGGAAATGGTCCTTCATCTGGCGGGCAGTCAGGGCATGCTTGCGCAGGTTTTGTCGCTCGGAGACGCTGAAGATCACAAAGAAGACCGCAGCAAAAGCGATGCCGCTGACAGTGGCAATGGACTTGGTAAATAGATTCACCACTGCGGTAGAAAGCAGGACCAGGAAGACTGAAAACAGGCCAAGCGGGACTTCGAATCTGCCAATCTTCAAATTCGGCGGGACCTTCCAGCCGCGTTCGCCGTGGTATTTCCAGCGCAAAACCAGCATCGCGAGACTGTTGAAGGTGAACGACCAGATGACGCCGAAGGCATAAGCCTCGCCCAATGTAATGACGTTGCCCCTGGTCACAACAATGGTGAACATTTGCAGGCCAAACACCAGGTTGACGATACGAGAACTGGTGCCGAATCTGGCATGGGGTTTGCGGAACCAGTCGGTGAGGACGCCGTCTTCGGCCACGCGCATCAACACGCCGGTGGAGCCAATCATGGAGGTATTGATGGCGCCGGAGAGAATGAGGAAGCCGACCACCACGACAAAGATGCGGAAGGCAATGCGCCAGAAGACCGGGCCCACCATGTACATGGCCAGTCCGGCAATCAGGTTGTCCTGGTAGATGTGGGTGCGTTCCCACGTGGGGATCAGCATGGAAGCCAGGAGCGTGGCGCCGCCGGTAAAGATCAGGCTGTAAATGGCGATGACGATGGCCGCGCGCTTGAGATTCTTGAGCTTGGGATGCTCGATCTCGCGATTGACCTGAGCCAGGCTCTCCTCACCGCTCATGGCCAGAATAGAGTGACCAAAGGCCATCAGGATGCCGAAAAGGCCGAAGATAGGCAGACCGGAATTCTTGAGGAAGCCCAGCGCATCGTCGCTGAACTTCAGGTTCGACGGAGTAGGAAGCGGGGGAAGATGTGCGCCACGAATGAATACCGAATAACCACCCCATAAAAACAGAACCACCACCATCACAGTGGTAATTTGTATGACGCGCAGAGCCTTCTCGCTGGACTCTTCGATGCCCTTGATGTTTTGCCACCAGTAATAGATGGTCACCGCGGCGGCGAAGACGGCGGCGGTGGAATTCATGTTGAACTGGAAGGGGTGGTTGTGCGCGTCCATCAGAGCCGGAGGAAGCCAGTGGCTATTGGCCGCGACTACCAGGAGTTCGTTCATCAGTCCTGTAATGTATTGGCCGGCGGAAACGCCGGAGATGGGTCCCGTAAGAATGTAATCGAACATCAGGGCGGAAACGCTCAGCTTGGCAAAGGTGCCGCCCAGGGCCTCTTTGACAACGCGGTAGACGCCGCCGCGGGTAAACATCGAACAGCTTTCGACGTAGACCGCGCGCACCGCGAAACTGAAGAGCATGATGCCGAGGATGAACCACGGAGCAGCCGCGCCCACCGCCTGTTCAGCGATGCCTCCGGCATAGAAAGCCGATGAACCGAGATCATTGAGAACAATGGCGGCCGCACGCCAAAAAGAGATGAACGTGAGCATCACGGAGGATGCCACGATGAGTCGTACGCGGTCGGAAGGTGGGGCTACGGTCGTTCTAAAGGATGCCATCAGACGTGTGCCGGCACGACAGCCGGTCGTTCAGATTTCCATGAGCGACATTGCCGTCCGCCCTAGGCTGAGTGTATGGCCGAAATGCGTGGCAGTCAATGAAAATCAAGGATTTGTTGCGGTATCTGTCTCCGACGCACCGCTATTCGTCACCGAACAGTTCCTTTGCGTCCTCGAAGAAGCTGATGAGTACGACGATAGTCGACCCCAGCAAGCCTACGAAGAACATCCCTTCGAGCAATCGAATCGCGAAAATTCCCAGTAACATGCACTCGATTGTAGCTTGTTCTCACTCGTTTCCCGCATTATGACGTAGAAAAATCAGCGTGCATCCTGAAGGAACAGGCGGCAATCAGACCGACTTCAACGCGTCCTACCCCGTGTTGACTCCCCATTCTTTCGACACGCAATTCCCCTAATACCTTGACGCGCGACCAGCATTCCGCAATCTGATGCATTAAACTCGGCCCTGTATGCAGCGCAATCTATTCAAGATGTGGGCGGGAGCTCTAGTTTCCGCGGGGTTGCTGGAGTTGCCGTTTCCGCTGGCTGGGCCAATGCCCGTGTGGCGCAGCGTTTTCGCATGGTTCGGGCTGGTTCCGCTGCTGTGGGCAATTCTGCACGAGGAGGGAGTGGAGCGGCCAGGGCCGCTGCGCCGCGCCTTCCTGCTCGCCTATGTTTGCGGCGTGCTTTGGTACATGGGCAATTGCTACTGGGTGCGGGATACGATGCTGCGCTACGGGGACATGCCGGCGTTGGCTCCGACGCTGCTGCTGGTGGGCTACAGCCTGGTACTGGGACTCTATTTTGGGTTCTTCGGATGGGGCATCATGCTGGTGCGGCAAGCGACGGGCAGCACACGGCTGGCGCTGGCGGCGCCGCCGATTCTGTGGGCAGCGCTGGAACTGGCCGCAGCGCGCATCACCAGCGTTCCGTGGGATCAACTGGGCTACTCGCAAGTGGACAATGCGCTGGTGAACCAGCTTGCACCGTGGACGGGCGTGTATGGGATCAGCTTTGTGCTTGTGGCCGTGAATGCGCTGCTGGCGGGCGGGCTGGTGCTGGAACGCGGCCGGAGTAAATGGCTGTTCGCCCTGTGCGGCGCGGTTCTCGCCGTCGGTGGTGCGGCGGGAATCTTTGCACCTGCGGCGAAGCCTGCGGCTACAGCGACGGCAGTGTTGATTCAGCCCAACCTGGACGTGGCGGGCGACAACGACTGGGCAGGCCCCGGCGAGTGGGACAGCCATATCGCCCAGTTCAAGCAACTGGCTGGGGAACTATGCAAGACCTACATTGCGGGGATTCCGCAGACCGGCGCGGCGTCGGGCGAGACTGGCTGTTCGCCTTCCCTCGCGCATCCAGACTTGGTGGCATGGCCTGAATCGCCTGCGCCGTTTGTGGAGCGTGACCCGCGTTTGCAGCGGGCGCTGATCTCCATTGCACAGGCCACGCAGGCGCCACTGGTAGTGGGCAGCATTGGCGTGGACTATGCGGTGGAAGACCAGGCATGGCACGACTACAACTCCGCGTTGATTGTGGGCACGGACGGAGCGCGCGTGGGCCGCTACGACAAGATCCACCTGGTGCCCTTCGGCGAGTACATTCCTTTCAAGAATCTGCTGGTATTTGCGCGCAAGCTGACGGGCCGGGTGTCGGAGTTCACGCGAGGAGACGAGCGCAAGGTCTTTCGACTCAACGGGCATCGCTACGGCGTGTTTATTTGCTACGAAGCGGTGTTTGCCGACGAGGTGCGACAGTTCGCACAACTGGGTGCGGAAGTGCTTGTGAACATCAGCGACGACGGCTGGTACGGCGACACCAGCGCTCCGTGGCAACACCTGAACATGGCGCGCATGAGGGCGATCGAAAACCGCCGCTGGATTCTGCGCGACACCAACAACGGCGTGACTGCGGTGATCGATCCAGAGGGCCAAGTGCGGCAAAGCATTCCGCGGCACCAGACGGACGTGTTGCCGGCGGCCTATGGCTTCCGCGACGACGTGACCTTCTACAGCGCCCACGGCGACGTATTTGCGTGGGCCTGTGCAATACTTGGTTTGGGCATCGTTGGCTTGTCCTTGCGGATGAGCCTGCGACGCATCCTTCAAAACAAAGTCAGGTCATAAGAGCAAAGCCATGGCATTGAACGATCTCGAATTCGCTTACGCTCCCGTGCGCGACCAGGTCCGCGACCTGCGGGAGTATCTTTGACCCTGCCCGGATCCGCAGGGAACTAGCCGCTATCGAAACCAAACTGGCCGATCCCGCTTTGTGGTCGGCTTCCGGCGCCAGCCAGCCGCTGATGCGCGACCGCAAGCGCCTGGAAGCGCTGGTGGCCGACGACGAGGAACTGGTGCGCCGCACGAGCGACATCGAGGCCTACTTCGAACTTGCGCGTGAGGGCGAAGACGTGCTGTCCGATCTGGAGCGCGACATCAAGGCCTTGGCAACATTTGCAGAAGAGCTGGAGGCGCGCACCATGCTCTCCGGCGAGGCGGACGCGCTGAACGCCATCGTTACCGTTCACCCGGGGGCCGGAGGCACGGAAAGCCAGGACTGGGCCGAGATGCTGATGCGGATGTACCTGCGCTGGGCCGAGCAGCAGGGATACAAGACTGAGATCAACGACTATCAGGATGGCGAAGAGGCGGGCATCAAGTCCGCGACGTTCACCATCATGGGCGAATATGCCTTTGGACTGCTGGCAGGGGAGAGCGGCGTTCACCGGCTGGTGCGCATCTCGCCCTTCGACTCAGCCAAGCGACGGCACACATCGTTCGCCTCGGTCTACGTGTCGCCGGAGATCGACGACACGATTCACGTGGACCTGAAAGTGGAAGACCTGCGCATCGATACCTACCGGTCGGGCGGAAAGGGCGGCCAGCACGTGAATACCACCGATTCCGCAGTGCGCATGACCCACCTGCCCACGGGGATCGTGGTGCAATGCCAGAATGAGCGCTCGCAGCACAAGAATCGCGAGAGGGCGATGAAGATGTTGCGCTCGCGGCTATATGAATACGAGCTGGACAAGAAACGGGCCCAGAGCAAGAAACTGGAAGACTCGAAACTGGAGATTAACTTCGGCTCGCAGATCCGTTCGTATGTATTGCAGCCCTACCGCATGGCCAAGGATCATCGCACCAAGGTGGAGGTGGGCGACGTGGACAAGGTGCTCGATGGCTACCTGGAACCATTTCTGCGCGGATATCTGCTGGCCAAGCGGCGAGGCACGGCCGAGTCCGTGGCCGCGGACGATGATCTCGATGTCTGAGACGCAGGTGGAGGACGAGTATCCATGGACAACGATCCTGCGGTGATAGAAGAGATGCTGCGCACGGCGCGGACCATCGCCGTTGTGGGGATGAGCGACAAGCCATGGCGCGCCAGCCGCAACATTGGACGGTACCTATCTGAGAACGGCTACACCGTGTTGCCGGTGAACCCCACGCTGACTGAGATCCTGGGGATGACGTGCTATCCGGATCTGGACGCCGCACAGGCCGTGGCGCAACGCGAGACGGGCGCCGGCATCGACCTGGTGGATGTGTTTCGCGCATCGGAACATGTGCCAGCGATTGTGGATGACGTGATTCGGCTGGGCATTCCCTATCTATGGCTGCAGGATGAAGTGATCCACGAGGAAGCGGTGGCGCGTGCCCGTGCGGCGGGTGCGAAATGTGTGCAGAACGACTGCATCTTCCGGCAGCATTCGCGGCTGGCGGAGGATCATTGAGGCTGCGGGACTATTTGAGAACGGTAGAGGTTTGAGGTAAGGGTCGGCAGAAGGGTTGATTCTCCGCGACCAATCATTCGGGCAGAGCGTCCAACGAGAGAGTATTTCGTCCCCATGCGCGTATTACGAGTGATCTTCGCGGTTCTGTTCCTGCTGGCGGTGGGTGTATCTCTGCGGGCTGCGACGAGTTCCGCCGACGGGCCGCACGTGCATGTGCAACTGGTGTTCCCCGAGGGCAATTTCCTTCCCGTGGGCCACAACCATGCGGGACTCTACTTCAAGTTGGAGCAAGGCTGGCATGTCTATTGGCAGAATGCGGGCGACTCCGGCGAGCCGCCGCATATTCACTGGACGCTTCCTGAGGGCGTGAGCGCAGGACCGTTGCAGTTTCCCGCGCCGAAGCGCCTGCCGCTGGGGCCGCTGATGGACTTCGGCTACGAAGACGCGGTCCTGTTTCCGTTTGCGCTCGACCTGGCCACGACTGTGAAGCCGGGCCCGGCCGTGTTGCACGCCAAGGTCGACTGGCTGGTTTGCCGTGAGGTTTGCATCCCCGGCAAGGCGGAGCTGGAAGTCAATCGGAACATCCTGCTCCATGCTCCCATGGTTGCGACGGAAGCTGAGCCGGACAGTTCGATCTGGAAGCGGCTGGGTAATTTGATGCCCACGCCGCTGCCTGCCAACGACAAACCAGCCTTCCAGGCAACGGCGGCAGGATTTCGCCTCGCTGTGGAGACTGGCCAGCGGGAATCTGTGGCCACGTTTTTCCCTGCCGATCAGGACATCCTGGACAATCCGGCCCCGCAAAGGCTGACGCCCACTGCGACGGGATTCATTCTGGACCTGAAGAAGGACGCGAATCTTGCCGCCAGTCCTGCGCAGTTGAGGGGAGTGCTGGAGCTTTCGGGTGGGAGGGCGTACGAGCTGGCTGCGCTGCCGGGAAAGGTGGCAGCGGTTCCCGCGGCTTCCGGGTCGATGCTGCCTCGAGCGGCGGGGCTGGCGTTTCTGGGCGGGCTGCTGCTGAACCTGATGCCGTGCGTGTTTCCGGTGCTCTTCCTGAAGGGGCTGTCGCTGGTGCGGTCGTGCAACGAAGAGCGGCATAAGCTGCGGGCGCACGGTTATGTGTATGCGGCGGGGATTCTGGTCTCGTTCTGGGTGCTGGTGGCCGTGCTGCTGGGGCTGCGGGCGGCGGGAGCACGACTGGGCTGGGGATTCCAGTTTCAATCGCCGGTGTTTCTGGGGCTGATGGCAGGGCTGCTGTTCTTCCTGGGGCTGTCGCTGGCGGGGCAGTTCGAGATCGGGCTTACGTGGACCAGCGCGGGGGGGTCGCTGGCTGCAAAGCAGGGGTACACGGGGAGCTTTTTCACCGGGGTGTTGGCGGTGGTGGTGGCCACCCCGTGCGCGGCGCCGTTCATGGGAGCGGCCATTGGCTACGCGCTGGCACAACCTGCCGGGGTGACTTTCGCCGTATTCACGGCGCTGGCGCTGGGGCTGGCCGCGCCCTACGTGGCGCTGACGCTGCAACCCGCGTGGACACGCTGGATGCCCAAGCCCGGCGTGTGGATGGAGGTGCTGAAGCAGGCCGTCTCGGTGCCCATCTTCGGGACCGCGATCTGGCTGGCGTGGGTGCTGGCGCAGGCATACGGCGCGGACGTGTTGGCTACGCTGCTGGTGAGTTGGCTGCTGCTGGCAATGGCAGGCTGGTTTCTGGGTCGGTGGCCGGCAAAGCGCTGGGCAACGGCGGTGGCCGCTTTGATTGTTTTAGGAGCGGTTGCCGTCAGCGCCGTGGCGCCGGGAAGGCTGGCGGTGACAGCCTCCAAGGCGAGCGCGCCGGCCGCGCAAGGGGGTTGGGAGCCATGGTCTGCCGAAGCGGTGAGCCGCTACCAGTCGCATGGGCGTCCGGTGTTTGTGGATTTCACGGCGAGCTGGTGCCTGAGCTGCCAGGTCAACGAACGGGTGGCGCTGAATCAGCCAGCGGTGCAGAAGGCCTTTGCGGATGCCAACGTAGCCCTGCTGCGCGCCGACTGGACGCACGAGGATGAAGCCATTTCGCAGGCGCTGACAGCGCTGGGACGCAGCGGGGTTCCTGCTTATGCACTTTACACTCCGGGCCAGAGCGAGCCTGTGATGCTTCCTGAAGTGCTGACTCCGGGCATCGTGACGGATGCTTTGGGGACGTTGCCTGTGGCGCAGAGGAACTAAGAGAGTGGCTGGTTGAGATTTTGTAGCTTCCCACAGCTCAAAATCGAGATGTGGGGTAAGGACCTTGCGAATCATTGGATCGGGGGAAGGAGAGGGTGCACGCGGCCGGAGGGTTGGGGCTCGTGGCCTCCCATGTTTCAAGATAGAGGGCCATCTGGGTGATAAGAAAAGACAATGGATCCACGTAAAACTAGTAGTTTCCTACAACATTCCAGAAGAGGATGGCGCCAGCGACCGCCAGGAAAATGTAGGACAGGAGATTTGCCTGCCATACAAATCGAGTAGAGCGGCCTTCATAGTGCAGCCAGCCGCGACGGCCAAGAAGGAATGACTCAATGAAACCTGACAAAACAAAAGACGGGATGAGAAGCACAACGAAGGCCAAGGGAATTGGCCAGTGTCCCAATGTCCCCCCGTTTTCCGGTCCCATCCAAGCAGCGGTCGTCACGATGTCGAGAATGCTGGCAATATGAGTTCCTGGCGCCCATGAAAGATGGTCTGTAACACCGGTAATGGCCAGACCATATTCCAGGCCAAGATAGACCAGCCATGCAAGCGGGTATCCCAATAGCATTGTGACCAAGTTCGCTTTGGAAGTGGCAGCCCATGTGTCCTTCCAGCCGGTGTGGAGCCGGAGCCGAAGGTAGAGAGCTTCAATTGCAATCACTGGTACCAAGAAAAGCAGAATGACCGAATAAGCAATCGGAAGCATCGGAATACCCGCGTCCGCATGTGCCGGAATCGGGGATAACAACAACACTGCGCCGGCGAATAAACCAGCGAAAGAAGCATTATGCTTCCGAATACTTAATTGGGACATTGCTGCGAATTGTAGGCGGGGCGTCTCAACCTGTCTAGGCGGTAGGCCCAATCCCAAGCCCGCGTGCCTCGCGACTATTGAGATTTGCCATGTTTGGCGGCGCGGATGCGGCGAATTTCTTCCATGCGCTGCGCGAGCAGTTTTTCGCGGCCTTCCTGGGTGGGCTGGTAGTAGCTGCGTCCCTTGAGCGAATCGGGCAGGCAGTCCATGTCGGCGACACGGTCCTCTTCGTCGTGGGCGTAGCGATAGCCTTTGCCGTAATCAAGCTCCTTCATCAGCCGGGTGGGCGCGTTGCGCAGGTGCAAGGGAACCGGCTCCTGGCGGGTGTGTTCAATCTCCTGCTGCGCGGCACTGTAGGCCGTGTAGACGGAGTTCGACTTGGGAGCCAGGGAGAGATAGACAACTGCCTCAGCGAGTGCCAGATCACCTTCCGGTGAGCCCAGAAAATCGATGGCCTCCTTGGCGGAGAGGCACAGGTTGAGCGCCTCAGGCGCGGCCAGGCCGATGTCTTCGACAGCCATGCGCACCACGCGGCGGGCGAGGTAAAGCGGGTCTTCGCCGGAGGCGAACATGCGGGCCAGCCAGTAGAGAGCGGCATCGGGATCGCTGTTGCGCACGCTCTTGTGGAGCGCGGAGATGAGGTTGTAATGCTCCTCGCCGGACTTGTCGTAGACCAAAACGCGCTGCTGGACGGCCTCGGTGGCAAGGGCGCGGTCAATGTGTTTGATGTCCGCACGGGTGGGTTCCAAGGCTAGTTGCGCGGCCACTTCGAGGGTGTTGTAGGCGTTGCGGCAGTCGCCGCTGGAGTAGCTGGCGATCAACTCCAGGGCGTCGTTGTCAGCCTTGAGCCCCAGCGAACCCAGCCCGTGCGCAGGGTCTTCCACGGCGCGACGCAAAAGGGCAATGATGAGGTCTTCGCTGAGCGGGTGCAGCACGTAGACGCGGCAACGGGAGAGAAGCGCGGAGATGATTTCAAAGGAGGGATTCTCAGTGGTGGCGCCAATGAGGCGAATGGTGCCGCGCTCGACGTAGGGCAGAAAGGCGTCCTGCTGGGCCTTGTTGAAGCGATGAATCTCATCCACAAAGAGGATGGTGCGGGAGTGAAGCTCCGCGGCCTGCGCGGCCGAAGCCATGACCTGCTTGATTTCCTTGATGCCGCTCATGACGGCGGAGAACTCAATGAAGCTGGCGCGGGTAGTCTCGGCAATGATTTTGGCTAGGGTGGTTTTGCCCACTCCGGGCGGACCCCAGAAGATCATGGAGCCGGGGTCGTCGCGCTCGATCTGCACGCGAAGCGGCTTGCCGGGGCCGAGGAGATGCTCCTGGCCGCTGTATTCTTCAAGGCTGCGCGGGCGCATGCGTTCGGCCAGGGGCGCAGAACGCAATGGACCCTTTGGGCCTTCGGGTTCGCCGTCAAACAGGCTCATCGGGACCCCCTCACGGTCACTTTGGCAGAACGCTGGCGGGAGGCCTCGTAGAGCAGCACACTGGCGGCCACCGATGCGTTGAGGCTCTCGACCGGGCCGGGGCAGGGAATGGTGACAGCAGCGTCGGCCTGCGCGGCGAGTTCAGCGGGCACGCCGTTGCCCTCATTGCCGATGAGGAACGCCACGGGGCCAGCCAGGTCCGCATGATCGGCGGGTTCGGCATCGCGCAGGGCAGTGGTGAGAATCTTGACGCGGGCCTCGCGGAGATGGGCAAAAACCTCTTCGGCACTGACCGACAGGAGCGGAACGCGGAAGACGCTGCCCGCCGAGGCGCGCACTGCCTTGGGATTCCAGGCGCTCGCGGTTCCGGGAAGGCAAACGATGCCGGTGGCTCCGAAGGCCTCGGCGGAGCGGACGATGGCGCCCAGGTTGCCGGGATCCTGCAGGCCGGCAAGAACGACGATCAGCGGCGGGGCTTGGTTTGAGTCCTCGACACCGCCTTGAAGAATGTCGCGCCAGATCCAATCGAACGGCTCAACGAGGGCCGCGACCGGCTGGGGTGTTTCGGTGGCCAATGCGGAGGTCAGTAACTCGTTCGGCACCAGAAGCACGTCGGTCTCCGGAGGAAGGTGGAACCCGTCGAGCAAGTGTTGCGCTTCCTGGGCCACAAAAGTGCAGTCGATGCGGAGCCCGGCGCGCAAGGCCTCGCCGAGTAGGTTTGGCCCCTCGATGGCGGCCAATCCCCGGGCTTCGCGGCCAGGGTGTGCCATCGCCCGGCGCAGTTCTTTCAGGCGGCCATTCTGCTTACTCTGTACAATGCGAACAGGCATAGCTGCGATTGGTCTCAGTCTCTTAGCCGATTCTATGCCGTTTTGATGCCCGGCGAAGGGCCGACTGCCGCTGCTCAACTTGCACCATGGCCGGTGCTGTGATAGCTTCCGTCTTTGTGGCGTTTGCGATTGCGGCGTTAGGACAGGGGCCCTGGCTCGTGACCGGCTGCGAGATGGCGTTTCCGGGGGGAGACGCTTGATTGTGTGAGATCCGGCACTCTGCACCTGTCGGAACGTCTGAGGGAACCGAGGTAGACTTTCTTGTCCGCGGAAATTTTGCGCGTCCATCCCGATGAACCCCAACCAGACCGGATCGATTACATAGTTTCCTGTCTGCGCAAAGGCGACGTAATCGCCTTGCCCACCGACACTTTCTACGGCCTGGCCGTGGACCCGGTAAATCTGTATGCTGTGGAGCGAATTTATCAGATCAAGACGCGGCAAAAGCACAAGCCGCTATCGCTGCTGATTTCCTCGGTTTCGCAGGCGTACGAATTGGCGCGCGACTCAGATGCGCTGCTGGACAAGCTGGCGGAACGTTTCTGGCCCGGCCCGCTGACCATCATTGTGCGCGCCGGGGGCAAGCTGCCCTTGCGTTCTACGGCCAATACCGGCAATGTGGCGCTGCGCGTCCCCGATGCAGCGATTCCGCGCGCCGTGGTGGAGCGCTTCGGGTTGCCGATCACCGCAACCTCGGCCAACCTGCAAGGTGCGTCGGAGTGTACCCACGCGGCGTGTGTCCGCGACCAGATCGGCGACCGCATTCCGCTGATCATCGATGGCGGTCCCACCAATCGCACGCAACCCACCACCATTGTGGACTTGTCCTTGGGCCCGGGGCGCTGGGAGATTCTTCGCGAAGGCGCGATCCCCACCCACGAAATCGTCATGGTTCTCGAGCGGTAGGATGTTCCGATGAAGACCAGGGCCAGACCGAAGAAGCGCCGACGGGTTCTGGGCTCCGTTCTCGTGGTTCTGTTGGCGCTGGGTGTGGGCGGCGCGTGCTGGTGGCGCTGGGTGGATGTGCAGATCGAGCGCTACGCGGCACAGGACCAGGCCGCACCGGCAGACGCCATTTGCGTATTTGGCGCGGCGGAGTACGACGGCCGGCCCTCCCCGGTATACCGCGCGCGGCTCGATCACGCCCGGGTGCTGTTTAACCGCAACATTGCTCCGCTGATCATCACGCTGGGCGGCGACGGAGGCGACCAGTACTCGGAGGGCGGTGTGGGGCGCGAGTACCTGATGGGCGCGGGAATCCCTGAATCGGCCATCATCGCTGAAACTGAAAGCCGCAGCACCGCGGAATCTGCACGCCGCATTGCGGTGATCGCCCGCGCCAACGGGCTTCGCCGACTGGTGGTGGTGAGCGACGATACGCACCTGTTCCGCATTCATGCTATTTGTGCTGCCGATGGGCTGGACGTGCTGACCTCGCCGCGGCCTCGCGAAGGCGTGGAAGACAGCTCCGATGAGATGGAGCGCATCGATCACGAGGTGGTCAGCTACACTCTCTGGCGGCTACACCTGGAGTAAGCGCAGCAGGCGGGACTTCAGCGCAGAGACGCCATCACCGCGAACGCAAAGGCCGCGGCGCCGGCAGTCGATAGAAAATTGACCATATCGTTGTTGAGCCAGCCGCGCCGCTCGAATGTGGCTCCCAGCAGACTGTCAAAGAAGAGGCCGAAGACGCCGCCCGACCAACTGATCCAGACCATGGCCGGACCTCCATGCATGGCCACACTGCCGGCAACGGCCACCAGACCGGCGGAAGCTACACCAGCCAACGTCCCGGCCGGGCTTACGGCGCCATCGGTTCCCGGGTCCGCGTAACGCAGGGTCGTGATCATTCGCGGACGGCCACCGAGAACCTGGCCGATTTCAGAGGAAAGCGTATCCGCGGCAGCCTCGGCGAGCGCGGCCAGCCCCAGGGCGAATCCGGGCATCGGCGTGAGGGTGGCCTTAGGCAGCCAGTTTGCCTCGCTGAGCCAGGACTGCACCAGGGGGCCAGTCACAAGCGCGGCAAACCCGAGGTTGGCGGCTACCTGGGATGCGGCCCGTCCTTCCTTTCTTTCAGCGATGCCCAACTCTTCTTTGCGACCACGGCCCACGCGGGTGGCAACGGAGGTGAGCAGCAGTACCATCAGCACCGGGGGCAACGCAGTTTGCCACGGCAGGTAAGGAACGATCACCGTGGAAAACATGAGGCTGGCCATAACGGCAGCGCCCGCAGCCGCTCCGCCGAGTGTGGACGAATGAGTCTCGAGGGCCACAAGCCCGAGGACCAGGCTCAGGCCGATGGTCCAGATGGCGACGGGCGCCATCTGTTCTGCCCACCAGTGGGTTTCAAGCACCACACTGGCAGCCACAGCGGGCAGCACCAGCAGAAGGACCAACTTTGATTGCCACACCAGCTTCAGTTGAGCCACGCCTTATCGTATCGCTCCAGAGCGCGGGAGGGAGCGCGGCCTGCGGTTTGCGAGCGTTTATCGCTTTGTGGGATGGAGATTGCGAGCCCAAAAGCTCTTCATCTCGGCATAGGCGGCTTTTTGCTCGGGAGTGTTCATCATGTAGGACTGAAACACATGCGTCATGCCTTCGTAGACGTCGAGTTCGGCAGTACCGCCGGCAACCTTGACGGCTTGATAGAGGCGGACCGAGTCGCTGAGCAGAAACTCCTTTGTGCCCACTTGAATGAGCAGCGGCGGGAAACCCTTTTTGAAATCGCCGTAGATCGGCGAGACGTAGGGATTGTTCCAATCGGCGGGATCCGCATAGGCTTTAAGACCCGGCACGACATGCTCCGCATCGAGCGCCGGATCGGCATTGGCCAGGGTTGTTTCAGTGTCGCCATTGAGATGGAGGTCCACGCACGGCGAAAGGAGCACAACCGCACCGGGCAGGGGCATGCCCTTGTCACGCAGCTTGAGAATGCTGGCCGGAACGATGTTGCCGCCGGCGGAATCGCCGAAGAATCCCACGCTCTGCGGCTGATAACCCTGGGCAAGCACCGCTTTGTACACAGCGATTACCTGGTCAGTGACCAGCGGCCACTTGCCGCGCGGCGCAACGGTGTAGTCCACGGAGAGGATGCGCTTGCCGGTGGAGATCGCCATCAACGCATCTCCGGCGGCGGAGGAGCGGGCGGAGTCCTGCACAAAGCCGCCGCCATGAACGCGGATGAGTACCGTTCCATCGTCCTGATAATTTGGCGGCCTGGTTTCAAGAACGCCGACGTCGCCCAAGCGCATGTCGGTGACGGTGACTCCAAGCATCTTGAGCAGAGGCGCGGTCTGGGCTACGGCCCGGGCCTGAACCTCGGCATAGTTGGCGTCAAAATCGGCGAGAGTCTGGGGAATCTTCTGTTGGCCTCGCCGCGCTGCTACCACAGGCAACAGCTTCTGGTAGATGGCTCGCGCTTCGGGCGAGATGGTCTGGGGGATTGAATCGCGCAGATCGGGCGCATTGGTGACGGTGGCGTCCTTGCCCGGTTGCGCATACGCCGGCCAGAGTGAGACAGCAATCACCGCGATCAAACCAATGCTCCGCCTGCAGCGAATTCCCGACATTTCAATCCCTCGTCTTTCTGTGCAACCTTTCATGCTCGCCGGAGGAATGCCTGGGCATCGACTCCGCGGACAGTGCAAGGGTAACGCAATGCACCGGCGTCTGCGTGAAGCTCTCGCCCGGTGCGACGGCGCGGATTCCCTTCGGAGTTTGAGGGAAGGGTCGCAGAGAGGCGGGAGTGCCGCGAGGGGAGCGGTTTACACTCGATTCGCGGCGCTTTCAAGTGCGCGGGCATCAACGGAGATGGAGATGAAAAGGTCATACAGGCGAATTGCAGTCGTTGCCGGAATTGCGTTCACCACCGCCTGCTCCCTGGCGCAGAATCCGGACCAACGGCTGGCACTCGATCGTCGGGGCGAAACGATTGCGATGGAGCCGTACGCGCCAAACATTCTTCGCGTGACGCTCAGCCTGCACCACGATGCCGCTGTGGCGGCGCCGGGCTATGGTTTTGTGGCCGCCCCAGACGCCAAGGGTTGGAGCGCGAGCCAGAGCGAGGAGGCGGATGTTTACCAGTCGGGGCGGATTGTGGCAACAGTGGACCGCGATCTTCCCGCGGCGCGCCCACCGTTTCAGACGGAGGTGGATATTGCCCGGTACTTCAATGGCTCCACTCCGGGCGCGCACATCACATTTCGTACCCCTGAAGGCAAGAAGCTACTGGAGATGACCGGGTGGTCTCAAGCCGTCCCCAATCAAAAGGACGGCACGGCGGAGGTGGCCCGCGACCGGCGCCCAACGGACGCGGAATTTTATACCGTGGGCGCGACCTTCGCTTCACCCGACGATGAGCACTACTACGGGCTGGGCCAGAATCACGAGGGATTCCTGGATCACCGCGGCCACGCGGTTCACTGCTGGGCAGACTACGAGGCTCCGGCTGCGCCCAGCTTCTGCGTGCCTTTTCTGGTGACCAACAAGGGCTACGGGGTAGTGTGGGACAATCCCTCGAAGACTACCATCGAGCCGGGCTTCAATGAGCAGACCCGCTGGACCAGCCAGGTGGGAGACCGGGTCTCATTCTTCGTGATTGCGGGGAAAACGGCGGACGAAATATATGCCGGTTACCGGCTGTTGACGGGCGCCACGCCGATGCTGCCCAAGGCGGCCTATGGTTACATCCAGTGCAAGCAACGCTATGCGAGCCAGGAGGAGTTGCTCGCCGTGGCCAAGGGCTACCGGGACCGTCATTTGCCTGCGGATGTCTTGGTGGTGGATTGGTTCTATTACACGAAGATGGGGCAGATGGACCTCGATCCCAAGTTCTGGCCCGATCCGCCGGGCATGAACAAGCAGCTGCACGATATGGGATTTGAGACCATGATCAGCGTGTGGCCGCGGTTTGTGCCCGCGGACCGCTACTACGCCGAGCTGCGCCAGAAGGGCTGGCTCATCCACTTTGCTGACGGCACTCCAATGGACGGATTGCCCTATGACCGTGCCGGGTCGGACATCGACACCACCAACCCCGAGGCCGCTGCCTGGTATTGGAAGACCGTTCACGAAAACATCATCAGCAAGGGCTTCGACTCGCTGTGGGCCGACGAGACTGAGCCTGACCTGCCACCGAACGGCGCTTACTTCCACATCGGCCCCGGAACGAAGTTTTTCAATGTCTATCCGCTCTTTCATACAGCGGCGCTTTACGACGGATTCCGCAAGGACGAGCCCGGCCGAAGGGCGCTGATTCTATCCCGCGATGCCTACCTGGGAGCGCAGCGCAACGGGACTATCTTCTGGTCTTCCGACATCTATCCCACCTGGGATACGCTGCGGCGACAAATCCCTACCGGCCTGGATGTTGCAGCTTCGGGGATTTCCTACTGGTCAAACGATACGGGCGGGTGGCAATATCTGCCTGCCGAGCACCATCCGGCCCATCCGCCGCTCCTGGACCCCTCGGACGCCCGTGCTACGGTGGGCGGTTACGACGACTACCCGGAGCTTTATACGCGCTGGTTCCAATACGCCACATTTCTGCCTATCTTTCGTACGCATGGGAGCCGTCCGGAAAACGAGGTGTGGTCCTACGGACACCAGGCTGAGCCCATTCTGGAGAAGTACCTGCGCATGCGCTACCAGCTGATGCCCTACATTTATTCGCTGGGCTACCGGACATGGCTTGGCGGCGCTCCGTTCATGCGCGCCCTGGCGCTGGATTTTCCCGACGATCCCAAGGTCGCAGACCTGCGCGACGAGTACATGTTCGGGCCGGCCTTTCTGGTGGCTCCGGTCACGGAACAGGGCGCAACCAGCCGTCAGGTCTATTTGCCAACGGGAACGGACTGGTACAACTATTGGACCAATGAGCGCGTGAAGGGCGGTCAGACCATTACCGTTGCCGCGCCCATCGACACGATTCCCCTGTTTGTGCGCGCCGGGTCGATAGTTCCGCTGGGAGCTGCCGTGGAGAGCACCCATGAGGCGCAGGCCATCACCACAATCCGCGTTTATCCCGGCGCCGACTCGAGCTTTACGCTCTTCTCCGACGACGGGACGACGTATGCCTACGAGCGAGGGGCAGGCTCGATCACTCGGCTGCACTGGGATGACGCCACACAACAGTTGACTCACGAGGGACCCGCTGCCTGGAGCGAGCCGGACAGGGCAATCGTCGAAGTGGTTCGACCGTAACTCAGCTGGCTCCAAAAGACCCCCCGTCTGACGACCGAAGGGGGCTATTCGCGGTGCATCTCCGGTTGCTTATCTATCCCTGTTTGCCGCGTCTAAGATGCAGAAGGAACAGGAACAGGCCGGGAGAGACATCGCTGTGCAAAGAGCGCTGAACGGAATTTGTGCTCACATCCCTGCCTTTTCTTCCAAGCGGAAAATGGGGCAGCCGCGAAGACGCTCGGACTTGCGGCCGCCTGATTTACAATCACGAAGTAAGCAGGAAAGAGCTGAATGAGTCTTTTTTCAATGAAACCAGGCCAGACGTGTGCGCGGTTGGTTGAAGTGGGGGTGGCCCTTGGTGTTGCCGCCCTAGTTGCCGGTTGCGGGACCAGTTATCGGCCCGTGGTCACGCCTATCAATCCCAGCGGCCCGGCCCAGCAGCCGCAGTCGCTGGCGGTAGTGGTGTCGTACCCTTCACCCACAGCCGACGGGATTGCAACGATCATTGACTACTCAGGCGACACGATTATGGCGACGGCGGCAGTCGGCCTGGCCCCGATTGCGTTTACCCTTGACGAGGGCGGCGGCACGGGCTACACCGTGAATAGCGACCATACGCTGACCAACTTTCCCGCGAACGCCAATCTGCAGGAGAAGAACATAACTTATTCGACCCTGCCGACAACCGCTCAGCCGGTACAACTGTTTTCCCCCTCTTCGGGGTTATGGGCGGCGGATCAGGACGGCAATGTCGCGGATGTTTTCCAAAGCATTCCGGAAACGTTCTTGCGGTCGATTCCCGTGTCTCCCACCCCGATTGCCATCATGGGTTCCCTCGCACCCGCGCAGCGAAACTACGCCATCAGCCAGAACAACTCCAGCACCGCTCCGGGCGCGGTCATTCCCTTTGGCGTGGCCTGCAACATAGCACCGACCACCGTTAGTCAGAACGGAGAGGCTGACTCGCTGGAGGTAGCCAACTATACCGTTTCGGCGCAGATTCCCCTGGGCAAATGCCCTGTCTATGCCGTGCAAAGCAACGACAACGAGCGGTTTTTCGTGCTGAACCGGGGCAGCGACACGGTTACGGTGATCAACAGCCAGAACGATACGCTGAACTCCTGTACCCCATTTTTCGATCCCAACGCCGGCCGGACGGTGACCTGTCATCCCACCCTTCCGCTTTCGACGACAGCGGTGAATGCGACGGGCATCACCCCGCCCAACGGAATCAGCGGCATGGGTGCTACTGCGGGTCCGGTCTATGCCGAGTACAACACGACTACCAGCCAACTGGTGGTAGCGAATTATGACGGGGGAAGCATCAGCATCATCGATGTAAGCCTGGACGAATTCGGCAACGACAGCCCGACTTTTGGCACTACCTACACGGTAAAGGTGGGGAAGACGGCCACCCCCTACCCGGCCAGCGTGACGGTCCTCAATGTAAACGACGACCTACGCGCTTATACGGCCAACCAGGGCGATGGGACGACGAATGGCACGGTGACCGTGGTCGACCTCAGCAGCCACACGGTAGAAAAGACACTGGATGTTGTGGGCCACCCGCGCACCGTGGTATCGACTGCCAACTCGCTTTACGGCAAGGTGTACGCAGCCGCGCCCGACAGCCCGTATCTGACCATCATCAACACCGGTGGCACCGCTCCGGACACTGTGGACACGACGGTCCTGGTTGAGGGCAATATCGTGGATGTTCGCGTTACGACACAGAACGGCAGCACCGGCAACAGCAACATTACGAGCCGCAGGCCAGGCGGAGGCCAACCCTGTTACCTGCCGCCTACACTGCTGAGCGCGGCGACGCTGGCAACCAACCCCGCTGCCTGCTGGACCATGCCATAGAGAGTGATTGATACAGGATCAACAGGTAAGCAACTGAAGGGTCATTCCGGCTGCGGAATGACCCTTTCGGCCTTTACGGATGGGGCAAGCTGCGCTGGGCAGTGGAGTGGGAAGCGCGATCGAGGGAGCGGGATGAACGAACGGGGAAGAACCCGCCTGGATGTGCTGCTGGTGGAGCGGGGCCTGGTACAAAGCCGGGAACGGGCGCGCGCACTCATCCTCGCGGGCCGGGTGCTGGTGAAGGAGCAGAAGATCGACAAACCGGGGGTGACAATCCCCGCAGATGCACCGATTCGCATGCTGGGCGAGGACCAGCCCTATGTGAGCCGCGGCGGCCTGAAACTGGCGGCGGCAATGGATGAATGGAAGATCGACGTTGCGGGGCGCGCGTGCCTCGATGTGGGCGCTTCGACAGGCGGATTCACCGACTGCCTGCTGCAACACGGCGCAGCCCATGTGACCGCCGTCGATACCGGCTTTGGCCAAGTGGCGATGAAGCTGCGCAACGACCCGCGTGTCCGTCTGGTGGAGCGAACCAATGCCCGCTTTCTTGCCCCGGGCGCATTGGCAGAGGCGGGCAACCCCGAACTTACTTTTCTGGTGATGGATGTTTCTTTTATCTCGGCCACTCTGCTGCTGGGGCCGGTGCTGGCTGCGGCACCCAGGCTGAGTGAAGCTGTCATCCTTGTCAAACCGCAGTTCGAGGCGGGCCGCGGGAACGTGGGCAAGGGAGGCATCGTGCGCGATCCCGAAGTGCACAAGCTGGCGGTCGACAGGGTAGCCGATTGTGTGAGTTCGCTGGGCTGGCAGGTGACAGAGACGATGCCCTCACCGATTACCGGGGCCGAAGGCAACAGGGAGTTCCTCCTCCACGGCCGGCGGAGTGAACCTTCAACCGATTGATGTCAAACTCCCCTTTAACTCGCATCCGTTACACTGGGACCGCATGGTTGGCGTAGCAATTGTCTGCAAACCGCACAAAGAAGAGCTCGCACGGCTTCTGCCGGAGTTGGTTGCCTGGTTGCGTGCGCGTGGTTTTGAGCCGTTTCTGGACTGCGAGGGCGGTGCACTCTGCTCGACCACGCCGGTGGTCGATCGGGCACAGATGCCTCTGCGGTCGCCGGGACTGGTCATCGTGCTGGGCGGGGACGGGACACTACTGTCTGTGGCGCGCATATTCGCCGCAACCGGCACGCCCATCCTGAGCGTAAACCTGGGATTCCTGGGGTTTCTCACGGAAGTCCGCCTCGGCGATCTGTACGCGACTCTTGAGGGATGGTGCAGTAACTGCCACACCCTGGATTCCAGGGCAATGTTGCACGCGTCTGTGTGGCGCTTAGGCCAATTGCACTCCGGGTATGAGGCGTTGAACGAGGTGGTGGTCTCAAAAGGCGACATTGCGCGCATGGGCGACTTTGCAGTGGAACTGGACGGCAAGACTGTGGCCCGGTTCCGCGCCGATGGTGTGATTGTCTCCACTCCCACCGGCTCCACGGCTTACACTTTGGCCGCCAATGGCCCCATTCTCACTCCGGATGTGGATGCCATGGTGGTAACGCCCATTTGCCCGCATCTGCTGACGCTACGCCCCATTGTGGTGCGCGGCGACGCTTCGCTCACGGTCCGCGTGGAAGGCGCGCCCAACCAGGCGCAGCTGACTGTGGATGGCCAGAAGGCTCTGGAACTGCATTTGGGCGACGAGGTTCGCTGCCAGCGGTCCAGCTACACCGTCAACCTGGTCCGGCTGAGCGAAAGCGGGTTCTTTGAGGCGCTGCGCAGCAAGCTTAGTTGGGGAGAACGGTAACGGGCCTGGGAGCGAGGGCAGGCAAGGTTGCCTGCTTCAGGGGTTCAGTTCGGTCAACAGCACTTTGGCCTTGAGCGCCAGGGTGTTTGCCCCGTCCACGTCGCTGGTGGCGAGGGCCGCCCGGGCCTGCTTGAGGAACTCCCTGATCTGCGCGGATGTCTTCAGTTCCTGATCGTTCAACGTGCGCGTGATTCCGTTCAACCCCCGTTCAGTTGAGGCGAGGGAGGATTCGGTCTGCTGGCGCAGGTCGGTAGGGTCTCCCGGAGAAAGCTGGCCAATGGCGCTCACTCCCGTGGGTTCGACGGAGGCCTGTTCGACATTCTGTTTGATGGGCTTGCGGTGGTGGGGGGTAGGCTTGACAGGCTGTTTGTGCTGGACGCCAGCGCCAGGGGTGATCGCGGGGCTGGGAAGGACGATCGCGAATTGAGACAGGTCAAGCGGCGGGGGTTCGGGGCCAAGGGGCCTGGTATCCACAATGGGCGGCGCCATCGCCTGCTTCTGGGGCGGCTGGGTGCGGTGAAAGCATGCCGTCAAGAGCAACGGCAGCAACCACGCAACGCTGATAACGCGCGCTTTCATCCAGTAAGCCCCTTCGTGCTCTCTATGCTCGCCGGCAGAGGATGCCGGCGTCCCCAATCCGTGGCGGCGAGAGGAATCGACAAACGAAACTCCGTGCCGCTGCCTACTATTGATTTTACTTCCACGCTGCCATGATGAAGCTGCAGAATGCGATAGGTCATGGCCAAGCCGATGCCGCTGCCGTCGCTCTTGGTGGTGAAGTAGAGGTCGAAAATCTTCTCCCGAATTTCTTCGGGAATGCCCGCCCCCTGATCGATGATACGCAGGACGGCGGTCTTGCGGTCTTCCTCCAGCAGCACCCGGAGGATGCCGCCCTCGGGCATGGCCTGTGCTCCATTCTGGATGACGTTGAGAGCCGCCTGCTTGAGCAGATCCGAGTCCACATTGGCGATCAACGGATTGGCAGGAAACCGGCTTTCCAGGGTCACATTGCGCGTCGATAGCTCGTCGGCCGCCAACGCCAGCACGTCGCCGATGACCTCGCGCAGGTCCTGTTCCCGCAGTTGGAGTTCCACCGGACGAGAGAAGTCGGCCAGGGTCTGCACCACGCGGTCGAGGCGATGGATCTCAGCGTCGATCACTTCCAGGTGGCGGGACGCAGGTGCGTTTTCGCCGCCCAGTTTGTTCTTCAACAGCTCCAGGTGCACGACGATGGCGTTGATCGGATTCTTCACCTCATGGCCCACGCCGGCAGTGAGCCTTCCGATAGCCGCCATGCGCCGCGAAAGCTCGAGTTCCGACTCGATTTCTTCCACCGACTCCAGGTCGTGCAGACGGACCAAAGCGCCCAACCCCTGCTGGGTCACGTCGTCGTGAATAAAGTCCATCGAGGCCTGAATACGCCGCCCGGTCTCTGTGCGAATTTCTTCTTCGACGAGGTTGATTCCGGCATCGAAGGCCTCGCTCAGAGTCCTGCCTAACACCGTGGAACGGTCGAAGATTTCTCGCGCGTGCATGCCCAGAGCGCTTTCTTCCTGAACCTGGAGATAGCGGCGCGCGGCCTCAGAGACCAGGACAGCGCGCCCGTCGCCCGTGAAGAGCAGAATCCCGTCCTGCAGGTTGCCGAGGATCTGGTCAAGATTCTCCTTGAGGGCGGAAAACACCTCTTCCACATTGCGCATGCGCTGGCCGATCAGCTCGATCTTGGTGGATACCCGCTCCGCCGTGTCCTGCCTGAGGGCATTCTTTTCCTTCGCGTCCGCACCTTCGCTGGCCGCGGTCCAGCGGTCCAACTGCATGCTGATCTGCTCAAGAGGTCTGAGGGCGAGATTGCTGAGCAGGAAGGCCACCATCAGGGCAGTGCCAAGCGCAAAGGCCATCAGGGTAAGAGCCTCAGACAACCAGGGCGCATAGAAGGCGCGCAGCAGGGTAGTGCGCGCCCCGACGTGGACCGTGGCAAAGGGCTCGCCGTTGCGGTCCAGAGGCACCACTACATCAAAGACCTGTGGCGGTCCAAAGACCGTCTTGATTCTTTGTATAGGATCGGCATCGAGGAGCTGGTTGTAGTCGGGCCGCAGAGGCAGGGGCTTGTCTTCGTTTTCAGGGTTGGTGCTGAGCAAGGTGCGCGACTGGCTGTCGCCAATGTTGATGTCGTACACGGTGAGCGAGTAGCGGTTTACCGAGTCCACCACGGACCGGAGGGCGTCGTTGTTACGCACTGCTTCAGCGGCGAGGGCGCGCAGCTGTCCGGGATTGTCGGGATCGACGACACGATCCTTGAGGCCGGATTCAAGCGCGTTCTGCAATGCGGAGCGGACCTGATTGGCCACCATGTGGTTGGTGTCGTAGGTCTGCTGCACCGCGGCGCGCAGCAACTGGGTGACATAGACCAGGGAAAGCAGCCCGGAGATGAGAAACACCAGAGCGGTAATAGCCAGGACGAGTTTGGTGTGCAGTCGCATGGCTCAGGCCGGCTGATCTTCCCGCAGTTGGCTGTACTCCTTGAGCTTGTTGTGCAGGGTTTTCAGGCTGACTCCCAGAATTTCTGCGGCGCGGGTCTTGTTCTGTCCTGTGGCTTCAAGCGTGCGCAGAATCAGCAGGCGTTCGGCTTCGTTCACGGTAATGCCCACGCGCACCGGCACGGCGCTGGCGTCGCTGCCGGCCGGCGCGGCCAGAGCCTGGCTTCTGCCGAAAGCCGGAGACAGATGGCCAGCGTCCAGCGGAGCGCCGTCAGGACACAAAATCACCGCGCGCTCAATGGTATTGCGCAACTCGCGGGCATTGCCCGGCCAGCTATAGGCCATCATGCGGTCCAGAATGGAGGCTGCCACGCCGGAGACCTTGCGCCCGTGCTTCTGATTCATCTCGCGCACCATGGCATCAACCATGGCCGGCAGGTCTTCGATGTGCTCACGAAGCGGCGGCATGTGGATATGAAAGACGTTGAGCCGGTAGTAGAGATCGGGCCGCAAATGGCCCTGGGCGACGGCGTCTTCGGGGTCGCGGTTAGTGGCGGCCAGCACCCGCACGTCCACGTCCTGTTCAGTGCGGGCACCGAGGCGGCGGAGCTTTCGCTCCTCCAGCACGCGCAGGAGTTTGGCTTGTGTACCCACCGGCATATCGCCCAACTCGTCGAGCAGAAGCGTGCCCCCCGAAGCCAGCTCAAAGCATCCCGCCCGGCGGTCCACGGCACCGGTAAAGGAGCCCTTCTCGTGGCCGAAAAGTTCGCTCTCGATGAGAGTCTCGGGAATGGCCGCGCAGTTAACGGCGACAAAAGGTTGAGGCTTGCGCGGGCTAAGGTCATGCAAGGTGCGAGCCACCATCTCCTTGCCGGTGCCGCTTTCGCCGGTGATGAGCACGGACACGTTGGAAGGGGCAATCTGCTCGATGAGAGCGAAGATTTCGCGCATGGCTTTGGAAGTGCCCACCATGGAGCCCAGAAGGCCGGTCTCGCGCAAGCGCCTGCGCGCCACCTCAAGTTCAATGGCGGTTTCGCGCTGCCGTGTAGCGTTGGCGAGGATGGTGCGCAGGCGGGCCGCGTCCACGGGCTTCTGCAGGAAGTCGTAAGCGCCTAGCTTCATGGCGTCCACGGCCACCTGGATGGAGCCCTGCGCGGTGAGGAGCACCACTGCGATGTGGGAATTGATGCCCGACTCTTCTTCAGCCAGTTTGGTCAGCAGGCCAATTCCGTCGAGGCGTGGCATCTTCAGGTCCGTGATCACGATGGCCGGCTCCCAGGCCAGGGCCTTTTCCCAGCCTTCGATGCCGTCGCGCGCAGTCTCAGTCCGGTATCCCCATCCGGAGATGAGTTCCGCGAGTCCCAACAGCGCGTGGGGCTCGTCTTCGACAATCAGGACCTTCGCCGCGTTCTGCATATGGGCATTCTATTCAATCTGTTCACCTTGCGCTGAGCAGGAGTGCACGGTCAGGCCTGGGAATTGGCCGCATCGTATGTTCTACCACGCTGAATGGCTGGTTTAACCAGTCTTTTCTGTCAGCTCAGCCCAGCGGGCATAAAGGGCATCGCTCTGCTGCTGTGCCTGATCGAACTCGGCCAGCGCTTGCTGGAGGGCCGCCGCATCGGTGGCGATGGCGGGGCTCTGGACACGCTCGCGTGCCGCATCCAGTCGCGCATCCGACTCCTCGACACGCTGCTCCATGGCGGCAAACTCCCGTGCCTCAAGGTACGAGAGCTTTTTCTTCTGACCCACACTGGATGCAGGAGGCGCTTGCGATTCCGTTGCGGTGCCCTTTAGCGAGGCAGGTTGATTGGCTTTGCCGGAGGCAATGTTGTCTTGTTCTTCAAGCCAGGTCTCCCACTGCGCGTAGTCGGCAAACTGCCCGGTGTGACCCTTGCCGTCCAGGCCCAGCACGGTGGAGGCTACGCGATTGAGCAGGTAACGGTCGTGGGTGACCAGCACCAGCGCGCCGGGGAAGTCGAGCAGGTTTTCTTCCAGAATTTCGAGAGTAGGAATATCGAGATCGTTGGTGGGCTCATCGAGGAGCAGGACATCGGCCGGCTCAAGCATGAGGCGGGCAATGAGTACGCGCGCCCGTTCGCCACCGCTGAGGTTGCTTACGGGTTGGTTGAGTTGCTCACCGGTGAAGAGAAAGCGGGCGGCCCAACTGGCTACGTGGACGGTGCGTCCCTGGTGAATAACGGAATCGCTCTCTGGGGCCAGGGCGCGGCGCAAGGTGAGGCTTTCGTCCAACTCGCGCATCTGGCTGAAATAGACGAGCCGCAACGCCTCGGCGCGACGAATGCTGCCCTCGGCGGGCTCCAGTTCGCCGCGGAGAAGGCGGAGGAGGGTGGTTTTGCCGCTACCATTGGGACCCACCAGGCCGACCTTCATGCCCGCTGTCAGGATGAAGTCAAGGCCGCTGAAGAGACGGCGGCTGGCGGCACCGTCGCTGGAGGGAACGTCACAGGCCACACCCTCAAACTCCACCAGCCTCTTGGTCTTGCGCTGGCTGGCGTCAAAGTCGATACCGGCCGTGCCAACCGCGGTGCGGGAATCCATTTCCGCAAGGCGGCCAATCATGGCGTGGGCGGTATCAATGCGCGCCTTGGATTTGCTGGTGCGCGCCTTGGGCCCACGGCGCAGCCATTCAATCTCAGTGCGGACGCGGTTGCGCAGGCTCTCGTGCTGGCGGCTTTGCGATTCGAGAACCGCTTGCTGCTCCTCAAGGAATCGGCTGAAGTTGCCTTTGACGCGCAGCAAGCCGTCGGCATACACCTTGTTCAGCTCGATAATCTGGCTGGATGTGGATTCGAGGAAGTAGCGGTCGTGGCTCACCGTGACGGCGGCGAAAGACGAGGACATGAGCAGCTCCTCCAGCCACTCGATGCCCGCCAGGTCGAGGTGGTTGGTGGGCTCGTCCAGGAGCAGCACTTCGGGCTCGCCGGCCAGGGCCTCAATGATGGCGAGCCGCTTGCGCCAGCCGCCGGAAAGAGCGGCAGCCTCGGCATCGAGATCGACAAAGCCGGCGCGCCCGGCGAGAGTGCGCAAGCGGCCCTCCCGCTCATTCTGATTCACGTGGCCTGCCGTGAGCGCGGCTTCGAGCACCTGGCGTACCGAGATTCCGGAGGGAAAACGCGAATCCTGCGGCACATAGGAAGCGCGGGCCCGCTTGCGCACGGCAAGCTCGCCGGAGTCCGGCTCGACCTGGCCGGCAAGGATCGCGAGCAGCGTGGATTTTCCCGCACCGTTGGGCCCGATAAGCCCAATGCGGTCGCCGTCCTCCACAATGAGCGAGATGTTGCGAAACAGGGGTTGTGCGCCGAATTGTTTAGTCAACGACTGCGCGTTTAGAATCGGTGGCATGTTTGGCGTTTCTTTAGAATCAATAACTTGACCTAGAAACAAGTATATTGTAGGAAAATTGCAGGAAGCGTATGATGCTTCCATGAAACTCCCCGCAAGACCCACGACCACGACGATCTCCGTTCTCACGCGCCACTCCAGGACCTGCCCGAAGAGGAAGGATCGCTACTGGCGCCGTTGCAATTGCCGCAAGGCTCTCTACATTTATGAGAATGGGCATGACCAGATCATATCTGCCCGGACGCGGTCCTGGGAACAGGCAGAGCGTTTCGCAAGGACGCTGCAGGAGGAGCGTGATCCCGCTGCCATCGAAGTGCGCCGGATTCGCGAGAGGGAAGCGGCAAAGGAAGCGGTGGCCACAGCCAAAAATATTACCGTGGAGAGTGCGTTGACTCAGTATGTCGCCAGTCTGAAAGCGGCAACGACTGGCACGCGCCGGGTGCATACGGTGTTCGAGAGAAAAGTCAACGCGTGGGTTTTGCGGAAGGGGATCGTGTATCTGGGCGATGTCACTCCCGCCCTGCTCGATGAGTGGCGCGGGAAATGGTCGAAGACCGCCGAGGAGAAGTACGACCAGATGGGGGACACCACCCAGTCGCTCTTCCAGACGCGGCTGAAGGGTTTCTTCGAGTGGGCTGCTCGTACGCGCCTGATCAGCGATGACCCCGCCGCGGCTTTACGCCACATAGCCAAGAGCAAAAAACGTACCCAACCCCTCACGCCACAGCAGTTCTCCGAACTGTTGGCTGCGATCAAACCATTCTGTGCCACAGCGACGGGACAGGTGAGAGGGTACGCCAAAGAATTCAAGGCTCTGTTCCTCCTCCAGCGCTGGATCGGCTTACGGATTTCCGATGCCCTCCTGCTCCCTAGAACCGGGGTAGCGAACGGCCGCCTCACGCTACGCACCCAGAAGACGGGGGCGAAAGTGGACGTACGCCTGCCCACGTGCGTGATCGAGGCGTTGGGAGATTTATCCCCTGATCGGGATGGGTTCCGTCCCAAATACTACTTCTGGTCGAGTGCGCTGGCTGACAGCAGTATGGCCATCAAATGGGATCGATTCATCATGCAACTCAATGGGTTCCTGCACTTTGTCGATGAGGAGCACCACCCGATGAAGTTTCACTCGCATATGCTGCGGGATACCTTCGCCGTGGAACTCCTGCTCGATGGAATGGCGATCCAGGACGTCAGCCGGCTACTCACACATGACTCGATCGCCACGACGGAGAGGTACTATGGCCGGTGGGTGAAGGCACGGCGGGATCGGCTGGAGGAGCAGCTTGTTGAGTCTATGAGGAGGATGGGCGCCACGTTCAGCCTGGAGTCTAGGCAAGCCTTTGTGCGATGGTCTCGTTGAGTATCTCGCGCACGGTCAACGGAACGATCACGGTATGATCGGTCCTGAAGAACCTGTTGATCTCGGTCATGGTGTCGCTGGTGAAGTCGAAGCCTACGAAGAATCCCTTCTTTCGCTTGGTGCGGATCATGGCGGCCTCAAACTTGTCGATGTCAGGTCGCCCCACCGGGGTCTTGTTGGGGATGCCGCCAAGCGCGATGACGGCCCAGTTCTCGAACTCGAACGGGGGAATCTTGCGAAGTTGATGTTCAGTCCAGGGTAGATCACGGACAACGAAGCCGCGACCACTCTTCCAGAGCTTTTCATCTTCACGAATTCGGCAAATATCCTGCAGGCGTTTGGCCATCACGCGGCAAGCTGTTGGAGAGATGTCGATGCCGATCCACTGCCGGTTCAGGTTCTGCGCGGCGACGAGAGCGGTGCCACAGCCACAGAACGCGTCAAGGATGATGTCGTTCTCGTTCGACGATGCCTTGATGATCCGTTCCAACAAGGCCAGCGGCTTTTGCGTGGGGTAAGCTGTTCGTCGTCCAATGTAAGCGGTGCCGGCGCGACGTACCCGCCGGGGTACAGGACTTTCCTTTCCAGAGCCGTGTGCCGTTGCTTGCGCGGCGCCTGTAGGTCCGAAACCAGCATCTGGTCAATGTGTGCCATAACCGGACCCAGCCGGGGGACTTCTCTTACCACCGCTTTTCGCTCGGGAGGAATCGCGTTCCCGATCGGCTGCCGCACCATCCGCCGGTGCACGCCATGCTTCTTGGATAGTCCCTGGATCGTCTCTCCGGCCGCGTACCCACGCCGGATCACTTCAAATAGTTCCACCTTATGCCTCCTGTCCATCCCGGAATCCTTACATCCGGGCTTGTACAGGTGGACCAATTCAGACGAGCGAACTCACTGACCAGCGATCAAAGCAAAAAACCGTGACCATATCGGTGGCGATCACGTCATCCACCGCCCAGAGATCGGTCAAGTCGAATCCGCCGCATTCGCTGGATTTCCACCACGCAGGAGAAAGTCGGCGACGAGGCGGCCCGCTGCTGAGCGGTGATTGCAGTCTGGGTCATCTCTTCGTCTATCAGGCGGCAAGGCTATCTAAGGGGCTTCGACTACCACACTGTGTCCCGATTCGTAAACAACGTAGGCCCCCGATACAGCACCCACTCCGGAACTTGGAAAAGAGGCCGTCCAAATAGGTTGGCCGGTAGTCAGTGAGTAGATAGCGTTGCGTGAAGGGTCGTACACAGAATCCGAGTTTACGGTCTGAATACTATTCAACTCCGGAAGAGATGGTGTAGCAAGTTCGACCCCCGCCGAGCTATAGATTGTGCAGCCACCGTACTGGATAGTCTGTGACATACTACCGACAAGAACGTATTGATTGACCAGAATCCGATTGTTATCTATCCACCCGACTGCAACACCTGGAACCGCTGTGACCAATGTTCCGTTTTTGAAGATGCTCGTGGCGGATTGTGGACTAGGGGTACCTGTGGGGGATTGTGGACTAGGGGTACCTGGTACGGACGCTCCAACCAGTGTCCCATCAGGTGAAAGCAGGATGGGGTCTGAAAGGAGAAAGCCTCCAGCAGTATACGTATCCGACCAGATTACTGTCCCCCCTGTGATGGCAGTCACCTGCCTGGCAAAGGTCCAGCCAGATTGAAAGCTCCCGGTAACCCGCCCAATTGTTGAGCCCGACGCTGCAAGTGTGAAGTCAAATAAGGTTGGCGGTGAGTATTGAAATGTGTAGGGAAAGCTGCTGATTACATTCCCAGACGGCAGCGAGTAGAAATTGAGCGTCCGGTCTGATTCATACTGGGAATCCTTTGCGTTAGCGAACGCGCCCAGCACACTACCATCCGACGAGAGGGCAAGCTTCCCACTTGAAAAACTGATCGTTTCTTTCAACGTAGACTGATAGGGGTCGAAAACCGAGATTTTTCCGATTGCGGTGCTGATTGCCGCGCTGCCTGATGTGCCTGCGATACTCCAGGCCGCGCCTTGTCCGAAGTACCGAGGCGTACTTGACAAGCTCGCTCCGTCAAGAAGGACACCGTGTACATTTCCCACTATCCACTGAGAACCTGAACTGGCTGCAAACGTACTAAGGTACGCAATGGGACCGGTGTAGTCAGTCTTCGACGGAGTTGAACCAGACAGGTCGATCACGCTGACTTGTCCTGTTCCATAGGGTAAAATGCCGATGGTTGTTCCGGAAGCAATTGCGACCGTGTCCGCGTAACCGCTATAGCTCAAAGACGGAGTCTCAGAACCTATCGGATAGATATCCAACGGATAGCCCGGCGTGCTACCAGCATAGGTCCAAATCCAGTTTCCTTGTCCTGTGAGGCTCGATATTGTTGGCAGCGCGACAATTGCCTGTTGTACGCCCGTATTGGAGTAAACCCAGACTGTGGTTGATAGGTTCGTCAGAAAACGCGCCCCATCCAAAAACCAAGAATTGAATTGCCCGGAGAATGTCGGGCTGACAGAAGACGTGCCATTTGCTGTCGAAATCGATTCGATCACGTTTTGGCCTGCTGCTCCCAGAGCAACGAGCACCTGGCCCGGAGCCGGAAAAATGTTCGCCAAGGAGTAGTCGCCTGATTTAGATGCAGCGAGCTGTCCCGCGAGCGTATAGACAAACAGTCCTGTTTTAGAGCCGATGCAGATATAGCTGCCGTCTGAGGCCAATTTCCACCAAGCGCCTGGGTAAACGATCAAGGAGAGGACGTGCCCATCTGAAAGAGCGCGGACTTCCAGTCCATTCGCGATCTGGTCCACAACCGTCTGGCCAGCCATGTCTACAGAATTAGCTCCATCACCGCTGGCGAGGAGCGCACCTGAAGTGTAATTCCACAACACCCAGTGCCCGGTCTGGTCTGCGCTGAGCACACGACCACCTTCGAAGCGAATCGCTTGGATAGAGTTGGCATGGCCCAGTTCGAGCAAGGTGTTCTGGGCTTGAATGACGGTGATTGTCACGCTTGCCGTGGTATTTCCGGTGGCGTTTGTCGCCGTGACCGTATAGGCGGTCTGAGCCGCAGCGGCGGTAGGCATCCCGGAGATTGCGCCGGTGGATGCGTTCAGGCTCAGGCCCGCAGGAAGCGTGGGGCTGATGCTGTAGGAAGTGACCGTCCCAGTGACGGTGGGCGTATC
>Ga0182013_10000499_pt1 | contig 54686 bp, 46 predicted proteins | sample 612S2MmetaG_FD_120487 | JGI IMG/M metagenome (GOLD analysis project Ga0182013, IMG submission 120487) | Permafrost microbial communities from Stordalen Mire, Sweden - 612S2M metaG | ecosystem: Environmental > Terrestrial > Soil > Wetlands > Permafrost | place: Sweden: Stordalen | collected...
AGAAACTCCCGGTGGCGAGAACCGCGGTGGAACGCCGATAGGCGAGCCCCCTTCGCTAAGGGGGCGCCGCACCCGCAGGTGCGGAGTGGAGTACGCGCCTGTCGGCGTTCCGCTTCCTTTTTTATTTCGTCGTTGCGAGCGAAGCGAAGCAAACCAGTCGGAAGGTTCGGAAAACTAAAGTCGGCCAAGGGTTCTGCACCGCTTCTGGATCGCTTCGTCGCTACCGCTCCTCGCAATGACGCGCTGTTTGACATCAAGCTTGCGAAACTCGGATGCGGATGCGTCGAGAGAACGAGATCGCTTATCCGCCCCCGCGATAGCGGGGGAGGGGGCGTCTGACTCGGAGCCTAGTTTTCGTCGCAGGAGAATCATCGAGGCCCGCGCCCCTCCCACCGCCCTTCGGGCGGTCCGCCCTCCCCGCTATCACGGGGCGGGAGAAGGCGCCCGCAAAAATCTTTCCATGTCCGGGAATAAATCCGCCCGCTCCCCAGTCTCGTCCGTGCAAGCCGCCAATTGGCTGAAGCAGGAGATAGGCAATGAGCTCTTCCGATCGCGACGACGGCGTTAACCGGCGCAAAGTGCTGGAATGCATGACCTGGGTCGGCACCGGCGTCTTGTGGACCGTGTCCGGCGGCGTGCCGCATTCGCTTGGCCTGATGGGCGAGGCGCAAGCGCAAGAGGCGCGCGGGCTCACGTTTCTGCAGATCAGCGACAGCCATGTCGGCTTCGACAAGCCGGCCAATCCCAACGCGCTCGGCACGCTCGAAGAGGGCATCGCCAAGGTCATTGCACTGCCGAAAAAGCCGTCCTTCATGATTCACACCGGCGACATCAGCCATCTGTCTTTGGAATCGCAGTTCGACGACGCCGACCGCATCATCGGCCAGTCGCGGCTCGATGTGCATTACGTTCCCGGCGAGCACGACTTTCTCGACCCGGAGCAGAAATTCTACCGCGACCGCTACGGGCGCGGCACCAAGGGCGCCGGCTGGTACTCGTTCGACGCCAATGGCGTGCACTTTATCGGTCTGGTCAACGTCCTTAATCTCAAGGCCGGCGGGCTCGGCTTTCTCGGCGACGACCAACTCGCATGGCTTGAAGACGATCTGAAGGCCCGCTCCGCCTCAACGCCAATCGTCGTGTTCGCGCACATCCCGCTGTGGACCATCTATCCGGAGTGGGGCTGGGGCACCGACGACAGTGCGCAAGCGCTGTCCTATCTCAAACGCTTCGGTTCGGTGACCGTGCTCAACGGTCATATCCATCAGGTGATGCAGAAGGTGGAAGGCAACGTCACCTTCCACACCGCGCGCTCGACCGCCTTCCCGCAGCCGGCGCCGGGCTCGGCCCCCTCCCCCGGACCGATGAAGGTCCCCGACGACCAGCTGCGCAAGATGCTCGGCATCGCCGACGTCACGTTCAAGCAGAACGAGCAGCGTCTCGCCATCATCGACACGCCGTTACAGGCTTAAGCAAACGGGCATTTGAGGAACAGATGAGGAAGTAGCTATGTCCGCTTCAAATACCATGTCCGTCTCGAATACGTTGCGCAGCGTTTTGGTCGCGGCCGCGCTCGGCGCCGCTGCCGCCGTCATGCTAGCCGCGGTGGTTCTGCCCGGCTGGGCGCAGAACGCCGATCCGGCAAGCGGTACGGCCGATGCCGTATCGATCGACAACTTCACCTTCGGGCCACAAAACCTGACCGTGAAGGCCGGCACCAAAGTGACCTGGACCAACAAGGACGACATTCCGCACGGCATCGCGTCGGCGAACAACGCGTTCACCAAATCGAGGGCGCTCGACACCGACGACAGCTATTCCTTCACTTTCACCGCGCCCGGCACCTACCAGTATTTTTGCTACCTCCACCCGCATATGACGGGCACGATCGTGGTACAACCGAATAACGGATAACAGTCTCGTAGCGATGCTTGATCGGCTCCAGCAGCACCAGCCGACGGCAGTTTGGACGGCCGGGCGCGACACGATGACGGACGATGCAAATGCCGAACAAGAACGGGCGCGGCGTTTTCGCGACGCCGCGCTGCCTTATCTCGACGACGCCTTTACGCTGGCGCGTTACCTCATGCGTAACTCGGCCGACGCCGAGGACGCGGTGCAGGAATGCTATCTGCGCGCGCTGCGCCATTTCGACAGTTATCGCGGTCCGGCGATGAAACCGTGGCTGTTGACGATTTTGCGCAACGTCTGCAATGCCGAGTTCGCACGGCGCGGCAAAGGTGAGATCCCAGCCGATTACAGCGAGGACGAACCGACCGCCGGAGAACTCCCGATGTGGCAGGAGCCGCAAGCTTCGCCGGAGGCCGTGCTGCTGCGCCTTCAGGACGACCGGGCGATCCGAAAGCTCGTTGCCGACCTGCCGCCGCCGTTTCGCGAGGCCATCGTGCTGCGCGAAGTCAACGATCTGTCCTATGACGAAATCGCCAAAGTCGCCGGCGTGCCGGTCGGCACGGTGATGTCGCGGCTTGCACGCGCCCGCGCCATGCTGCGCGCAGCATGGCGCGGCGCGACGGTGACGGCGCCGGGAGCATCGCCATGAACTGCGCCGAATGCGAAATCCTCCTCCATGCGCTGATCGACGGCGAACTCGATGCCGGCCATGCCCGCGAGGTTGAAGCCCACGCCAAAGATTGTCCCGGCTGCGCCGAGCAACTCGCCGCCTTTCGAGCCATGCGCGAGGCGATGGCGAACGCCGTCCTGAAAGAGACAGCACCGGCAAGCCTGCGCAGCCGCATCGAGGCGTCGCTGCCTCAACCTGCGGCGCGTGTCGTCGCGCCGCGCAAATTCCTGCAGCCGTCGCGCCGCTCGTTCTTCGGCGGATTTGCCGCCGGCACGGCGCTCTCTGCGGCGCTCGCCGCCAGCCTTGTCCTCACTGTTTTCCGCAATGACGAGCAGCAGACGATCGCCAATGACGTCGTCTCGGCTCATATCCGCTCGCTGCAACCCGGGCACCTGATGGACGTCGAAACGAGCGACCAGCACACCGTCAAGCCGTGGTTCGATGGCAAGGTTGACGTCGCGCCGCCGGTGATCGACCTCACCGCGGAGGGCTTCACGCTGTTGGGCGGCCGCCTCGATTATATCGATGGCGAGCCGGTGGCCTCGGTCGTCTACAAACGCCGCAAGCATGTGATCAATTTGTTCGTCGCACAGCGGCTGGGCGCCGCGCATCGTCATGTGACGGACCGGACGGTCCAAGGTTACAATTTGCGCCATTGGTCGGACGGCGGGCTCGACTACTGGGCCGTCAGCGACCTCGATGCGCTCGAACTTGGCGAGTTCGTCCAGAAAATCTCGGCTGCATTGCACCCCTCCGGGCCGTCATGACTGGCCTCCGCCGCCATTACCGGCTAAAGCATGGCGCCCACAGCTGCAGAGCCGTTTGGCGGCCGTGTTTTCCTGGTCTGCAGCCGGAAACCTCTTGGCTCGTCAAACGTTTAATCGTCGGTCATGGATCAGCGCGTCGACAACGAGCGTCGTACCGAATCGGCCCCCAACCGCGAGGCGAAATCCTCCGGCGGCGGAGCGCCAAAAAAGCGCTCTTGGGGCGACAGGCTTGGCAAGCGTCGCGGCCTGGCGATGGCAATCGCTATCGGCACCGTCGTCCTAGCTTTGCTCGTGATCGTCTGGTGGCTTCACGCCCGGCAATATGAATCCACCGACGACGCCTTTATCGACACCCGCACGGTGCAGATCAGCGCTCAAGTCAGCGCCGCCATCGTCGACGTCCCGGTCACCGACAACCAACTGGTCGAGGCAGGCGCCGTACTGGTCCGCCTCGACGATCGCGACTTCACGACCCAGCTCGATCAGGCCAAAGCCCAGGTCGCCCAGGCCAAAGCCGGCATCACCAATCTCAAAGCGCAGCTCGTCGCGCAGGACGCCCGCATCGAGGAAGCCAACAAGCAGGTCGCGCAAGCGGAGGCCACGCTGACCTTCGCGCAACAGCAATCCGATCGCTATGGCCTGCTCGCCAGACAGGGCACCGCCACCCAAGAGCAGGCGCAGCAATATTCCTCCAATCTGCTGCAGAGCCAGGCGTCGCTCGCCGCGGCCCAGGCAAATGCCGTCGCCGCGACGATGCAGAAGCCGGTGCTCGGAGCGCAAGAAGAGCTCTCCGAGGCGGATTTGATGCAGAGAAACCCGGCCGTCCAACAAGCCGAGACCAATCTGTCGCGCACCGTCATTGTCGCGCCGGTCGCCGGCCGCGTCACGCAGCTCACCGCCGCCAAAGGCAATTATGCCGCGGTCGGGCAAACGCTGATGATGTTCGTGCCGCGCGACGTCTGGATAACCGCGAATTTCAAGGAGACCCAGCTGGCGTATATACGGCCGGGACAGCCGGTCGATATCGAGATTGATTCCTTTCCGGACCGGACGTTCCAAGGTCACGTCGACAGCATTCAATCGGGCAGCGGCACCGCCTTCAGTCTGCTGCCGGCGGAGAACGCGACCGGCAATTACGTCAAGATCGTGCAGCGCATACCGGTCAAGATCGTGTTCGATAAGCCGCCGGACGTCCTGCTCGGACCGGGCATGTCGGTCGTTCCGACGGTGAAGGTGCGATGAGCGAGCGGACGCAGCCTGCGGGCTGGGATGCTAGCCGCTCGGCCGCCGGTGACCGTAACCCCTGGCTGGTCGCCATCGTGGTCTCGATCGCCACTTTCATGGTCGTGCTCGATACCGCGATCGCCAACGTTTCGCTGCGCTACATTGCCGGCAGTCTCGCCGCCAGCGTCGATGAGAGCACCTGGGTGGTCTCGACCTATCTCATCGCCAATGCCGTAATCTTACCGGCAAGCGGATGGCTGTCGAACGTCGTCGGCCGCAAGCGGTTCTATATGATCTGCGTCGCACTATTCACCGTGAGCTCGTTGCTGTGCGGGCTGGCGCCAAATCTCAGCGCGCTGATCTTCTTCCGCATCCTCCAGGGACTTGGCGGCGGCGGCATGCCGACCAGCGAACAGGCCATCCTGGCCGACACCTTTCCGCCGCAACAGCGCGGCCAGGCCTTTGCGCTGTACGGCATCGCCGTGATCGTCGCGCCGACGGTCGGCCCTACGCTGGGCGGCTGGATTACCGACAACTTTTCCTGGCATTGGATATTTTTCATCAATGTGCCGATCGGACTTGTCTCACTCGGACTGGTGCATTGGCTGGTCGATGAGCCCGAGACGCTCGAGCGCGAACGCCGCGAGCGACTTGCCCGCGGATTGAAAGTCGATTGGGTGGGTTTCGCGCTGATCGCCATATCGCTTGGCTCTCTCGAAGTCGTGCTCGACCGCGGTCAGATCGACGATTGGTTCGGTTCGAGCACCATCATCCTGTTCACGGCACTCGCCGCGATTTCGCTCCTGATCTTCATCCCCTGGGAGCTCAAGCAGGAGGAGCCGATCGTCGAGATCCGGCTTTTGTTTCATCGCCAATTCGGGATGTCGTTCTTCGTGATGCTGATGATCGGCGCGATTCTGTTCAGTTCGAACCAGATCATGCCGCAGCTGTTGCAGACAGTGTTTCCTTACACCGCCATGCTGTCCGGACTGGCCATGATGCCGGGCGGCCTCGCCATGCTGGTGATCATGCCCATCGCCGGCCAGGTAACCGGCCGCTTTCAGCCAAAATACCTGATGACGTTGGGACTGCTCGGATTGACGCTGTCGATGTGGTACTCGACGACGCTTACGCCCGACGCAAGCTTCAGCTATTTCGGCTGGGTGCGCGTCTTTCAGACGGTCGGGCTGCCGTTCCTGTTCATTCCGATCAATACGGTGGCCTATAACGGCCTGCCGGCCAACCAGACCAATCAAGCCTCAGCGCTGATGAACGTCGCGCGAAATCTCGGCGGCAGCATCGGCATCTCTCTTGCCAATGTGGTGTTGACCCGACGCACCCAGTTCCATCAATCGCGGCTGGCCGAAAATACCACACCGGCGTCTCCGGTGTTCAAGTCCACGCTGCAGCAGGTGACCAAGTATTTCATGCAACACGGCTCTTCGGCGGGCGACGCACACGGCCAAGCGATGGGGCTTTTCGGCCAGCTCATCCGAACCCAAGCGACGATTTTGGCCTATATCGACGTCTTTCATGTCTGCGCGATTGCCGCCGGCATGATGATTCCATTGGTCCTGCTGCTGGTCCGGCGGGTGCAGATTCAGCGCGGCGTAGCGGCGGCAGGACATTGATGTGGCGGATCGTGACTTCGTGGCGGATTTTTCTTGCCGCAAGCGCAATCGAAGCGAGTGGGAATGACGAAATTAGAGTCGGATAGCCGCGATGATCGGAAATGGCGATAAGTTTGCTCTGCTGACGATGCTGGCTATGGCTCTCGGCGCCACCGCGCCTGCTGCGGAAACGCTCAACCTTGTCATGGTCGACTACAGGTTCGTGCCGGATCACCTCACCTTCCGCCACGATGTGCATTACCGTCTGCACCTGGAAAATCATGGCAAGGAAACCCACGAGGTCACGGCGCCGACATTTTTTGCCACTGCCAAGATCGACAATCCCGACGCTCTGAATCGCGAGCACAGCGAAATCGTCATGCAGCCGGGCGAAACAAAGGACGTCTTCCTAACCCCTGGAAAGCCAGGGACCTACGATCTGCGCTGCTCCGACCATGATTGGAACGGCATGGTGGGCGGAATCACGGTCGAATAGCAGCGCGACAAGGCCCGGACAGCCGTACTGCGTTAGCGTGGCAGGCCGCCTCGATCGCAGGCAAGCTGCTGAAAAATGTCTCCAATCCCCTCTCGCCGCCGCGACAGTTCGAGCCGCCCGTCGGCTTGGCGACCGAGGCAAGCCGCAGCCAAAACAGTCTGCAGACAAGCCGATCCGGCGCGCAATTTCCACCCACCGGGCACCACACGACTGTGTGATGCGCCGAATTGCCTCGCTGCTGTCAAACTACGGCACCAATCTTGCTTGAAGGTGTTGTTGAGGGGGTTGTGGGGCTGACTAGCGCAGATCTGGGAAGAAAGGAGTCGCCAATGTGTGACTTTAGCCTTCAAAGCGTGCGGTCTAGGCCGGCGAAAGTCGGTGATAAGCTCGTAACTCGTGACTTCGGGACGGGGACTCGCGGTTTCTCCGCTTCCGATGACCCTGGATTGGCAGTCTGTATTCTGCCCGGCACGGAGCTGGCCTTCACCAGCGACGTCGCCTGCCTCCCAGCCGGCCTGCTCGGCTGGAAGACGAAGACCATCAACCACCAAACGGCCATCTTTCGGCAAGTCAACAAAGACAAGATGGCCGCCCATCACGACGCGCTCGAGTTTCCGGATGGGCGCACAGTGCTGTTGACGCTGTTGTGCGAAGGCCAGGCGGCAACCGTGTTGCAACTGCCCGCTCAGCCGACGACCGAGGATGAGGCGCGCGAACAGGAACGCGTCAGCTTCGTCGGTTGAAATTTAGTCGCGCTTAAAAAAGGCCGGCCGCCTCTCAGGCGGCCGGTGCTTTTATAAACAAGCGCGTTATGGTGACGCATTTCGGCCGTCTATTGCGGTCCATGCTCGCCGCGGCGAGTAGTCCAACTGCAAAGCAGTTATACGACGTTTACTCGTTGCGCGCTTGTTGCAGGAATGAACGTTCGATAGCGATTTTCAGCTTAATCGAAATCGGCGCGGTGGCTTTCGGCACCGTCTCACCGCGATACACCCCGCAGTGAATTGAGGTTTTAAAGCAGGCCCTGACGGTGCCGACACGCCGCTTTCCCCCCTGCGTCCGCCCAAGACCCACGCGGAAGGTCGCTTGTCCGACCGGCCTTCGGCGTGGCTCAAAACCCCCAGAGGTGTGAAAATCGCCTCTCGACCCTGAGAGCCGGGGTTGCGTCGGCGGCCGCTATGCCGCATTCATCACAAAATAATAACCCATCGCCCAATGAATGAAGCCCCGAACCAACCGGCGAACGTAGATCGCTCCGCCGTGGACAAGGGGGCCACAGGCGCGCCGGTCGCACAGCCCGATGATATCGTGCCCGAAGTAAAACTGCCCTCGTCCGGCTCGCAATTCCTCACCGTCTTTCCCCCGATCATGCTGCCGATGTTCCTGGCGGTTGCCGACCAGACCATCGTCGCCACCGCACTGCCCGCGATCGCGTCAAGTCTCGGCGAGATCGAGCGCGCCTCTTGGGTAGTCGTCTCCTACCTGATAGCCAACACCATCGCCGCTCCGGTCTATGGGCGTCTCGGCGACACTTTCGGCCGCCGTGCGATGATGTTCGTGGCGCTGGGGATTTTCATCCTAGGCTCGGTCCTGTGCGCGCTTTCGCCTAATATCGTACTGCTCACGGTGTTCAGGGTTGTGCAGGGGTTTGGCGGCGGCGGCCTGATGACGCTGTCGCAGGCGCTGATCGGCGAAACGATACCGCCGCGCGAACGTGGCCGCTATCAAGGCTACCTTGCCGGCATCGCAGTCAGCTCCAATTCCTTCGGCCCGGTCGCGGGCGGCTATCTTACGCAAGCCTTCGGCTGGCAATCGATCTTCCTCATCAACGTTCCGCTCGGATTGCTCGCCGTGTTGTTCGTTTTCCGCATGCCCGGACGCCAGGGCGATCGCCGCCGTACCACTTTCGATGCGCCGGGCCTCGTCCTGTTCATCTTTTTCGTCGGCCCGGTCATACTGGCGCTCGAACAGGTGCAGCGGATGCAATTGAGTACGGCGCCGCTGGCGCTCGGCCTTCTTGCTTTCGGACTGGTCTCGCTCGGTTTGTTCGCCTGGCAGGAAAGACTGACGACTTCGCCGCTCATTCCGCCGGCACTCTTCAAGCAGGCCTCGATCTGGCGCAGCGACGCCATGGCGGCCTGCCACGGCGCGGCTCTGGTTTCTCTGATCACGTTCCTACCGATCTATTTGCGTGCGGTTCGCGGCACCTCGCCGTCCGAGACCGGATTGTTCCTGTTGCCGCTGACGGCCGGAATCGGCATCGGCTCGATGATAACCGGCCAGATGGTGAGTAGAACCGGACGCACGGCGGTGTTTCCGACCTATGGGCTAACGGCCGCAACCATTGGCTTAGTGCTGCTCGCCTTCTGGCTGCCGTATCTGACGACCGCACAGCTGGCCTGGGCGTTCTGCGTCATCGCGCTGTTCATGGGGACGGTCATGGGCGTCGTCCAGGTCACCGTGCAGGCGGAGTCCGGGCCGCTGCTGTTGGGCACCGGCGCCGCCACGGTGCAGTTTTCCCGCTCGGTGGGCGCCGCATTCGGTACCGCGACCGTCGCCGCGGTGTTGTTTTCGATCCTCACGGTGACCGACCGGGACACGGCGAACCTGTTCGGGGTCATCATCGAGCGCGGCCCGGAGGCGCTCGCGGCGCTGTCGCCGGCGCGCCAAGCCATCGTCCATTCCCAGATCGGCGAGGCCTTCCACGTCGCCTTCCTGACCATCGCTGTCTTCACGGGGATCGGCACCTACCTGGCATGGTCGCTGCCGCTGCGCCGGCTCTAAGCCCGGCGCGATCGACGGCATTGCAGCGTGCCGCCGCGCGCGGCAGACTCCAACGACAATTCGGGAGGAACGCAATGATCGTCGACGCACAAGTTCATCTGTGGAAGGCGGACACGCCGGATCGGCCGTGGCTGCCCAACCGCGTAGCGCAGCTGCCGGAACCGTTCCTGATCGAGCAGCTCGTGCCGATGATGGACGAAGCCGGCGTCGAGCGTGCCGTCATCGTGCCGCCGTCCTGGGAAGGCGATCGTAACGACTATGCGCTCGAGGCCGTGCGCAGATATCCCGGTCGCTTTGCCGTCATGGGCCGCATCCCGGTCGCGGAGCCGAAGACCGCAGCTTTATTCGCCGACTGGAAAAAGCAGCCCGGCATGCTCGGCATCAGGGTGACGTTTCATCCGCCGCAGTGGAGCTGGCTCACCGACGGTACCGCAGACTGGTTTTGGCCGGCGGCGGAGAAATACAATTTGCCGGTGATGTTTTACGGCGCGCCTATGCCGCATTTCGCTCGTGTCGCCGAACGCCACCCTCAGCTGACAATGATTGCCGACCATCTCGGCGTTACCGGCGAGATCGCCAAATCCGAAAAACTGCCGGAGGCGATCGCGGAAACGGCGGCGCTGGCGAAATATCCGAACGTCTCGGTGAAGCTGTCGACGACGCCGTTCTATTCCGCCGAGCCTTACCCGTTCCGCGACATGACGGTGCATATTCGCCGCCTGTTCGACGCCTTCGGCCCGCGCCGCTGCTATTGGGGAACCGATCTGACGAATTCCTACAACAAAGCGACCTACAAACAGCGCATCATCCACTTCACTGAGACGCTCGACTTTTTGTCGGCGGAGGACAAGGAATGGGTCATGGGCCGCGCGATCCTCGATCGGCTCGGATGGGCCTAGCCCATTGGCATGATCAAAATCCTCCATGGCGGCGGCAATCGACGACACGCTCGGCTCCAAAAGCGCCGGCGACGGCAGCGCCAATGCCATAAGACTGGCCGTTTGGAATAACACTCCAGCGTCCGGGGTGCTAACCTGCCGGCGTTTCGGCACGAGGATTCGGTGACGGGGATAAGGCTGACGCTACGCGTCGATTTCGGGTCGGACCGGGTGCTTGGCCCCGGCAAGATCCGGCTGCTCGAGGCGATCCGAAAGACCGGCTCGATCTCGCAGGCCGGCCGGTCGCTCGGCATGTCCTATCGGCGCGCCTGGCTCCTGGTCGACGATCTCAACTCTTGCTTTCGCGAGCCGGTCGTCGCAACGCAGCCAGGCGGCGCGCGCGGCGGCGGCGCAGCCCTCACCGGATTCGGACGCGACCTGATCGCCAATTACCGCGCGATCGAGACCCGGGCGACGGCGGCGGCGAAACGTCAATTGCACGACCTGGAAATCTCTTTGCGCAATCGGCCCCGCCACACGCCAAAGCGATCAAAAACCCGGGCTGCCGCGCCGGCACGTTAATGCAGATTCGAGCACATCACATCAAATGGGGAGCGCTCGCGATCACGGTGACGGGCGCGCTCGTCGGCCTTTATTTTCTTTTGGCCTATATCGTGCTGCCGCTGACTTGGCGGCACTACGAGCATCAAAAGTCGCTTGCCGGCGTCACGATGATCACCCGCACCGCGAACGGCATTCCGGGCGATCCGATCAATGTCGGCTTGGTCGGATCACGCGACGATGTGCTGTGCGCGATGAACGCCGCCGCCTGGGATCCGGCCGATCCGATCACGTTGCGATCGAGCATCGAGATCGTCGGCAGCGTTCTGCTCGACCGGCCTTATCGCGACGCGCCGGTCAGTCACCTGTATTACAACGGCAAGCGCCAGGACCTTGCCTTCGAAAAGCCGGTCGGAACCAGCGCCGACCGTCGACACCATGTGCGGTTGTGGCGCGTACTCGAACGCGGCCAGGAAGGACGCGCGGTCTGGCTCGGCGCCGCGACGTTCGATCGCGGCGTTGGATTGAGCCGCGATGACGGTCGTGTCACCCATCACATCGCACCCGACATCGATGCCGACCGAGACCTGCTTACCGCCGACCTTAAGACCGCAAAGGTGGTCGAGACCATCTACGAGGTCACTGGCATCGGCCCCACCGTCGATGGCCACAACGGCGAAGGCGACGCCTACTACACTGACGGTGACATCAAGATCTCCGTCCTGGTCGAGGGCTGTAATCGCCGCGCCGCCGCTGTTGCCGTGCTCGACAATCCGCCTTTGGTGGCCATGAAAAATTTGGCGTGGGACGCGATCGCCAAAGCCGTGTTGTCGGCGGCGCTGCCGGGTCCGAAGAAATAGCGCAGCGATCGTCGAAGCCGATGCTGCACCGGCCGGCTCGCTCATCGCCTCATGCCGGCGGCTTATGGGCGAGCCAGCGTCCGGCTTCGGCGGCGGCAAAGAGCTCCGCCAGCGCTAAGTTGAAGGCGTCGGGCTCTTCGCTGGTGATGGTGTGACCCGAGCGTGGGATCACAAGGAGCGCCGCGGTCGGCGCCGTGCGCTTAAGAAAGACGCTGCCGTCGAGGCAGGTCTCGTCTTCATCACCGCAGATGACCAGAAGCGGCACTGCAAATTTTTTCAGGTCTGCCGCCATATCCCATAAATTCGGCCGTTTGCTTTGCAGCTGCGTCATCGTCAATGCGTGGCCAAGCGCCGAATGCTCGGCAAGCATGTGCACGAATTCTGCATAGCCGCGCGGATCCTTGTATTTTTGCGACAGACGGGACGGCGCGTCGGTGTAGATCACGGCGGCGGCCGCCATACCCTTTTCGGTGAACATCTTGGCGGTTTCCGCCGCGTGCGCGCGCATCGCGTCGCGCGCGGCCGGGTCGGGGAGCGAGCCCCAGCCGCAGCCCGCCGCCGTCACCGAAAGGCAACGCTCCGGGTGGCACAGACCGACGTGCAGTGCCGTATAGGCCCCCATCGAATGCCCAACGACATGCGCCTTTTCAATGCCGAGCGCATCCAGCACCGCAATGACGTCGCCACGCAGAATATCCTGCCCGTAGTGGGCGGGATCGCTCGACACATCGGACGGCGGATAGCCGCGCTGGCTATAGGTCACGCAGCGATGCGAGCGCGAAAAGCGGCGCATCTGTGGCTCCCAAGTTCGGTAGTCGCCGGCGAATTCATGCACGAAGACGACCGGCGTTCCCGCACCCGCCTCTTCGTAATAAAGACTCACGCCGTCTGAAGTCTTGATCTTGGGCATCGTGCGCGCCTTGTTTTTTTGAAGGCGGCGCTGCTGCGCCGGCCTGTTGCGGCAGCATGCTACATAAATTTCGCGATGGGCGGCAAACGGACACAAACGGCCGACCAGACGTCGCCGAAAAGACGAAGGGCCGCCTCCTGCGCCGGACGGCCCCTCGTCTCGCTCGCCTGATAGACCGCGCGGCGGTGCGTATGAAGGCTATCAAGCCATCCAAAACGGCTTCGCGCTTTCGCGGTGGACTTCGCAACGCGTCAGGCCGATGTCGCGCAAGGTCTGATCGCTAAGGCCTTCCAACTCGTAGCGCGAGACTGCACGGCGGCGCCATTCGGCGAATTGGTGTTTCACTTGGCCCCAACGAGAACCGCGATGCAGTCCGAAGCTGGTGAAGGTCATCGTCATGGCTTGCTCCATATCCGGCGAGTATCGTTAAACCAAACATAAGCGGGGTTTGCGCTGCGGGATGTGATCGCCAGCACAGTCCGACGCTTTTGCTATAAGTTATTGAATTTATTACAGTTTTATCACTAGCCAGCAAAACGTTGCGGTGCTCTCAAACTGCGGGTTATCGATTCCGTGCCGGACTCAAAGTCGGCTTATCCAGGCTTAGAGGTAGCCTTTAGGCGGCCCTGGGCTTTGGCGCCGCCGCGATCTCGCAGATTAGTGTCACCGGCTCGGGCAGAAGCGCTTCCGTGCTATCGTAGCCGACGGCGCGCAAGATCCCGGTGGCCGGACACATGGCAACCGCAAGCCGGGTATAGGGATTGAGAACCGGCTCGCGCACCCAGCCGAAGCTCGGTTCCGATAACGCGCCATCCCAGGTCCGCAGCGACTCGCGGCGTGCCCGGCTATAGCCGGCCGCCTCGGCAAACGAACTGGTCAGGAAGCGGCGCGTGCCGATGCGGCCCTCCCACCCCGGCCGACACGGCACCCAATCGTTCGCCGCGCTGGTTTCTTCCTGGCGGGTGACAAAGCCGGTTTCGGTGCGCTCGATCACGCAACGCTCATTCGCCGCGCAGCCGACAAGCGTATAGATCACCGGTCGCGCTACCGGCGTTGCTTCCAGCATCCGCCGCGCAGCGGCAAAATCCTCGCAGCATTCGAAAATCCGCCGCAGCAGTTGATCCGGCGGCATCAATTCAGCCGATCGCCCGACCGCGAGCGCATTGACGGCAAAATCATACGGCCGCAGCCAGCGATGCGCGGTGCGCCGGCGCATCGGCGCCTGATTGACGCAAGCTGCGAATCGCGTTGGCGCCATCGCTGTCAGAGCGCCGATATAACCGGGCCAGGTGACGCTGAAGAAATCGCCGCAATCGCCGCGCAGCTGCGCCACCGCGGCATAGCGGCCGAGACCGCGGAACGGCCAGTCCAGCGTGCGCAGAAGCCACGGCGCGCCATCGTGCTCGCGCGCATGCGACGTGCAGCCCCACTGGTAGGACGCGTTGAGCAGCCAGACGCCGGAAAAACCAAGGTCCTCTGCGATCTGCGCAATTTCCGTCATATAGGGCGAGCACGAGCGCTCCAGCCAACGTTGCAACGCCCAATCGAGCAACGGCACGAGCGGCAAGGCCGCACGGGGAAAAAAGCCAAGGCAAGCGTCGCGAAGCGCCCGCGCCACGTCCGCGCTTTGCCGCGCATGGCGCGGCGGGCCGCCGTCGCGAATATCGACGACCGGAATCTCGCCCAACACCGGCGCTGCTTGTGCGCGCTTTTCCTGCGCGATTCTCATACTCGTGATTGTAGCAGAAACGCTTTTTGTCCGGGACACCCGAACGCAGTAGATTTTATTGTCAAAGCGCGGTGGAATCGCAAGCGAGCCGCACGAACAAGGTCTGTTTGGGAAAAAAAACCCGCTACTGGCTCCCTCAATCGGCAGCCGATGGCGGGTCTCTTACGGAGCCGACAGTCCTTCGACAGCCTACTAAAACTCTTGATCGGTTTCGGTCGCGAGCACGGTCCGCATGCGGCCGACCGGGCCGCCGCGGGCTGCGCGCTTAGGCGGCGTGGCGAGCCTGGGTCTCGGCGCCGCGGCTTCGGCCGGCGTGGTTTTGGCGCCCGCGCCCTCGGCGAGACGGAAATATGCCACCCGGTTGTCCATGGCCTTGGCCTGATGCTCGAGCGTCTTTGCGGTCGCAGCGTTCTCCTCGACCAGCGCCGAATTTTGTTGTGTCACTTCGTCCATTTGCGCGAGCGCCTTGTTGACCTCGTCGACGCCGCTTGCCTGCTCGATGCTGGCGCCGGCAATGTCGGATACCAGGTCGGCGACTTCCTTGATCGCGGTGACGATCTCGCTCAGCGCCGCGCCGGTCTTATTGACGAGATCGACACCCTCCTGGACCTGGCCGCTCGAATTGGTGATCAGGTCCTTGATGTCCTTGGCGGCTTGCGACGACCGCTGCGCCAGCGTGCGCACTTCGGAAGCCACCACGGCGAAGCCGCGTCCGGCATCGCCGGCGCGCGCCGCCTCCACCGCGGCATTGAGTGCCAACAGATTGGTCTGCCGGGCGATCTCGTCGATCACGCCGATGATGTCGGAGATCTTGCCCGAGGACGCCTCGATCTGCGCCATGGCCGCGACCGCTTTGGCCACCACCTGGCCGCTGCGGTCGGCGATGTCGCGCGCCTTGGCGGTGGACTGGTTGGCCTGTTGGGCGTTCTCGGAATTCTTCTTCACCGTCGCCGCGATCTCTTCCATCGACGCCGAGGTTTCTTCCAGGCTCGCGGCCTGTTCCTCTGTACGCTGCGACAAATCGGTCGTGGAGCCGGAGATTTCCGCCGATGCGTTGGTCACTTCGCGGGCAGCGCGCTTGATTTCGGCGACGGTGTCGCCGATGCGTTCCGCTGCGGTATTGGCATTATTTTTCAGCTCTGCGAAATCGCCCTGGTACTCCGCGATAATGCGTTCAGACAGGTTGCCTTCGGCCAGCGCCGCAAGCATCTGGACGAGATCAGCGAGCGCTTTGCCGACATTGTCGCACAGCGAATTGATCAAAGTCCCGACATTGAGCACGAGGCCGGTCTTGCCTTCGAGCACGACGCGCCTGGAGAAATCGCCGGCGGCGGCGGCCTCGACAATGCCACCGACCGTCGCCTGGAACTCGTCGGCCATCTTGGCGAGCGCGGCCTGGCGCTCGACCTCGGCACGCTTGTCCTGCTCAGCCTTTTCCTCGGCTTCGCGCTGCGCTTTTTCTGCGGCTTTCACTTTGAATTCATCGACCGCCTTGGCGATGTTGCCGATCTCGTCGTTGCGGGCGAGCCCGGGCAGTACGACGTCGAAGTTGCCTTGCGCCAGTTCCCGCATTGCCTTCGTTAGGGCTGAGATCGGATTGGAGATTGACCGTGCGACGAAGAAAGCGATCAGCGCACCGACCAGAAGCGTCAATCCGGCAATGATCCCTTGAAGGGTGACGGTGTCGGAGATCGATCCCTCGGCGGAATTCCTGGTCCTGGTGAAGGACTGTTCCAGATCGTCCCGCGTCGCGTCGAAAGTCACCTGCATCTGTTTGATCGGCAGCACGATCTGAACGTCGTAAATATCCATGATTTTCTTAAGCTGATTGACATAACTCTTTGTCGTTTCAGCGAAGCCTGTCACCGCGGATTTGAGCGGGCCGGCGAGCGCGCGCGTATCCTGCGAACCATCCTTCTCGATCTCCGCAATTGTGGCTAACGTCGCGGTTGCGGCTCCGCGCAGGTTTCTAAAGTCGTCGGCATCGAGCCCTCCCTGCGCGCGGTAACTGGAAAAGCGCAGAAACGTCAATTGCGCGTCGAGTTTCGTTGCCAGGCCAGCCAGCGATTGATCGGAACCCGATTGTGCTTTCTCAATAAGGGCCTGGGAACTTGCGGCCAGCGCTCCCCCGGTTTTCGACAGGTTACTTTTCTCATCCTGTACCTGCTTGATCATGTCGGCGAGCAGTTGCGTCGACTGCTGGACGGCGGCAAGACTTGCCAGCGTAGTGATGTAAGTTTTTCGGCGCTCCTCCGATACGGCTGCTTTTACGGACCCCTCAAGAATCGACTGTGCCTTGGCGATGGCCTCGCCGTTTTCCTTAAGCGAAGCCTCGTCATGATCGTAAGTAAAACTGAGGATGCTGCGGCGTACTCTCTCAAGGGATCCCTGTATGTCCACCGCGTGCGCTCTGCCGTCCGCCAGCGTGTTTAATTTGATGACGGTGCGGCCGATGTCATCGAACTCCCGCATTCCATAAAGGACTAAACCCAACGCCAGAATCACCAGAACACCGAAGCCCGCATAGAGCTTTAGTTTGATGGACATAGTGCGCTTCCTTAGGCTTGTCGTACTGCGAGCGTCTGTTGTCACGGGTCGTCGTGTCGGCAGGCTACCTACGCTGTTGCGACGCTCTCGCTTGACTCGGACAGAAGGTTGTTGAGGTTGATCAGCGCGATCATGGTCGTCTCGATCGTCACCAAGCCGGACAAGAAGTCAGTCCGCACACTCCGTGAAACCTGGGGCACGGGCTGGATCTGGGAGGCATCCACCGCGACGATGTCGAGCACACGGTCGGCAAGCAGGCCCACGGTTTTGATCCCGACATGGACCACGATAACGACATGCATCGCGGTCGCTTCGGTCAGGCCCTGGCCGAACCGGCAGCGCAGATCGACGATCGGAACCATGACGCCGCGCAGATTAAGCACGCCGCGCATGTATTCGGGCTGGTTCGGCAGCTGAGTAACGCTCGACCAGCCCTTAATCTCGCGCACCGCCATGATGTCGACGCCGTATTGTTCGTCGCCGATGGCGAAGCTGATGAATTCGGTGGAGACCGCCACGGTGCGAGCCGGGCCGTCACCTCTCCAGTCGCCCGTACTGGGCGAGGGCAACTCAGCGGAAGAATTGATGGCGGGACTCATGCCGGACAACTCCATTGCGATGCGATGCTGCGGTCGATCATGCGACGCGAACTCTCCGCTCACGCCGATCCGAAGAACGGACGGCGCGATTCTGAGCTATAAATTCGGGCCGTCGCTTTGCTGTAAATATACCCATACGTACAGCTACATATTGATCTATGTTTACAGGCCGCCGTCATGTGTCAGAGTCTTTCGCTGGTTTTGGCAGCATTCTTTTAGAATTCCTCGTCGATGCTCGCCTGAACCGTGGTCGCTAGAGCGGTGCGCAAACGGCCGACTGAGCCGCCGCGGGCCGCACGCTTGGGCGGCGTACCGAGCTTGGGCATCGAAGCCTCAGTTTCGGCCGGCGCGGTTTTGGCGCCCGCGCCCTCGGCGAGGCGAAAAAACGCGACCCTCTCATCCATGGCCTTGGCCTGATGTTCGAGCGTCTTGGCCGTCGCGGCATTTTCCTCGACCAACGCCGAATTCTGCTGGGTCACCTCGTCCATCTGGGCAAGCGCTTTGTTGACCTCGTTGACGCCGCTCGCCTGCTCGATGCTGGCGCCGGCGATATCGGACACGACGGCGGCCACCGCCTTGATCGACTCGACGATCTCCGCCAGTGCCATGCCCGCCTGATTGACCAGGTTGACCCCGGCTTTCACCTGGCCATTGCTGTTGGTGATCAGGTCCTTGATGTCCTTGGCGGCCTGCGAGGAACGCTGCGCCAGCGTGCGCACTTCCGAGGCCACCACCGCAAAGCCGCGTCCGGCGTCGCCGGCGCGCGCCGCTTCCACCGCCGCATTGAGCGCCAACAGATTGGTCTGCCGGGCGATCTCGTCGATCACGCCGATAATGTCGGAGATCTTGCCGGCCGACGTTTCGATCCCCGCCATAGCCTCCACCGCCTTGGCAACCACCTGACCGCCGTGATCCGCAACGTCGCGCGCCTTGGCGGCGGACTGGTTGGCGGATTGTGCGCTCTCGGCGTTCTTTTTCACCGTGGCGGCGATTTCCTCCATCGAGGCCGAGGTCTGCTCGATGCTGGCAGCCTGTTGCTCGGTGCGCTGCGATAGATCGGTCGTGCTACCGGAGATTTCTTCCGAAGCATTGGTGACGTCGCGCGTAGAGGTCGCGATCGCCTCGATGGTCTCGCGCAGCCGGGCGATCGCGGTGTTGAAGTCATCCTTGAGCTGCCGATTGAGATCGGTAAAACCCTCGTCCAGGAGAACCGTCAGATCGCCTTCGGACATTTTCTTAAGGCCATAGCCCAAGGCCTTGACGGCGCGCGCACTGCTTTCAGCCGTGGCGGCCCGCGCCTCGGCGTTCCGCCGGCGCTCGTCCTCGACTTTGAGCCGCTCTGCTTCGGCCAGCTGACGATGCTCGACCGCGGCTGATTCCAAGCGAAGCTTCTCCAAGCCCGCGTCGCGGAAAACCACGACGGTCTTGGCCATCTGGCCGATCTCATCTTTGCGCTCGGTGCCCTCGACTTCGATATCGAGCGTGCCCTGCGCCAAGGTGTTCATGCGCTCGCCCAGGCGCGTCAGCGGCTTGGCAATCCGCGCCATCGCCAGCCACAAGCCTATAGAAACGCAGATCGCCAAGCCACCGAAGCCGATCGCGATGGTCGTGATGATAGTCGCACGGGCGGTTTCTGAGACGTCCGAGGCCTCGGTATATACAGCGTTGATATGCTCGCCATTCAACTGATCGAGCTCTTGCGCAAGGCCGAGGAGGATCTCATCGCCCCTCACCATGCTGCGCGCGGCGTCATCATTCTCATTCTTCAGGTTATGCGTAATCGCGGCTTTGACAATGGCCTGGGCGGCGTCGAGCCTTGTTTTGAAATTCCCATAAGCTGACTTGTTCGACGGATCGAGCGCGATGGCAGCGTCGAGCATGTCCACCGCGTTCTTGTAAGCCTCTTCCTCATGCCCCGCTTTGGTTTCCTCCGATTTACCGCCATAGCCGAACGAGCGGTAAGCGGTGTAGCCCATTTCCTTTATGTTGCGGTCGACTTGCGCCACGCTGAGCACCGTCGGAAAGTCGCTCTCAGTGATCGTCCTGAAGCTTTCCTCGACATTGTGCAGCGCCAGCGCCCCTAGCACGATCACCGCGACGGTGACGCCGCTCAACAGCGCTATCACGGCAAGTATTTTCGTCGAGATTTTCAGGTTGTCGATAAATCTCATCGGAGCGAACTCCCAAAGCCTTCAGGGATCGATGCGGATGACACTTCAGAGCGTAGCGGCGGTATCGATCTCGGGCCGCTCCGACAGCAGTTGGGTGAGATTGATCAGCGCAATCAAGGTTGCCTCGACCGTCACTAGCCCCGACAAGAAATCGCCGCTGACAGCGCGCGAGACCTGGGGGACGGCCTGAATCAGGGATACATCCACCGCGACGATGTCGAGCACCCGGTCGGCAAGCAGGCCCACCATCTTGGTGTCGACTTGAACGACGATAACGACATGCATCGCGGTCGCGTCGGTCAATCCCTGACCGAACCGGCAGCGCAGATCGACGATCGGAACCATGATGCCACGCAGATTGAGCACGCCGCGCATGTATTCAGGCTGGCTCGGTAGCTGGGTAACGCTCGACCAGCCCTTGATCTCGCGCACCGCCATAATGTCGACGCCGTATTGTTCGTCGCCGATCGCGAAGCTGATGAATTCGGTTGAAGTCGCCACGGCGCGAGCAGCTTCGCTTCCTCGGCGATCGGCCGGAATGGACGACGCGGCCTCGGCGGCAGAATTGTTGGCGGGTGTCATGCTTTGCGGCTTTCTACGTAATGCTGCGTCGCGGGCGTCGCGCAACAACAATCCCGCCGCGCCAAATCGACGCGCAGACGGTGTTTGTCCCAGCTATATGTTCTGAGCGTCGCAATTTTCTAAACATATTCGTCCCGGTAGGTCCCCTATTGATCCAGGTTTGATAAAAACTTACCGAGAGGACCTCGATTCCCATCAGACAATCGACAGGAGCGTCATTCGCCGCCGGCAATTGGGCAATGTCAGATTTCATCGACATGCCTGAAGGTATCCGATTACGTAAATTGGCCTATGACGAGGAGGCCATATCGAATAGAAATGCGGTCGAATGGAAATGGACGTCTCATGAAAATGTTTGGGAGGAATCGACGATGGAGTTGAGAACGACGCGCCGCATCGTGACCGGCCATGACGCGCAAGGCAAAGCGGTCGCCTTGTTCGACGGCCCGCTGCAGGCCAAGCAGCGCAGCACGGGCGGCAACGGCATGACATTGCTCTGGACGACGACCGAGTTTCCCGTCGACGTGTCGGGGTCGGTCGACCGGGGGGCGAATCATGTCGGGGTGCCGCCGGTCGCCAACGGCACAGTGTTTCGCATTGTCGATTTCGCGCCGGCTCCGCCGAGCGCCGCACCGGTCGATCATCACCAAATTCTTCTCTCGATGGGCATCGATCCCGCGACCCAAGGCTATGCGCGGCACGCCAACACGCACCGGACCAGGACCGTCGACTACGCCGTCGTGCTCGACGGCGAGATCGACATGCTGCTCGACGATAGCGAAATCCACGTCAAGGCGGGCGATATACTGGTCCAGCAGGGCACCAACCACGCCTGGGTCAATAACGGCGCCAAGCCGTGCCGCATCGCCTTTATTCTGATCGACGCCGCGACGCCGCCAGCCTGGCGGCAGGATTGGAAGAAATAGCGGCGGCATTGCGAGAAGCGAAGCGACGCAGTAATCCAAACCTCGCACCCGCACTCGATTGCTTCGCGTTGCTCGCAATGAGGATGATTTGTCCGGTTATTCCGCCGCTTCCTGCTGCCGCTGGAACAGCGGTTGCACGCGCGCCCGTTGGCCGTGGAGCGCGGCCACCACGTGGCTTTCCGGCACCGCCACCCAATCCGTAAGGCGGTCGAACGGCTCGGAAACGATGACGATGCCGCGCTCCGACTCCCGGTAGTAAAGCGTATTGGCCTTGTCGTTCACGGCGTAGCGAAAGGCATAGAGGTCCTTGCCGTTGGTCAGCGCCGCCGTGAAGCGGAAGCGATCCCCCGGATCGGTTTCGTTGGCCAAATTGGTGATCTGGGAGAGTACGGCTTCCGCCGCCGCCACGGGATGATCCATGCCGGCGCCCATGATGGCTAAGAACATCGCTTCGGAGTCGGTGGTGCCGATGCGCGCCGGATAGAGCTTATCGGGAATCATCGCTTCGACGCGCCGGCGCAGCCGGCTCCAACTGCCGACAAAGCCGTTGTGCATGAACATCCAGTGGCCGGAGGCGAAGGGATGGCAATTCGGCCGGGTGATCGGCGTTCCGGTGGCCGCGCGGACATGGGCAAAGAACAGATGCGACCGCAAATGCCGGCACAAATAACGCAGATTATCGTCCGACCAGGCCGGCCGGATTTCGCGGTACAAGCCCGGCTCCGGGTGATGGTCGTACCAGCCGAGGCCGAACCCGTCGCCATTGATGCTCGCGGTCGACTCCAGCGCGTGAATGCTCTGCGAAACCAGCGAATGTTCCGGTTCGGTGACGTAATGTTCGAGCGCTGTGGTTTCCCCGCGATATGCGATCCAGCGGCACATAATATTGCCTTTGTCTAAACCTCGACGGTTAAGCCACGAGGGTGGCGTCGCGAATCCATCGCGCTAGCTTATGCAGCGCAACATCGGCGCCTTCGTGTTCATTTTCGGTGAAAATACGCAGTTGCGCGTCCGCCGATGTGCCTTCCAGAACGATCGCGCGACAATGTTCGACCGGCTCGGCGCAGGCCAGCGCCTCGGCATCGCGAGCGACCAGTTCCAGCACCCGGTCGAGCATGTCGGCGACCGCGAGTGCGCCCGAGCGGGTCACGAAGCTACCCTGCACGCCATAGCGCTGGGCGCGCCATTTATTCTCCACCGCAATCGCCCGATCCACCACGTCGATCCCGGCATTGTGCTCTGGATGGCCGTACAAAAAGCGCGCCAACACGCGATAGAGCGCAGCGATCGCGATGGTGTCGTCGAGGCGGGTGCAGGAGTCCGCCGCCCGCAACTCCAAGGTTGGATATTTGAGCGACGGCCGGATCGCCCACCACAGATGACTGGCGTTTGCCATCGCGCCGGAGCGCACCATAGCATCAACAAATGCGTCGTATTCCGCACCGTTGCGGAACAATTCCGGCAGCCCGGTGCGCGGCAATTCATCGTAAGCCGCGAGCCGGTAACCTTTGAGCCCGGTCGGGTGGCCCTGCCAGAACGGCGACGAGGTCGACAGCGCAATGAACAGCGGCAGATAAGGCAGCATTCGCGTCATCACGTCGAGGCGGCGCGACGGATCGGGAAATTCCACATGCACGTGCATGCCGCAAAGCATATTGCGCTGGCCGATCATTTGCAGGTCGTCCATGACCTTGTCGTAACGCTCCTTCGGGCTCTGCACGGAGTCCCGCCACCGCGCGCGCGGATGGGTGCCGCAAGCCAATATCGCGAGGCCATGCTCGGCGGCGGCGGCGGCCGCGTTCTGGCGCAAGGCCGACAATTCGCGCCGCGCATCAGCGGCCCGGCAATGCGGCTCGGTCGCGACCTCGATCTGGGCCTGCAGGAACTCGCGCTCGATATGGCCCGCGACGGCGAAATCGGCCGCTTGGAACAGCGCGTCCGGTGTCTCGGCTGGCGCCGCGAAAGTCTCCGCGTCGGCCAGGAAATATTCTTCCTCGATGCCGAATTGAAAGTGACCGTCGGCCGCAAAGACGCGCCGCTCGCGGCCCTCCGGGGGAAGGGTGCGGACGTGGATGCGACGGTCTTGCGGATCGAAACTAAAGTCCATGGTTTCGCTCCTTGCGGAGTTTTGGATTGACCATCTGGGTTTTCGCTAGATTCCTTGCGTCTGCAGCCAGCATTCCAGAAGCGCTACCTGCCAGAGCTTCGAATGGCCCTTAGGCGTGAGTTCGCTCTCGGGATTCGCTAAAAGTCGCTCGATATAGGCGTGGTTGAACAGTCCGCGCTGGCGCGCCTGCGGCGCATCGAGAACGCCGCGGACGAAATCGTAGAACGCGCCGCGGATATATTTGAGCGCCGGCACCGGGAAATAGCCTTTCGGCCTATCGATCACCGCGTCCGGCACCAAGCCGCGCGAGGCGTCCTTGAGAATTGACTTGCCGCCGTCGCGCACTTTGAGCCCGGCCGGAATCTGCGCGGCAAGCTCGACCACCTCGTGATCGAGAAACGGCACGCGGGCCTCCAGGCCTGAGGCCATCGCCATGTTGTCGACGCGCTTGACTGGATCGTCGACCATCATAATCTGGGCGTCGAGCTGCAACGTCTTGTCGATCGGGCGTGCGCTGCCGCAAGTGCGGAAGAACGTGTCGACGAATTCGCGGCTATAGTCGCCGTTCATCAGCGCCGGCGCAAGCGCCTGCGCCATCTCGGCGTGATCGCGATCGAAATAGACCCGCGCGTAATCTTCGGTTGCGTCATTCGAACGCATCAGGGCCGGATACCAGTGATAGCCGCCGAAAATCTCGTCGGCGCCTTGGCCGCTTTGCGCGACTTTCACGTATTTCGCGACCTCGCGCGACAGCAAATAGAAGCCGACGGCATCGTGACTCATCATCGGCTCCGACATCGCCGCGACCATTCCGGGCAGCGCTTGAATGGCAAGCGACGAGTCGATGCTGATGCGATGATGGTCGGTAGCGAACTGCTGCGCAATCAGATCCGAATAACGGAACTCGTTGCCCTCGACATCGCCGACTTTCTCGAAGCCGACGGAGAATGTCTTCAAACCGCTTTGGCCTTGCGCGGCGAGGAGCGCGACTAGAAGCGAGCTGTCGAGCCCGCCGGACAGCAAGACGCCGACCGGTACGTCGGCGGTGCGGCGCCGCTCCACCGCTTTGCCGAGCGCAGCGCGGATCGCCTCGCGCCAATCCGCCTCGGTCAAGCCCCGATCGGCGGCTCGCGGGCCGACCTCAAGCTGCCAATACACCTCCTCGCGGCGGCGGCCGTCGGGTTCGATGATGCAGATTGTGGCCGCAGCGAGCTTGCGCACGCCCTTGATGATCGTCATCGGCGCCGGCACGACCGCGTGCCAGCTCATGTAGTGATGCAGCGCGGCCGGGTCGACCGTGGTGTCGACGTCGCCCGCGGCGAGCAAGGCCGGCAGCGTCGACGCAAAGCGAAAGCGCCCCGGCAGCTCGGCGTAATAAAGCGGCTTGATACCAAGCCGATCGCGCGCCAGCACAACGCGCCCGGAATTGCGCTCCCATATTGCAAAGGCAAACATGCCGTTGAAACGCTCGACGCAGCGCGGGCCCCATTCCGCATAGGCCTTAAGAATGACCTCGGTGTCGCCCTGCGAAAAGAATCGATAGCCTTTTGCCATCAGCTCGCCGCACAACTCGCGATAATTATAGATGCAGCCGTTGAAAACGATGGCGAGCCCGAGCTGCGGATCGATCATCGGTTGTTGCGATGCGGTAGCGAGATCGATGATGCTGAGCCGGCGATGACCGAACGCGACACGACCGTGCGAAAACGACCCATCGGCGTCCGGGCCGCGCGGCTGCATCTGCGCGGCCATCGTTGCAATGGAATTGGCCGCAGCCGAATCGCCTGCCGCACTGCCATTAAAAGTCAGTTCACCGCAAATGCCGCACATTTCATCATGTCCAGAACTTGATACGCCCGCCCAGTCCGCAACAACGCCTCAGGGCGAAATCAGGTTCCTAGCGGATTTCAGCTAAGTTCCACGACAAAGTTCATGTTGCGACGCAAAGCGTTGCCGCATCGCAATCATGCGCACTACAGATTTTACGTCAGTAGACGACGAACTGCCGTGCTCCAGCTTGACAATTTTCGTTCGCGGGTGGCGGCGTCCATCTGCGGCGTAAAGCGCCGCTCCAATCGCCAATGATAGAGAAAGAGATCGGGCTCGGGAAAAAAGCCGGCGCGAAGTCCGGCGAGATAAGCGGCGCCGAGCGCGGTGGTCTCCTTGATCTGCGGACGGTCGACCGTGCTGCCGATGAGATCGGCAAGGCGCTGCATCGTCCAGTCGGAATTCGCCATGCCGCCGTCGATGCGCAGCGTGCTGATTGCGCTTTCAGCGTCGTGCCAATCGGCCGTCATCGCAGCGAGCAGATCGGCGGTCTGAAAGCAGACGCTTTCGAGCGCGGCCTGCGCCAGCTCGCGCGGTCCGGTCGCCCGCGTCAGGCCGAACAGCGCGCCGCGCGCTTCGGGACGCCAGTGGGGCGCGCCGAGCCCGACGAAAGCCGGAACCAGGATGACGTCCTGGGTGGGATCCGCCGCTTGCGCAAGCTCGCCCATTTCCTGCGCGCGCTGCACGATGTGCAAGTTATCGCGCAGCCATTGCACGGCGGCGCCGGCGACGAAGATCGAGCCTTCGAGCGCATAATTGCGCACACCGCCGAGCTGGTAGGCGATCGTCGTGAGGAGTTTGTTCGCCGATTGAACCGGGGTGCGGCCGGTATTGAGGAGTGCGAAGCACCCGGTGCCGTAAGTGGCCTTTACCATGCCTGGCGTGAAGCAGGCCTGCCCGATCAATGCTGCTTGCTGATCGCCGGCCATGCCGTAGATCGGAACCGCTGAGCCGAACAGTTCCGGCTCTGTCACACCGAACGCGGCGGATGAATCGAGCACCGCCGGCAGCACCGCTTTCGGCACGCCGAACAGCGTCAACAGTCGATCGTCCCAACAGCCGTCGTGAATGTTAAATAGCAGTGTGCGCGACGCGTTGGTGGCGTCGGTGGCGTGAACTCTGCCGCCGGTAAGCCGCCATAGCAGATAACTGTCGACCGTCCCGAAGGCGAGTTCGCCGCGCGCGGCTCTATCGGCGGCATGCGGAACGTGATCCAACAGCCAGGCAAGCTTGGTGGCGGAGAAATAGGGATCGAGCAAAAGCCCGGTCTTCGCCGCGACTAGAGCCTCGTGACCAGCGCTCTTGAGCCGCGCGCAGAGATCGGCGGTGCGCCGGTCCTGCCAGACGATGGCGCGATGCACCGCACGGCCGGTTGAGCGGTCCCACAACAGCGTGGTTTCGCGCTGGTTGGTGATGCCGATGGCGACGATATCACGGGCGCCGGCGCCGGCCTCGCGTAGCGCCATGCGGCATGTCTCGACAGTGGTCGCCCACAAATCCTCCGGTTCGTGTTCGACCTCCCCGTCGGCCGGAAAATGCTGTGGGAACTCGTGCTGGCTTATGGCCGCAATCGAGGTGTCGGCGCGGAATAAAATGGCGCGCGTCGATGTCGTGCCCTGGTCGATTGCGAGCACATAGGATGTCACCCGTCCCTCCCTCCACCCGACGGTATTGAACGGCCGCCGGATCGCGTCAACGGCCTCGCAACACGGGCTTCACAATACAGTGATTTACCGGCATCGTGACCGTCGAACACGAGGCCGGGCCCAAGCCTGACCCATCGATTTGACGCATCGGGCGGAGCGGACGGGGGACGCGGGTGTCGCAAATCTCAGTGCACAATATCAGCAAATGCTGGGGCTCAACGACAGCCGTCGATCGGGTGAGCTTCCAGGCCGAGGCGGCTTCGCTCGTCGTGCTGCTCGGCCCGTCGGGCTGCGGCAAATCGACGACGCTGCGGCTGATCGCCGGCCTCGAACAGGTCTCAAGCGGCCGTATTTTCATTGGCGGCGATGACGTGACCGAGCTTGCGCCCGCCAAGCGCCGGATCGCGATGGTATTCCAGTCCTACGCTTTGTTCCCCCATTTGACAGTCGCCGAAAACATCCTGTTCGGCCTGCGTGTGCGCAAAGTACCGGCGGCCGAGCGCGCGCTCAGGCTCGTGCGCGTGACTTCGCTGTTGGGACTCGATGCGCTGCTGGCGCGAAAGCCGTCCCAGTTGTCCGGCGGCCAGCAGCAGCGCGTCGCGCTCGGCCGCGCCATCATCGCGCAGACACCGATTTGCCTGATGGACGAGCCGCTCTCCAATCTCGACGCCCAATTGCGGGCCGAGATGCGGCACGAGATTCGCGCGCTGCAGCGCAAGCTCGGCATCACCATGGTCTACGTCACGCACGACCAGACCGAGGCGATGAGTATGGCCGATCAGGTCATCCTCATGCGCAACGGCCGCATCGAACAGGCAGCCGCCCCGGACAAGCTCTATGCCCGTCCTGCGACAACCTTCGCCGCCCGGTTTATCGGCACGCCGCCGATGAACATCTTGCCTGTTGTCCCCAAGGCGGACGGCGCCGGGATGGCAGTGAGCGACGCGCCGGTGCCCTCCGCGACGGCGGATAGGCTTCTGTTCGGCATTCGGCCCGAGGATGTCATTCTCGGCGACGTTGGCGCCCCGGCACGCGTCCAGAGTGCGGAATTTCTCGGCGCCGATACCGTGGTCACATGCGCCTATGGCAAGCAGACGCTCACGGCGCGCGTGTCAGGCAAAACGGCGTTTCCTCCCGGCGCCGCGATCCGCGTTCATTGGCGTCCCGAGAATTTGCATCTGTTCGATGCCGAAAGCGGCTTGCGCCGCGACGACCTGCACCCGCTTGCGACCAACGGTAATGCCGATGTCGCTCAAGCTCATCTCGATTAGGAGAGAACAATGCGTCACGTGTTAAAACGGCTCGTTACGATGGCCGGCGCCGTCGCGATCACTCTGGGTGCCGTGAATTCGGCTGCGACGGCGGCCGACATTGAACTCTCCTTCTATTATCCGGTCGCCGTCGGCGGCCCGATCACAAAGATCATCGACGGCTATGCCACGGCCTTCGAGGCAGAGAATCCCGGCATCAAGATCAACGCGGTCTACGCCGGGACCTATCAGGACACGCTGGTCAAGGCGCTCACAGCGTTCAAGAGCGGCGCGCCACCGGACATCGCGGTCTTGTTGTCGACCGATATGTACACGCTGATCGACGAGGATGCGATCATGCCGTTCGACGACGTGCTGAAGAACGACAGCGACAAAAGGTGGGCGAAGTCATTTTTCCCGGCCTTTATGGAGAACAGCCAAACCGGCAGCAAAACTGGCGAGCAAAAGACTTGGGGAATACCCTTTCAGCGCTCCACCGTCGTGATGTTCTGGAACAAGGACGCGTTTAAGGCGGCGGGGCTCGATCCGGACAAGGCGCCCGCGACATGGGATGAGTTGGTGGCGGACGGCGGCAAACTCACCGCGCGCGACACCGCAGGTGCCGTAGGTCAATGGGCGATCGAAATTCCATCCACCGGCTTTCCCTACTGGCTGTTCCAGGGCCTAACCACCGCCAATGCTGTGCGGCTGATGAATGCGGCCGGCACCGAGACCTATTTCGACAATCCGGCCGTGATTCAAGCGCTGCAATTCTGGGTCGATCTCAGCCGCAAGTACAAAATTCAACCCGAGGGCACTATCGAATGGGGCACGACGCCGAAGGATTTCTTCGAGCGCAAGACCGCGATCATATGGACCTCGACCGGCAACTTGACCAATGTGCGCAATAATGCGGGCTTTGCGTTCGGCGTCGCCATGTTGCCGGCGCACCAGGGTCGCGGCTCGGCGACCGGTGGCGGCAACTTCTATCTGTTCAAAAAAATGACGGCCGAAAGACGCGATGCCGCGCTCAAATTCGTCAAGTGGATGACGTCGCCGGAGCGCGCGGCAGACTGGGGCATCGCGACTGGCTACGTCGCTGTGCGGCCCGACGCCTGGGATACCCCCGCCATGAAGAAATACGTCGCCGAATTCCCGGCCGCGGCCGTGGCGCGCGATCAGCTCGACCATGCCGTCGCCGAATTGTCGACCCATGACAATCAGCGGGTCACCAAAGCGCTCAATGACGGCATCCAGGCGGCACTAACCGGCACCAAGACGCCCGAGCAGGCCATGAAAGACGCGCAAGTCGAGGCCGTTCGCATCCTACGCGCCTATCAATAATGCGCGGTTCGAAGACCACGCTCCGGACGCCGCGGCTTTTCACTCATATCTATGGCTGGCTGATGTTACTGCCGGCAGCCGTGCTGCTCGTAGCCTTTACGCATTATCCCGCCACAGCGACATTCATAGACAGTTTTTTCTCGACACCGAGGGGCCGGCGCGGCGCCGCGTTCGTTGGCCTCGACAATTACCAGGCCATGGTCGAAGACCCCGTGTTCTGGCGCGCGCTCGAAAACAACTTCGTTTACGCGGCAAGCGTCATACCGCTGACCATCGCCCTGTCGCTTTTGATGGCGCTCGCGATCAACGGCAGAATCGCCGGCCGTTCGTTTCTGCGTTTGTCCTTTTTCACGCCGACGGTGCTGCCGATGATTGCGGTCGCCAATATCTGGCTGTTCTTTTATTCGCCCGGCTACGGATTGCTGGATCAGGCGCTCGGCCTGTTCGGCTTCTCCTCCACCAATTGGCTCGGCAACCAGCATACTGCGCTCGCCTGCCTGATCGCGGTCGCGGTTTGGAAAGATGCGGGCTTCTTCATGATCTTTTACCTGGCGGCGCTGCAACAATTGTCGCCGCAATTGGCCGAGGCCGCCGCGATCGAAGGTGCCGGACGCTGGTATTTTTTCCGCAGGATCACCTTCCCGCTGCTGATGCCGACGACGCTCTTCGTCCTCGTCAACGCCATCATCAATTCGTTCCGGCTGATTGACCATATCGTGGTCATGACCCAGGGCGGCCCGGACAACACGACGGCATTGCTGCTGTTCTACATCTACGAAGTCGGCTTTAAGTTCTGGGATACGGCCTATGCGGCAACCCTAACCGTCGTGCTGCTGCTGTTGCTCGCGGCGCTTGCGCTCGGACAATTCCTGTTCTTCGACCGCAGGATTCACTATCAATGAGCGGGCCGCAAAGAACCCGCACCGCGATACCGGCGCTCGAAACCGCCGGCGCCTGGCTGCTGGCGCTCGTTTGGATCCTGCCGATCGCCTACGGGCTATGGGCGGCGATCCATCCGAGCGCCTATTCCGCTCATTTCGGCTTGAACGCGCCGTTGACGGTGGAGAATTTCGTCAAGGCTTGGAACGCGGCCCCGTTCGCGCGTTACTTCCTCAATACTTTTCTCTTGGTCACCATGATTCTCGTCGTGCAGCTCGTGCTGTGCACGCTCGCGGCTTTCGCCTTCGCGCGATTAAGCTTCGTGGGCCGCGAAATCGCTTTTATCCTCGTGCTGCTGCAATTGATGATCATGCCCGACGTCTTGATCGTCGCCAATTACCGGACCATGACGGCCTTGGGCATTGTCGACACGATACCCGCCATCGGCCTGCCCTATATGGCCTCAGCTTTCGGCATCTTTTTGTTGCGCCAAACCTTCAAATCGGTGCCGCGCGAACTCGACGAGGCGGCGCGGGTCGAGGGCGCGAGCCCGCTCACGGTCTTGCTTAAGGTTTACGTGCCGCTCGCCAAGCCGGTTTACATTGCCTACGGCCTCGTCTCGGTGAGCTATCACTGGAATAACTTCCTGTGGCCGCTGATCGTCACCAATTCGGTCAGCACGCGGCCGCTGACCGTCGGACTGCAGATTTTCGCATCCTCCGATCAGGGCATCGATTGGTCGGTGATCAGCGCCGCAACGCTCATGACCTCGGCTCCGCTCTTGATTGCCTTCCTGCTGTTTCAGCGACAGTTCGTGCAGAGCTTTATGCGCGCTGGAATTCGCTGAAGGTACAATTGGCAGATTCCATTCCCTGCTCTAGAATGCCAGAATGTTCTCGCGGATTTTCGATGACTTAGGCGACCGCAGGCGCGGCAAGGTGACCGGTATTTATGCCATCCTGATCACCGCCAATATTGCCGCCTGGCTGTGGGCATATTTCGAGTTCGGCAGCAATCCGTTGCTCTTTGGCACGGCCTTCCTCGCCTATAGTTTTGGACTCCGCCACGCCTTCGACGCCGACCACATCGCGGCAATCGACAACGTCACCCGCAAGATGATGCAGGAGGGCCGCTACCCGATCGCGGCCGGCTTCTTCTTCTCGCTCGGGCATTCGACCGTCGTGGTCGGCCTTGCGCTCGCGATCGCACTGACCACCACCGCGCTGCAGGGCCATTTCGACGCGTTGAAGGATATCGGCGGCATGATCGGCACGGCGGCTTCCGCGCTGTTTCTGTTCGCCATCGCATTCGCCAATATTTTGGTGCTGATCCAGGTCATCCGCGCGCTACAGGCCGTCAACAAAGGCGGCCGGCTCGATGCGGATGACGTCGACAACATTCTTGCCAAACGCGGCTTCATCGGCCGCCTGTTGCGGCCGGCCTTCAACCTGATCGAGCGCAGCTGGCAGCTTTATCCGCTCGGACTGTTGTTCGGCCTGGGCTTCGATACCGCAACCGAAGTTGGCGTGCTCGGCATTTCGGCGGCGCAGGCCGCGCATGGTCTGTCGATCTGGTCGATTCTGGTGTTTCCTGCGCTGTTCACCGCGGGCATGTCGCTGATGGATACCACCGACTCGACTGTGATGGTCGGCGCCTATGGCTGGGCCTTCGTCAAGCCGATCCGCAAGCTGTACTACAACGTCACCATCACCTTCGCTTCAGTGGTCGCGGCGCTGGTCATCGGCGGCATCGAGGTTTTGGGACTGCTCGGCGACCGGCTTGGCCTCGACGGGCCGTTGTGGCGCTTCGCCGCCATCCTCACCAGCAATTTCGGCGTGGTCGGCTGCTCGATCGTTGCTTTCTTTATTCTCTGCTGGATCGCATCCTATCTGTTCTACAGGGCGAACGGCTATGACCGGATCGAAGTGCCACGGCCTAAAACGTCGACGCAAGCGTAAGCCGATCCTCGCGGGTGGAGCAGACCTCTTGATCCAAGTCCCTCTTGATCCAAGTCCCTCTTGATCCAAGTCAAAGCGCTCAAGCTAAGGCGGCTTATAAGACCTTCATTCAGCGGGGATGCGACGGGGCAAGCGGCCTTGACCGAACCGGGGGGTATTAGTCCCGGCTCAGGTCTGGGCCGCTTTTCCTTTCGCGTGGCCAGACTGGGTCCTGTATCTTCGGTACGTTAAATTGCACGATTGCCTCGACCGGCTTGGCTTCTCCGGGTGGTTTGATCAAGATCAACACCAAACCACGACGTTCGGCGCTAACTTTAAAATGTGCCGGGGCTTTCCCGATGCTCATTGCCCTCTTCGCAGACATCCATGCCAATCGGCAAGCGTTTGCCGCGTGTCTTGCGCGAGCCCGTGAGCGCGGCGCGGCGCGGATCGTGCTCCTCGGCGATTATGTCGGCTATGGCGCCGATCCCGACTGGACGGTCACGACCGTGATGGATCTCGTCGGCAGGGGCGCACTCGCCGTACGCGGCAATCACGACAATGCGGTCAGCGAGCCGGGCGAAACGCTCAATATCGAAGCCAAGATCGTCATCGAGTGGACCCGCAACGAGCTCGGCGCCGCGGAACGGCGGTTTCTCAAGGAATTGCCGATGACGCTCAACGACGATGACCGCTTCTATGTGCATTCCGAGGCGAGCAAGCCGAGCGGCTGGCGTTACGTCAACAGCGTCGCCGATGCGGCGCGAAGCATCGAAGCGACATCAGCGCGTATCACATTTTGCGGCCACAACCACCGGCCGCAGCTTTACACCGTCGGGCCGAGAGGCAGCATCACCGCTTTCACCCCGGTGAGCGGTTCGGCAATTCCACTGCTTCCGGGACGACGCTGGCTGGCGGTACTCGGCTCGGTGGGGCAGCCGCGCGACGGCAATCCGTCGGCGTCTTATGCAATGCTGGATACCGATCGGCACGAATTGACCTATTGCCGCGCACCCTATGACGTCGAAGAGGCCGCTGACCGAATCCGCAAGAAGGGCTTGCCGGTTTGGCTCGCCGACCGATTGGCGATTGGGCAATGAAAATGGTCAAGCCGTCGCTCGAATCCGGCGCCATCATCGACGGCTTCCGAATCGAAGAATGCGTTCATAAAGGCGGCATGGCGACGCTTTGGCGGGTCTCCCGGCCGGACGCGCCGCGGCCGCTGCTGATGAAGGTGCCGAACATCGCCGAAGGCGGCGACCCGGCAACGATTGTCAGTTTCGAGATGGAGCAGATGATTTTGCCGCGCCTATCCGGCGTTCATGTGCCGAAAATCGTCGCCGTCGGCGACTTCGCGGAGCAGCCCTACATCGTGATGGAGGGTCTTCCCGGCAAATCGTTGTTCCATCGGCTTGCCGAGCTACCATTGTCTTATGCGGAGGTTGCCGGTATCGGCGTCAAGATCGCCGTCGCCTTGGATGACTTGCACCGCCAGCATGTCGTTCATCTCGACGTGAAGCCGAGCAACATCATGTTCCGGTCGACCGGCGAAGCCGTGCTGCTAGACTTCGGGCTTTCCCATCACGACCAGCTGCCCGATTTGATGCAGGAAGAATATCGGGTGCCGTTCGGCACGGCGCCCTACATGTCACCCGAGCAATTGCTCGGCATTCGCAACGATCGCAGAAGCGATCTCTTCGCATTGGGGGTGCTGCTCTACTTTTTTTCGACCAAAATGCGTCCATTCGGCGAAAGCGAGTCGATGTCCGGGATGCGGCGACGGCTGTGGCGCGATCCGGTTCCGCCGCGCCGATTGCGGCCCGACTATCCGGCCTGGCTGCAAGAGATTGTCTTGCGTTGCCTGGAGATCGAGCCGGCATGGCGCTACCCGACCGCGTCGCAGCTGGCGTTCGATTTGAGCCATCCCGACCAAATCAAGCTGACCAAACGATCAGAGCGGCAACAGCGCGATCCGTTGACGACCGTCCTGCGCCGCCGCTTCAACAAGGAAATCACCCGATCGATCGTCGAGCCTGCGCTCGCTACGCAAATCGCCTCGGCCCCGATCGTTGCGGTCGCCGTCGATCTCATGGAGGGATCCGTATCGCTCAACGACGAACTGCGCACGGCGGCGGCGCGCATACTGGCGACACTGCCTTCGGCGCGGCTTGCCTGCCTCAACGTTCTCAAACTCGGCCGGGTTACGCTTGATTCGACGCTGGACGAACAGGGGCGCAGCAAGCAGATCGACCGCCTTGTGGCGCTACGGCATTGGGCAGAGCCTCTCAAGCTCGAGCAACACCGGCTCACGGCGCACGTTCTTGAAGCCGTCGACCCAGCGAACGCCATCCTTGAATTCGCCCGCGCCAACCGGATCGATCACATCCTGCTCGGTGCCCGGCAGAATTCGTTGCTGCGCAGCTTGCTCGGCAGCGTATCCGCCAAAGTTGCGGCCGAAGCACCTTGTACGGTCACCGTCGTTCGCCCGGCGCGAAGCGCGGAGGTCGGCAGCGAGTCATCGCCGGATGAGGCAGCGGCAGCCTCCGGACAGGCGCCGTCGGAATAGCGCGCCGCCCGCGGCCTGTTGCGTCGCTCAGTGCGACATGAACGCCGGCACCGGCATTGACTGCAGGATCTTGCGGGTGACGCCGCCGAGCACGAACTCGCGCAGCCGGGAATGCCCGTAGCCACCCATGACGATGTAATCCGCGCCGGAATCGGCAGAATGCGACAGCAGCGCGTCGGCAACATCGAGCTCGCCGCGCAGAATGCGATTGACTTCGACCTTGATGCCGTGGCGTGCGAGGTTCTGGCCGATATCCGCGCCTTCGATCTCGCCCTGTTTGCCGGGTTCGTTGCTGACGATGACCACTTCGACGTTCGCCGTTCGCTCAAGCAGTGGCATGGCGTCGGCGACCGCCCGCGCCGCGGCCCGGCTGCCGTCCCAGCAGACCATGGCACGGTTGAGTTTGAGCGGTCCCCTTTGGATGTAGGGCACGATGATGACCGGCCGGCCCGATTCGAACATCGTGCTGACAGAGATGATCGCTTCGAGCGCGCCGCCGTCAGGCTTGGCTTGGTCGACAATTGCCAAATCGAAACTTCGAGCGATGCGGCCGAACTCCTTGCCGGCGCTGGCGAGGCTTGTACTGAGCATTAACGGCTCGGACGAGACACAGGCGCGCTGGGTTGCAGCCGCAAACCGGTCGATAGCGGCCCGGGCCGCCGCTTCATTTTCGCGCCGCTGCTCTTCGATGGCATCGACGGGAAGGTAGCCCATTCCCGACATCGGGATGGTCGGGTCGAAGGCGATCGCGATGCCGGTAATGTGCGCGTCCAGCAGGCTGGCGAGAGAAACGGCGTAGTCGCCAGCAGGGTTGCCAGCTTCGCGGACGCTGAGATTAGCGACGATATCTGTGATCATGGCGGCGTATCCTTGTGTCGGCATATTACGCCGCAAAGTGCCACGTCCGACGCCGGGCGTTCTTGAGCCAGATCAAGCGACCACGAGAGATTTTTCAGTACGACCGCGCGGCCTCCGCTTCACCTTCCAGCTTCAGGATACGGCGCCACAACGTATCGTACTTCTCTTCCAGGCCCGGCGGGATGAGCGGATCGTTCCGATCGGCGAGGTTGAGAGTGACCTCCGCCCAATCCGCCGGCTGCAGCGCCTTGACGACGGCCGGAAAGAAGACGCGCTCCTCCATGGCTATATGTTCGCGCTGATGGTCAATGAAGTCGCGAATGACGTTGTCCACGTCTTGGCGCAGCAGATCCTGATCGCCAAGGACATTCTCGACCGCAAGAGCGACTCGGCGCAGACGTTTCGCCTCGTCACGGTGCTCGGCTTCGATATCGCCGACGGCTGCCGCCGCGACAGGGTCCCGCACCTTAAGCTTCGCGAAGATTATGTCCTCCTTGGGATGATGGCACGAATCCGGATAGTCCATGAAGTATTCGATGACCGCGAGAACGACCTCGTAATCCGGTCGATCGCTACGATCGAATACGTTCAGTTCCCGCTCCAGGACACGAAGCAATCTTTCGATATTGCGATGCTCCTGACGTAACACCTCAATAATCTGTGTCATCGCTCGCTCCGGCTTTGCTGCCCGACCGACTCGCGCCGCGCCGTGACCTTTGAATGGGGTCCCAACGCCGCAACAGCGAATTGGGCATGCTATTTCTGGATCGCGTTTTCGTAAGGGTAGATGACCTCGCCGCTCTTGTATTGCGCAGGATAGAGGATCACTTCGGTTTTCACGTCGCGGAAGCCCTCGACGCTGTTGTCCTTGATGTTCTGGAACTGAGCCGCCAGCGTGCGCTCTTCGGCCCATTCGCCCGACGATCCGAAGGCGACGTCGCCGACCACGGTCTTGAACGTCGTCTTGTGCATATAGTCGGCAAGCACGTCGTCATTGAGACTCTTGGTTGCCGCGATGGCGTCGCCGAGCACCTGCAAATCGGCATAGGCCCACACTGGCATATAGTAGCCGAGCGGATCGGCGCCGGCGGCCGGGGCACGCGCTTGATACTTTTTGAGGAGATCCAGGGCGCCCGGAAATTCCATCGCTTTGACCGGTAGCCAAGTTTCGCTGTTGACGATGCCATTGAGCAGCGGGCCAAGCTGGGTCTTGAACACCGTCGCCTGCAACCCGATCATAGCGCCGCCCCACATCTTCGGCTTGAAGCCGACTTCGTGCATCGCCCTGATCATGCCGACGGTGTCGAGCGGGTAGGAGCAGATGACCAACAGGTCCGGATTTCTGGCCGCAATCGACCGCACGATCGGCGAGAAGTCGACTGTCGATGGCGGATAGCTCATGTCGTAAATGACCTGAAAGCCGGACGCCTTCGCGTTCTCGCGCGCGCCTTCGCAGGCATTCTGTCCGAATTCGGCATCCGCATAGGCCAAAGCGATCGTCTGCGGCTTGGGATTCTGCGCTTCGGCCACCTTGAAGAAGCCGCGCGTGAAGGCCGGTTTCGGCGTCGGCCCATTCGGGATCATCGAGAAATATCGCGGATAATTGAATTTGTCGTTGATGCCGGTGCCGAACAGGCTGATGAACAGCTTTTTCTTCCCGATGACGATCGGCATGGCCGCGGCGATCTGGGTCGAGGCATAGCCGCTGACGATCAGATCGACCTTGTCGACATCGAGCAGCTTCGAATAGATGCTGGGAACTTGCGACGGATTGCTCTGATCGTCGTAGTAGACAAGCTTGACCGGCCGGCCGAGTAGTCCGCCTTCGGCATTGATGTCGTCTTCCCAGACTTGCATTGCCAAAAGTGACGATTTGCCGTTGGCGGCGAGCGGACCGGTCAGTGCCATGCCGAAACCGATCTTGATCGGGTCGGCGGCCTTGGCCGGCAGCGCGGCGATCAGCACCATCGCGGCAGCCGTAACCAGCCAATGCAGAGCAGCCAACCCAAATAATCGAATTTTTGCGGACATTTCGACTCCCCTTTTAATTCTTAGCTTTGATGATATCGACCAATCGATCATCCGCGCTTTGATTTAGGTCAATGCGCTCCGCGTCCCGCTATTCGCCTTGGGACCGCTCGATCCGACGCGAAGCACCGCCGAATCAGCACCGATCGAGATCTCCGAGCATGCTTGAGGTAGATCAATTTCCGCCGCGGCGCCAGCCACTAGGATTGCGATCAAGCGCCCATAGGAGCGAAAGTCATGCGCGGGCCCAACGCGTATCATCGTCCGTTTCCCCGGTTGGGTGAGATGATGACGCGGCTCGCGCTCGATCCGGTTGTCGCGCTGCAATGCGAACCGGCGCCGCTCGGGGTCGCGGTCCAGCGCTGCCAGGCGTGCCCATGCGATGCCGTCTGCGGCGATTGGCTCGCGAGGGCCGCAGCCCAAATCGAGGCAGCGCCGGTCTTCTGCCCAAACGCCGAACTGTTCGCAGCCTTGCGTGGCAGAGAGCCGGCCGCCGACGCCGGGTGTTGGCTCTAGTGGTCAGCGCACCGGGCTCAACCGACCGCGGCCGATGACCGGGCCACAACAAGACGGCGGCAAAAGCAGGTAGCACGCGCATGTTGGCCTCGATCATCACCGAGCCGCGGTTTTACGCCGTCGCCATTCCGGCGGTGATTTTCCTCGGTCTGGCCAAAGGCGGTTTCTCCGGGGTGTCGATGGCGGCGACACCTTTGCTGGCGCTCTATCTGCCGCCGCTTGAGGCCGCGGCGCTGCTGCTGCCGATCGTTATCTGCCAGGACGCGATTTCGGTTAACGTCTACTGGCGCGAATTGAGCGTTTGGAACCTCAAGGTGCTGCTGCCAGGCGCAGTGTTGGGCCTTGCGCTCGCGTGGCTGTTCGCGTCCCATGTGTCGGATGACGCCATCCGCATCCTCATCGGCTTCACCGCGCTCGCCTTCGTCGCCAGTGTCTTGTTGCGCACCGGACATGCAATGCCAAAGAAGAGCACCGTGCTCGGCGGCGTGTTTTGGGGCGCGCTCTCCGGCTTCACGTCGTTCGCCAGCCAGGGCGGCGGGCCGCCGTTTCAAGTCTTTACGCTGCCGCAAAAGCTGCCGAAGATGGTGTTCGTCGGCACCACCACGGTATTTTTCGCCGCCATCAACGTCTTGAAAATCGTGCCCTATTTCTTGCTTGCGCAATTTTCGGCAAAGAATCTTTCCACCTCGCTCGCGCTGTTGCCGATCGCGGTGGCGGCAAACTTCGCCGGCATCTGGATGGTTAAGACGGTGCCGACAGAGCACTTCTATCGCATCACCTACATTCTCCTTTTCATCCTCGGTTGCGTGCTGCTGGGCCAGGGAGCACGGGACCTTTTGAATAGCGGAAACTGAGGAAAACGACGCCGGCGATCATCGTGGCCGCTGCCGGGCTCGCGATCTTAAACTGCCGTTTGGTGGAACCGCTGCGCGACCTGGTGCGCGCGTCGTCGGCACGTCGCCGAGGTCCGGCAGCAGAGAATATATCCGCTTTACCGACGGTCACTTGGCGCTAGCGCGTCGCTTCCTGTCCTGACAGCGAATCCAACGAGCCGGGGTGTGGCGCCGTCCGCACCGAACTTGCTGCCGGCCCGTCAGCCGGCGGTTTGTCGACATTCAAATGGGAATATCGCCGCCCATTCGTTCGAGCACGGCCTTTGGCGGCTTGGAGAACCACATCTGATATAGCGTCACCACCCACATGAAGGCAAAGCAAGCGGCCAGCACCATGCCCGCCAAAATCTCGACCCAGGCAAAAGGATGGTAAATCTTGATCATGTACCAGGAGCTTACGTCCACCAGGATGCCCACAAATGGCATCGCGATGACGGCACATTTGAACCACACCGGCCGGACATAAGCATGGCTGAACATCGTTCCCACGATGAAGAAGATGAACGGTATGCCGAACATGTGAATGTGCGACACGCGCACCAGCGTCGAGATTTTAGCGCCGGTGTCGCTTTCGGTGACCTTCTTGATGTTTTCGTATCCGAATAGGTTTGGAATATGAGGGTTGCTGCCGTCGTGGCAGACCATGCAGCGCTTATCCACGATTGGCTTGACGTCCCGATCGTATGCCGCGTGGTCGGCGCCCTGCTGAGCCCAGGCAATGATGGTGTTACTCTCGTCGGGCGGCAACATCGCGGACATCGGGCCGCGCAACGCACCTTCGATGCGCGAAATCGTGCCGCTGCCGGAATAGGCGACGACGAGATCTTGTTCAGACAACATCCACGGATTACCGCCCGCCCGTCCGGCGTAGGTGAAGTAGACGTTGAGCAGGGCGAAGAGGTAACCGGCCCCGAGCGTCAGCAGCGCGGCTGTATACAATACGCGCATGCTGTAGGGCAGCTCGGAAAAGTGATAAAAGTGACGGTGCAGCGGCGGCTGGTCAGTCATACTTGGATTCCTCGATCGATTTTGCAAACCGCAACATTCGAACGCGCAGCTCGCCGCAGGCGAATGATTCGGTCATTTCCCGGACAACAGCCGCGTGTCGCGGCCCCCCTCGTTATTTACCCGGCACGGGCATGAACACCACGGCCCGCGCCTTCTGGTGCGAATAGTAAGTCGCGAGATTCTTGATATCCTCATCGCTGAGTGCGCTGGACATAGCGGACATTTCAGGGTTTTTGCGCACGCCGCTCTGGTAGTCGTGCAGCGCCGATTGGAGATATTCGGTGCGCTGTCCGGCCAGAGCGGGAATTCGCGCGTCGGCACTGTTGCCGTTCGTGCCATGGCAGCGGTCGCATCGCTGTGTCCATTCTTGCACGCTCAGCGGCAGCCGGACGTTCGGCGCGTGCGGATCGAGGCCCGCATAATACGCCGCGATGTCCTTCAACGCGCTGTCGTCGACCGATGCGGCGAGTGCTTTCATCGTGTCGTCGGCGCGGCCTCCGCTCTTGTAGGCCCGAAGCGCGGACACGAGATATTGCGCATCCTGTCCGGCGAGGCTCGGCGTAGCGGGACTGCCGCTGACCCCCTGATCGCCGTGGCATCCGGCACAACCGACGGTGCTCGCCTTGCCCGCCAGCGCATCGCCCGTAGCCGGAGTTTGCGCACGGCCTGCCGGCTGCAGCGCGTAGAACAGCGCGAGATGATTGATATCGGCATCGTTCACAGCAGCGAGCATCGACTTCATCGTATCGTTCTTGCGCTGACCGCTGCGGTAAGCTTTCATTGCAGATGCCAGATATTGCGGATCCTGACCGATCAAGCTCGGAATCGCGGGCATCTTGCTGACGCCTGTCTCGCCATGACATCCGGCACATGCGGCCGCCGCGGTCTTGCCGGCCTGGACCGGATCGATATAGCTCGCAGCCCGCCCAGGCACGGGCTGGGCCGGATCGAGGCTTGCATAGTACGCCGCCACCTTGACCAGCGCGTCGTCGCTGATGAATTTTACCGAAGTATTCATGGCCGCGTTAGTGCGGACGCCGGTTTGATACTCCTTGAGCTTCACGAGCAGGTATGAGGGCCGCTGGCCCGCCAAGTCGGGAATGCCCGTAGTGCTGCTGATGCCATTTGCGCCGTGACAGCCCGCGCAAGAACTCTCGGCGAACTCTTTGCCGTCTGCGATATCCTCCGGCTTGGCGTAAATGGGCCGCAGCTCGTCGCCCTGCTTGAGCGACGTCGATTGAGCGGCGGCGTCCGGCTGATGTATCGAAGCCGATAGCGCCGCACCAAACATCACCACTAGAATAGCCTGGACGCTACGCTTCATCGCCGTTCGCCTATTTGGGTCGAGAGAAATCGCTCTCGTTCATGCTGCCGGCCGATCCGGCAGATCTATTTTACCGGTTGGTTCGCATAATAGGACGCCAGGCTCTCGAGGATGGCGTCGCCGTAAGGCAGTACCATATTGTGCATCACCGAGGTCTGCCGTCTGTTGTCGCGATACGCCCGTAGCGCCATGATCAGATAGTCCATGTCCTGCCCGTTCAATCTCGGGATCGCCAAGTCGGAACCGCGCACTCCCGGACCGTGACATCGATTGCATCGTTGTGTCAGGTCTTGAATCAGCGCCTGGCCGTTCACGGCCGGCTTGGACTTCTGCACCGTGTAGAATGCGGCGATATTATCAATGTCCGCGTCGGTCAGGCCGGCCACGACCCGCATCATCGGCTCATATTTGCGCGCGTTGCGATAGCCCTTGATTGCATTCACGAGATACTGCGGGTCCTGACCGGCCAGGCTCGGCGTCGCTGCATCGTCGCTGACCCCGAGAGGACCGTGGCAGCCCGCGCAGAGCGTCGTGTGCTGGCCGGCGGCCGCCGGGTTGCCGAAATTCGCCGGCGGACGCTGCGCCGGGGTCTGCGAGGCGAAGTACAGCGCCACGCTTTCCAAGTCCGTCGAACGCATGTCGCGCACTAGCATGTGCATCGGCGAGGTGCCGCGCGTCCCATCCAGGTATTCGTGGACGGCGGTGGCGAAATAGCGAGGCTGCTGGCCTGCCAGAGTCGGTGTTCCCGCCATCGTGCTGTTGCCGTCCGGACCGTGACATTGGAAACACGGGCCCGCCGCCTTCTTGCCGATCTCATAAGGAGTGAAGATCTGGAGATTCGGTTGCAAGCCGCCGTTGATGGGCGATAGACCGGCAAAATAAGCGGCCACATTGCGAGCATCGGTGTCGCTCAATTGCTCCATGACCGAGCGAAGGGCCGCATGAGTCCGCCGCCCGTCCCGATATTCCGTCAGCGCGTTGATCAAATAATCCTGGGGCTGGCCGGCCAGCGTCGGGATTGCCGGCCCCGTCCCTCTGCCGTCGAGAGCATGACACGTCTTGCACTGCCGTTCGGCTATGGTCTTGCCCGCGGCGACGTCTACTACGGGCTGCTTCTTCTGCTGGTCCGACCCGGAATCGTCCTGCGAGCAGCCAATAAGACCTATCGCCAGCATGAATATCGTCAGTACGACCCGGTACATCGAAGCCTTCGATGGTTCAGCGGTCATCCTACGATGCTCCGTACGAACCCGGACATGATCAAAATCAAAAGGATTAAGCCTGCGCCCATCAAAATGAAGCCCAGTATCTGGGAGCCCACCTTCATCGGCCGCGACGGCGCCTCTACCAGGTATTTGTCGAGCTGACCAGTTTTGACGAGCCTTTCGTATTCCAGCAAGTGCTCGCGCCTGAACTTTTCCAACGGCATCGCCCCGGTGAACATCAGGGTGTCGAGTGGGAAGTTCTCCGGCCGCCAGTGGTTGTTGAAGAAGTGCACCGTGAACAGGAATCCGGCGGCCAGGAACGCCTCCTCGCCGTGGAAGATCATGGCGACGTTGAAGACCCAGCCCGGCAGGTACGTCGCGGTGAGGTACTTGAACCACAGCATGGCGCCGCTCAAACCGATGATGGTGACACCCCAGAACGGCGCCCAGTAGTCGAACTTCTCCCAGTAGGCCCATTTGTCGAATTGGGGCTTCGGGCCGAGGCCGAAGAACCATTTGAACATGAAGTAGATGTCCAAACCGTCCTGCAGGTTGGGGACCATCGAAGTGGGCCCGAACCAATCGAACGTGCGCCAATTCCTGCCGATCCGCGCCACCACATAGCAGAGGTGGATGATAAAGATCGACACGAACGCAACCGCAAAGGTGCGATGCACGGTGCCAGTGATCCGCGGACCGCCGAACACATTCTGAACAATGGGCGCCCAGGTGCTGTCGGCATAGAACAACGTCATGCCGGTGAAGACGAGCATGATCACCGAGATCGCAAACGCAAGGTGGGCGAGCCGCCACATCGCAGGCCAGCGGCGGTAATATTGAACCTTCTCGGCAACCAATTCGGTGGTGACGACGTGCAGAATGCGCTTGTGAGCCTTGTTATCGCGATATTCGCGCAGCCACCACAGCGCCGAATGCAGCCAGAAGAACGACAAAGTGCCGCCGAGCAGCAACAGCATGAATTTCGACGCGATCCAAGTGTAGGGATAGCGCCAGAAATCGTGAGTCGTGGCGTGCGGCTGGAACGTCACGAATCCGGCGGTGGCTTCGGTGTGACATTGCTTGCAAGTCTGCAGCCGGTTCTCCGGGCTGACCGAGGAGGCCGGATCGTTGACCCGCTGGATGCCGTGATAGCCGTGACAGTCGAAACACTTCGCCGTGAAGGTGTAGCCAAGCTTGTTGACCTGGCCGTGGTAGGTTTCCAGGTAGCTTTTCAGATTCGCCTGGTGGCAGCTGCCGCAGTTCTGCGTGATCGTCAGCAGCGTCGAGTCGAGCGAAACCGATTCGATGTCGTGACTGGTATGGCAGTCGGCGCAGATTGCGGCCTTCGGATTGCGGTCGAGCAGCGCCTCGCGGCCGTGGACTGAGGTCTGGTACTCGGCGAATTCCTGGGTGTGACAGGCGCCGCACCGCGACGGCAGGCGGAAGCGCCACTCCTGCCACTGCGTGGTGCCCGGCGGGTAAACGTAGTGCGCTTCGTGGCAATTATAGCAAGTGGCATTGGTATGGGATTGGTCCTCGGCGTTCGGCTGCGCGTGGATCGACTTCATGAAGGCTTTGATCCGCCCCACCACCATGCCGAGTTCGGCGATCTGATCGGATTTGCCGCCGAATTCAGCCGCCTCGTACTGCTCCTGGTGGCAGTTGACGCAGCTCACTTTGATCGTTTCCAAGGGCTTGTGCGGAACTTCGGTGATCTGTTGATGGCAGTCGACGCAGGCCCATTTGCCGTGGACGCTGTTGAGGAAATTGCGGGCATCGACGAACAACGACCGCTTCGTCCCGTCGGGCCGCTCGACGCTGAAATCCGGATCGCCGTGACAGCCGAGGCAGACTGTCGCCGGGATTTTTGGGGGAGTTTGATCCGCCGCGTCGGCTGCCGGCTGATCGGCCGGTTGCACCGCCTGGTCCGCCGATTGCGCGGCCTGCTGATCCGCTGATTGTGCCGCCGATTGCTGCGCACTCGCGCCCGCGATGCCGAGCACCGCTGCGCAAATGCCGACCGCCACGATCCGAGCTATGTTGTGAACGGCCAATGCGCTGACTCGCAAGGAAGCTGAGGTATAGGTCACATTATGACCCGGTTATGGCTCACATTATGACCGGCCGTCGCGCGACGCAACGGACACTACCCCGCGTTCTCCATCTCACGCAGTTCGTGAAGAAGTCCATTGAACGTCACGGGACGGATCACGCATCCCCCCAGCGCCCTGACTCCGTCGGTCGTCGTCCGCTACCAGCTCCCGATCAGTGATGCGGACACGATCTGCACATTGTAGTTCGGGTTGTACCAGCCCATCCAGATGCCGGTGCCGGCGCCCACCGTAACATTTCCGACATACTGCGATGAGGCCTGCGTCAGCGACAATGGATCGTTGGCCCAGTTGGTCTCCGAATTCATCTCCCAGGCATAGTTCAGCTTAAGCTTGATATCGCCCTTCCAGCCCAGCGCCGCGACTTGCTCCGGATCGAACTTGTAAACGGCGGTGGCCTCCAGGCGCTGGAACCAGACCTTGTTTTCAGGGAATGCCCCCGTCGTACCCAATTGGGCGGCCGGAACGAAACCCAGATCGTCGGTGCCGTGCGATGCCGTGTAGCGCAGCTCGGTATCAAGCTTATTCGGAATAGCTGCGTATCTCACGGCCGCAACGAAGGTGTTCACGACATTGCGTTCGTTGGTCTGGTTTTGGTCCACGGGTAAGTATGGATTCGTAACAGTGGGCGGACCGTCGCTCGAGCTCCCGGTCATCAGATCGGTCGCATACATCCTCGAATAACCAGCCATGAGCGAAAGATCGGAGTTGACCACATAGAGGCCATCGATGCCGAAGTTCCAGCTTTTGCTGTCACTCAACCCCTGCTGAAAGTTGGGGTCGATGCTGTAACTCGCATCCTGATATTTGGTCCACGGCGTCAGCGTGACGTTACGCAGGACCTGGATATCGACCAAATAGTTTGCCTTCCAGACCTGACGATTGTCGATCATGAACTGCTGTTCAGTACTATTGTAATTATAGGAGGCTCTGCAAGTGGTAGAATCCCACTGGAATTCGCCGACATAGTTGCAATAATTATAGTTGTCATAACGGCGGTCGTTGTATTCGGCGCTCGCACGGGACGTGAGCCACGACCACGGCTTATAATCGGCAAAGACTTTTGCGCCATTCTGATTGGTCACGTTGACGTCGGCGCGGGTCCAATCATAGCGCTCGTATTCGTAGCCGGCGCCGATATTCCAATATTTGTTCGGACGCCAGTCCAGCTCCTCGCCGGCGTTTGTCTTAATGTAGCCCATCGAGATGCTGAAGGCGGTCGGAGCAGCGCCAGGCGCGGCAGCGGCAGTGTCGAGAGCCGCGCCAGAGCGACTATCCGCGACAAGAAAGCCGATTTGCGCCGTATCATTTTTGAAGTCGTAATAGCGGAAGGTGGTTTTCGCCGTGAGATCGGGCGCGATCTTCGTCGTCACCACGTTGTTCGACAACAGCGTATTGATGCCGCCATCCAAGGTCGGCTGCCCCGACGGCAGGTAGCCCCCACCGTTGGCGAACGACGCATCCTGGCGCATCATCGAATAATTGAGCGTGCCGACATACCGGCTATTCCAAGGCAAATCGACCGACAGAGTCGAGGCGAGGGCATTGGCCTGATTGCTTGGCCAATTTGCAAACGTCGCAAAGTTCGCCGATCCGGGGGCCGCCTGCACCAGAAAATCGTTGTAGCTGTCTTGATATTGCGAGCCGTTATAGCCCAGGCTGAATACATAGCGCTGTCCCCACGGCGAGGAGCCGACATATTCGCCCTTAGCGCCGTAATTCTGCGTCGAATCGTCCACCGGCTTCATGAACTGCAACGGCGTGGAGGCCGTCAGATTGCCGGAAAAGCCTTGGGTGGGCTGGGTGCCGGTTCGCTCCGTATGCGAATAATCGAGATTGACATCCCAATCGCCGCCCGGCGTCCACCGATAGGTGGCCGCCGCGGTATCGCGGTGAATGCCGATGTCGACGACCTGTCCGAAAGGTTGCAGCGCCCCGGCCGTCGTCGCCGCCGCCGGAATGCCGGGATTAAATGAGACGACGTTCCCATTTCGCGTGAGCGGCGACACCGCATTCATGCTGTAGAGATGGGGCGATTGGTCCCAGTAAAAGTTGAAATACTGCTCGCCCGCCTTCGACCAATCGAAATAGAAGCTTTGATCCTCGTAGCCGACATTTCTGCCGCCCGCATCGATCCGGTAGAGGCCATCTTTGCTGCCGGCAGAGATGTCGAAGTTGCCGAACGCACCGGGTTGGATGTCGTTGTATTCGTAATAGCCGCTTAGGCTTTTGGATCCGCCACCAACGAAGCCGAATTTTGACGCAGTCTGCCCGTTCTTCTCCGGGTTGTTGACGAAGTCGCGCCCACCGAGCTCAACGGTGCCGTGGAACCACCAGGGGGCGGAATCGTCTGTCGCCGCCGTCTGACCGCTTGCAGGTGCGGTGCCGACCGGCTGGGCGAGCGCCCCCGTCGAGACCAACGCCGTAGTGCTCAAAAGAGCAACAACCAGCCCGGTTTTTGTTAGTCTGGATCGCACTTTCATTGACGCCGCCCCCTAAAGTCGAACTTTCGTGGCCACCCAATTCTTCAGCTGCCTCCAGCCCTGTCAGCGGAAGAAGAACGCACCATTCGGACTATTGCTGCCGTGGATTTGGACATGGCAGTTCTGGCAGGAAGCCCCCATTCCACCCTCATCCGAATGAAGCCCGCCGGTCACATTCATCAAGCTGTGGCATTCCATGCAGAGCCGCGGACGCGGGATCTTCAGCGAAAACTGATTGATGGAGCCGTGCGGATCGTGACAGTTCAAGCAGTTCTCGCGTACCGGCTCGTGTTCGAACAGGAACGGTCCGCGCTTTTCTGCATGGCAAGTGTAGCAAACGTCGTTGACCGAGTTTTTGTTCAGCAGCGCCTCGGTGATGCTGCCATGCGGATTATGGCAATCCGAGCACACCACTTTGCCCTCGCGCATCGGCATATGCGACGACAGGAACATCTGCGCGCGCCGGTCCTTATGGCACTGGAAGCAGGTGTCGGCCTGGAATGCGGTCTTGAGCTGGTACTGACGCGACACCGCCTTCATGACGGTGTGGCAGTTGGTGCAGGCAAGACCGCGCTCTTCGTGCGTGCTGCCCGGCCAGTTAACTCTCTGACCCCGATCATGACAGCCGAGGCAGAGACCGTTGTTCTCTTCCGCCGACCGGCTCGTATCGTCGCTGCGGAACGAGATGATGCCGCCAACACCGACGCCGCCGCCGGCTTTGACGTGCGCCGAGCCCGGTCCGTGGCAGGTTTCGCAGTCCAACCTGCCCTGCTGTTGCAGCCGACCCATGAGCGTGTCGTTGAAAGCAGCGGCCTGGCCGGTGTGGCAACCGAGACAGACCTTTGATCCGACAGTGGTAGCAGCCACCGGCTCCGACGGCCCTTTTGACTTTGCGGCCTTGCCCTTGCCCTTGCCCTTCGGAGGCGGCGCAGAAATAGGGGCCGCGCTCTCGCTGGGGGTACCATTCAAGAACTGCTGCAATGCGTCGAACGCGTTGTCGGCCTCAGCCACCTTTGGCAGATTTCTGATCGACTGCGGTTGATCGGCGATGGACGGTTGGCTGAAGCCGCGCAGCGGCGCGTAAACGTCGCCGTTAAAATCGCGGTCGGAGACGGTGGCCGCAGCAGCGCTCGGATTGGCTTGGCTTGTCTGAGCGGCGTCGCCCGACTGAACGTAGCTGCGCAGCGCCGCGATGGGATCGCTGGCGCCGCTCACGTCGCCCGCTCTCGCCGACGTAGCCAAACTTGCGAGCAGACCGCAAGCAAGGCCGCCCAGCATGAGGATCGCTGACAGTCGCCCTAAGCGATTACGATAATCGCTACGGGTCTGCCCAGCCAAAGAACGCGCATAGTGGCCATTACCACCGAGTATCTGACGCATGATGCCCCCCGAACCTCTTGTCACTCTTCTCCCCGCTAATTCCTGAATCAAGAGGAATTTGAGCGTGCTGCAAAAGAAACCTGGATAGTGTGGCCCATACAACGCAATAGCTCGGAAAAGAGCGGTGCCAGAACACCAGCGATGACGTGCGAGATCACCCAGTTACCGCGTTGCACCAAAAAAGGATCGGACGCTCGGCAGCGTCTGCAAAATACTTATTCTCGCGCGGAGCTGCCGCGGCGTCGATCGCGGGCTTGGCGTCGCCCAGCGCGGCGCAAAGGATTAGAGGTGATGCAGCGGCGATCGAGCGTGAAACGGGAGGTCTTTTTCACTAAAATAATTTCCTCGATGCCGATGATGAAGCGGATGTACGCTTGGTGGCGATAGAGTTTCGCGGCAAGAAGTCATGCCGATTGGAATGCGTCAGATACGTCCCATTCACGGTGCCCCGCTCAGCGTATTTCGTCATCGGCGGTGGTGCTTCGGCATCTTCATCAGCGATCTGCCCCTCGAAGGGCTTGGTCGCGCTTGAAGCAGTCGGCTGGCGGTGCTTCTGCGGGATCGCGTGCGGGCGCCTGCGCCTGCATGTCCGGCACCGACAGTTCGCCGATGGCTTCACGGATCGCGATCGGCTGCCGTCCATCGGAACCGATCAGCCATATTCGGTAGCGGTCGTCCGGCAGCGAAACCGCGGGCGAGCGCCAAGGGGCCAACGTGGCCCTCTGCGGCGATCCAACGGTCAGGTCGCCAAAGCGAACCGGACGCACCTGCTGCTCGCCGGCAAAGCAGAGCACGGGAGCAATGATGGTGCGAAAATACAGGCCCGTGTAGCCACGCAGAAGACTGCCGTGCAAGACCGCCACATAGCCGGGACCCTCGCGGCGGATCTCAATGCCAATGGGAGCATGGTGGCCCGGTTGGGATACGGCGAATACCGCCACACCGTCCTTGACCTTTGCTGCGGCGGGCGCGCCCGCTGCCAGATAGGCCGCCTCAAAGGCGGTGGCAATGTAGCCGTTGGGAAAGGTCTTCAAACAGTTGCCGTCGCGCGTGGTGTACGGAAGGTAGAGAAAATGCGCGCTCGCGGCCGCCGGCTTTCCAACCATCGCACCAAGCCCAGCCAACGACGGCGACACGGTCAACGCGTTGGACAGATCGGCGGCACTATCGGCGTCGGCATCCGCGTCTGCTTTGGCAACGACCGCAACGCAATCCTCGCGATTCACGCCCGCATTGGTCGCCGGAAGGGTTTGGTAGAGGAACGACATGTGGTTGGGGATGCCATTGGAAGCAACGATCCAACGATGCGGATCGACCCGCAGGAATTCGGCCACGTGCGATTCGAAATCGTCGCGGTCGGCGAACAAGGACGGCTTGAGCGTGGCGGCGATTTCGCTCTGCGCCGCCACCGATGCGAGCTGGAAGGGCACCGGGTCGAATGCGGCGATGCCCGCCAGCAATGGCCGGAACGCCAACAGGCCGCAAAGCACAACGGCACCGGCCTGACCGAACGGCCCCCGGCGGCTCAAGCCGACAACCAGCCGCGCCGCGGCCAGTCCAACAAGCGCAGCAGCCGCAGGCGTCGCCGCCACCATGTGACGGGCCAAAAGATCGGACACCAAGGCAGTAACGGCAGTGACGAGGAGGATCAGCGTAAACAAACCGACCGGTGCACCGTCAAAGACTTTGCGGGGATAGCAAATCGTAGCGATAGTTCCGGCCGCCGCGAGCAGCAGTGCCAATAGATCGCCGGCGAAGAGCAATATGCGGATCGATGTGCCACGGTCGGCGAATTCAGTGGCACCACCCCCGAACAGCTCGGCAAACAGCCGTGCCTTCGGCCACAGCCGGTTGACCTCCCAGAATACATAATTCTCGCTCGCATCACCCGGCAGCGCCCCCGCCGTCTGAAGCAGATGAGCACTGCCCATCAGAACATTGGGAAGATAGGGAACGGTGAGACCGAGGAATACGGCGACGGCGTGGCGCCACGTCAGGCGCGGGCGATAGATCGCGGTCGCCAAGATCAATCCCAATGCCACCTGCGTAATCTCAAGATGAATCTGCATTCCGATTGCGAGCGCGGCGGTGGCCAAGCCCAAAGGCATCGCCCGCCCCCGGGCAAGAAAGGAATATCCGAACAGGGTCGCCGCTGTAGCGAAGATCAGGATGAAACCCGGATTCCATACCCCGAGCGTTTGGCCCACGATGACCGAACCGGCCAGGGCGACGGCGACCAGGGCGCCAGCCAAAGGCGATGCGCTGCGGGCAAAGAACAGTCCGATGAACGCAACCGACGCGGCGAACAGCAAAACGACGCCGATATTAACCGTGATCACATTTCGGCCGACGGCCAAAATTGCCGCCAGTAGCAGATAGAAGGCGCCTCCCGGGCTGCGCATGCCGCCGTTGATTTCCGGCCCGGAAAGCGGCCAGTGTTGGGGCACGGACAAGGCCCGCCACAGGTCGCGGTCTCCCCAGACCGTCAGAAAGACGTTGCCTGAAGCGGCTAATCGTCCCGCCACCAGCACGGCGACTGCCGTCACCAGCAGTGCAACCAAGACTTTGTTGGAAAATTGCGGAGGACATCTGTGCATGTTCGCTAGTATTGGCACATTGCTTCGTTCCCGGCACTGCGACATCGCACCAATTGTGGGGGGTGGAAGGGCACCAACGCAAAGCGCCACGACACGGGAGCAGTTTATCGATTAGCCGACGATCGCGAATGGCGCCTTAGCTCGCTGTGTCCGCCGTTGTGACGACGGCGAAATAGATGAAGTTTTAAGAAGAATCGGTGACCAAGCGCGGACGATGAATTTTCACAACCGCGAGGAAGCTTGCGAGACTGCGACCTGAACGGCGCGGTGGTCACAATTCTGTGGTGCTTGGGCACCGCTGAAAACATATATTGAAGGCTTTCGGGCAGTCCAAAAAATTGCTACTACCCACATCGGTTCGGGCTTCATCGGGGCGATCCCGGTTCGGTTGCCTCCTCGCCAGAGTTTTCCAATGCTCACGATCGGATGCTCGGCAGCGGCGGCGAACAGTGCGAAGCCGCGCGACCGCGCAAAATAAGGAAACGGCTATGAGCAACAAAGAAAGTTCGAGCGCTTTGATCTCGGCAATACCAGTTCTGTGTGGCGGCGCCGGTCTGCTGGCTGCGGCATTGATCGCCGGCATGGCGACGCTACTGCCGCCGAACGCAGCGCAAGCCACGCCGGCTTATGCGGCGGCGACAAAGCTGCCATGTGGCAAGTGCCACGTCAGTCCGGCGGGCGGCGGGCCGAACACTGATTTCGGCAAGGCCTTCGCGGCCAACGGCCACAAATTGCCCGGCAAGTAGCACATACCCGAACTCGCGCACCGGCCGCCGCAATGCATCGGCTCTTGCCGAGCGTGGTGATGCGGCGGCCGGCGGCTTCGAGAAACAATCCGGAATCAAACGGGGCGCCGGAAAACTGTGGTATCGAATAGCTTCCGCTCCGGCTCGTAAGTGAAGCGGCCGCTCCCGGCCGCGTGGTTCAGTAGGGCGTTCAATGACACTATTCCTGATCTTGGCGGCGATGACGGCGACAGCGGCACTGGCGGTGATCTGGCCGCTCGCCCGCCGCGCCGAGGCGGCGCGCTCCGGCAGCGACGTTGACGTCTATCGCGATCAGTTGAGCGAGGTCGATCGTGACCTGACGGTGGGCCTGATCGGCAAGACCGAGGCGGACGCGGCCCGAGTCGAAATCTCCCGGCGCTTGCTCGCCGCATCCGACGTCGAGCGAACGACTGCGCAAACCGCTGCGCCTCCGATTTCTACCACGGCCTGGCGGCGACGCGCCGTTGCCGTTGCGTCAGTCGTGGTATTGCCGATTGTCGCCGGAACTCTTTACCTCCAACTCGGAGCACCGGAATTAGCGTCCGCGCAGGCCGTTGCCCAGGGCAGCGCCGCGGCACAAGGCGGCGCCGCACCCGCCAACGGATCGATCGAGGCTCTGGTTGAACAGGCTGAAGCACGTCTGCAGCGCAATCCCGAGGACGGCCGTGCTTGGGAGGTTTTGGCGCCGGTTTATATGCGTCTGGATCGCTACTCAGACTCGGCGCGAGCCTGGCGTAATGCCTTGCGGCTGCTCGGCGAGAACGCCGAGCGTGACGCCGATCTCGGCGAAGCACTGATGGCGGAAGCGAACGGCGTTGTGACCGCCGAAGCCAAGGCGGACTTCGTTCGGGCGCAATCGCTCGACGCGACCCTTGTCACCGCGCGCTACTATCTGGGACTGGCGGCTGAGCAGGACGGCCAGCGCGAAGAGGCCGCCAAGATTTGGCGCGAGCTCCTCGCCGATGCGCCGACCGGCGCGGCGTGGATCGGCAATGTGCGCGAATCGCTTGCGCGAGTCGAAAGCGTTTCGCCGCCTGGTCCGAACGCGGCGCAGATGGCAGCCGCCGCCACCAAGCCGCCCGAGCAACAGGATGCGGTGATTGCGGCTATGGTCGACCGTTTGGCCGCGCGGCTCAAGCAAGACGGCTCTGACGTCGCCGGCTGGGTGCAGCTGATCCGCTCCTACAATGTCCTCGGCCAAGCCGACAAAGCGCAGGCCGCAACCGCCGACGCGCGCCAAGCGCTCGCCGCCGACCCCGCCAAGCTGACGCAACTTGACACGGCGTTCAAAACTGGCGGTGCGGATGATACGGCGGCGGTCGCTGCTGCCGCGCCGGTGCCGTCTTCGGCACCTGCGGCCACGCCCGTGCCCGGTCCGATCGGGACACAGACGGCCGGCGCCGACCAGGCGCCCTCGCAACATGATATTCAACCGATGGTCGACCGTTTGGCTGCGCGTCTCAAGCAGGACGGCTCCGACGTCGCCGGCTGGGTGCAGTTGATCCGCTCCTACAATGTCCTCGGCCAGGCCGACAAAGTGCAGGCCGCAATCGCCGACGCGCGTCAGGCGCTTGCCGGCGACGCCGTCAAGCTCGCGCAATTCAATGCCGCAATCGAAGGTGCCGACGCTGCTCCTGCGGCGATGCCCAACGCCGACAAAGCTGCGCCACCGGCCGGCACCGCGCCGGTGGACCATCAGCAGGCTGCGACCATGCAAAGCATGGTCGACCGGCTTGCCGAACGCCTGAAAACCTCGGGATCGGATCCCGCAGGCTGGCTGATGCTGGTGCGGTCTTATGCGACGCTCGGCCAAAAGGACAAGGTGACAGCGGCCATCGGCGGCGCCCGCCAAGCCCTTGCCGATGATCCGACCAAGCTCGAGCAGTTCAACGAGGCGCTGAAGAGCTTCAAAATCAGCGAATAGTGAAGTGCGGAGCCGCCGGAGATCGCGACATCGCTCGATGCAGTCAACGGGGCGCGGGCAAGTGGGCCGATGCGATCAGTTGTTTTTGGCGCCTTGGAAAATCCAGCTGTAAATGGTGTCGCGAAGACAGCTGGGCAGCGCCTTGTGCCCAAACGGCATGCGCAATTTCGCCTTGCCGTCGATCAACACGATGATGTTGCTGGAATCGGGCTGGCCCGGAACGACCATCGGTCCGAACTTGGTACCCTTCATGAGCCCGTCATAACTCGTCAAATCGAGTCCGCTCTCGCTCAAGCCCTGGCCGCCCGGCTGATGGCACGACACGCAATAGCCCTTAATGATGGGCACGACATCCTCGGCGTAGCTCATCTGGGCTCGTTGCGCACAAGCATCGTGAACGGGCGGTAACAACGTTGCCGCTGCCAGCGCGAGACCGCCGGCGGCAACGCTGAGGAGCATGAGACGCGGCTTCTTCAAGAGTCTTGGCTTCTTCATGAGATTTCCCTTTAGGACTGACCCTCAAACACGATGACCGGCCTCAAGCATACAGGATTCGCTTTCTTGTCGTTACTGGCAAGCAAAATTTGCGGCAATGCGGGCCGACATTTTTCGGCGCTCGCATCGACAAGAATGCGCCCGCCGCCGCGGGCAACGCTTACGTCAACGAGCGGGCCGAGATGAAGGATTGATCACTCCGCGGCGAGCGCGCGGTCGGCGAGCGGCAGGTTGAGCCGCTGCCAGACGTCGACCAGGGCTTCGGCCAGCGTGTCGATCAGCCCATCGTCGTGATAGGGGCTCGGCGTGATGCGTA
>Ga0182013_10000500_pt1 | contig 54627 bp, 13 predicted proteins | sample 612S2MmetaG_FD_120487 | JGI IMG/M metagenome (GOLD analysis project Ga0182013, IMG submission 120487) | Permafrost microbial communities from Stordalen Mire, Sweden - 612S2M metaG | ecosystem: Environmental > Terrestrial > Soil > Wetlands > Permafrost | place: Sweden: Stordalen | collected...
ACCGCATCATCAGAATGGACTACGGCGCCATCGTGGAAGATGCCCGAATCGCCTGATCTCGCTCGCGGGGGAGCGCCAGAGGCCCCGCCACCGATGGTGGGCCCGCTTCCGGGCCACGCCGTGAGAGGAGCGGCAATCGCGGCCATTCACCAGGACGTTCCAATCCCTCCTCCCGACAATATTACCCATTGACACGGGGCAAACAAATGACCCATTATCATGTTATTGGTCGGCTTCAGATATGCTGCGGAAGCCTGGGTTCAAGAAACAGGGATGCGCGATAAACGTAGACGAGAGACCGGTTCCAATTCACCAGGACGCGCCAGGAATCTGCGAAGGCTAGCCGAGAAGCTGTAGCACTATGTGAGCAAGGAGACAACGCTGTGCCCGAAACACAAACTCAACAGCCGACGGATCACGAAGCGGCAACGGACGTCACCGCTGAAGCCCCGGCCGCCGCAAGCGAGATCAATCGATTGAAGGCGGATATTGTCATCACGAGACATTTTGCCCTAGCGGTGGGCGCTGGATTCATTCCTGTGCCAGTCTTCGATTTTGCCGTTGTAACGGGCGTGCAGTTGACCATGCTCGCTCAAATCTGCAACATCTACAAGCAGCCGTTTTCGAAGGAAGCGGCCGCCAGCATCATCGCTTCCCTGGTCGGTGGAGCGGTCACCGGCGGCGAAGCCAGTTCTCTGGCAGTCAGCAGCAAGCTGAAGTTCATTCCCGTGGTCGGCACGGCGGTCTCCTGGCTGGTGACTCCGGCACTGGCGGGCGCCACCACCTACGCCATCGGCAAGGTATTCGTTCGCCATCTGGAGAGCGGCGGCAGCCTCCTCACCTTCGATGGAAAGAAGATGAAGGGATACATGGAGAAGGCATTGGACGAAGGAAAGAAACGGATGCCGCGTTGGAACAAACGAGCTCCCGACGCGACTGTTCCCGACCCGGCCGCTGCAATTTGAAAGATAGATGAACCATAGTAAGAACACCGGCCATGGGGCCGGCGTTGTAGGTGTGTTCGCCAGGGCTATCATACCCAATCGAAGGTCTTGTTTTCCTACCTCAAGTGCTCCCCCAACCCACGCTCGCCACATCCCTGAAAGCCTACCGGGCGTCCCCGGATAGTGTGCAGCTTGCGGTTCGCATCGCGAGCATGTTCGCGGAGAGATTTGAAATCCCGCAGTCGCTCGAGTACATCGAGCGGGCAGCCACATCGTTCCCGCTGGCATCCCCGGTCTGGACGACGTGGGGTGGCGTGCTGGAGGACGCCGGCAGGGAGGACGAGGCGATCCGCCGCTATCGCCGAGCTTTCGAACTGGACGATCAGAACGTAGCGGCTTGCTCTAGAGCGGCTTATCTGCTGCTACTTCAGGGTGACCTGGATCAGGCCAGACGGTACTACCTGATGCTGCTCAAGTTGCGTCCCGCCGATCTGGAGCCCTACCGCGGATTGGCGGGATCGTTGGCCCAATCCGTACCCGCCGGCGACCTGCCAGACTGCGTGGAGAGAGTTGCGGGAACCCTCTGCAACCGGGACAGAATTCTAACCGGCGTGGGTCTGGCAATGTTCGATCTGGGACGCTATCGAGAGGCTCGATCCCATTTCCTGCAACGCCTCGCCCAAGCTCCCGAAGACGGGATAGCGCTGTGGAACCTGGCAAGGGTGGAAGACTATCTTGGCAATTATCGGGACGCCCGGTCCTTTTTTGAGAAGGGACTTCGCACGGCGCCGCCGCCGCCCGATTTAATCCCGTTCTACCTGGAGCACCTCATCCGCACGGAAAACTTCGATGCAGCGAGGGCATTTTACCGGGCTCTGGTGAAACAGTTGCCCGATTCGGATCACTTCGAATCCCCGGACTGGCGCGGTGAGCCGGTCCAAAACAGGACGGTCCTTCTGAGAAACGACTCCGGTTTCGGAGATACCATTCAATTCAGCCTTTTTAACGCGCTCCTGAAACAGGCTGGCGCGCGGACGATCGTCGAGTGCCAGACCAGCCTGGTGGAATTGCTCTCGACCAGCAATGCTGCGGACCTTGTCGTGCCCATGCACTCGGATCACCCCGCCGCGGATTTCTCGATCCGGAGCCAATACCTTCCCCTGATGATGGATTGGAATTGGGATTCCTTCTCGGGCCATCGGCCCTGGTTGCGGGCGCCCCAACGACAGGTTGCCGACGTTCGCCTCCAGTCAGGACCAGGCCGGCGGCTGAGGGTTGGATTAGCGTGGATGGGTAAGCCGCTATGGCGCTGGGATCCGAACCGGTCTCGGTCCATTCCCCTGGCGGAGCTCGCTCCGGTGGCCGCAATCGAGGGCGTCGAGATCTTCAGTCTCCAGTTCGGCGCCGGCGCGGAACAGGCCGCCACGGCGGGCTTCGCGATCCGGCCATTGGAGGCACGCGGATTCTCCGCTACCGCGGCATCCCTTGAGACGCTCGATCTGGTTATTTCCATCGATACTGTCAGCGCGCATCTTGCCTGCGCGCTGGGAAAGCCGTGCTTTATCCTGCTGCCGTTTGTCGCCGATTGGCGATGGTTGACGAGGCCGGGCGACTATCCCCTCTACCCCACCGCCCGGCTGTTCCGGCAAACGCAACCGGGGGTGTGGACTGGCCCGGTCCAGTCGGTCGCGGCGGCAGTGGGGGAACTCGCCGCGGCAAAAGCAGCGAGTGCGGATTCTACGCTCCCGCCGCTACGGGCTGCCGCGCCTCTTTCGTAACGAACAGCCTTCCAATCTCGTTCCGCAGCAGGCTGAGATCGCGCGGCTGAGTCCTGGGAGAAAACAGGCCATCCTCTTCCCATTCCGAAGGATCGAGGCTGATCGCCGCCGTGTTGATCCAGGGATTCGCCTCGAAGCGACTCAGCTTTTCCGGATAGACGTCGCGCACGGCCAGGTGAAAGATCACGATGGCCAGTTCCTCGATGCGATCCACAGCCTGGCGTAAGTGCGTTGTGAAGCGGCGGAAGTCGGTGCTTCTGGGAGGCAGGGTGCGGACGTGGAGTTCCTTCAGAGTCGGAAGATCGTCAATGTAATCGATGTAGTCGAAGGTGTAGTGCGACTCGTGTTGCGCCCAGTCCTCAAACAGCCGCATCATCCGCGCCTGGGTCACAATGATCGGAGATATCAGCCCGCTCACCGCGGCAGCCTGACGCGGGTCCAGATAAATCTCGTCATAGTATTGCGGGTCGGTTGTCGCCCAGCCTATGTAGTAATCCCAAATCGTTTTCAGCGCCATTACGGGCGCTTTGTCGAGAAAGGGATAAGCGCGATGGATCGTGTCGGTCAGGGCGTCCAACAGGGTCAGAAAGAAGCGGTTGGCGTAGTCCACATAATCCCGGGTAAGCTCCTCGGCCCGATCCATGGCGATCATTTTCACGGTGAAGCCGTTGGCGAACGCGATCATGTTGGAGCCGACCGAATAGTATGGATCGGCAAACCCGGCCGCTTCGCCGACACAACTCCAGCGTTCCGCCGAGAAGGCCCGCTTGGAAGAATAGCTGTAGTTCTTGAGCTTCAGAAAATCCAACAACTCGTATTTTCGGGCGTCACGAGCGACCAGCGGCTCGTTGGCTTCGAGCCATTCGAGGGCTCTCTCATAAGTGTTGTAAGTGAAAAAAGGATGCAGGGCCTCGCTGGCGACGATCCCGACACTGGTGTTATCGGGCCCCAGGGGGATCAGCCAGACCCAATAGCCCGGTCCCATCAGGTGATTGGTGGAATGCCATCGGTCCTCCTCGGCGCGAGTATGCCATGCCGTCTCCTCGGGCGGCACGAAGTCGCCGATGCGGAGCTTTCCGCGAACCCGGAACCACACGGAGTTGAACATCCCCGCGCTTTCCTTGTCGAGGCCCAGCTTGTACTGCAAATAGCGCCGTCGGCCCATCGCATCGACCACCCAGCGGCATGGAGCTTCATAGCTTTCCCCGCCGACCTGCCACGAGACTACGTGATCCCCTTCCGGATTAAGGCGGATGTCTTTGACTCGGGCGCCTTCCCTGAGCCGGACGCCTGCCTGCTCCACCAGATTTCTCAGGTGGTTTTCGAGCTTGCCACGATCTAATTGATAGGAATGCGCGGGCAAAAAGCGCCGGGCTCCATACTCGGGCCGGAGCGCCAGCCGGTCGTTGCCTCCCGTGCCTTTATAAAAGTAGCGCAAGCCAAGCTTTTCCAGATGTTCCCGTTGCAGGTAGTCCGCCAGGCGCAAAGTCTGCCCGTAATAGCAGGCCCCTGTCTCGATGGTGGACTCTCCCACCTTGAACGCGGCATCCGGCAACGGCCTCTTCAATAGATCGAGCACCAGGACCCTCAGCTCATTGGAATCCAGGGTGAGTTGGCGAGCCAGGCACAGTCCGGCGATGCCCCCGCCGCATATAATCACGTCGTACCGTTCACAACTATTCATATCGGTGTCGCTCGTTTGCGGACTACGCCTCGGCTGCTCGTGCGTGGAACTGGGCGGGGCGTTCGCGCGCCCGGCGATTCTCTATTCTGGCCGCAAGCTCGGCGACGGTCGGATACGCATAAACGTCCAGGAGTTCGATATTGGCCTGAAGGTCCGTACGGATGCGGGACACCAGTTCCATGACACGCAGCGAATTCGCGCCGAGAGAGAAAAAGTTATCGTTCGCTCCAACCTCGCCGCGCCGCAAAATGGCTGCGCAAAGGGCGGCAAGCGCTAACTGGGTGGGGCTGCTGGCGGAATGAGCATCGGTGGAGCGCTCAAAATCCGGCAACTTTGCGAGCGCACCGCTATCCACCTTCCCGTTCAGGTTGAGCGGTAGTTTCCGCATGACACGGATTACGTCCGGGGTCATGTAATAGGGCAAGGAGCGCTGCGTCCATTGCGAGAGTTCCACCGCCGGGATCGACCGCGGCGAAGCGACGTACGCCGCCAGGTATTTTTGCCCGCCGCCATCTTCCTTACAAAGCACCGCGGCCATGTCGATACCAGGATGCTTTAAGAGCGCCTGCTCAATTTCGTTTAACTCGATACGGAAACCACGGACCTTGACCTGGTTATCGACGCGGCCGAGAAACTCCAGCGTTCCATCTTCGCGCCACCGCGCCCAATCGCCGGTTTTGTACATGCGCCCAGGGAATTCCTCGATGGAGCTTGGAACAAAGCGCTCTTCGGTCAAAGCCGGCTGGTTCACATACCCGCGCGCCAGCCCGGCTCCCGCCAGATAGATTTCGCCCGAAGCTTCCAGGGGCACCGGCCGCAGCTCCGCGTCGAGAACGAACACCTGCGTGTTGGCGATGGGCGTGCCGATGTGGACCCGGGTCGACGTAGCGGTTAATTCGCACGCCGTGGAGCACACGGCGTTCTCCGTAGGTCCATACTCGTTGATCAGGCGGACTCCCGGTAAATGCCGGTGATGGTCTTGGACCAGATCGAGTGTGACGTTCTCTCCCGCCACGGTAACGGAACGAATGCCAGCGGCTCGGTGCAGTTCCCGGTTCAGCAGCGTGTAGTAGCTCGGAGTAACGATGCAGCGAGTGACGCCATGCAATTGCATCACGCTCCGCAGATACTGAGCATCCAGACGCAGGTCTTCATCGGGAATCACGAGCTTGCCGCCCGAGACCAGGCAGGAGAAGATATCCACAATCGAACTGTCGAACGCATAGGACGGCATCTGCAGAGTGACGTCGCGCTCGTCCATGCCGTAATAGTCGTTGCGCCATTGAATTGTGTTCACAATGGCGCGGTGTTCCACGCCTACACCCTTGGGCCGCCCCGTGGAACCCGACGTGTAGATGACATAAGCGAGGTCTCCGCTGCCGACTCCAGCGGCAACGGCACCGGAGTACGCCGGCAGTCCCGAAAACTCTACGTCCAGCACGCACAGTTCCCCCTGGAAACCCGCGGCGCTCGCGGCCGTATCGGAGTTGACCAGAACGGTGCGAATTCCCGCGTTGCGAAGCATGTAGTCGACGGTTTCCCAGGGATGACGCGGATTGATCGGAACGTAGCCGGCCCCAGCTTTCAGTATTCCGAGCAGGGCGACGATCATCCTTTCCGATCGCCCGACGATCAGCCCAACCAAGTCGCCTGTAGCAACGCCGAGCACGTCACGCAGGAACTTCGCAAGACGATTCGCGTCGCGGTCCAGCTCCGCGTAGGTGAGTTTCGATTCGCCGTACACCACGGCAACGGAGTGAGGAGTCCGCGCCGCCTGTTCCTCTACCAGGCCATGGAGCAGCTTCCCCTGCGGGTAATCCTTCCTGGTAGCGCTAAACGCGAGCAAGTGCGCCCGTTCCCCGGCAGAGAGAATATCCAGTTGCCGAAGCGGGCTATCGCCATCCCCCTCAAGGAACGCCAGGGTGCGAGCGTAGTGTGCCGCGAACTGGTTCGCGAACCGCGGAGAGTAGCGCTGTGAGTCAAAGGAGAGCTCCGGCTTTTCCGCGATGACAAGGGCGATGGGCCCATCCAATATATTCCGGGGAAACTCGCGTTGTCCAGGGCCTTCCGCGAATTGACGTCGAACCCGAGCGAGAAACGCACTGACGGTCTCCTCTCGAATGCAGGGAAAACAGTACACCACCGGGTGGTTTTCGTTCGCCTCGGCGATGGCGATCTCTTCGCCGGCATCGTAGCGCGACAACAGCAGGATGAATGCGGAGAGGAGAAGCCCAGCATCCTTCATCTCCGGTAGATCGGCAGAGATGCGGGCACCGGAGGAATTCGATTTGGTAGCCCAGAAATACCTGCGAGGTGTCATGAGGAACCATCCCGAACCTGCGCGCGGGCAGGCGTCAGCAATTCATTCAAATGGTCCGCCAAGGTGCGGACGTGCGGCTCCAGCAGCATGCTGATATGGTTTCCGGGCACGCGGATCACCCGAACCGCCGATGACGAGTAGCGCTGCCATCCCCACGATACGGATTCCCGCAACCGTGCCACTTCGTCCGATGGAGTTTCCTCGCCGGCTTCAATTTCCGTAGTCTGGAACAACGCGATGGGCACGGGAACAAAGTCGGCGGGAGGTAGATAGCGGATCATGAAGTTCGATCGGTAGACATTCAATTGGGCAAGCAGCTCGGCTTCTCCAATCGAACCAAGCTCGCTAGAGCAGCTTCGAATCCGTGCGGCGATCAGGGCCAACTGCTCCTCGGAATCCAGAGGCGCAAGATCGCCACTGGTTACCCCAAGGTCGTGGCCAAGAAAGACGCCGACCTCGTAAGCGATGACGGCAAGCCACTGAGCGTCGGTCCAGTCCTTTCGCCGGGGGAAAGCGCTAGGAGCGGGCGCGGGCGTATCGAAAATGGCAAGCAGGGGGACGGCCTCTCCGGCCCGGCGCAACTGCTGGCTCATTTCAAAGGCAACCTTGCCTCCGAACGAGTGTCCGGCCAGATACCAGGGTCCCGAGGGGAACACTTTACGGATCTCGCGAATGTTGTGGGCGGCGATTGCTTCCACGCTCGCGAGCGGAGGGGTAACGCCGTCGAGTCCGACCGCCTGGAGACCGTAGACCGGACGGCCGGGCGACACCAGATTGCCCAGTGCGCGATAGTAGCTCACGTTTCCTCCAACCCCCGGCGCGAGGAAAAGTGGAGCGTCTTCACCACCGGAACGAATCGGAACCAGCGTCTCCCATCGCATTTGACTGGCGTCGCTCAGCGACGCGGCCAGAGTTTCGATAGTCGGATTCCGGAACAACTCGGCGATTGGAAGCCGCTTCCCAAACTCCTGCTGGACCCGCCCCATTAACCGGAGCGCCGCGATAGAATGGCCGCCCAGTTCGAAGAAATTATCATCGAGCGAAATCTCCGGCCATGCCAGGATGTCCCGCCACAATGGCAGGAGCCGCTGTTCGGTTGGGGTTAGCGAGCGTGCCGTCCGGGCGCCAACACTGGAAGGCGGGGACGGCAACGCGCTCCGGTCGACTTTTCCGTGCGAGGTCAGGGGCAGTTTTTCCAGGATCACAAACCGGCCAGGAACCAGCCGCGCGGGAAGTTGAGCCAGAGCGGCGCGGCGAGGGGTCTCGATGTCCAATGTCAGCCCGGTTCGCGGAACGAGATAGGCGATCAATCCGCTCCCGTCCTCGCGCGCCGCCACGACGGCACGCTGGACGCCCGCCTGTTGCTCCAGAACCGATTCCACCTCGCCGGGCTCGATTCGAATCCCGCGAATCTTCAACTGAGAGTCGGCGCGTCCCACGAACTCCAGAGATCCGTCTTGCAGAAATCGAGCTCGATCCCCGGTCCTGTACATACGTGCGCCCGGTTCGGCACGGAATGGATCCCGCAGAAATAGTTTTGCGGTAAGAGCGGCATCGTTGCGATAGCCGCGTCCAACTCCCCGGCCCCCGATAAATAACTCGCCAATCGCGCCCAGGGGCACCGGCTGCAAATCGCCGTCGAGGACATAAACGAGGACGTTCGCCAGCGGGCGGCCAATGTTGGGCTTGCTGCCAGGCTCAATCCTGGCTGCCGTGGCATCGACCGTCGTCTCCGTTGGCCCATACACGTTGTAGAAGGAAATGGATTGGCACTCCGCGAGCCTGCGCCATGTCCGGGTCGAAATGGGCTCGCCCCCCACCAGAATCCTGGCTGCCGGGCGAGGTTCTTCGAGCAGCCCGCCCTGAATCCAGGATTCGAGTTGAGCCGGGGTCGAGTCCAACGAATCCAACCCGTGAGCTCGCGCATACGCGAACAGGCTGGCAGGATCGAGTCGGACTTCCTCGGGCACCACCACCAGCGTGTGACCGTTCGCCAACTGTACGATCTGCTTCACCGAGGTATCGAAAGCCAGCGGACCGTTCAAGCCAATACGGAGACGTCCAGGGTCCTCGCCGTAGATAGCGCGATGGAGCGCCTCGGCAAGATTGGACACGCTGCGATGTTCGATCATCACGCCCTTCGGCCTGCCCGTGGTGCCGGAGGTGTAAATCACGTACGCAAGATTATCCGCACGGACGGCCACGCCGAGGTTCGTATCCGCCAATTCGGCAAGCTTCGGCTCGATCCGGTCGACGAAGATCGCCGGGGCCGCGCCGGACGGCAGGCCGGACGCCGATGGGACATTCGTCAACACGAAACGAGCGCCGCAATCCTCGATGGTGAAGCGAGCGCGCTGGGCCGGGTCGTCCGGGTCGAGTGGCACGTATGCGCCACCTGCTTTCAGCACAGCGAGCAGCGCGACGATCATGGAGGCGGATCGCTCGAAGCACAAAGCCACCGTCGTTTCCGGGCCCACCCCGCGCCCTTGTAGATAGCGGGCGAGCCGGTTGGCCCGCCGGTTCAGTTGGCTGAAACTCAGCGACTCCGCCCCACAGACCACGGCGAGCGCATCGGGTGTGCGGTACACCTGCGTTTCAAAGGCTTCGTGAACGCACCAACCATGCAGGGTTTCCCGCCCCGCGGCGTTCCCCTGCTCCATCATCCGGAGATCCGGCGCATCCGCCGGCGGAAGCGTATCCACGGCCGCGCGCATGTCTTCCGTCATGGTCTGGAGCACGGTTTCGAAAAAGTGGAGGATGCGGCGGGCGGCGGCTTTCGTGAAGCGTGCGTCTGCGAACCGAGCCCTGAGGCGAGTCTCGCTGCCGGGGATCACTGCCATGGTGAGCGGATATCCCGACTCTTCGGAAGCGCGCAGGTCGCCGACCTTCAGGCCGGAGAAATCCGGTTGCGCCGCTCGATCCGCCGGATAATCCTCAAACACCAGAATACTGTCGAACAGCGGAGTCCCCCGGGCGATCTCCGACCATGCCTGAATATCGACCAGCGCAACGTGGCTGTGTTCGATCCACTGAACGCTCTGCGACTGAATCAGGGAAGCCCATTCGGCAATGGGCATGTGGCCGCGCACCTCGACGCGTGCCGGGATCGTGTTGATAAACAGCCCCACCATCGATTCAGCGTCCTCGAGCACAGGCGGCCGGCCGGAAACGGTCAACCCGAACAGGACATCCGCGGTTCCGCTATACCGGCTCAACAACCAGGACCACGCACCCATGAACAGGCTGTTTGGCGATACGTGATGCTCCTGGGCCCTTTGCTGTATCTTCGCGGAGAGGCCCCGGCTTAGCTGGTGCTCTTCGACTCCGAACCCAGTCGAGTCGCTGTCGTGCGGCAGAGGGAAGGTGGCAGGGGCGGTGAACCCCGCAAGTTGCCGCCTCCAGAAGGACTCCGCGGCAGCGCGATCCTGACTGCCGAGCCACTCAATATGGCGCCGATACGGCGCGGGCAAGGAATCCTCCAGCGTGTTGGTATAGCCTTTGAAGACTTCCCGAAGCACGACAGCGGCGCTCCAGCCATCCAGCAGGGCGTGATGGTGGCTCCAACAAAATCGATATTCCGACGGTCCCGTACGAATCAGTGCAAACCGCATGGGCGGTCCCGCGGAGAGATCGAAGCCTTCCTGCTTATCGCGGTGAAGAAGTTGTTCGAACCGCGCCTCCTGCTCGCCGCGGGAGAGGCCGCGCCAATCGAGTGCGGTCCATTGCGTCGCGGCTTCCTTCAGGACGACTTGTACCGGCTGTTCCAGACCCACCCAATGGAATGACGTTCTGAGCACGGAATGCCGGCCGATGACGCGCCGCCACGCGTTGCGAAGTGCTTCCTCATCCAGCGCGCCGTCGAGCATGCAGCTCATCTGCTCGAAATACGGAGTTGACTCCCGATCCAGCAGAGTGTGGAAGAGCATGCCCTGTTGCATCGGGGAGAGCCGGTAGATGTCCTCCACATTTTCCGGATCCAGACGGCTCAAAAGAAGGTCGAGAGACTCCTGGCCCAGGCCTGCCTGTGGCACATCGGAAGGCGTGAGACTGCGCCGGACCGGGAGACAATGCTGGATCAGCCGGCGAAGCGCATTGAGGAATGCGGCGGCGAGCGATTGGACGGTGGATGGCGAATGAATGGCCGGATTATAGAGCCAGTCGATTCGCAGTTCCGCATCGTTCACTTCGGCATTGATCTCGATCGAGTGGCTTCGAATGAAACGAGGTCCGCGGCTCGACCCGATCGTTTCCGGGGCGGCGCTCCATCCATCGTCAACACGCTGGACGTGCCCGACCTGCCCGAGGTAGTTAAAGAGCACGCGGGACTCCGGCAGCGATCGGAGCCGGTCTTTGACGGCCTCGTCGGGAGAGAGGTAGCGCAACACACCGTAGCCCAGACCGTGGTTGGGGATTCGGCGAATCTGTTCCTTGACCGATTTGAGGATGCCGCCCAGGCCCGCGGAATCGGGGGTAACGAGCGTCAGCGGATAGATCGAGGTGAACCATCCGATGGTGCGAGATAAATCGACGGGGTCGGCGCCCGGCAGTACTTCGCGGCCATGGCCCTCCACGTCGATCCGCAACCGATTGTCGCCGGTCCACTCACGAAATGCGAGAGCCAGCGCGGTCAGAAGGACGTCATTGATGCGGGTATTGTAAGCGCGTGAAACCTGTTTCAACAGGGCCGCGGTTTCGGGTGCCGATAGGGAGGATCTGACATGGCGGGTTGCGGAGACCAGGTTGGCAACGGGTCCATTCGGAGAATCCACGGGGATTTGCGGTACGGCCACGCTGGATGAACCCGTCCAGTAATCCGCCTCCCGCGAAGCTTCGGGCGATGCCGCGAACGCACGCAATCCCGCAGCCCACTCTTCAAACGAAGCCGTTGGCGGAGGTAACGCGATCCGCTCACCGCGAACGAGCTGGTGGTAGGCAAGATGAAGGTCTTCCAGCAAAACGCCCCAGGACACAGCGTCGATTACCAGGTGGTGAACCACGATGAAGAGGCGCCAGGATTCCGAATCGGCCAGGCGGAAAAGCCGAGCCTGGAGCAATGGCTGCGGCAGGTTGATTCGCTTTTCCGCAAGCGCCGCCGCAGCCGCCATATCGGCGCCGTCTTCGACGGAAACGAGTTGCGCGCCAGCGCCGCCGACAACCTCCTGCAGCCAGACGCCGCCGTTTTCAAAGAAGCGGAGCCGCAACGCGTCGTGCCGCTCGTAGACCGCGTGCAGCGCCCTTCTCAGCATCTCCGGATCGATCTCCGCCGGTACACGAAGCAACACGGACTGGTTGAAGTATCCGGGATCTTCCTGGCGCTGGTCGATAAACCATTGCTGCACCGGCGTGAGCGGGAACCGCCTCACAGCCTGAAACTCTTTCGTGGCCGGTTTGAACGCGGCCGCTGCCGCAGCCAGATCGGCGATCGCCTGATGTTGAAACAGGTGACCCGGTGCGAGATGCAACCCCGCCTGGTTGGCTCGCGCGATCACCTGAATCCCCAGAATCGAATCACCTCCCAGGCCGAAGAAATTATCGTAAATTCCCACGTGATCCACACCAAGGACCTCGCGCCAGATCCGGACCAGGGTCTCCTCCCGGGGGTTGCGAGGCAAGTCGGTCCGGATCCGCGCCGAGAATGCCGGCGCGGGAACGGGGAGCGCGCCGCGATTCAACTTTCCATTGGGGAGCAGCGGCAAGGCGGGAACCGCGATCAACAGGGATGGGACCATGTATTCCGGCAGACGCGCCTTCAGCCAGGTGCGCACCTCGGCATCGGGTAAGATGCCTCCATCAAACGCAGCATCAAACACGGCATCAAAGACAACCCAGGCGGCCAGGCGCTTGAGTCCACGCTCTTCCAGCGCCAAGACGACGCAATCCCGCACGCCGGGATAACTCCGTAAGGCATCCTCCACCTCGCCCGGCTCGATGCGGAATCCCCGAATCTTGACCTGCTGGTCGAGGCGGCCCAAAAACTCAATCGCGCCGTCGTCGCGATAGCGCGCCAAATCGCCGGTGCGGTACAGACGCGCACCGGGCACATCGCGAAATGGATCGGGAATGAACTTCGCGGCGGTCAATTCCGGACGGTTCAGGTATCCGCGCCCCACGGCCACACCACCGATGAGTAACTCGCCGGGCACGCCGACGGCCACCGGCTCCAATTGTTCATCCACGATGTGAATCCGGGTATTGGCGATGGGCCGGCCGATGGGGACGGACCGGCGGTTGGCTTCCTTGCGGCAGTGCCAGAAGGTGACATCGACGGCCGCTTCCGTGGGACCGTAGAGATTGTGCAGTTCCGCGTCCAGCGCGGCCATGAACCGCTCCTGAAGATCGAAGGCCAGCGCTTCTCCACTACAGATGACACGGCGGAGCGAATCGCAGGAGGAGACTTCGGGCTCTTCCAGGAACACGCGAAGCATGGAAGGCACAAAGTGCAGGGTTGTGATGCCCTCTTCGCGGATCAGGCTGACCAGGTACCGGCTGTCGCGATGGCCGCCCGGTTTTGCAAAAACAAGGCGTGCGCCCGCGATCAGAGGCCAGAAGAGTTCCCATACCGACACGTCAAAGCTGAACGGCGTCTTCTGCAAGACGCGATCGCCGGCGGTGAGCCCGTAGGCCTCCTGCATCCACAGCAAACGGTTGCACACCGCGCCATGTTCGTTCATCGCCCCCTTCGGGCCGCCGGTAGAGCCGGAAGTGAAGATGGCGTAGGCGAGATGGCCCGCTTCCACCAGCTTCGGCGGATTGACGGGGGATTCCCGCGAGACGAGGTCCCAGTCGCGGTCCACACAAAACACGCGGCTGACCCGCCCAGGCAGGGCCGGCAGGAGATGCGCCTGCGTCAGCGCCACGGGAGCCGCGCAGTCCTCCATCATCCGCTGGACTCTTTCGGCGGGATACTCGGGATCGATGGGGACATACGCTCCGCCGGCCTTCAGGATCGCCAGCAGCGCTACGATCATGTCGAGCGAGCGCTCCATGGCGACGGCCACGGGAACATCGGCTCCCACGCCCAATCCGCGGAGATAGTGGGCCAGCCTATTGCTTCGTTCATTGAGAGCCGCATACGTGATGCGTTCCTTGCCGCATACGGCTGCGATCGCCCCGGGCGTGCCGGCCACCCGATCTTCGATCAGGTAGTGAATCGGACGCAACTCCCAGCGCCTGCCGGTCCGGTTCCAGTTCTCAATCTGCCTCCGTTCTTCGGACGAAACCATGGGTATCGAACGCACGGATCTGGCGGGATTTCGGGCGATCTCCGCCAGAAGCAGCGTGAGATGATCGCTCATTCGCGCGGCGGTCGCGGGATCGAAAAGGTCGCTGTTGTATTCGAGCGCAGCCGGGAGTTGAGACCCTGCCTCTTCCACATAAAGCGTCAAATCGAACTTCGCCGTGGTGCCGTCGAGCTCCACCGGATGGATGCTCAATCCGCCGGCGGACGCCGGAGCCGGCGCCATATGTTCCCAGGCCAGCATCACCTGAAACAAAGGGCTGTGGCTGGTGTCCCGGCGGACATCCAGGGCCGCGACGATTTGCTCGAACGGAACCTCCTGATGTTCGAAAGCCGCCAGGGCGACCGACTTGGCCCGTTCGAGGAACTGGCGGAAGGAAGGATCGCCTGTCAAATCGAGCCGTAGCGGCAGGGTGTTCACGAAGAGTCCGATCACCGGTTCCAGTTCGGGCGAATTGCGATTGGCGACGGGAACACCCACCACCAGGTCGTCCTGGCGGCTATAGCGCGCGAGCAGCACCGCCCAGGCGCTCAGCACAACCATGAACAGGCTGGCGCCGGACTCGCGCGCCAGCGCCCGTAAACCCTGGGCGGTCTCCTCGGGAATGTGAAACCGTTGTATGCCGCCGCGATATGTCTGTACCGCCGGCCGGGGACGATCAGCCGGCAGGTCGAGCAACTCCGGCGCACCGGTCAGGTGGCGCCCCCAGTACTCCAGGTGGCGGCGCCCGCTCTCCCCCTCCAGCCGCTGGCGCTGCCACGCGCCATAGCTCGAATAGGGAATCGGCAGTTCCGGCAACCGGGGGACGCTCCCCTCGCTATGCGCCTCATACAGCGTACACAGCTCCCGAACCAGAACGTTCATGGACCAGCCGTCGGAAATGATGTGATGCATCGCCACGGCGAGGTAGTGCGCGGAATCCGATACGCGGAACAGGGCGGCGCGGAATAGCGGCCCGGCGGCGAGGTCGAACGGCTCATCCGTTTCCCGGGACGCCAGGTCCGCCGCCGCCTTGTCGCGCTCGCCTTCCGGCAACGAAGACAAATCCGTAACGCGCAGGGTGAAGGGAACGGCGGGCAATACCCGCTGAACCGCCTTGCCTCCCTCGCCGGGAAAAATCGTTCGCAATGCATCCTGGCGAGCGACCAGATCGGAGAAACTACGTTCCAATGCGCGAATGTCGAGCTTTCCGTGCAAACCGAGGACGCTGGCAATGTTGTAGGCGGTCCCAGTCTCCTCGAACTGCGCCAGAAACCACAAGCGCTGTTGAGCGAACGGAAGGCGGGCGTCCGCCTGGACAGCGCCAGGCGCCGGCGCCGGAAGCGGGGCCGATCCCTCACCAGATAGAGCGGGCGACTTTGACTCGATCCTGGCGGCGAGCTGGGCGAGGGTGGGGCAGTCGTACACTTCGTCGATTCCGATCTCGACGGCAAAGCGGCTCCACAGACGCGAGATCAGCCGCGCGGCAGTGAGGGAGTCGCCACCAAGCTCGAAGAAATTATCCCCAAGGCCCGCGTGGTCAAGTTCGAGTAGCTCGCACCAGATCGCCACCAACGCGCGCTGGATGGGTGTTGCCGCAGCCAGGCTCCGTCCATTGACAGGCTGCCGGCAGGTGTCGGGCGGGGGCAGGGCGTCACGGTCAACCTTGCCGTTCCGATTCAGGGGCAAAGCCGGGAGAAACATAAAGCTGGTCGGAATCATGTAGGCAGGGAGCTTTATCGCTGCGTAGCGGCGGAGATCGGCGGCGTTCAATCCGGGAGCGACCACATATGCGGCCAGCCGCCGCGCATTCTCGCCGTCCTCGCGTGCGACGACCACCGCTTCCTCCACCAACGGGTGTTTGGCGAGAACGCTTTCCACCTCCCCCAGTTCGACGCGGTGCCCGCCAATCTTGACCTGGGAGTCCTTGCGGCCGAAGCACTGAATACTCCCGTCCGGGAGCCAGCGGCCCAGGTCTCCGGTGAGGTACATCCGCTCCCCGGGCACAAACGGATTGTCCACGAATTTAGCGGCGGTCGCTTCGGGAAGGTTCAGGTACCCGCGAGCCAGACAGGCTCCCGCGACACAGATCTCGCCGCGCGCGCCGATGGGCGCGAGCGCACCGGCATGATCCAGGATGTACGCCCGCGTATTCGAGATCGGTGTTCCAATCAGAACTGATCCGCTCGCGTCCGCGATCTCCCTGGCGATGCACCCGACGGTGGCCTCCGTGGGGCCATATTCGTTGTAGATTTGCATCCCCGGGTTCAGAGCGCGAAGCACCGAGATTTGCCTGCCTGTCAGTTCCTCTCCGCCCACGATCGCCTTCCGTACCGCCGTCCGTTTCAGCTTCATCAGTTCGACGATCCGAATGTGCGACGGTGTCAACTTCACCACGTCGATGCCGCTCTCTCCTCCGAGCGCATGCGCCAGGCTGGTTTGTATATCCTGGCGCGGATAGACGCGCAAGACCTTTCCCCTGGTGAGCGCGCAGAAGATGCACGTGAGGGTGAAATCGAAAGCCAGCGAACTGTAGAGTCCGAAGTTTCCGCATGACTCGTCTTCGAAGTAGTACCGATTCGCCCAGTTGACGTAATTCGCCAGGCTCCGGCGTTCGATCTGGCAGCCCTTTGGCGATCCGGTCGAACCGGAGGTATAGAGGACATAAGCCAACGTCCGAGGGTTAATCCGGGTAAGTGAGCCGTCAGGATCGTGCGGGAAGCCCGCCGCGTCCTCGGGGAGCAGGATCGAGTCGCAACCCAGACCCGTCAGACCATTGGCATGAGCCGCTTCGGTAACGACCAGCCGCACACCGCTGTCCTGAACGATCGAGCGGATGCGCTCCGGCGGACAATCCGGATCGATCGGAACAAAGGCCGCGCCGCATTTCAGGATCCCCAGCACGGCAACGATCATGGAGTCGGAAGCGTCCATGAGAACGCCAACCATCTTCTCCGGACCGGCATTCCATTGCCTGCGTAGATGACTCGCCAGCCGGTTGGCACGTTCGTTGAGTTCCTCATAGGTGACCTGGCGTGCGTGGCCGGAAAGCGCCCATGCCTGAGGAGAGAGCGCTGCCTGCTTTTCAATCAGCTCCACGACGTCCGCTTCCAGCCCTGGAACTTCCGTTCGATTGAAGTCCCGCAGGAGGCGTTGCCGTTCCATTGGAGTCAGAATCTGGATTTCCGCGACGGGACGATTCAGACCCCCGAACCAGCCGGCAATTCCAGCAAGCTGGGACGCGATTCCCGCGGCCACAAACGGCTCGACTGCATCGGGTCGGACATCGAACTCGATTACACCCTCATCCAGTCGCAGATTGAATCTGAGGCCGCAGTCCTCGGGCGCCGTTGAAATGCGATGCACGCGTTTGTCGAAAAGCCAGACAAGCATCTCCCCACGTGGCGGGTTCGGGGCGATGGGGCCACTGGACTCGACGCGCTCGGCGGCCGCCGCCAGGAGCTCGCGTAGCGTAGCGCCGCTGGAAACTTCGATCTTCAGCCGATGAGGTCCCGCCGCAATCCCGCCGGAGTCTCGTAGCGGCGGCGTAACGAATTCGATGCTTGGGGTACCCAGATACCGGGATAGAAGCAACGCGATGGCGGCGGTAACAATTGTAAACTCGCCGAGTTCATCGGAGGCAAGCTGACGGAGAACCTCCCTTGACGCGTCATCGAGGCGCGCCGTGAACGCTCCGGCTGGTGCGAACACTTCTGTCTTCACAGTCGAAGCCCCGCGCGCAAAGTCTTCCTCGCCGGAACGTCGGGAACAATGGCGCGTTCCGGGCTCTCGCCGAAGGCTGCGAGAAGTTCCTGGAGGTTTTCCCCCATCCTCCGGATGGTTAGCTGTTGGAACAGAGAGCGGTTGTATTCCAGAACTATCCGCAGACCCGTATCCGGTTCGTCCGAGGTAAAAAACGAAAGATCGTACTTTGCCAAGCCGCCATCCCCGCTCACATCTTCGATTTCAACTTCGGGCGCGATCGAGGGCCCGGTGCGAAAGGTGGTCGACGGGACGTGATCCGCCTGAACGTCGAACAGCGGCGGTCTTCCCTTCCCCCTGGAAGCCTTTAGGTCCTCGACCAGCAGATCGAAAGGATAGGACTGGTGTTCCAGGCTTTCCATCAGCATCCGGCTGGTTGCCTGAACGACCTGATCGATCGTCTGCCCCGGAACGATACGCTGGCGCAGCGCCACCGTGTTCAGATAACAGCCAACCTGGCCTTCCAGTTCACCGCGTTCGCGGCAGGCGGCTTGGGAGCCAATCACCAGATCTTCCTGGCCGGTGTGTTTGTGCAGCAAGACGAACACGCCGGAAAGAACAACGGCATACAAAGTCGTGCGGTTGCGTTGAGCGGTCTCCGCCAGGACGAGCGAAACGTCTCGCGGGACGGTGACAATCTCGCGGCCGGCGTCAAACGTCGGGCGCTCCGGCTCCGGGAAATCCGTGGCCAGCTTCAATCGCGGCATATCCCTCGACAGTCGGCCCAACCAATAGTCCCGATGCGCCCGCATTTCGGCCGAGTGCGCCTGCTGGTTCTCCCAGGTGGCATAGTCTTTGAACTGCAGCGGCAGAGGAGCGAGAGGGTTGGCTTGCCCAGCAGCGAACGCGCTATATAAGGTAGCCAGTTCCCGCATCAGCAAACGCGCGGACCAGGCATCGGCAATGATGTGATGCAGCGTGAGCAACAGCAAATGGGTTCGCGGGCTCAGCCTTGCCAGGTTCGCCCGGAACAAAGGACCATTCTGAAGATCGAACGGGTGGAGGGCCTCTTCCTGGCGTAAAGCCGCCGCCTGTTCCTCATTGTCCGAACAATCGGACGTCCGCATTCGGAACCCGCACTGCTCCGCGCCGCGCACCATCTGAACGATCTCACCCTGCTTCAGGGCGAAGACGGTGCGGAGGCTCTCATGCCGCTCGACCAGAGCGTCCAACGCACGGGTGAGCGCCTCTTGCCTGAGATTTCCGGCGATCCGGAGCGCCGACGCCATGTTGTGCGCGACGGAGCCTTCCGACGTCCTGCTGGCAAGCCAGATTCTCTTCTGTGTATGGGAAACCGGGTACCAGGGACGAGGCGGCGCCGGAGGGATGACGGCGCTGGACGGACGCCCGGCTCCGTCGATCCGTCGAGCGAGTTCCCGGATGCTGGCGCACTCAAACACGTCGCGAATGGTAACTTCCGATTGCATCTCGGAGCGGATGCGGCTGACCAGTTGGATGGCTCGCAAGCTGTGTCCGCCGATTTCGAAGAACCGGTCGTTCACGCCAACCCGGTCGCGCCCCAGAACACTGCACCAGATCCGAACCAGGTCGGATTCCGCGGCCGTGCGAGGCGCGTCCGCGTCGGAAGCGGTCATCGGCATGGCGGCCGCGGGCAGAGCTTTGCGGTCGATTTTGCCGTTAGAGGTTTTGGGAAGCGAATCCAGCACGACAATCGTTTCCGGCACCATGTAGCTCGGTAACCTCCGGGAGAGCGCCGCCTGAATGGCGCCGGCGTTCACGCCACTTCCGTTGTCGCGCCCCACGATGTAAGCGGCGAGCGAGAGGAGTCCGTGCTCTTCCCGAGCCACGACCGCGGCCTCGGCTACCGGTTCGAGCGCCGCCAGGGCCGTTTCGATTTCACCCAGCTCGATGCGATGGCCGCGGATCTTCACCTGCGAATCCCGGCGGCCGAAGAACAGGATGTTTCCATCCGGAGCGTAACATCCGATGTCGCCTGTCCGGTACATCCTCGATCCATCGCGGAAGGGGTCCGGCTGGAAAACCGCCGCGGTACGCTCGCCGTCAAAAAGGTACCCCCGGCCCACGGCGATTCCGCTGACACAAATCTCGCCCTTCACGCCGATCGGACAGAGATTCGACATTGGATCCAGGATGTAGATCCACGTGTTGCCGATGGGCCGGCCGATGGGGATGGACGCCATTGACGGGGCTTGTTCCATGGCAAAGTGCGTGATGGAATCGGACGCTTCGGTGGGCCCGTAGGCGTTCATCAGCCGGATGCCGGGAAACCGCGCAAACCAGCGCTTCACCACGCTCGGCTTCAGCGTCTCCCCGATGGTAACCATCCACTGAAGCCCGGAAAGACGCTGCTCCGGCCAGACTTCCATCTCCTCGAGGAAGGCGCTCAAATACGACGGAACAAACTGCGCGTGGCTAATGGCGTCGGCATCGAAGCTCCGGGCGAGCGCCCGGGCATCGGCGATGGTCCCATCCGAATAGATCACCGTTTCGCCGCCGCTTGTCAAACCCGCAAAAAGTTGCCACAGCGAAATATCGAAGCAATGGGAGGCCGTCTGCGCGACGCGGCTGGAGGGTCCGAGGCCCAGGTCGCTGACCATGGAGGAAATGTGATTGAACATTCCCCGGTGCTCCACCATGGCGCCCTTGGGAACTCCGGTCGAGCCGGAAGTGAAGATGATGTAGGCGAGTCCGGCGGGCACGGACCGGTGTGGCCTGCGCGGGCCGGATTCGGCAGCCGGTGTTCCGTGCCACGAAACCACGGGGATTCCCGAAGGTACGGCGGCTGCCAGTTCCGGGGGCAGTTCGCCGGCGATTACGGCACTGGGACGCGCCTTCTCCAGAATCAGCCGGATTCGATCCGTTGGGTAAGCCGGATCGACAGGAACATAGGCGGCGCCGCATTTCCATACGGCCAGGATGCTCTCGACCAACTGTTCCGAGCGCTGCATCAGAATGGCGATGCGGTCTTCGGCATGGATGGCAACCGTGGCCGCGAGCAAAGCCGCCAATGAATCCGACCGGTCGTCCAGTTCCCTGTAGGTGAGCGACGTTGTTCCGCGGCGGACCGCCACGCGATCCGGTTCCTTCGCCACCCAGCTCCGGAAGCTGTCCACCGCGGTCTGTTCCGGTTCGGCGCGGCGATCGGTCGCGTTCCATTCGCAGAGAATCCGCCGCTCTTCAGACGTGAGCATTTGCGTGCGAGCTATTGGCGCATCAGGGTCGGCAGCCATGCTCGTGAGGATCTCGCGGTAATGGCCGAGCAGCCGCTGCACGGTGGCCCGATCGAAGCGTCCGTCGTCGTACACCGCCTTAAGCACGAGCCCGGCTCCTTCAGGGCTCACAACCAGGGTCATGGCATAGTTGTTCGGTTCCTTCGCACGAACGTCGTGAATCCGGAAGCTTGTGGCTCCCCGCTTCAACGACTCCTCGACCGGATAGTTCTCGAAGATCAGGAGGCTTTCGAAGAGCGGCGTGCCGGCCGGTACCGGGCTCCAGCCCTGGATCTCGGTGAGACCGCACCAGGAGAATTCGTCGCGCTCAGCCGTTCTGGTTTGAATGCCGCGGAGCCAAACGGCAGCGGGCACGATGGGATCGAGACGCACGCGGGACGGCAGCACGTTGATGAACATGCCGGCCATTTCCTCGGCCCCGGCGAGGCCTGGCGGACGGCCCGACACCGCATATCCGAAGACCACGTCGGATTCTCCACTGTAGCGGCTGAGCAGAACCGCCCACGCTCCCTGCGCGAGAGTGCTCAAGGTAATTCCGGCATCCTGCGCCGCCGCGGCAGCCCTCGCGCTCAACACGTCCGGGAGCAGGATCTCTTCTTCGGCGATCTTTCCGGGCCGCGCGGCGCCTTCCATCTCCGGCCGGCCAAGAACCAACGGTGTGGGCGTCCGAAAGCCGTCGAGTTCCTCCCGCCAGAAGCGCTCGGCCCGCTTGGAATCCTGAGCCTGGAGCCAGAGAACGTGATCGCGGAACGGCCGCAGCGGCGCGAACCGCGGCGCGCCTCCCGACACCAGGGCTTCATACGCCTGCACGACTTCGTTCAACACGAGCGCGGCGCTCCATCCGTCAAGCAGGAGATGGTGCTGTGTCCAATGAAAGTGCCATTCGTGTTCGCCGGTGCGAAACAGGCCCAGCCGCATCAGCGGCGCGCGCGTCAATTCGAATCGCAGCTCGCGATCGCGATCGAGGAGATTGGGCAAGTCCGCGGACAGGCCCCGCAGGTCTTCAAAGTGCCACGGCAAATCCACGCTCCGCAGAACCACCTGCATCGGCTTGTCGATTCCCTGCCAATGATAGGAAGTCCGCAACGCGGGATGGCGGGCAATCGCGGAGCGCCAGGCTTCCCGAAATACGGCTTCTTCCAGAACCCCTTCGATGCGGCACGTCAACTGGTTCACGTAAGCGCCGGAAGCGGGCTCGTAGATCGTGTGAAAGAGCATTCCCTGTTGCGCGGGGGTCAGCTCGTAGACGTCCTCCAGGTCCCCAGCCACGTTAGCGGCCAGCGCATCGAGGCCCTGTTGAGAGATTCGGGCGGCCGGAACGTCGGACGGGGTCAGGGTGGAAACTTCGGCTGCGCTGCAGTGAGCCGCAATCCGCTCCAGGTGACGGTTGAAGCTTTCCGCGAGTCTCACGATCGTTTCGCGATCGTGAATCCCGCGGCCGAATGTCCAGTGGACGCGCAATCGCCCGCCGGACACCAGCGCATTGATCTCCAGCAAATGATCGCGGCGCTGCCGTGGACTGCGCCCGCCAGCGGACTCCGTGAGCGCCTTCCATTCGAAACCGGAAGGCAGCGCCTGGTCGGTCTGACCGATATAGTTGACCAGGACCTCCGCCGGGGGCAGGACCTCCAGGCGTTGCCGCGCGGAATCGCCGGCACTCCCGTACTTCAGCAGGCCCCAGTTGGCGCCGCGATTGGGCACGCCGCGCAGTTGCTCCTTGACTGCCTTGATGGTGTCCGCGAGAGAGGAAGACGCACGCAGAACGACGGGGAAGATCGAGGTGAACCAGCCGACGGTCCGCGTAACGTCCAGGTCGATTGCCGGGTGGTCCCGGCCGTGTCCTTCCAACTCGATCGACAAAGCCTCTTCGCCGGTCCAATCGCGAAATGCCAGCACCAGGGCCGACAACAACAGGTCGTCGATTCGGGTGTGGTACGCACGCGAGCCTTCATGGAGCAGGGCGTGGGTGACGGGATCGCTCAATTCGAGCGATACCTCCTCGGCCTCGCCGACCAGATTGCCATTGGGGACCGGCGCGCGATCGACCGGCAAGGGCTTATTCTCGGGCGTTCCGATACGGAGCCAACGATCCGGTTCCGATGCCAGCGCGCCCGATCGCGCGTAGCTTTCCAGGTGGTCCGCCCACTGGCGATACCCGGCGGTGCCCGGTGGAAGATTCACAGCCTCCGTTTTGTCGCGATAAGCGATGTAGATATCCTCGATAAGAATCGCCCACGAGACCGCATCGATGGCGAGGTGATGCACTACCAGCAGGAGCCGTGCCGCCTGGCCCTCGCCGAATCGAAACAAACCCGCGCGAAACAAAGGTCCATCGGCAAAATTGAGCGAGGAGTGAAGCTCTTGGGCGAGCGCGGCAAATTCGACCCCCGTTACGTGATATGTGGTCAATTCGGCGCGCTTGTCGGAAGCGGCATCCTGCATCCAGACTCCATCCGTCTGGTGAAAACGCAACCGCAAGGCTTCATGCCTCTCGACCGCGGCATCGATCGCCAGTTGCAGAACTTCTTCACCGATGCCCGCTGGGACCTCCAGCAGAACCGATTGGTTGTAGTAATGCGGATCGGCCTTTTCTTGCGAAAAAAAGCGGCGCTGGACCGGAGTCAATGGCGAGGGGCCGGTCGGCGGCCCGATCGCCGGACGCAAGCTATCCGGGGGCTCCGCGGCGATAGCGAGTTCCGCCACCGTAGGGTGCTGCAGGATCTGTTTGGGAAGCAGCCTGAATCCCTCTCTCGACGCTCGCGCCACGATCTGCATGGCGATGATGGAGTCGCCGCCCAGGGCGAAAAAACTGTCGTGAATCCCGGGGTTCTCGACGTGAAGAGCCTCACTCCAGATACGGCAGAGAGCCGCTTCCGTTGCATTGCGCGGCGGCGCATATCCCGCGTCCCGGGCTTGTGTCAGACGGTCCGGCGCGGGCAGCGCTTTACGGTCGAGCTTCCCATTGGCGGTGAGCGGCAGCCGGACCATGCTTACGAAGAACGATGGAATCATGTACTCCGGCAGCTTCCGCGACAGCCGGTTCGCGAGGTCTTCGGAGTCCCACTTCCGGCCCTGCCGCGGTGTCACATATGCGCACAGATATGGTTCCCTGCCGTCGTCGCGGCGATCCATGACAGCGGCGTCCTCTACCCATTCGATCGCACTCAGAGCGGCCTCAATCTCGCCCAGCTCCATCCGATGGCCGCGAATCTTGACCTGATGATCCTTGCGGCCGAACAGAAGTACATTCCCATCCGCCGACCAGCATCCCAGGTCCCCCGTACGATACATGCGAACCCCGCGTTCCGCGCGGAATGGATCTTCGCAAAACGCCAGGCTGGTTTTCAGGGGATCGTTCAGATAGCCTCTTCCGACGCCTGCGCCGGAGACGCATATTTCGCCCTTGATGCCGATCGGGCACAAGTTGCCCCGGTCGTCGACGATATAGATGTGCGTATTCCGTATCGGCTTGCCCAGAGGAATGCTCGCCGTCTCCGGCAAACGGCGCATTTTGCAGTGCGCGATATCGTCGGCAGCCTCCGTCGGTCCGTAGGCATTGACCACCGGAATCGAAGGGAAACGGCGGAACCAAGTTTCGATTAATTGCGGTTTGACGAGCTCGCCGGTCACCACCAGGTACGTCAGGGCGGAAAGGGCATCGGTCCCGGCATCGATCGGTTGCAGGCGGGGTAGCAGAGCCGCCAGGTAGGACGGGACCACTTCCAGAATGGTGACCCGGTCCGATTCGATGCGGTTGTGCAAGAGGCCTGGATCGAGCACGACAGCGTCCCCATAAATGACGGTCGTTCCACCCGCCAGCAGCGCCGCAAAGAACTGCCAGACCGAGATATCGAAACAGTGCGATGCGGTCTGGGCAATTACGCTGTTCGAAGCGATCTCGAACTCCTCCACCTTCGACAGGAGATGATTGAGCATGCCCGCGTGCTCGATCATGACCCCTTTGGGCTTCCCGGTGGAACCGGAGGTAAAGATCACGTACGCGAGATCGCCGGGCCGCGCGGGGATTCCCGGGTCCGAGGCCTCATAACCGGACGACTCGGCTTCGGCGCGGTCCCAATCGGTCTGCGCAATAACCAATTTCGGCCGGGCTTCGTCCACAATGGTCCGGATGCGCTCCTCGGGATAGCGCGGCTCGATCGGAACGTATGCCGCACCGCATTTCCAGATGGCGAGGATGCACACCGCCATCCGTTCGGAACGTTCCATCGCCATAGCGGCAAGGTCTCCCGGGCCGAGTCCCGCCGAACCCCGGAAGAAGCGCGCCAGGCGGTTGGCGCGTTGGTTCAACTCGCCGTAGGAAACCTGACGGCCCTCGCATCGGAGCGCCACGCGTTGCGGATGAGCGGCAGCGCCCTCCTCGAATCGCGCCAGGAACGTACGGCTGGCGTCGAACTCGGTTTTCGTATTGTTGAAAACCTCGAGAAGCTCTTGTTTTTCGGCGGCCGTGACCATCGGGTATTGGCCCAGTGTGCGTTCCGGGTGTGCCTCAAACTCCTCCAGAAGCTGTACAAAATGCCCTCCCATGCGGCTGATGGTGGCGCGATCGAAGCGCTGGTCGTCATACAGCAATTCAATTTGCCATGGATCGCCGGGAGTAACCTGCAAGGTCAGCGGAATGTCGGTGCGGTCGTACAACTCGACATCGTTCACCTCCCATCCACCGGCGCTGCGCGCGAGCGACTGGTCGAGAGGGTAGTTCATGAAAACGATATTGCTCTCGAAGAGCGGAAGATTACCGGCCACACCGCTCCACTGCCGGATGTCCGAAAGAGCCGCATATTCGTAGGGCGATCGCAGCGCCTGCAACCCCTGCAGGCTCTTCAACCAGGGCAACAGGGCTGCCTGGGGATCCACACGGGCGCGAATCGGAACGGTATTGATGAAAGCGCCCAGCATCGATTCGATGCCGGGCAGTTCGGGAGGCCGGCCGGCCACGGTAGCGCCGAAGACGACGTCGGTCTCCGAACAATATCGAGACAACAGCAGGGCCCACGCACCCTGCACGATCGCGTTCAGCGTGAGTTGATGCCGGCTGGCGAGCGCACGCATGCGATTCGCAAGGCCGGCGGGCGGGGTCACGATGGCTCGTGCCTCAGCCACGCTTCCCGTGCCCGGTCCCACGCCATCGGGTAAAGGCGTAGGTCCGTGAAAGCCTGCCAGATGCTGTTGCCAGAACTCGCGCGCCCGGCCCGAATCCTGGCGCTGCAGCCACAAGATGAAATCGCGATAGGCGGGGGCCGGTGGCAGCGTGGAACTGTCACGCTCGCTTAGCTGGCGGCACAGATGAAACAACTCGCCGAGCAGGATCGACAAACACCAGCCATCCAGCAGCAGGTGATGATGGGTCCAACAAAACCGGAATTCCGCGTCGCCGGTCTGCACCAGCCGGCACCGCATCAAAGGCGCCTGGTCGAGACGAAACCCAGTCCTCCGGTCCAACCGAAGACACTCGCTCCAGCGTCGTTGCTGCTCTTCCCGCTGGGTGCCGCGCCAGTCTTCGAAGATCCAGGGAAGAGTCGCCTCTTGCCGGACTACTTGTACCGGCTTGTCGAGACTGTGGGCATGAAAGGACGTGCGTAAGACCGGGTGGCGATCTACCAGAGCCTGCCATGCCTGGCGAAATACCCCGGCCCGTAGATTGCCCGAAAAGGTACAGCTCAACTGGCTCAGGTAGGCGGACGACTGCGGTTCTGAAAGCGCATGGAACAACATGCCCTTCTGAATCGAAGACAGTTCGTAGATATCCTCAATCATAGGGAGATTACAGGCCGTGTGCTCTCGCATTGTGGGAGCATCAGGAGTTGCCCATTCCAGCGATCAACGCGTCCAGTTCCTTTTGATTGAGCCGCGCGCCCGGAAAGTCGGACGGCGCATAGGCCGGCGAATCCGCTGTCCGGCAGCTATCCACGAGTGCGCCGAGGATGGCGGTATATCGTTGCGCCAGCCGCTCGATGGTGGCGCGATCATGTATGTTCCGGCTGAACGCCCACGTCATCGCGAGTTGTCCGGCGGACACGATCCCGTTGATTTCGAGAAGGTGAGATCGCCGGTTCGCGGAACCCACTTCGGGGCCATTCAATCCCAGAACGGGCTTCCACCGGGCGCCAGCCGTAAGCACGCGATCGGTCTGGCCCAGATAATTAAAGAGCACCTCCGCGGCGGGTTGTGCCAGAACCTCGGGTTCGCGCCTCAGGTAGCGAGCCAGACCATAGCCGAGACCTCGCAACGGTATCGCCCGAAGCTGTTCCTTGACCGCTTTCAAAGCCTGCACCGGGGAAGCGCCGGATTCCCCGCGCAAAAGGACCGGATACACCGCCGTGAACCACCCGACCGTTCTCGAGCAATCGATATCGGCAAACAGGTCTTCGCGCCCGTGCCCTTCCATGTCCACCAGCAATTCAGATGAGCCGGTCCATTCCATGAAGGTCAGCAAAAGGGCGGTCAGAAGAATATCGTCGATTCGTGTGTTGAAGGCGCGGGGCGCCTCATGCAGCAGGTCGTGTGTCCGGGATTGATCCAGAGAACACCGCACGTCCGCGGCGGAAGCAGACGTGTTGCGGTCACACGAGCCTTCGCGATCCTTCGGGATGGAAGTTACCGGCGCCGCACCCACATGCCTCCAATACGACAGCCCTTCAAAATCGGTACGGCTGAGTTCGCCGAGGCGCGAGGTCCATTCCCTGAAGGAGCTGGTCTTCGCCGGAAGCGCCGCGCCCCGGCACAGGGCGTACAGATCCTCCAGCAGTATCCGCCAGGAGACGCCGTCAATCACCAGATGGTGCGCCGCGACGAGCAGGAGGCATGGATCGCTCTGCGGCCGCCGGAACAGATGAACCCGGATGACCGGTCCGTGGACCAGATCCATGCCGCTCTGAATCTGGGCGGCGCGCCGCTCAACCTCCGGATCCGTGGACACGTTCGACCAGGTGAATGGGGTCTCCGCGCCCGGCATATCGTATCGCTGTTCCCACTGGTCGCCGATCTTTGCAAAGCGCAGGCGAAGGGCGTCGTGATGCTTCAATAGCTCCTCAACGGCGGCTTCGACCGTCTCCGGCGCCAGGTCCGGCGGCACTTCCAGCATCACCGACTGGTTAAAATGATGCGGAGCCGCGAAGCTCCGCGAGAAGAACCACTCCTGCATGGGCGCAAGCGGCACAGGTCCGGTGACGACACCCTGCTCGGCCGCCACCGCCCTGGCGTCGACCGCCACAGCCGCCAGCTCCGCGATCGTCTGATGCTCGAAAAACTGCTGCGCGGACAACCGGATCCCCGCGCGGTTGGCCCGGGCGACCGCCTGAATGATGAGAATGGAGTCGCCTCCGAGCTCGAAGAAGTTGTCGCGAATGCCAACCCGGTCGAGCCCCAACACCTCGGCCCAGATACGCGCCAGACGCTCCTCGATTTCCGATTCCGGAGCGTCTCCGGCGCCACCGGCCGCCGCGGCCTCTTTGGGAGCGGGCAGAGCCTTACGGTCGATCTTGCCGTTGGCCGTCAGCGGCATAGCGTCCAGTACGACAAATACCGGAGGCACCATGAACTCGGGCAGCCGCTTTTTCAGATACTCGCGGAGCTCCGCGGGCGAGACCGGCGCATCGACGGTCACATATGCGGCCAGGCGTTTCTCCCCGGGCTGGTTCTCATAAGCCACAACCGCCGCATCGCGGATTCGGCCATGCTGCGCGAGCACCGCTTCGATCTCACCCAGTTCAACGCGGTACCCGCGGATCTTCACCTGAGTGTCCATGCGGCCGATCAATTCCAACTCCCCATCCGGCAGCCACACGCCCAGATCTCCGGTGCGGTAGAGACGCTCCCCGTCCTGGAATGGGTTTGGAACAAACGCAGTTCCGGTTTGATCGGGACGATTCAGATACCCTCGCGCCAGGCCCGCGCCCGCAATGCAGATCTCGCCGATACACCCCTCGGGGACCAGATTCAGGTTTCGATCCATCAAATGGATGGCGATGTTATCGATCGCCTTCCCGATCGGAATTCTTGCCGCGTAGGGAGCGAGCGGGTCCACCCGATGGTGCGTCACGCAAACCGTCGCTTCGGTTGGCCCATAGGAGTTGTAATAGGCGATGCTCCTGGCGAAATCGCGCGCGTCGTCGACTTTGGCGTTATCCCCCGCGCTCACGATTCGTCTCACCGAACTCAACTTGCCGCGATCGAGAGCGGCCAGGTACAGGGGGGGCGCGGTGATGGTGGTCACGCCGTGCTTCCGGACGCGCTGGGAAAATTGAGCTGGGTCTTTAATCGCGGCGCGGGGCATGGTGACCACGGTCCCTCCCGCCATCAACGGCACGAGGACCTCGAACAGGGAGGAATCGAAACCGGCGGCGTAGAATTGCGAGAAACGATCCGAGGCGTCGATCCCAAACGCGGCAATATGGTGCAGCGCCATGTTGACGAAACCGCGGTGCTCCAGAATCACGCCCTTGGGATTACCGGTCGAGCCGGACGTGTAGATGATATAGGCGGCGGCGTGAGGCTGAATGGCCACGGCCGGATTCGCCGCCGGCGTCTCCAGGGCGTCCAACTGGAGATCGAGCGCGAACATCGGCGTCGCATAAAACGCGCTCAATAGCGGCAGTTGTTCGGAATGAATCAGTAAGACCCGGACACCGGCATCGTCGATCAGGAATTGAAGCCGCTCCTCCGGGTACTCGGGGTCGAGAGGGAGATAGACGCAGCCGGCTTTCAACACCGCCAGAAGACCGGCGATCCACAATTCGGAAGCGTCCGAAACCACGCCGACCACATCGCCCGTCCGCAATCCATATTCGCTTCTGAGGAAGTGAGCGAGGCGGTTGGCGCGCCCATTCAATTCGGCGTAAGTCAGCTCCGTGCCGTCATTGACGATAGCGGGCGCTTCAGGCTGACTGGCGGCCCGTTGCTCGAACACCTCCGCGATGGAAGCCGCGGGCAATTCCCGATGCGACACCGAGCGAGCGTAGCGCGAGCGCTCCGCTTCATCCATCAGGGAAACGCCGCTCAACGGACGGTCGATGTCTTCATAACCCGCGAGAACATTTCCGAGATGGCGTGCGAAGTGAGCCAGATAGATGTGGGAGAAGGAAGCGGCATCCGCGGTCAGATGGATCCGCAAGCCCTGCCCGCGGCTGATTTCAATGGCGAACGCGAAACGCTCCGGGTTTTCCAGGCGGGCATGCATGCCTTCAAACCGAAACGACACATTGGTCGACCAGGCGGCATTGCGCGACTGCTCAGCCGCATCCGCAATGGGAAAAGCCCGATACGTGTAGCTCGCCGAGATCATGCGCCGGATGCCGTCCAGATAGTCTCGAACGGTGCCATCCGCGGGGACCTCCGCGATGAAAGGCAGCGAACCATTTTCTCCCTCCATCAAGGGTGATTCCACCTGCACCACGGGCGACCCGCTGTAGACGCTCAGAACCTGGAATACTCCGGCGGCAATGACCACCAGCGCGCCTAAGTCGCGACCGCCGGATAGTTCGTCAATGAGCGCCAGGACGGAACCGGACAGCTCCACTTCCCCCTCTATCCGGCCGCTGGGTGGAAGCGCATATGCCCGCTGATGCTGTCGGAGCTGAAAACCGCCGCCAGGCTTCCGCAACGCGAGCTTCCAGAAATTCGCGTGCTCGCAATACGCTTCGCTGGTTAGTATTTCATTGGCCGCATTCATTTTGATCTAGCCCGTCCAAATTTCCTTCTGCGCGTACAGGTTCTCGGACACGATCCCCCGCGCCTGACAGTGGGCAACCAGCTTACGCGATTGGATATACGATTCGGACTCTTCACTCAGTTCGTTATCGAGGATGTGCGAGAGCCACGGCTCCTGGCCCATCGCATAAACGTACACCTGCTTGAAATGGAAGCGATCCACCAGGGCGGACGCTTCGTCGAACGTGGACCCTCGCGAGCGCCGGGACCGGTCCACTTCGCGCGCCAGCGGTCGCGGGAAGAACACGCCGTAGAGCCAGGAGGGCGGCGCCCCTTCGCATTCCATCCCCAGGAACAGGATCTCGGGTTCACCGGCCCACCGGAAGACATGCTCGAATAGCCGCGTCTCGGGATTGCAGGAATCCGCCACGCATAGAACCCTCCGTTCGCCAATCCGGATCAGATAGGCGTTCCTGCTCTGGATCAGAAGATCGTGGTGCTCGCCCAGGAAGGGGATCGCGGTAATACTGCCGCCGGGAATGGAAATCTCCGTCATATCGCGCACTTCCATGACATTTGGAAACCCGGTATGCTGCAGGGCGAGCTGCAAGGACGGATCCTGCAGGAATCCGTCGAGATTGCGTCCCACTACCACGGTTTTCACCTTGTGCCGCAATTGCAGCAGCGTCTCCAGCAGGATGTGATCGTGATGGCTGTGGGTGATCAAAACGTAGTCGATCCGATCCGGCAGGTCGGCGTAGGTGAAGCGCGGCAGGCTGGACGGATAGGTGTAGCTCACGATCGGGTCCACCAGGATCGTCACGCCCCTCGTCTCGATCAGTAAACACGCATGCCCCAGGTAGCGAATGCGCATCCCGTCTCCGTCGTAAGCCGGCGCTGGCGGCGGGGCGTTCTCGGTGAACAAAGGCTGAAACCGGGGTTCGGCGTCCTCCGTAATATCGAAGCACTCGCGAATCGCTCCGTACGATTGGGCTTCCCGCTTCATGCGAAACAGGCGATCGAGAGCGGGATTGCGAAATGGCGTTTCCAGGACCACCGTTCGATCGTCTTGGAGCCGGGGCGTGCTCATGATGAACGGGCGCTCCTTGTCGCGAACGATCTCGGAAAGCGCGATGCTCTGAGCGCTTTCGGCGTACATCTCGCTGCGATACAGCAGGGGTTCGAAGACGCGCACGGTCGGGCTGTGATTCACGTCGTAGCACAACTCTACATAGCCCTTGAGGATATCGGGCATCTCCTTGTAGATCGGGTCCAAAGCCATGCCCTTCGCCTTTTCGACCAGCGCGGAAGAGAATTGCTTGAGGGCGCGGCCGAACTCCAGGACGCGCTGGCAACGGGTGGTGGTCTGCCCCAGGAGAGCTTTCACTTCGTCGACTCGCTTGCCCCCAAGGTCGATAAACGGACCGCCCTTCATCGCCGGATTCTTCAGCGCCGCTACGTGGAGTTGCGGCGAGGCCACGTAGGACTTCATGATCGGCAGGTAGCGCTCCAGCAGATTCAGGGCCGCCGATGCCGGAGGAATCAGCAGAATCCAGGCGTACCAGTTGTTCCACAACGGTTCCACCTGGATGTTCGGCTTGAGATAGACTTTCGAATCGCCGGTCACGCGGTATTTCCTTTCGACTTGCTGTGAAATGCCAGATCGATTGCCACTTTGACCGTTTGCCGCGGGTGTTCCGGATCGAGAGGAATGCTGTGCAGCCGGACGCCGCCATCGCTCGCGGCGCAACTCAGAATCGTTTGGAATCCCTCGGCCAGCCGGCGCACGGTGGATTCCTGAAACAGCGAACCGTTGTATACCACGTTCATGTCGATGACCTCGCCCGCGGGCTCGGCCAGTATCCAGAAGTCGGTCATTGCCTCTGCCGCGGTGGCTTCCAGTTCGGGGTAGACCTTCTCGGAAATCCGCAGGTGCCGGGAGCCGTTCTCGCGACGAGTCAGACGTTGATTCTGAAGCGTGAATCCAACATCGAAGAGGGGATTCCGCGCGAAACTCCTCTTCACGCCCAATTGCTCCACAATCCGATGGAGCGGATAAAGCTGGTTCGAGTGCGCTTCGAGTACCGTCTCGCGAATTCGGTCCAGCAGGGTGTCGAACGGATCGGACCCGGAAACCGCCGTTCGCAGTGCCACGACGTTCAGATACGGGCCGATCTGACTCTGCAACTCCGTGCGCACCCGTCCCGCCAAAGGCGATCCGACGACAATGTCGTCACTGCCGCTGCTGCGATAGAGCAGCCCTTTGAGAACCGCCAGCAGGACCATGAACTGCGACGCCCCATGGCGCCGGCCGATCGCATCCACCTGCCGCGTCTGCTCCGCGCCCAATCGAAAGCGATAAGACTCGCGGCGGTATCCGCGTGCCGCCGAGCGTGGTGTGTCCGAAGGAAACTCCAGCGGCAGCAATTCCCCCGCCAGCTTCCGCAGCCAGTAGGTTCGCATCTCCGCTCCCCGCTCCCCGGCAAGCAGTTGGTTCAGCCATGCGGCGTAATCCTTGTACTGATTCGGCAGCGGTTCGAAATTCGGCGCCCGTCCATCGGCCAGCGCATCGTAAGCCTGCTGGAACTCGTCGAGGAGGATCTCGATCGATACGCCGTCGGTAACGATGTGATGCATGGCGCAGGCGAATAGATGTCTCCTCCCGCCGAGGCGAACGAGCGTCGCTCGTAGCAGCGGCCCGGTCGCCAGATCCATGGCTGAATAGGCCTCCCGCCGCAGGATGCGGACCACTTCCGCATCCGGGTCCTCCGCGCCGCTGGCATCGAATTGGGCGGCCGTGAATTGGCAGTCGTCCGGGGGGAGCACTTTTTGTCTGGGAAGATGCTCCGGCGCGGGAAAAACGGTACGCAGAATCTCGTGCCGCCGGATGAGCGTCCGAAATGCTTCGTCGAAAAGTTCCCCGTTTAGATCTCCTTCGATCAGAAAGCACCCGGGGAGCATCGCACCCTGTGTCTGGCCCGTCTGCTCCTGTACCCACAAACGCATTTGAAACGGCGCCAGCTCATAAGAATCTTGCCGCGCCGCGGGAATGATCGGCTCATAGCGGCTGTGCCGGCGGCGCGCGATCTCCCGCGCCAGAGCCGCGATCGTCGGATGAGAGAATATGCCGCGGATTTCCAGATCGCTCTCCATCTCTTCGCGAATTCGCGCCACTGCGCGAGTGGCGGATAGCGAATTGCCGCCAATCTCGAAGAAGTTGTCGAAGACTCCTATCCCGGTCTTGCCGATGGCCTCCTGCCAGATGATGGCGAGTTTCTCTTCCATGGCGTCGCGAGGCGCCGCGTAGAGTATGCCAACTCCCGGATCGGGCAGCCTGGAGCGATCCACCTTTCCATTCGGAAGCAGGGGAAATTCTTTCAGGACCACAAACTGCGCCGGCGCCATGTAATGCGGCAGCCGGTCCTGCAAATGGCGGCCCAGGGCTGCCGGAACTTCCTCCTCCAAATGGTCCGATGCGATATAAGCGATCAACCGGGCGGATTCGCCTTCCTCGCGCAGCACGACAATGGCGTCGCGCACAAACGGATGGAGGGCCAGTGCGGCTTCAATCTCTCCCAGCTCGATACGGAACCCCCGCAACTTGATCTGCGTGTCACCGCGGCCGAGGAATTCGATGTTGCCGTCTTCGCGGAAGCGGGCGAGATCGCCGGTTCTGTACAGGCGTTCGCCTTCCCGATATGGATTGGCGACAAAGCGCTCGCCGGTCAACTCGGGGCGATTCAAATACTCGCGCGCCAGGCCGGACCCCCCGAGATACAGTTCGCCGGCGATGCCCGGAGGAACCGGCTGCAGGTGACGGTCCAGGATGAGGGCTCTCTTGTTGAGTAAAGGCCGGCCGATCGAGGGCGCCAACTCGTCATCCCGTTCCACGATGGCGCCAGTCGAATAGACGGTGTCCTCGGTAGGCCCATAGAGATTCAGCACCTGCCGGACCGCCGTCTGCCGGTAGATTCGCTGCACCACGCTGCGAAGCAGGCGTTCGCCGGCGAGTTGGAAAGTGTCGACCGACGCGGGCAATGGTCCGGACCGCAGTAGTTCCGGCACAACCGACGGTACCGTATTGATGAGCGTTACTTCGCTCGCCGAGGGCAGTCGCGGCAGATCGAGTGCGTTCTCCGCGATCACCAGCGCAGCCCCGCAGGCCAGGGGAACGAAGATCTCGAAGACAGATATGTCGAAGCAGACGGAGGTCGAAAACAGCACGCCTCGAAGCTGGTCGGGCGCATAGAACGAGCGGGCCCAATCCACCAGTCCGCTGAGATTTGCCTGGGTGATGGCGACACCCTTCGGTTTCCCGGTCGATCCGGAAGTGTAGATTACGTACGCCAGGTCCCGCGGCTGCACCGTGTCCGGGGACGCCTCCATCGGGGCGTAATCGCCGTCGACAAACACCAGCCGGGCCGCGTGCTTCGCAAACACGGGGGCGCAGGCCCGATCCGTGAGCAGGACATCGATACCGGCGTCGTCGAGCATGAACTCCAGCCTGCTCGTGGGGTACTGCGGATCGAGTGGAACATACGCACCGCCGGCTTTCCACACCGCCAGCAATCCCGCGATCAGGTCCGCCGTCCGGCCGGCACAAACCCCGACTCTCGTCTCCCGGCGGACTCCGAGCTTCGCCAACTCGCCCGCGATCCGCCTGGCGCGGTCGTCGAGTTCGCCGTACGAAACCCTGCGTTGGCGATCGAAGACCGCCGTGCGCTCAGGATTGTGGGCGGCCTGTTCCTCGAACAAAGCCAGGGCGGACGCGGAAGACGCGGGAAGAACCGGGCCGTTCCACATGGCGGCAAGCGCCGTCATGGCCGGCCCCGATAGCAGCGGCATGCGGGAGATCCTGGCGTCCGGATCGGCGATGGCGGCGCGAAGCAGCGTTTCGTAGATCCCCAGGAATCGCCGCACCGTCTTCGGTTCCAGGACGTCGCTGCTGTAATCGCAATCGATGTAAAGTTCCGAGCCCGCATCGGTCACATTGACGCTCAGATCGAACGCCACAAATCGAACCTCTGGCTCGGCCGGTTCGAGCGTCAGTCCCGGGATCTCCGGGAACCGGGAAACCGGCTCGAGGTTGAAAACCACGGAAATCAGGGGCGGCGCGCCAGCCCCCCGGCGCAGGGCCAGCTCACGCAACAACTCCGCGAACGGATAATCCTGATGTTCCATTCCATCGAGCAGCATTTGCCGGCTTTGCAGCAGGAACTGACGGAATGGAGCGTCCGCATCGAAGCGGCTTCGCAACGGTAACAAGTGTGTGCAGTAGCCGGCGACGCGCTGGCTCTCACGAGAGAATCTACCGGTGACGGGAAGGCCCACGATGAGGTCGTCCTGTCCCGTAATCCGGTGCAGAAAGACGTTGAACACCGCCATCAGCAATGCGTACAACGTGCAGCCATTCGAGCGCGCGAGCCGGCGGAGCTCATCCGTCAGGGCGGAGTCGATGCGCCAGGTGAGGCGTCCGCCCCGGTAAGTGCTTAGCGCGGGCCGCGCGCGGTCCAGGGGGAGCGCGACGGACGGACCATCGGGCCCGATCTGTGCCAGCCAATAATCCCGATGCGCCTCGATTTCGCGCGATTCCATCCGCTTCGCGGCCGCCGCCAGGTATTCGCGGAACTGCATCGGCCGGGCAGCGACGTTCCTGCCCGAATAGAAGTCCGCAATCTCGCCCACCACCAGCGCCATGGAAGCGCCATCGGAAATGATGTGGTGCGCCGTGAGATTGAGGATGTGCCGGCCATTCTCACGCCGCACCAGATTCGCCCGGAACAACGGACCTTCCCGTAGATTCATCGCTTCCCCGGAATCGGGCTTATCCTCGAGCGCGATCTTGAATTTCGATGCCGGCTGGACGATCTGTTCCCGCTCGGACAAGATGGTGGTGCGCAGAGCCTCGTGCCGCTCGACCACCCTTTGAATGGCCCGCTGGAGACGATCGCGATCCAGTTCGCCCACCAGTTCAACGGCCGTGTTCACGTGATACGCCAGGTTCCCGCCGCGTTCGATCTGGCTCAGCAGCCAGAGTTGCCGTTGCGCCTCGCTCAAGGGGATGCAAACGGCCGCATCCACCTTGGCCTCCGGAAGCCATCCGCCGCTCCGCAGCTCCGCGATAGTTCCATCCATGGCGGCCGCGAACTTTCCCAGATCTTCCTCGCTGTGCGCCGTCGAGAGGAAGCACGTGCGCCATTCCCAGATATAGATTCCCTTCTCCAGCAGGTGATAGAAGAACAAGTCCAGGTTGGAAGAAAACTCGAAACGGAACATCGACCCGAAGTACGCGACACGGATCGGCACATTGCCGTCTTCGAAGGACCGGTTCAACTGCTTCGCAAACTCAGCCGTCCGTTTGTTCAGGCGATCCTGTGTGGCGCCCTTGTCCTCCAGTAGGTAGCGCAAAACGGCCCGCGCGGCCGCCATCGAAAGCGGATGCTGGCAAAATGTGCCGCCGAATGCGGTGCGCTCCGCGGCGGGGAACGACAAGTCGCCGTACTGCCACATTCCGCCATCGATGCCATCCAGGAAGCGTGCCTTGCCGGCGACCACTCCGATGGGAAGTCCACCGCCGGCGACCTTGCCGTAGGTGGCAATATCCGCTTCAATACCGAACCAGCCCTGCGCCCCCTTCGGGTGAACGCGCAGCCCGGTGATCATTTCGTCGAAGATCAGGGCCGCGCCACACTCCGTGGTGAGCCTGCGAAGTTCCCGCAGAAAATCTCCAGGCTGCAGGGAAGGGTTCCGGGATTGCACGGGCTCCACCATGACGGCCGCCAACTCGCCGCCGAGCGCGCGCACCGCATCGAGCGCTCCCGCGGTGCCGTATTCCAGCACGGCGATGTCTTCGACTGCGCCGGCAGGCACCCCCGGCGCAACTGCGACAGTCGCCGTCTTCCCGCCCTGAGCCCGCGCCGCCGCCAGCGTTCCGTCGGAATGGCCGTGATAGGAATGCGTAAAGATGACGATCTTTGTGCGTCCCGTGGCCGCGCGCGCCAGCCGCATCGCGGCCATGACTGCCTCAGTGCCGGAATTCGAGAACGCCACCCGCTCGTGTCCCGTCAGCCGGGTGAAGAGGGTGGCCACTTCACCAACCAGATCCGACCGCGCTCCCAGCTCCACGCCACGCCGGAACTCGTCTTCGATGGCCCGGTTAATAAACTCCGGCTGGTGACCGAACAAGTGGACGCCAAATCCCATCGTGAAGTCGATGTACTCGTTCCCGTCGACGTCCCACAGCTTCGATCCCTGCGCGCGTACGCCTACGATGGGATAGAGCATTTCCTTGGTGGAGAATCGAAAGCCCACCGCTGCGCGGCTGTCCGCCAGCACCGCGCGCGACTCCTGGACCATTTCCCTGGATCGCCTGGTGCGTTTGGTGTAGCGGGCCACCAACTCCTCCAGATGCTTCCGCTGTGCCGGGCTGAGTCCCTGATTTGCCTGCGAAACGGGCGCCCCCCACGGCAGCAGAGGCGCGGCACGCTCCGGCGCAACGGGAGCTGCTGCAAGGAGAGGCTTGGCAAGTTCCGGCGCCGGGACATTTCGCGGCGGGCCGTTCATCTGCCGCAGCATCTCCATCTGCTGGGCGATGACTTGCTGCACCATCCGGTTCTGCTCCGCGATCACCCGTTCGATCACCCCCGGCGCACCCGCGGACGGCGGCTCGGAAATGGGCGGCGGCGCCGTGGCGGGAAGACTTCGATCGATATGGTCGGCCAGGGCGTTCAGCGTGGACTGATCCTCGAAGAAATTGCGCACGGCGAGTTTCACGCCATATTCGCGTTCGATGGACTGCAGGACGTCGATCAGCACCAGGGAGTCCGCGCCCATTTCGAGGAACGGCGTTGTCTCGCCAACGTCCGCGACATCGGCGTGAAGGAACTCCGCCACCACGGCTTTCAGCCGGAGAAGAATGCTCTCACGGCGCGGACCCGCGATCGCGTCATCGTGCTTCACTGGAACCTCCACGGTCTTTGGCAATTCCTTGAACCAGATCCGAACGCGGTGAAATGGGCGATGTGGCAACGGCGGCCGGCGGCCTGGCTGGCCGGGAAGAGCCGGCTGCGGCGCTTCTTCGATCAGCAGATGCGCGTTGGTCCCGCTTGCCCCGAACGCACTGACGCCGGCGATGCGCTTTCGCTCGCCGCGCTTCCAGGGAACTGGTTCCCGGCAAATCTCGAGCGGCGTCTCGCTCCAGGAGATCAGCGGGGTGGGATTGCGCACGTGCAGGCTCGCGGGCAACCGTTCATGCTGGAGTGCCAGCAGAACCTTGATCACTCCCGCCACGCCCGCGGCCGACTCGGTATGGCCGATGTTCGACTTTACCGAGCCGATCCGAAGCTTCCCGGCCCGCTCCCCGCCGCTGCCGAACACCGCCGCCAGAGCGCGTACCTCGATGGGGTCTCCGAGTTGCGTGCCGCTCCCGTGAGCCTCGATATAGTCCACCTGGGAAGGCGCAATGGCGTCCCCCAGCGCCTTCCGGAGCACCGCTTCCTGCGCGCGTCCGTTCGGAACCGTGAAGCCGCTGGAGGCGCCGTCATGGTTGACGGCCGAGCCGCGAATCACGGCCAGGATGGAATCGCCGTCCGCCAGCGCCCTCGATTCCGGCTTCAGGACCACCACTCCACAGCCCTCGCTCCGCACGAATCCATTGGCCGATTCGTCGAAGCTCCGGCAACGCCCATCCGGAGAGAGCGCGTGGGTCCGGCACACCGCCACGGTCGTTTCCGGCGCCAGGATCAGGTTCACGCCGCCCGCCAGCGCCATCGTGCATTCGCCGTTTCGCAGCGCCTGGCATGCCTGGTGAATCGCCACCAGCGACGACGAGCATGCGGTATCCAAAGCGATCGCCGGGCCGGTCAGGCCCAACGTGTAGGAAATGCGTCCGGCGGCGGTGTTCAGAGGATTGCCGGTGAAAAAATAGCTGTCGACGCCGCGATCCCCGCCGTTCTGCATCAGCAGATGCGCGTAGTCGTGGGTGGTGATTCCCACGAACACTCCGGTCTGGCTGCCTTTCAGGTCCTCCGCGCGAATTCCGGCGTTCTCCAGCGCTTCCCAGCTCACTTCGAGCAGCAGGCGGTGTTGCGGGTCCATGCTCTCCGCTTCCCGCGGTGAGATACGGAAGAAAGCCGGATCGAAGAGATCGACATCGCGCAGGAACCCGCCATGGCGCGTGTACATCTTGCCGGGGTCGTCCCGATTGGAACTAAAGTGCTCGTCCAGGCTCCAACGCTCGCGCGGGACCTCCGAGATCGCGTCAATGCCATCTCGCAGGACGCGCCAGTAGCTCTCGCCGTCAATCGCGTCGCCCGGGAAACGGCACCCGAAGCCGATGATGGCAATGGCTTCGTTCTTTGCCGCCGGCGCCACGGCTGCCGCTTCCACTCGCGCACTGCCCAGAAGATAATCCGCAAGCGCCTCAACGGTCGGATTTTCGAATATCAGCGTGGCGGGAAGCGCGCGACCCGCCGAAGCCTCCAGACGGGTGCGAAATTCGAGGGCCAGCAGCGAATCCATGCCCATATCGAAGAAGCCCCGGTCCCGCTCCGGAAGCCTGCCTTCGAGCTGCAGGACTTGCGCCGTCTCGTGCTGAAGGAATCGAATCAGTTCTTCGCGCGACCGGGGCAGTGACGCGGTTTCGGCGGCATGGGCCGCCGTCCCCCGCTCTATCCGGGCCAGCAGCGGACGATAGCCGCGCGCTTCATAAGAGCCTCGGAACAGCGGCCAGTCGATGTCCGCCACGATTCGCTCGGTCTCCCCGCCGCCGAGAAGCCGTCCCAGCGCCGCCAGGGCCCTATCGGTCGAGAGCGGATTGACGCCGGCGCGCCGCAGGAGCGCATTCGATTCCGCGGTATTCATGCCTCCTTCCGCCCAGGGACCCCAGTTGACCGTCAACGCCGGCAAGCCATGCGCGCGCCGGTAATGTGCGAGAACGTCGAGATACCGGTTCGCCGCCGCGTAGTGAGCCTGGCCGCGAGAGCCCCATACCGATGCGATCGACGAGAAACAGACAAAGAAGTCCAGTTCCAGTCCTCGCGTCAACTCGTGCAACACCTCGGCGCCTTGCACCTTGGGCCGTAGCACCGCATCCCAATCGTCCGGGCCGATCTCGTCGAATGCCCGATATCCCGCAACACCCGCCGCATGAATGACGCCGACGAGCGCCGGCCCACAGGACCGGAACAGGATCTCCATCTGAGCCCGCTCCGCCACATCCGCGCGCTCCGAACGCACCTCGATCCCGCGCGCTTCCAGGGCAGCGATGGCGGTCCGCGCCTGCTCGGTCCGCGGTCCCGATCTTCCCACCAGAATCAGGTGTCGCGCTCCCCGATCGGCCAGCCAGCCCGCAACTCGCAACCCCAGGGCGCCGAAGCCGCCGGTGATCATGTAGGCGCGGCCGGGCGCGATCTTCACTTCAGCGGCGCTCCCGGGCTCCGCTTTTGCCAGTCTGGGAACCAGGCGCTTGCCGCCCCTGAAGGCAACCAGGTCCTCGCCGCTGCCGGAGGCAATCTCATGGAACAGACTCTCCGTCTCACCGGGAGCCGACACCGCATCCAGATCGATCGCCGCGCCCGCCAGTTCGGGATGCTCCAGGAACAACACCTTCGCCAATCCGCACAGGGGCGCCTGTGCGACACCATCCAGTTCTGGCGGTTTGGCGGCTTCAGTCGCACCGCGCGTGATCAACCAGATCCTCGATGGCTTTTCCGCTCGTCGTGCCGCCGCTTGCGCGATCCCCAACAACAGAGGCGCGCACCGGGAATCGTCCAACCCCTTCATGAAGACGATCCGGTCGAACGATCCCGCATCGAGCGACTCGGCGCCTTCCCCAAAAACGCAGCGGATGGTTCGCGCCTCCGCGAACTTCGCCAGATTCTCCGCCATGCCTCGGCGATCGCGAACGATGAGCCACGCTTCTCCCTCGGCCGCAATCGGGGGCGCTGGCGGCCCCTGCTCCCAATCCACCCGATAGAACCAGTCCGGCGGCGATGCCTTCGCATTGCGCCTGCCCGCCAACGGATAGTGCTGCCGCTGGAAGGACAGCTCTGGAGTCTCTTCCGTGCGCACCGCTTCGTTCGTTTCGGGTGGCTCCTCGACGATCGCGTGGGCGTTCGTGCCGCTGAACCCGAAAGCGCTCAGCCCAGCGATGCGGCGGGTCCCCCCCCGCTTCCATTCCACCGGCGCTGCCGCCACCCGAACCGGGATCTCATTCCAGGGAATGTGCGGATTGGGCTCGCGAAAATGCAGGCTCGCGGGAATCCGGCCATGCTGAAACGCCAGCAGAATCTTGATCAGGCCGGCCATACCGGAGGCCGGTTCGAGGTGCCCGATGTTGGTCTTCACCGAACCGGTCCATAGCGCGGCTTCGCGATCCCGGCCCCGCCCGTAGGCGCTCGCCATCGCTTCAATCTCGATCGGGTCTCCCAGGGAGGTGCCGGTGCCGTGCGCCTCCACGTATCCCACCTGGTGCGGCTCGATGCCCCCATCGGCCAATGCGCGTTGAATCACCGAGCGCTGCGCCGCCACGCTGGGAACGGTCAGCCCGCCGCTCGGTCCGCAATGGCCCACGGCGGTGCCGCGCACGATGCCCAGAATCTTGTCCCGGTCGCGAACCGCATCCGCCAGGCGCTTCAACACCACCACGCCACAGCCCTCGCCGCGGCTGTACCCATCGGCCGACGCATCGAAGGATTTCGACAGTCCATCCGGAGACAACATGTGCGCCCGTGAAAACGTGGCCATCACGTCCGCGGACAGCATCAGGTGAACGCCGCCCACCAGCGCGATTTCACTTTCGTCGGACCGAAGACTCTGGCACGCAAGATGGAGGCACACCAGCGACGAGGAACACGCCGTGTCGATAGCCATGCACGGACCGGACAGCCCCAAGAGATAGGACAACCGTCCCGCCGCGGCATTGAGGGCGCTGCCCGTGCCTGCGTAAGCCCCGGCTTGCTCGAGATCCGCTCCCAGCAACACGGCATGATCGAAACAGGTGATTCCCAGAAATGTCCCTACCGGGCGTTCGTAGAGGCTGCCGGGCGGGACCTTCGCGTTTTCGAGCGCCTGCCAGGCCACTTCGAGCAGTACCCGCTGCTGCGGGTCCATGCTGGCCGCTTCCCTGGGCGAGATGCCGAAATACGGAGCGTCGAAATCCTCGATGCCTTCGATAAAGCCACCCCTCCGAACCGGCATCCCAGCGGCATCCCAACGCTCGGCTGGAACGTCGCCGATCGCACAGACACCTTTGTCCAGAAGCCGCCAAAAGGACTCGGGACTACTGCACCCTCCCGGAAACCGGCAGCTCATTCCGATGATGGCGACCGGCCCGTTTTTCGATGCGCGAAGCACCTCGATTTCCGCGCGCCTCTGCCGCAGCTCTTCGAGAGCAGTCTTCAGTGTCGTGGCGTGATTTGGATTGGAACTCATGGCGCGGTCTACGGACGTCGTGCGATCTCCTCTTCGATCAGAGCCGCCAGTTCGTCGTCGCTGAGAGACGCTTCTTCCCCGGCCGCGGCAGCCATGGAGCGCGGCAAATCCAATGTCAGAACCTCGGACAGGAGATATCCCGCCAGGGCGTCGAGCGTCGGATAGGCAAATAGTAAAGTCGCCCGCAGCGGAAGGCCCAGGGACGCTTCCAGCCGCGCCTTCAATTCCAGCGCCAGGATGGAATCGAGACCCAGGTCGAACAGGCCCTGGCGCGGAGAAATCGCCTCGGAGTCCTTCAGCTTCAGCGCATCTCGTACCAGGTTTGCAAGCTGTGAAATCAGGAATTGCCTGCGCTCGCCGGCGGGCATTTCCGCCAAACGGAGCGCTAGCTCAGCCGGCCCGTCGGGGCGATCCGTGAAGGGCGCCATCTCCGCAAGGAACATGGAGCTGCGCGCGGCGGGATCGAAACGGAAGAAGCGCTCCCAATCGATGTCGGCCGCCCCCACCTGAGTCCGGCCGCTGCGCATGAGAATCTCGAGGATCCGGAAGCCGGTTTCCGGCGCCAGCGCCCTAACGCCAAGGTGCTCCAGCTTGGCGTGCGCCAGACGGCCGTACTCCGTGGCGGCTTGGCCGATTTCCTTCCACGGTCCCCAGTTAATGCTCAGCGCGGGGCGGCCTTCTTCGCGGCGCTTCCATGCCAGCGCATCCAGGGCGCTGTTCGCGGCGGCGTAGTTGCCCTGGCCGGGCATGGGCACCAGCGACGCCATCGACGAAAACATCACAAAGTATTCCAGCGGATCCTCGCGTGTGGCGTGGTGAAGGTTCCATGCGCCTTCCGTTTTTCCCGATGCGCTCCGCTGAAAGCGCGGCCAGTCCTGTGCGCGGAGCAAAGCGTCGTCGAGTACTCCCGCCAGATGAAACACTCCGCGAATGGGTGGCATGGTGCGCCGTATCTCGGCCAGAATGGCTGACGTTTCCCGCTCGCTCGCGAGGTCGGCCCGGAAGACAGGGGCGCTTCGCGAGATCGATACGACATTTCCTGCCCCACGCTCGCGCAACCATGCCGCCAGCCCGGTGCCGATTCCGCCGGTTCCGCCGGCGATCACATAGGTCGCTTCGGCCGTAAATGCGAGGGGAGCTTCCGCCGAAACCGCTCCTTGCACCTGCAACCTCGCCACATGAAGCTCACCCCGGCGGATGGCAAGCATGTCTTCGCCGCCGCAATCGCGAATTGCCGGGAGAAGCTCCCGCGCCGCCTCCTGCGCACCCGATAACGGATCCAGGTCTACCAGCCCTCCCCAGAATTCGGAATGCTCGACCCTGACCGTGCATCCGAGTCCCCAAAGCTGAGCCTCCGTCACGTTCGGAGCCTCTCCATCGAGCACCGGCATGGCGCCCGTCGTCGCAATCCAGAGGCGGGCATCCTTTCTCAGGTCGTGCCGGGCCAGAGCCTGCGCAGCCTGAAGCAGGCCTTCCAATCCGTCGCCGCCGAGATACACAATCCGCTTCGCCAGCGACCCATCGCGGATGCTTCCGGCACGTCGGCACGTTCCCCCCGAGCCGCGAATGAGAGCTTCCAGTTGAGCCGCGATGCCGCGGCTGTCGCCGAGAATCAGCCAGTCTTCAGCCTCGGCGTCCCGCTCCGCGGTTTTGGACACCGGGATCCACCGGCGCCTGTAGAATTGATAATCCGGCAGCGATTGCGACGCAGCCGCTGAACTGCGCATGCGCTGCAGCCGAAGACCGCCGATTTCAATCGCCAGCGAACCGTCCAAACCGTAGACGGAAACATCCGCTTCCCGGATTTCGGATGAATCGCCGGCAGCCAGCACGGCGTGGCTCCATGCGGCCTGGGGCGTCGCGGTTACCACGCGCAACGCGCGAACGCCAGCCGGAATGTAAACCGAATCCGCCGACAAGTTCGCCGGCAGCGCCGCCGCAGCCACCCGGCTGCAAGCGTCCAGGAATCCTGGGTGAACGCTATAGAGCCCGGAGCCGGTGTCTGTAACCTCAATCCTGCCCAGAGCCTCGCCATCCCGCCTCCAGATTCTTTGAATGCATTGGAGTGGTTCGTCTATCCCCAGTCCGTGGCCGCGCAGCATTTCGTGAAACGCGGCTCCCGGCCATTGCTCGGCGCAGCGGCCCTGGATCGGGGCCGGATCGAATCGCGGCGTGGCGGGAGCCGGCGATGGAGACGCCGAAGCGTCGTGCAGTTCCTTGAGGCGCGCCAGGTTCGGGAGATTGCCCAGGATGAGATTGGCGTCGGGGCCGAAATCCAGCAGGCACGCAATCTCCGTGGCGCCGATCGATTCCAAGCGCTCCACCAGCGGGAGGCATGTTTCCGGTGTCCCGATCAAACCGCGCGACTCTGCGAACCGATCGTAAAGGAACTCCACAAACTCGCTCAAGTCGCTGGGACTCAGCGTCCGGACGTCCAGTTTCTTGCCACGGCTGCTTGCGAGGCTGCTCAGCAAGCCGATATTGTTCCGAATGTAGGCGCAGTACGGTTTCTTCGCCTGTTGGCGCACCACCTGAGCGTCCGCGCCTACAAAGGTGTGAAGCATCACGGTCACGACGCCCGATGCGGCATCGAACCCCACCCGGGCACGCGCTTCCCGGTACAAGCGGATCTTGCGACCCAGTTCCTCCTCGCCCTGGTCGAGCAAATGCGTCAGGAGATTCGCGCCAAGCTCGCCGGCCCGCACATACGATTCGGGGTTGGACGCGGCTGTGACCCAGACCGGCAGTTCGCGCTGAACCGGGGTCGGGTAAACCCTGACAGTTGTTTCCCTCCCCAGGCCGTCCCGTGCGGCGACACTCTCGCCTCTCCACAAGCGCCGGACCGTGGCGATGGTGGAAACGAGATGTTCGTATCGGTTTGGATAGCGCTCCGAAAAAAACGCGAAGTCCTCCGGATTCCAGCCAGGCGCAAAAGAGATCCCCACTCGGCCGCCAGACAGATTGTCCACCATGGCCCACTCCTCCGCGATTCGCAGCGGATGATGCAGCGGGGCCACCACACTCCCCGCCCGCAGCGCGATCCGCTCGGTGACCATCGCGAGACTGGCATGCAGGACCGCGGGATTCGGATAGAGCGAGCCGAACTGCGTGAAGTGCCTCTCAGGGACCCAGACGCTGGAGAAGCCGTGCCGGTCGCCGAAGCGCGCACTCTCTACCAGCAGCCGGTACTTGTCCCCCGCCAGCGCGTCCTCACTGGCGGCAAAGAACATCAACCCGAACTTCAAGAGGATCCCTCCCACCCGTCGCCCGAAGACGCGCGCTTGCGCATAAAGACCATTGACGGTCCGCCAGGTCCGTCCGCCGAAACACCTGAAACGAAAGCGATCCGCCCGCCTGCCGGCTCAGGACGGTCTCGATCTCAGCCACGGAGCCGGCTCCGAAAAACACCGGCTGGTGAAGCTCTAACTCGGAAATCCCGTACTGTGAACCCGGCGTCGTTTCCGACGCCGCCCGCAAAGCCATCTCGACGTACGCGGAATAGGGCAGTACCGCGGCGCCCATCAGGCGATGTCCCTGAATGTAGTCCATGCTCGCCGATATTTGCGATCGCCAGATGTATGTCTCCGGCAGATGCGCCGGCCCTTCCATGCGCTCCCCCAGCAGAGGGTGCGGCGGCTGGGCGGCTTTCGACGCGAACCCCGGAGCGGCGTCTATCCAGTAGCGCTCGCGCTCGAACGGATATGTGGGAAGGCCCGAAAGCCGGAGGCAGGAGAGCCCGGCGTAAACCGCGCGCCAATTCACTTCGCAGCCTCGCTCGTATAGCTCGCCAAGGCTCTCCAGCAACGTACTCCAGTTCCCGCGGTTCTGATCGAGGCTGGCCAGCCACGCGTGTTTCTCCGGCGCGACGCACCTCTTCCCCATCGTCAGCAACATCGGTTTCGCTCCAATCTCGAGGAACGCGTCCACACCTGCGCCAGCCAGGCTTTGCATTCCCGCCACGAATTGCACCGGCTCCATGGCGTTGCGGCTCCAATACCCGGCATGGGCAAGCTCGGCTCCGGCAGGGCCGCCGGACACGGTGGATACCATCGGAACCGTAGGGGCACTGAACTTCACCAACCGGGCCGCGGCTTCGAACTCGCTCAACATGGGTCTCATCAGCGGGGAGTGAAACGCATGCGAAACAGGCAGCGGCGCGGTGTGCGTACCGGAGCCCTCCAGCGCCGCCGCGATCTCCGCGACGGCCCCCGATTCGCCGGAGATCACCACGTTCCGCGGACCGTTGACCGCCGCGATCGACACCGCGTTCGCATGGCGCGCCACCACTTCGGCGACCCGGTCCTGTCCCGCGAAAACCGACAGCATCGCTCCGTTGCGGCACAGCGCCTGCGTCAAAGCCGCGCGTCGAGCCACTAATCGGAGGCCATCTTCGACGCTGAAAACACCGGCCGCGCAGGCCCCCGCGTATTCTCCAATGCTGTGCCCCAGAATGATCCAGGGCTCGATTCCCCAGCTCCTCCACATCTGGGTAAGAGAGACTTCCATCGCGAACAGAATCGGTTGAGTCCAGACCGTCTGGTCGATCCGAGAAGCTTGGCCGGGCGGCGCAAACAGCACTTCCAACAGCGAGTCTCCCGACACAGACCGCAGGATTTCCGAGCAGCGGTCCAGCGTTTGCCGAAAGACTGGCTGGCTGTCGTACAACTCGCGGCCCATCCCCGCGTATTGCGACCCCTGACCCGTATAGAGAAACGCGATACGTGGCGGCCGCGACGGACGCCGTCCATCGAAACCCGCCTGCAGTTTCTCGCGCAGTTCCCCGGCCGATTTCGCGATCAGGGCTCTCCGCACCGGGAAGTGTTCTCTGCCGGAACAAACCGTGTAGGCAAAGTCGCCCAATGAAACTCCTGGATTGGCCGCCAGAAAGCCGGCATATTGTTTCGAAACCTGCACCAGGGCCCGCGGAGTCCTGGCTGAAAGCGCGGCCAAATGGACTCCACGCTCCGCGCCTTCCGCCTTCAGCCGAATGGGCGCTTCCTCAATTACCACGTGAGCATTGGTCCCGCCGAAGCCGAAAGAGCTGGCGCCTGCCAGCCGCTTCCGCTCCCCGCGCGGCCACCCCGTCAGCGTCAATGGAATCCGCACGGGCCCACCGTTTTCCGCGGCGCGCCGGTTTAGCCGCTCGAAATGCAGGTGCGGCGGAATCTCCTCGTGGCGCAAGGACAGAACTGTCTTGATCAAACCCGCGATTCCGGCGGCGGCTTCCAGATGTCCGATGTTGGTCTTGACGGAACCGGCGAAAACCATGCCGTCGCGCCGTCCCTCGAAAACGGCTTTTAGCGATGCCAATTCCATCGCGTCGCCCAGGGGAGTGCCGGTGCCGTGCGCCTCCACATAGCCGGCTGCGGAGGGATCCACGCCGCTCCGCCGCCAGGCGTCCCGCATCACCGCCTGTTGCGCCGGACCGTTGGGCGCGGTGAGTCCGTTGCTCATTCCGTCCTGGTTTACCGCCGATCCGCGAATCGTGGCCAGCACCGGATCGCAGTCGCGGATCGCATCGCTCAGGCGTTTCAGGACCACCAGCCCCGCGCCCTCGCCGCGCACGTAGCCACTCGCGCCTTCGTCGAACGTCCGGCAACATCCGTCCGCGGAGAGCATCCCCGCGCGAGCGAACATCACGCTTAGGTGCGGCGCCAGGATCAGGTTCACGCCGCCCGCCAGCGCCATGTCGCAGGCGCCGTTCAGAAGGCTCTCCGCCGCCTGGTGTACCGCGACCAGCGATGAGGAACATGCCGTGTCCACGGCCCAACTCGGGCCGCGAAGATCCAGCAGATAAGAGATCCTGTTGGCGGCGATGCTGAGGGCGTTGCCGGTTGCCGCGTATGGCTCCGTGGCGGAAGCTTGGTTGCTATTGAGCCTCGCATAATCGGAGTTGCTGATTCCAATGAAAACGCCGGTTCTCGTGCCGCCCAGACGGTTCGGGGGAATCCCCGCGTCTTCCAGAGCTTCGCGCGCCATCTCCAGAAGCAGGCGCTGCTGAGGGTCCATAGCTTCCGCTTCACGCCTCGTGATCCCGAAAAACTCCGCATCGAAGTTTTCCACCTCATCCAGCAGCCCGGCCCATTCCGGAGCTTTCGAATCCGGCCAGCCGAATCCCTTAAACCGTGCCCCCAGAGCCGGAGCGACCGCGCTCCGGCCGTCCCGCAGCATGCGCCAGAAGGCTCCCGGATCGCGCGCTCCCGGGAAACGGCAGGCCATGCCGACGATCGCCACTCCGTCCTTCCCGCCGGCTGCCGGGGGGCCCATCGGAGCCTGCGCCGTCCGCGGGGAGAGATGGCGCGCCAGCGCTTCGATGGTGGGATAGTCGTACAGCAACGTCGCCGCCAGGGGACGGCCTAACCACTCCTGGAGTTCTCCCGAAAGCGCCACCGCATCTAGGGAATCGATGCCAAACTGGCTGAACGGATCGCTCGCCCGAACCGTGTGGACCGGGACGCTCAGCTTGCCCGCGACCTTCTCCATCAGCCACGCGCGGATGGAGCCGGTGTCGATGCCGCGCGGCTTGGCCTCCGCTTCAGGCGGCGCCGGATTCGCCGGCCGGCGCCATTTACCCGCAATCTCCAAACCTTCCCCCGAGAGGAAACTCGCGCGGCATAGGTGCCGTTGAATCTTCCCGCTGGAAGTCCTCGGGATACCGAGGGGATGGACGAGCAACGCCGCGTGAAGTTCGATGTCGTGCTCTTCGGCCACCGCCCGGCGGATCGCCGCGACGGTCTCGTCGACATCCAGCTTGCGCAGACGTTCGCGCTTCACCTCGCAGACCACAACCAGCCGCTCTTCCCCGTCGATCTCCACGCTCACGGCAGCGGCTGCGTTCGAAGCGACAGCGGCGTGGCTGGCTTCAACCGTACTCTCGATATCCTGCGGGTGATGATTCCGTCCGCGGATGATGATCAGGTCCTTGATGCGCCCGGAAACGAAAAGCTCGCCCTCGAACAGGAATCCAAGATCGCCGGTCCGCAGGAACGGACCGTCGCCACAGGACAGGCGTGCCCGGAATACGGAGACGGTGTCTGCGGCGCGGCCCCAGTACCCCTGCGCGATGTGAGGCCCGGCCACCCAGATTTCGCCAATCTGCCCGTCTTTCACCGCTTCGCTCGTATCCGGGTTCACGATCGCGATTCGCGTACCGGCGGCCGCTCGTCCGGAACTCACCAGCCGCCGCGCGTTAGTCCCATGCGCGCAAGCCGCCGCTACACCGGCTTCGAGCGAAGAGCTGTCGAACAAAACCTCGACGTGCGGATGATCCGGCTTGCTTCCCGAGACCAGCAGCGTGGCCTCCGCCAGGCCGTAACAGGGGTAGGGAGCCTCCGGACGAAGGCCGCACGCGCGAAACGCCGCTACGAACCTGTCCAAGGTATCGGCACGAACCGGCTCCGAACCGTTGTACGCAATGCGCAGGCTGCCAAGATCCAGATCCGCCTTTTGTTCCTCCGTCACCTTTCTGGCACACAAATCGTAGGCGGAGTTTGGCCCTCCCGTGGTGGTAGCACGGTACTTCGATATGGCCTGCAACCATCGGACCGGCTTCTGAACGAACGAAGCCGGTTCCATCAATACCGACAAAACGCCCAGATGCAAGGGGTGCAGTGTATTCCCGATCAAGCCCATATCGTGAAATAGAGGCAGCCAGGATGCAAAAATCGTCGTTTGATCGTGGCCAAAACACTGCCCGATCATCTCCGAGTCGTGGAGCAGGTTTCCATGGCTCACCATCACGCCCTTCGGCGCGCCCGTGGACCCGGACGTGTATTGCAGAAAGGCCAGGGCCTCCGGATCGAGCGACCCGTCCACCCACGAATCGGCGTGCGGATCCTCGGCGTCGTCGGTGGCAATCCAGCGTAGCGTCCCCAGTGGACCGACATCCGCCACACGCCCTTTCAGTCCTTCGAGCTTTGCCTTGGTCGTCAAGGCGACAACGGCACCGCAATCCGCCACAATCGACTGCAGTCGCCCGGCGTAACGGTTCTGCCGCGGCGGATACGCCGGTACGGCGACCGCGCCCGCGTATAAGCAGCCCATGAATGCGCTGACGAATTCGAGACTGGGTGGATAAAGAAGCAGCACCCGGTCGCCCGGGTCGATAACCGCCTGCAGCCTCGCTCCAATTTGACGAGCCCGATTATCCAGCGCCCGGAACGTGAGACTGCCGGATTCCACCTCTCCGTTTTCAAGAAAGACATAAGCCCTCCGATCGGGCCGGGTTCGGGCATGATACCGCAAAACTTCCCCGAAATTTCGAAACTCGGGCTTGAGAGAGAGGACCTTCATGAGACCAACCGGCCGCTTCTATCCGTGAGTGCCCACACGATTCCCGATCTCGATCGGCACATACCTTCGTTCCCGCCACGGCGTGGGAACGAAGTCGTCGATAATCGTGCCGGCGCCATCGGCCCGGGCAAGGTCCAGCGCCAGGTGCGCCACCGCGAGATCCAGAACGCCCAGGCCAAATGGGCTGAATATCACGGGTTGGCCGTCACGGCGGGCTTTCTGTCCCAACAGAATCGCACCCAGGGTGGCGCGGATACAATCGCGGTTCCCCGCCTTTTGCACCGCCAGGTCAAGTGAAGTCCGATTGGAACAAATATGCTCCACGTCATCGACAACGTTGTCGGCATCGAGCATTACTTCCGGCGAGAGGTCGCGCAACGAGATATGTAAAATTACCGAATTCTCGCGGCAGACATCCAGGCTGTCAAGATGTGGAGTCGTTGCGTTGGTCGCCAGGCTGACGACGTCCGTTTCGCGGAACAAGGCGGCAGCCGAGGGCGCCAACGCGATGTCCCGAGTCCCGCCAAGATCGCGACACTTTTCCTGGAACCTGCGCGCCTGCGCCGGGTCCCGATCGAAAAGGCGGAGGCGCGCAATTTCGGGATGCGCCGCCAGCAGGAACCGGACAGTCTCGAAATTGATCGGACCGCAACCCAGAATGCCAACCGAATGAATCGAATGGCCCTCACGAAGAACCGATGCCGCCAAGGCCGCGCTCGCCGCAGTACGGCACGCGTTGATTATGGACCCTTCCAGGATCGCTTCCGGTTGTCCCGTTTGTGTCGAGTTCAGAATCAATGTGGCGGAAGCCCGATCCATGCCCGCTGGGACGTTGCCGGGAAACGATGCTACCCATTTCATTCCCGCGACTTGAAACGACCCGCCCAGAAAGGCAGGTTTGGGAATGATCCGATCCTTCGTGTTGCCGGGGAACCGCAGGAAAGGGCAATTGGGGGCGCTGTAGTCACCCTGCTCCTTCAGCAGGTAGGCTTGCCTGACGCTCTCCATGATTCGAGACTCGCGCCCCTCGAAGAGTCGCGCTATCTCGTTCCCGCGCAGCAGAGTCAGCCCGCCGGCACCTTCCAGTGAGCGCTTCACGTTAGTTTCCCGCTTCACAATGCCATGGCCTGAAAGTGCTGCCAAAATGCGTGGAAATCCATTCTCGTGAGTACACCGTCTCGAGATAACGGTCCCCACGGTCGCAGAGAATCGCCACCGCGGTTGCCCCCGCCGGAATTCGGGCTCTCATCCTGCCAATCGCGGAAATCACCGCTCCCGAGGAGCCACCGGCGAGGATAGCCTCGCTTCCGAGCAGACGGAAGCAACCCGCCACGCATTCGCGGTCGGACACGTGAACACACTCATCTTCCAGGCCGCACTCGTACAACGCCGGTCTTCTCGATGCGCCGTGCCCCGGGATGAGCCGTCGCTGTGGCTCGTCCCCGAAGATCACGCTGCCCACGGCGTCCACCGCGACGATCCTGGTGCTCCAAGCGTGATCGCGCACGTACTCCCGGCAGCCGCGCAACGTGCCACAGGTGCTGGTCGCAACAAACAGAAAATCGGCCTGGTGCCCCAGGTCCCGATCCAACTCCCCACACATGGCGTACTGGGCCCGAGAGTTGCTGGGATTGGCGTATTGATCGGTCCAGAAGCTGTCGGCAATACGCGCCCGCAGTTGTTTCACGCGATTCAGGCGGGCTGTCAAAAGGTCTCCGCAGCCTGGATCCGGTTGGTCCACAACATCCACCTCGGCGCCATAGGCCTTCAGGATTCCGATATGGCTTACCGTCGTCCGGCTGTCGACCACGCATACGAAGCGAAGCTTCAACAACGCGCACGCTTGCGCCAGTCCGACGCCGAGATTGCCCGAACTCGACTCGATGATGGTTGTGTGCGGCCCTATATCTCCGCGATCATAGGCGTCAAGCAACATTCCTCTGGCGGATCGGTCTTTGCCGCTGCCTCCGGGATTCATCATTTCGAGCTTGGCGTACAGCGCGAAATCGAGCGGTGCGAACACACGCGTGAGTTGCACCAGGGGAGTATTTCCGACTGCGGCAAGAGCGCCGATCGACTCCGTGGAAGCGTCTAACCGGATTTTTGCTTCAGCGGCCACGCTCAGTTGTCCTCAACGCCCCGATCAGCCCGGGGCCTCGCGGAATTCCACTCCCAGCCACGTCGATACTACACGGGGCAAAGCTGTTAAGGCGCATGACACCCCCTAAGAAAACCAACTATTCTCGCAGGCAGAAACAGAACAGCGATGTGGCTATACACTTGAATCGGTCCCAAGACGAGTGCAGCCATGAGATCCTATGGCGCTGCCCTACAACGAGCGCAAAATTATCGCGCAGCACCGAAATTATTGTAATCATCTTCGAAATCGGCGGCGTGAGTCAAGGGAAATCTTTCTTAGTGCTCAAGTTTTTCAAAGTCGCCACTTACCACCGGCCGTTCCTTGACAGCCGTCGCCTTCAGGTGATTTCGCCAAGAATGTCCCTGCCGGCCGGCGTTCAACATTCGGCATCGGCACGGGCGAAGAACGGACGAGTGGTGTATCTTCGGAGAACATTGGTTGTAAGATTACGATTCTCTGTGGTATTCATAATACATCTCTTGGATTTCGGCCCGGGTTTGGATCACCGTTCGCCAGAGGGTGCCATGTGCAGGTAGTTCAACTTCTGCTGCGCGAGTCTCCGGAAGCGTGGAGACGCGTGTTGATTGTCGCGGGAATCGCCGGTGTCGGCAATGCGGCCATTCTGGGAATCATCAACCGCAGTGCTTCGCTGGCCTCACCAGATGGCAACCCGCTTAATCTGGGGCTCATGCTGCTCTTTGGGTTGTGCATGCTGGCGTTTTTCATGGGCAAGCGCTTCGCCTTTATCCAGGCCTCCGTGATCGTGGAGAACATGGTCAGCGACCGGCTGATCCGCGTCTCCGATAAGATCCGCCACTCGGAGCTGGAACTGGTGGAGAATCTGGGGCACGGTGAGCTCTTCACCCGCCTCTGCCAGGATACGGCGCAGATTTCGCAGTCCGGACTGATGCTGGTAGACGCCGCGCAACAGTCGCTGGTGCTGCTGTTCTGTCTTTGCTACATGGCAGTGCTTTCGCTCCCGGCGTTCGCGGTCACGCTGGTTACCCTCGGGGTGGGTGTGGCCGTCTATTTCCGGCATGCCGAAAGGCTGCTGCAGTTGCTGCACCGTCTCAAGGAAAAGGAATCGCGTCTGGTGGACGCGCTCGGTCACATGATCGACGGATTCAAGGAAATCCGATTGAATCGAAAGAAAAGCGACGCGGTATTCACTGAGTTCAGG
>Ga0182013_10000501_pt1 | contig 54614 bp, 48 predicted proteins | sample 612S2MmetaG_FD_120487 | JGI IMG/M metagenome (GOLD analysis project Ga0182013, IMG submission 120487) | Permafrost microbial communities from Stordalen Mire, Sweden - 612S2M metaG | ecosystem: Environmental > Terrestrial > Soil > Wetlands > Permafrost | place: Sweden: Stordalen | collected...
CCCTATGTTCGGGGCCGCCGGCGGCGGTACCACGGTCATCGATGCTGCCGGTAACGTGTGGCAGACCGGTCAAACCAACGTTCTCCAGACCACCCCAACGGCATTTCAGAAGACCGCGACCTCTCAGCTATGCGCCACCCAGACCCTTTCGCCCTTCCAACCCCCGACCTATATCTACTGCCAGCATGCCTACCTCACGAAACAGGACCCCTCCGGCAACGTGCTCTATGCCACTTATCTTGGCGGCAGCAGTCAGGATGGCGGCGTTGCTCTCACCACGGATGCGCAGGGTAACGTGTACCTCGCCGGCTATACTTACTCCGCGGATTTTCCGGTGACACCGGGGGTTGTCCAAAGCAAGAATGCCGGCCCGCCTGGTCCGGCGACATTCGTCGATCTCGGCGCCCCGTTCGGCCCGACTAACGTGGTTCCTGGCGGCGACGTGTTTCTGGCCAAGTTCGCCTCCGATGGCACGCTGCGTTTTTCCACGTTCCTGGGCGGCAGCGGCGAAGACTTCCCCACCTTGATCGGGGTCGATCCTGCGGGATCCATTTATGTCGCCGGCGTCACGCTATCCACGGATTTTCCCGTCACCGCCAACGCTCTGACAGGCCAGGGCACGAGCAATTTCTTCGCGCGTCTGAACGCTACCGGCACAAGCCTGACTTATTCCACTTATTTCCTTTCCTCCATCCTGGCCTTCGATGTCGATAACCAGGGTCGCGCCTACCTTACCGGCGACTACGCCCAGGCGCCGAATACGCCGACGGGTCAACCCTACGTGACAATCCTCGATACCGTTGCCGGTACCGTCGTGGCTTCGTCGTTACTGCCAGATTTGAAGGCGAATCTGGCGGGCGCCGGTGTCGCCATCGCTTTGAATGCCGCGCAAAACCTGGAACTGTCGGTGAGTCCCGCGCCGCCACCTTACAACTTCCTTCGCGAGCTTCCTCCCTCACGCGTGCCCGGCGACAGCTATCTGTTCGAATTGGCCAACGACGCCGGCGCAATTCTTGCGGAGACCGATATCGGCAAGAGCCAGTTCGATTCCATCCTGTTCGACTCGTCCGGCAACTCCTTCGCATTCGGCCACGGAACGGGAGGAATGCCCACCGCGCCGATTCAACTGTTGTCCGCGCCCTGTACGCCAACTGGCGGAAGCTTCACGATCGAATCGAACGCCGCCGGCAACATTGTGGCGGCCACTTATTTCCGTCAGGGCGACGACACCGCGGTTTCCATTACGGCTCCCAACCACGTCCTGCTGTATCGAACCGCTACTTCCACCGCCGTGCCGATGGATCTCTCGGCGCAACCCACGGCCCTGTTCGGCTGCGCGGCCAACCTGGCAACGGGACTGGTGGGCGCGGGGCTGGCTCCGGGAGAGATCTTCATGCTCACCGGCGACGGGATCGGCCCCGCGCAAGGCATCGGCGCGGCGCCGAATGCCGCGGGCCAATATCCTACCTCGCTCGGCGGAGTGCAAGTTCTATTCGGCGCTACGCCCGCGCCGGTGCTCTACGTGAGCGCCAACGAGATCCACGCGGTAGCACCGTTCGGATTCTTTTTCGCCGCCGTCCAGGTAGCGTATGGCAGCAGCAATTCGCCGCCGCTCGATCTCGGCGCGGTTGAGGTCAACCCTGGCATCTTTTCGATTAACGGGCAAGGCGCGATTATCAATCAGGACGGCACGGTCAACACGCCCGCCAATCCTGCGCCTTTGGGATCGATCGTCTCGGTATATTGCACCGGCACAGGACACCTGGAGAATCCGGTCACCGATGGCAGCCTGGCGCCCATTCCACCGCCCTTCGACGTTACTGAGTTCGCTTCTCCCCTGCTGACCTTCGCGGGAGTCGCCGGTACAACGCTCTGGAGTGGCGCCGCGCCCGGATTGATCGAAGGCGTGACGCAGATCAATGTGCAACTGCCGGCCTCTCTGCCCGCGGGAACCACGCTGAGCGCCGTGCCGGTGATCCTGAGCGCCCCGGCCATCTTTTCCCCGCCTGTGAATATCAGCGTGAAGCAGTGAGGCCGTTCATGGCTTTGAGCAGTTCGGGTTTTACGAGCTCAGCTCCGGCCACGGACAGATGATCGCGGTCCTGATAGAGCTGCTTCCAGCGGTCGTCGACGAAGCGAATTTCGCCTGTTTCGCGCGAGAATAACGGCTCGATATCGACTACCCGAACGTTCTCGCTCTGCACGCTCTTGACGAATTGGTTCCGCTCAATGCGCGCCGCACGCTCCGCGGCATCTTCGCGGAAGGGCGGACGATTTCCGTTGCGAATGGCTTCCCGGTTGGCGTTTTCGGGTAATGCCGGCGGCTGCGTGAGCAGAAGAATTTCGCGGGCGTAGGGTTTGAGTTCGCTGAGGGCTACGGTGAGTCTCGATCGGTCGTCCTGCAGCTTGTTCCAATTGCACACCAGCACCAGAAACTCGGGCTTTTCTTTCTTCACTACGGCAAGAGAATCGCCCCAGAGGGCAGTATTCGGCAGCGGATCGCCGGCTTCCACGCTGATCACGGCGAGCCGTAAATCGCGCTCGCGGGCGATTTCCGCCGCCACCTTGCCATACATGGAACCGTTGCTATCGCCCATCAGCACCATCGACCCGTTCTTGCCGTGTGGGTTGAAGCGAACGCCGCCGGCGCGGATGGCGCGCGCGTCGGCATTCAAGTAATTGGCGTTGCGCACGGCGATGCCGAGGGGTATCAGCGTTGCCAGCGAACAGGCAAGGGCAGCGAAGGCCAGCCGCCGCTTGCCGGGGTGGTTCAAGAGGATGCGGCCCGGACGTTCGACGAACAAGAAACAGGCCGCCGCGGCGACGAAACTGATTGTCACCTTGAGCGCCAGCCGGATGATCGCAGGCTGCCAGCAGAATTGATAATCGACGAGTGAGAATACCGGCCAATGCCAAAGATAGAGCGAATACGACATTCGTCCGATGAGAACCAGGGGCTTGGAAGACAAGAAATTCGCCCGGGACAAAAGGAGATAGGCGGTTCCAACCACCGGCAGGATGGCATATTGTCCGCAGACGAACGAAATCGCGATGAGAACTGAGGGGGCGAACCTCGCTCGCCTGGGCAAGCTAAAGCATGCCCCACAAATGCTTCCCACCAGCAATTCCCACGCGCGCGCAGGCAATAGATAGAACGCCCATTCCGGCCGGACACGACCGAGTGCCATATAGCATACAAAGCTAAGCACACAAAGCCCGATCAAAGCACGCGGCCGGCGATACAACACCAAGAACGCCGCCGGAAACAGCAGATAGAACTGCTCCTCGACCGACAGCGACCAGCAGTGCAGGAAGGGCTGGGAGTCCGGCGAGAGAACGAAATAGTTCCCCTGCAGGAGGAATTTCAAGTTGGCAACCGACGCAGCCGCCGCCGACAGCGTCGCCCCGGTCGACGCCAGATCCTGCGGCGAGTAGACGAGAGCCGCCCCAACCAGCGTTGCCAGCCCGACCGCTACAAAAGCCGGCAGCAGGCGCGCAATCCGCCGCTGATAGAAGCGGCCAAAGCGAAACCGGCCCTCCTCACAGTCCCGCCGAACGATGGATGTAATCAGGTAACCCGAAATGACGAAAAAGATATCGACCCCGAAGAATCCCCCGGGCAGCCATCGGCGATTCAGATGGAAAACGAACACCGCCAGGACAGCGATCGCCCGCAAACCATCGATGTCAGGGCGATACTCGGCGGGGCGCATGAACTCTGTAGTGGCCCGCCGCCGCCAACCATCTCACCGACGTCGCCCTCCGTGGCCTCCGCCACCTCAGTGCTCTCGGTGTTGCCTTGCGCTTTTTTCTTTCTCCGTGTCTCCGTGACTCCGTGGTGAAATATTGGGGCGCGCTTCAGTGGGACAATTGATTCTTCATGGCTACCCTTCGGCGTGCTCTGGGACTATGGGACCTGATCCTCTACGGCGTGATCGTGATCCAGCCTACCGCGCCCATGTCGGTCTTCGGGGTGCTCAGCAATCGCGGCCGCGGCCACGTGGTCACCACCATTCTCATCGCCATGGTGGCGATGCTGTTTACTGCCATCAGCTACGGCAGAATGGCGCGCGTCTACCCGAGCGCCGGTTCGGCGTTCACCTATGTGGGCCGCGAGATCAACCCGGCGCTGGGATATGTCACCGGCTGGAGCATGGTGATGGACTACATGCTCAATCCCATGATCTGCATCATCTGGGTGAGCCAGCAGGCGCACCAATTCGCACCCGCCGTCCCGTATTGGGGCTGGGCGGTTTTCTTCGCGCTGCTGTTTACCGGGCTGAACCTCCAGGGAATCCGCACCTCGGCGCGCATGAATGCCGGCCTGGCAGGCGGCATGGGAGTGGTGATCGCCATCTTCTTCGTGTGCGCCGCCCGCTACATCTTCGGCCATCCGCACGGCGGCGTCGATTTCTTCACGCGCCCCTTTTACGACCCGGCCACTTTCAGTTCCGGCGCCGTATTGGGCGGCACGTCCATCGCCGTGCTCACTTATATAGGATTCGACGGCATCTCCACGCTCTCCGAGGAAGCCAGGAATCCACGGCGCGATATTCTGCTCGCCACGGTATTCACCTGCGTGGTAATCGGCCTGCTCTCCGCCGCCGAAGTGTACGCCGCGCAATTGGCATGGCCGGCATCGCAGCCCTTCCCGGATGAAACCACGGCCTTCGTCTACGTCGCCGGACGCACCTGGGCGCCGCTCTTTGCGATTGTCGGATTCACGCTCGTACTGGCCAATGTCGGCTCTGGAATGGGCGCGCAACTGGGCGCGGCGCGGCTCCTATTCGGCATGGGACGGAGCAACGCGCTGCCGAAATCGTTCTTCGGCGTCATCGATCCCCAGAGCCACATTCCACGCAATAATGTGATGTTCGTCGGCGTGGCCAGCCTGATCGGCGCGTTTCTCCTGGATTTCGACCTGGGCGCGCAAATGCTCAATTTCGGCGCCCTGATCGCGTTCATGGGAGTGAATGCCGCCGCGCTGCTGCGCTACTACGTCCGCGAGAAGGAGAAAAAGATGGGCAACCTGCTTCCGCCGCTGTTGGGGTTTGCGGTGTGCCTGCTGCTATGGTTGAACCTCAGCCGCACCGCGCTGGTGGCGGGCAGTATCTGGATGGCCGTCGGGATCGCCTTCGGAGCGTGGAAGACGCGCGGTTTCCGCGGCGATCTGGTGAATTTCGATACCCCCGCGGAGGATGAGGTTTAATTTATGTCGTCGTTACGGCCTGCGTTACTCACTCTACTGATCGCCCAGTTGGCCGCCGCCGCGCCCGCCATGCTATTGCGCCAGGGATGGGCCATTCAATCGTCCGATGCGGTGCGCGCGACGGGCGATGCCATCTCCAAACCGTCGTTCCCGGCGCGCGACTGGTACGCCGCTACCGTGCCATCAACCGTATTGAGCGCCCTGGTGGAAGACCGCGTCTATCCCGACCCTTATACCGGCATGAACCTGCGCTCGCTGCCCGGCGTACAGTACCCGATCGCGGCGAATTTCTCGAATATCCAGATGCCGCCGGAGAGTCCATTCCGCCACTCCTGGTGGTATCGCACCGACTTCCAACTGCCCGCCGACTACAAGGGGAAGACTATCTGGCTGGCCTTCGACGGCATCAGTTTCCGCGCCAACGTGTGGATGAACGGGCAGAAGATCGCGTCCTCCGACAAGATGGCCGGTACGTGGCGGCTGTTCGAGTTCGACGTCACGGCGGCCGCGCACCCCGGCGAACCGAACGCGCTCGCCGTAGAAGTGCTCGCGCCCCAGCCGCACGACCTGGCGACCACATTCGTGGATTGGAATCCCCAGCCGCCCGACAAGAACATGGGATTGTGGCGCGACGTCCGCATTTCCGCCACCGGCCCGGTGGCATTGCGATTTCCCAGCGTGGCGACTCACCTCGCTAACGATGAGGCCGAGCTCACCGTCCGCGTGGAGTTGAAGAACGCCGGGAATCGCCCGGTGGTTGGGTGGCTACACTGCCAGATCGAATCGTTGGTGGCCGCCAAGCTCGTGACTCTCGGTCCGCAGGAGAGCCGCGTGCTGCATGATCAGATCAAGCTAGCCCACCCTCGGCTCTGGTGGCCGGTACAGGCCGGCGAGCAGAATCTCTATCCGCTCGATCTGAGCTTCCGCGTGGACGGCCAGACCTCCGATTCGGCCTCCATCCAGTTCGGTATCCGCGAAGTGACCTCCGACCTCGATGCCAACGGTCATCGTCTCTTCCGCATCAACGGCAAGAAGATTCTGGTGCGCGGCGGAGGATACAGCTTCGACATGCTGCTCCGCTCCACGCCGGAGCAGCAGGAACAGCATCTTAAATATGTCCGCGATATGAACCTCAACGCCGTGCGCTTCGAGGGCAAACTGGAAGACGACCATTTTCTGGAACTGGCCGACCGGTACGGAATCCTGGTGCTGGCCGGCTGGTGCTGCTGCGATCGGTGGGAGCAGTGGCAGAACTGGGACGACGAAGACGAGGCGATCGCCGGCGACGCGCTGCGCGATCAATTGCGGCGGCTGGCACGACATCCTTCGGTATTCGACTGGCTGTACGGCAGCGACAATCCGCCGCCCGCCAAAATCGAGAAGATGTACCGCGACATCATCAAAGAGGTGGAGTGGCCCAACCCCTATCAATCGTCGGCCACGGCCAAACCCACGGGCCTGGGCGGTCAGACCGGATTGAAGATGACCGGCCCATACGAGTACGTGGCGCCTTCCTACTGGCTGACCGATACCAAGAATGGGGGCGCGCACGGGTTTAACACGGAGACCAGTCCTGGGCCCGCGCCGCCGCCGCTCGAAAGCCTCCGCCGCATGCTGCCGGCGGAGCACCTCTGGCCCATCGATTCCGCCTGGGATTTCCATGCCGGGGGCGGCGCATTCAAAGATATCCACGTGTTCTTGGAAGCCCTCGACAAGCGCTACGGCACGCCGGCCAACGTCGAGGACTTCACGCGCAAAGCGCAGGCGATGTCGTACGAAGGCGAGCGCGCCATGTTCGAGGCGTACGGCCGCAATAAATTCGGCTCCACGGGCGTGATCCAGTGGATGCTGAACAACGCCTGGCCGAGCTTGATCTGGCATCTCTATGATTGGTACCTGCGCCCGGGCGGTTCCTACTTCGGCGCCAAGAAAGGCTGCGAGCCGCTCCACATTCAGTACTCGTATGACGACCGCTCGATTGCGATTGTGAATTCGTACATGAAGCCGTTCTCCGGGCTGAAGGTCTCGGCCAAGGTTTACAACATCGACATGAGCGAGAAATTCTCGCGGGAGACCACGGCGGACGTCGAGGAGAACAGCGCCACGCGTCTCTTCAACCTTCCTGAGATCCCGGGGCTGAGCTCCACTTACTTTGTCAGCCTGCTGCTCGCCGACACGTCCGGAAAGACGGTGAGCCGCAATTTTTATTGGCTGTCGACTACGCCGGAAACGCTCGACTGGGAGAAGTCGAACTGGTACGTCACGCCGACCAAGACGTTCGCCGATTACAGCGCGTTGAATCGTCTGCCGGCGGTCGACCTGAATGTGGCGGCGCGAACGGAGTCGGAGGGGATGACCACGGTCACGGTATCGAATCCCGGCAAAGCGCTGGCCTTCGCGGTCCATCTGAAAGTGAAGAATGCGGCGGGCGAAGAGATCCTTCCGGTGCTGTGGCAGGATAATTACTTTTCCCTTCTGCCCGGAGAGAGCCGGCAGGTAACGGCGACATACTCGGGCCGCGGGGCCGGCGTGGTGGAAGTGGACGGCTGGAACGCCAAGTCGAAAGCGGTGACGCTCGCGGCGAAATAGCGTGGGACATGCTTTAGCTTGTCCAAATGTGCAAGAATCGGCTCATTTGATCCGTGACGCCTTTCGCTAACTCCTTTATTTGCACCAAGCGCTAGCGCGTGCGCGGATCATTTTGATCCGCGACGACATTCAGATACACTTGTCTTTTAATATGCGCCGCCGGACATTCTTAGGAGCGGGCGCTTCCGTTGCCGTTACGGGATCGCTGATCGGATGCGCGGGGGGACGCGCCGCCGCTACGTGGCGCTTTTTCACGCCCTCGGAGGCCCGCACCGTGGACGCGGTCTGCGAGCAGTTCATACCCGCAGACCGCGACCCGGGGGGCAAATCGGCCGGGGTGGTTAACTACATCGACATTCAGCTCACCAAAGCCTTTCGCAAGCACCGCCAGGCGTATCGAAAAGGCCTGGCCGACATCGATTCCGCCAGCCGCGCGAAATTCGGCAGCGCGTTCGCGGATCTAGCGCCCGAGCGGCAGACCGACATCCTGCACGACGTCGAGAAAACTTCTCGGCCATTCTTCGAGCTCATCCTGGCCCACGCCCGCCAGGGCTTTTATGGCGATCCACGCCACGGCGGCAATCGCAATCGCGCCAGTTGGAAGATGGTGGGGCTGGATTTCCCCCCGCTGCGCGGGCGCCAGCACTACGAGGGCGTGTAATGTTGAAACATGTCAATGCCGTGATCGTCGGCGCCGGCGCGGGCGGCGGCGTGGTGGCCAAAGAGCTGGCCACGGCGGGACTGAGCGTCGTTCTGCTGGAGCGCGGGAAGTGGTATTCCGCCGCAGATTGCCGTAAGGACGATCTCTTCAATCAACGCACCTCCATCCTCGGCGCGAAGTTCGGCCCCGACGACGAGCGCAATCCGCGCGTGTTCGTCGACGACCACGGCCGCGAGTCCATCGTGAACCCCAGCGATGGCGCGTACAACAATAACGCCGCCTGCGTGGGCGGCGGAACTTTCAGCTATGGCGCGCAGGCCTGGCGGTACATGGAGAAAGATTTCCGCATGCGCTCCACGTATGGCGCGCCGGCCGGCAGCACGCTCGAAGACTGGCCCATCGGGTATGACGACCTGGAGCCCTTCTACCAGAAGGCCGAATGGGAAATGGGCGTCTCCGGCGACGACTCCGGTAACATCTTCAAAGCGCCGCGCCGCAAATCCTTGCCCATGCCTCCTCTGCCGCCGGGCAAAGAGCACGCCATTCTTGAACCGGCCGCCCGCCGCCTGGGTCTGCACCCATTTCACATCCCCATGCTGCGGAATTCCGTTCCCTACAACGGCCGCCGCTCCTGCATGCGCTGCCGCTGGTGCGTGGGCTTCGCCTGCGAAGTGAACGCCCGCACTGGGAGCCACAATACCGTCATCCCCACCGCGCTCGCCACCGGCAACTGCGAGCTCCGCACGGAATGCATGACGCGTGAGATCCTGCTGGACGATGCGGGGAAAGCCACCGGCGTGGCCTATTACGACGCCGACAAACGACTCCAGCAGCAGACTGCGGACCTCGTCATCGTCAGCGGAGGCGCGGTGGAATCGGCCCGCCTGCTTCTCAATACCAAGCATCGCCTGTTTCCCGCCGGACTCGGCAACCGCAGCGACTGGGTCGGCCGCAATCTGCAAGGTCACTCCTATTCCGGCGCCGCCGGGCTGTTCGATTACGATACTTTCGACGATATCGGTCCCGGCGCCTCCATCGCCATCTGCGATTACAATCACGGCAATCCCGGGCTGGCCGGCGGCGGCATGCTGGCCAACGAATTCATCCGCCTGCCCATCCATTACGCGACGTCTCTACCGCCGTGGGTGCCGCGCTGGGGCATCGAGCAGAAGGAATTCATCCGCCAATATTACAAGCGGACCGTGGTGATCTTCGGACCGGTGCAGGAAATGCCGGTGTTCGACTCGCGCGTGCAGGTGGACCCGAAAGTGAAGGACGCCTGGGGCATTCCTGTGGCCCGCCTTTCCGGCGGGCGCCATCCGCACACGCTCGAGATGGGCAAATTCCTGGCGGTGAAAGCCGAAGCGTGGCTCAAGGAGGCCGGATCCACGCGGATCTGGCAGCGCCCGCCGGGTCCGGGACTCAGCGGCGGACAGCATCAGGCCGGCACGTGCCGCATGGGCAATGACCCGAAGACTTCGGTCGTCAACCGCGACTGCCAGCTGCACGATGTCGATAACGTCTACGTGATCGATGCCAGTGTGCACGTCACCAACGGCGGGTTCAACCCGGCCCTCACGATTCTGGCGAATGCCTATCGCACTTCTTCCAACCTGCTGCGCGCCTGGAAGGGATCGAAGGTGCGCTCGTGAAGAAGTGGATTCTTGGGATCAGTCTGGTGGCCGTGGCGGCGGTGCTCGCCGTTCCTGCCGGCGGACTCTATTTCGAAAGCGGCAAGGGGCAGCGCTGCACCAACTGCCACGAAATGCAGCCGATTTACAACGAGTGGGCCGATTCCAGCCATCGTGGTATCAACTGCGACAAATGCCATGGCGGCGCGCTCACCACGGACGTTGCCTTTCACCGCAATAATCTGCAGCGCGCTTATCAGCACCTGCGCGGCGAGTTGCCGGAGCAGATCGCGTTTCCCAACCGTTCCGCGCAGGCCATGGACGCGCAGTGCCGGAGCTGCCATCGGCAGGAATTCGCCGCGTGGCAGGCCGGCCCGCACAGCGCCACCTATGCGCGCATTTTCCTCGACAAGAAATACAACGCCGACAATATGCCGATGGACGATTGCCTGCGCTGCCACGGCGCGCAGTTCGAAGGCGGCATCCGCGAACTGGTGACGCCCGTCGATCGCCAGGGCCCTTGGCGCCTGATCGACGCCAAGCTTGCCAATACGCCGTCCATGCCCTGTGTGACGTGCCACGAAATGCATCGCGAGGGCCAGCCGATGAATAAGGAGGGCGAAAAGGGCACCGTCCTCGGGCCGTCGCAGGAAATCGTCCGGCCCTCGCTGGCGTTCTTCGACCGGCGGACCGAGCAGTACATCCCGCTAGCCGACCTGCCGCTGCCGGCGATGTTCGACGGAACCCGGCCGGTGAAGATGAGCCCCGACCGGCGTCAGGCTCTCTGCTACCAATGCCACGCGCCGCTATCCACCGATCAGGTAGGCAGCGGCGACGATCGCACCGGCATGGGCGTCCACGAAGGCATCAGTTGCGTGGCCTGCCACGCGCAGCACGGGCAAACCACTAAGGCGTCCTGCGCCACCTGCCATCCCAAGATGTCGAACTGCGGGTTGGACGTGGAGAAGATGGACACCACCTTCGCCTCCACCAAGAGCAAGCACAATGTCCACTGGGTGAAGTGCGCGGACTGCCATACCAAGGGCGTTCCGAAGAAAAAGACTTAACGCCGTAGCGCCGCTCGCTTGCCTCACCAGCCGGAAATGAGCCTTACAGTCTCTTCGGATGAAACAGACGCCAGTTGGCATCGTAAGCGGGTTCGCGGACGTTGTGTGCCAGGTAGAAATAAGGCGCTCGAACTGATTTTTGGAGAACCTGGCCGTCCCTCAAATTGCTTCCAATTCCTCTTCCAACATCTGCTTCTGACTCAGTTCCGCGTAATACCCGCCGTTGGCGATCAGTTCGGCGTGACTTCCCTGCTCCACTATCCGGCCCCCAGCCAGCACCACAATGCGATCCGCCTGCCGTACCGTGGAGACACGATGCGAGATCAGGATGACCGTGCGGCCGTGCATCACTCCCGCCAAATGCGTCAGGATGCGCTCCTCGGTGAGTGTGTCGACGCTGGATAGCGCGTCGTCGAGAATCAGGATTCGCGGATCGCGCAGAATGGCGCGCGCGATCGCCGCCCTCTGCTTCTGGCCGCCCGACAGCGTGATCCCGCGCTCGCCCACGATCGTGTCGAATCCCGCGGGGAAGCTTTCGATGTCACCGGCCAGGCCGGCGATCTCGGCCGCTCGGCCGATCTGCTCGGCGGTGGCATCCTCCACCCCGAAAGCGATGTTCTCCCCGACGGTCGCGCTGAACAGGAACGTCTCTTGCGGAACGAACCCAATGTGCCGCCGCAATTCGGCGGGATCCAATTGCCGCAGGTCGATGCCGTCGAGCAGCACGGCACCGCCGGCCGGATCCATCAGACGCGGAACAAGCCCCACCAGCGTGCTCTTTCCCGAGCCGGTATGGCCGACCACGGCGACGGTTTCACCCGCTCGAATCCGCAGGTTCACGGCATCCAGCACAGGTCCCGAGCCGTAACTCACGGTGACATCGCGAAATTCGATTTCGCCGGCTACCCGGCCGAGCGTGACGGGATTCTCCGGCCGCCGGATGGAGGCCACTTCCGCCAGAATTTGATTGATGCGGCCGAGCGACGCTCTACCGCGCTGCATCAGGTTCACCACCCACCCCAAGGCGATCATCGGCCAGATCAGCATGCCCATGTAGGTATTGAACATCACGAAATTGCCGATCGAGATGCGATGCCGAAGCACATCGCGGCCGCCCATCCAGAGCACCAGCAGGAACGTGGCGCCGATCAGCACCTCCATCGTCGGATCGAAGATCGCCTGAATGCGAACCAGCTTCATATTCTGCGCGATGTAGTCGCGATTCAGTTCCGCGAAACGCCGTATCTCGGCTTTCTCTTGCACGAAAGCGCGCACCATGCGCACACCCGAGAGGTTCTCCTGCACGCGGCTGGAAATATCTGAGAACATCTCCTGGATCTTTTCGAAGCGAGCGTGAATTACGCGGCCGGAATAGAGCATCGCCAGGCTGACGGCCGGCGCGGGCATCATGGCATACAACGCCAGGCGCCAATCGACCTTTAGCATGACGCCGATCGCCAGGACGAAGGTCAGGCTGGTTTCACCCCAGTACATCAAGCCTGGGCCGAGCATCATGCGGACCGCATTCAAATCGTTGGTCACGCGCGCCATGATGTCGCCGGTGCGAGTCCGCCCGTAGTAATCGGGTGCGAGGCCTACAAGATGGGCGAAGAGGTCGTTGCGAAGGTCGTACTCCACATCGCGCGAGATGCCGATCAGGATGACGCGCATGCCGAACTGAAATACAGCCTTGAGCAGCGCGAATATGAGCAGGTATGCGACGTAGCGTAGGAATAGTGTCGGCGCACGGCCGGTCGCCGCGCCGCTGAGCGAATCCACCGCGCGGCCGATCATCAGAGGCTGACTCACCTGGGCCAAATCTTTGAGGATCAGGCAAACGATCCCCAAAGCCAGGCCGCGGCGGTAACGCCACAGGTATTTACGGACGGTGCGCAGCGATTCCCACATGGTCAGAAACCAAACGCCGTGGCTACCGTCTTAGTCCATTCGAAGAAAGCGGTTTTTTGGCTCTCGCGGTTCCGCCACCACGAGTCCGGAGCAAAAAACTCGTCACGAGACGCTATCGTGCGAATTTGCGGAACGAAGCCACTCGTTCGCTCAGCCGACAGGAAGATCCGGCGGGCGCGCGCGGTATGGTAATCGCTGGTCACGAGGAGGAAACTCTTCACGTTGCGGCGTCGCAACTCCTGCAGGATTGCTGCCGCCTCTTCGCGGGTGGAGTGCGCCTGGTTCGGAAAGGCGATGAACCACTCCGCCGGGAAACCTTGCCGGATGGCAAAAGGAATGGCCAGATCGCATTCGTGCAGGCCATAGGCGCCGGCGGGGCCGCTTACCAGAACCAGAGGAACGAACCCATTGCGCACCAGATCGCCCGCCTTGACGATCCGATGGCCGTAGAAATCGCCGGCGAGCACTACCGCGATATCGGCCTTTGCGGGCGCCTCATCGTGAACCAGGGCGTAGCCGAACACGGGCAGCCATAAGGAGCGGGTGAGAAATATCAGAACCAGGAATCCTGCCCCGAAGAGCAGGAAGCGGTGCCGGAAAAAGCGCAAAGCCACTGACTATTTCTCGTCCGTGGAGTTCTTCTGGTCGAGATGGCCAACTGCTTTGAGGCGCTGGTACAGGCGTTCCACCTCGGCTTCATCTTCCGGCCGGAGAATGCGATAGCGGGGCGGTGGAGCTTGTTTACGCTCGCTCCCGGTGGACAGGACTTCACCCCAATACTGCCGGTAAGGGATACCGTCGATGAGGGCGTCCCGGGAGTAGCGTCTCAGGTGACGCAGGAGGCTGTTGCAGGCGTCCAGATCTCCGGGAAACACCAGGACGAGACGGGAGTCGTCGAAGAGGGTGACCCGAACAATTAACGGAGAAATCCAGCCCGTGCGGTCCAGACGGCGGATGTCCATCCAGGGAATGATTCGCTTGCCTAGAGCCAAATAGCCTTCGTGGGTTTCGATCGCTGGGCGAAACGCCATCAGGAACAACAGAATCGCCGTCAGCGCCGCTAAGACGCTGGGAACAAACACCCACGGGAAGTGGTAGTTGAAGGCGACCCAGGTAAAAGTGCCAGCCAAGACCACCGCACCGAGGCCGAACCAAGTGTAATGTTGTGCGGGGGTATAGCGAGTCATAAACAGTCCCGTGGTTTTAGCCTACTCCCGCGCGCGAGTGGCGTCAATATTTGCGAAAGGCAAGGACGCCCTTCCAGGTGTAATCGAGGCCGCTCCAAACCGTGAAACCCACGCAGGGCCATAGCATTGCAGACGACAGCTCAGCCAATACACGAGTTCCGAAAATGACGTGGGCGATCCAGATGACCGCCGTGCAAATCTGAACAAAAGTCGACACCTTACCCCAGATGCTGGGAGGAAATCGCCGCAGGGGCGTGAAAAGCATGAACGCCCCGGCGGCCGCCAAAATGTAAATGTCCCGCCCGAAAATAATCGCCACCAGCCACCATGGCACCAGATGAGCCCAGGCGAGGGCCAGATAGACTCCGCTGAGGAGGCACTTGTCGGCAATCGGGTCCAGGTAGGCGCCAACGGGCGTGCTTACTCCCATCCATCGCGCCGCAGCACCATCCAGGATGTCCGTAAACGCCGCGGCGCCGAACAACCAGCCGGCCAGCAGATACCGGCCGTCGCGAATGTAGAACACGACTACCGGGACCAACAGCAAGCGCAGCAACGTCAGGAAGTTGGGAAGATTCACCCAAGCCGCTCTGCGATGCGCCATTTACAGCTCGGCGGCGCCGTCCGATGGCCGGCAAGCATAAACCGACGGAGTCATGTCAAACCTGGCCTGATAGGCGGCGGAAATCTGCGCCTCAAAAGCCGGGGCAGCGTCGGCACGCAGCAACGTGACCGTACAGCCGCCGAATCCGCCGCCGGTCATCCGCGACCCGTAGACGCCATCGATTTTCATGGCGGCATCCACCAGGAAATCCAGTTCCTGGCAGCTTACCTCGTAATCGTCGCGCAAGCTGGCGTGCGATTCCAGCATCAATCGCCCCATCTCGCCAGGATCGCCGGTCGCGCTCGCCTCTACAAATCGGCCCACCCGGACGTCTTCGGTGACGACGTGGCGGGCGCGCCGCGCCACCACATCTGAAAGCTTCGGGGCAACGGCGGCCAATTGCTCCGGGGAAGCGTCGCGCAAGCTCTCGACCTCAGGGAATTGCCGGCGGAGCGCGTCCACGGCGGCGGCGCATTCCGCCACGCGTTCGCGGTACGCCGAACTGGCGAGGGCGTGCTTCACCATGGTGTTGACGGCGACATACGTAACGCCATCGGGCAACGCGACGAGGCGGTGCCCCAAACTGCGGCAATCGATCTCGACGGCGCAATTCCGGCGGCCGAAGACCGAAATGTACTGGTCCATGATTCCGCAGGGCATGCCGACGAAGTTGCGTTCCGCCCGCTGGCACAGGAGCGCCAGTTCCAGGGGATTCAGGTTACGGCCATGCAAGAACGCCAGCGCGGAAGAGACTTCCAGGGCGGCCGAGGAACTCAACCCGGAACCCTCCGGGACTGTGCTCGCGATCAGCAAATTAGCCGATTGAATAGGGAAACCCGCCTGAATCAGCTCGCGGGCCACGCCGATGGGATAATCCGACCAATCGTGCGCGGGGGAAAGCCCTTTTACATCTTCGACGTTCCATTGGCGCATCTCCTGCCTTTGCTGGGAGTAAATCCGGAGGAGGCCGTCACGAGATGGCGCCATGGCGATGGTAGTAGCCAGGTCGAGCGCCACGGGAAGGACAAATCCGAGATTGTAATCGGTGTGTTCTCCGATCAGATTCACGCGCCCTGGCGCCCGAAAGAGGCGCATGCCTTCGGTCGAGCCGAACAGTTCCTGAAAGAGGTCCTTCATAGGAAGAAAACCGAGTCTAGCATATGGCCCGAAAGGAGGGCGGCGCTAGGCTGAAGAACATCGCTGGTCGAGCTTCAGGCCAAGGCCGGGCTGTCGCCCGGCTGGGGTCGCGGCCGGCGATTTTGTGGGATAAGCTTCAGCTTGTCCGAGCGAGCGGAGCTCGCTCTGGCTATGTGGCGGGTTCCCACAGTTCGATGGGAATGCGTTCGGGATCGTAGAGGCGGCGAAGCGCCCGTTGGGATAGCTCTCCGGGTCGATCTCAACGGTGATTCCCGCTTCTCGCAACTGCGCCAACATGACATCGAGGCTGCGAACGCGAAAATTCACCATCCAGCGTTTATCGGCCGGGAAATATTTGCTGTCTTCACGAAACGGAGAGAAGGCGCAAGGGCCGGCCACCTGCTGCCACGGCAAGGTGTCGTAATCGCCCGGCACAAGGTTGATGCCGAGACGATCCAGATACCACTTGCCGAGAGATTCCGGATCGCGGGTCCGGAAGAAAAGTCCGCCGATGCTGCTGACGATTTCCATATCGCCAAACTCCTTCTACGCCGGAACGGCCTGCGGCGCGTCCTGCTTGTGCTTGCAGTCGGCGTTCGGGCATTGCCACACCGGGCCGGCTTTCAACCACTTCTCCACCATGTAAGGGCTGCCGCACTCGGGACACTTCTCGGGCACCGGCTTGCCCCACGCGACGAACGTGCAATCGGGATAGCGATTGCAACCGTAAAATGTCTTGCCCTTCTTGGAACGGCGTTCGATGATCTCGCCTTCGGAACACTCCGGGCACTTCACGCCGATGGTTTTCTGCTTGACGTACTTACAGGTCGGATAATTGCTGCAGGCGGTAAACTCGCCGAAGCGTCCCGACTTTAGCACCAGGTTATTGCCGCAATTCGGACACTTCTCTTCCAGCTGAACATCGGCCTTCTTTTGCGTACCGCCGATCTGCTTGGTGGTCTTGCAATCGGGATAGCCCGAGCAGGCGAAAAACGTCCCGAACCGGCCCTTTTTCAGGACCATAGGACGCCCGCAGTTCTCGCAATACTCTTCTTCGCCCTGTTCGGTGAGATTGGCGTTATCCAGATCGGGTAAGTCGACCGTCAGCTCGCGAGTATAGGTACAGAAGTTCAGATTCTTCTTCGGCGCAATTACGATGCCTTCACTGGTTTCCTGCAGTTTGAGATCGTCATAGAAATTATCGATCTCGGGATAGCGGGCTTTCAGCTTCTCCAGCCGAAGCGCGACAGCTTCGCGATCGGCTTGCTTGCGCTCCTGGATTCGCTTCTGCAGATCCGTGAGATCTTTTTGGTACCGCAGCTGGATGGTGCGCCGGCGGTCGGTACTCTTATGCGCCGGCTCGGTCTTCTGCGTCTCCAGCTTCGCCAGGTCGGTCTCATGCCGCGCCTTGATCTTTACCCAGCGCTCGTCGGAATCCTTGTGCGCACGCTCCTGCCGCTTGGCGATCTCTTTTTGTAATCCTTCGATGTCCGCATCGGCATTCTTGGGCGAGAAATCGGGATAACCCGTGCATGCCAGGAAGCTGCCGTGCCTGCCCCATTTCACCACCAGCGGACGGCCGCATTTCTCGCACGTCAAGTCGGTGGGCTTCTCCATCCGCTTGATATCGGTCATGTGCTCTTCGGCCTGCTTCAGATCGTGGGTGAAGCGATGGTAGAACTCGTCCAGCGCCTTGCGCCAGTCGATCTTGCCCTCTTCGATATCGTCCAGTTCCTCTTCCATGCGAGCCGTGTAGGTCACATCGAAGATATCGTCGAAGTTCTCGAGCAGCAGGTCGGTCACCACCATGCCCAACTCCGTGGGCTGAAAGCGGCCGGCATCCTTCTTTACGTACTCGCGCTCCTGAATCGTAGAAAGGATGGACGCGTACGTGGATGGACGGCCCACGCCGTCGGACTCCAGCCGTTTCACCAGGGTGGCTTCGTTGTACCGCGGAGGCGGTTCGGTGAAGTGCTGTTCCGGCCGAATGGCCTTGAACTTCAGCTGCTCGCCTTCGCTGACGGCGGGGAGACGATGCTTCATCTCTTCGTCGTCTTCGTCTACCGTGTCCGTCCCTTCCACGTACACCTTCAGGAAGCCGTCGAATTTCTTCACCGAGCCGGTGGCGCGGAAAACGTACTCCACGCCGTTCTTCCCGTTGGCGGAGACGTCTATGGTGGTCTGATCGAAAAGCGCCGGCAACATCTGGCTGGCCACAAAGCGGTTCCAGATGAGCCGGTACAGCTTCATTTCATCTTCCGCCAGATACGTCTCCACTATTTCCGGAGAGAAAGCCATCGACGTAGGCCGAATGGCTTCGTGAGCGTCCTGCGCGTCTTTCTTCGATTTGTAGAAGTTGGGCGTGTCCGGCAGGAACTCCTTGCCGTATCTTTCCGCGATGAAGTGCCGCACGTCGTGAACGGCGTCGTCGGAGATGCGGGTGGAATCGGTACGCATGTAGGTGATCAAGCCTACTGCGCCTTCCTTGCCGATCTCGATACCTTCGTACAGGCGCTGCGCCAGCATCATGGTGCGCTTCACACTGAATCGCAGCTTGCGCGATGCCTCCTGCTGGAGCGTCGACGTAATGAACGGCGCCACCGGATTGCGCTTCTTCTCGCGCGTTCCCACCGCCTTCACCACGTAGTCGGCCGCTTCGAGCTGCGCTACTACGTCATCGGCGATCGCTTGCGCGCCAATCTCGGGCGTTTCTTCCTTGGCCTTGATGAGCCTGGCGCTCAGTAACGGCGGCTTCTTGGCCGCGAGGTCGACGTCGATTGTCCAGTACTCTTTCTTCAGGAAGGCGCGGATTTCGCGCTCGCGTTCCACCACCAGGCGCAGAGCGACGGTCTGCACACGGCCGGCGGAGAGGCCGCGGCGCACCTTATCCCACAGAAGCGGCGATATTTTGTAGCCCACCAGACGGTCGAGCACGCGGCGGGCCTGCTGCGCCTCCACCAGCGCCACGTTCACCTGCCCGGGCTTCTCGAAAGCCTTGTCAATGGCCTTCTTGGTGATCTCGTTGAACATTACGCGGAAGATCTTGGGCCCGTTCTTGCGGTCGCCGCCAAGTTCTTCCTGCAAGTGATAACAGATGGCTTCGCCCTCGCGATCGGGGTCAGCCGCGAGGTAGACTTCCTCCACTTTGCGCGAAGCTGCCTTGAGTTCGGCGATCAGCTTCTTTTTGCCTTCGATAATTTCGTAGTGCGGTTCGAAACCGTGTTCGACATCCACCGCGAGATCGCGTTTGGGTAGATCTTTAATATGACCGAGGGAAGCTTTGACGATAAACTGCTTGCCCAGGTATTTGTTGATGGTCTTCGCCTTAGTGGGCGATTCCACGATTACCAGAGCCTTTGCCATAATTGGGAACTTTCGAATAGCGGCGCGCTTCGCCGCGTTAACGTAATGATTGCTGAATACCCAGAGACGTTACCACACTTTAACAAAGTTCTTTCCGGGGAGCTGTTTTACCAAGCCTAGCATTTCCAATTCGAAAAGCGCGGCAATGAGCTCTGACGGCGACGTATCTTGCACTTTTTCAAGGAGATCGTCGAGATGTACGGCAATATCCACTTGCAACGAAGCCAGCAGGCGGCGCGCTACATCCCCGAGTTCCGGGCCGGGGTCCCCTAATAAGGATGCGGCGTTACCGGCCGCGGTTGCACCGCCCTCGCCGAGGATCCTCTGCCTGCCTCTATCTATTAGATGCCGGCGGGATTCAGCGGGCAGCTCGGAGACCACGTCGTTCCAGTCCTGCACCAGTTTAGCGCCCTGCTTTATCAACAGATTAGGACCCCAAGCCAGTTTGTTGGTGATGTTCCCCGGGACGGCGAAAACCTCCCGGCCCTGATCCATCGCCAACTTGGCGGTGATCGCCGAGCCGCTGTATTGAGCTCCCTCCACCACCAGCACTCCCAGGCTGATTCCGCTGATAATGCGGTTGCGAATGGGGAAATTTTGCGGAAACGCCGTGGCGCCCATGGGGAATTCGGAAACCATGAGCCCTTTTACGGCTAATTCCCCCGCCAGTTTGCGATTTTCCGCGGGATACACCACGTCCACCCCGCAGCCCAGAACCGCGACGGTATCGCCGCCGCCGGCGAGCGCGCCTTTATGCGCCGCGGTATCGACACCGCGCGCCATTCCACTGACGATGGTCAGACCGGCGTGAGCCAGGTCGCCGGCGAGGCGCTCCGCCACCGCCAATCCGTACGGTGTCGGACGGCGTGTGCCCACCACGCCGACCGCCAGGGTTTGCAGAAGCTCCACCCGCCCGCGAGCGAACAGGACAATCGGCGGATCGAAGATCTCGCGCAGCAATTGCGGATAGCGCGGGTCGCCGAACGTGATCAGGACGGCGCCGGCTTGCGCCATCTTGTCGTGCTGCCCGGCGGCGTCTTCAAAGGTGATGCCGCTGGCGATGGACTGCGCCACCGCGCCGCTCACGCCGGCGCTTTCCAACTCCGTGCGCGAAGCGCGAAAGATGGCTTGCGGAGTGCGGAAGCGCTCCAGCAGCTTGGCGGATGTGCGCGTCCCTAAACCAGGAACCAATTTGAGAGCCAGCCAATAGAGTTCCTCTTCCTGGCTCAGGACGAATGAAGACATGCAGGATTACTGAACTCTACGCTAACAGCAGGTCACGGCAACACGCAACCTTGGTTCGCAGGCGGGGGCTCCCAGGCGGGGCTCGCAGGCAGGACTGCACCACGATGACGATTGCGGCATGAAAAAGGTTGACCCGTCCCGTTAGGTCAAGTCGCCGGCGATGAGTTCCGCTGTCTCCTCAGATGGAAGTTAGGTGCCTTCCTTCTTGCGGTGATACTCTGCCCAGCGTTTCTTCTGAGCGGCCGCGATCCGCTTGCGCGCCGCCGCGCTCATGCTGCGCCGCTTCGTGGGAGCTGCGGCTTTGGGCTCCGCGGACGGCGCTTTGCCGCCTAATTGCCGCCGAATGTCGGCGATCTTCTCTGCGAGTTGCTCCGCCTGGTGCCGATATCCGATCAATGCAGCTTCCAAGAGGGCGTGGTCGTGTGTGCTCATCGGCCCAAGTTTATCATGGAAGTCACAAGTGAGCCAAAATTCGATACAAGAAATGGGGCCTTAGCCGTTCTGTGACCTTAAGCGCTAAAGTAGGCGCAAATTGCGCTTTCAGGCGATAACTCTTAGTACTTAGGTGTGGCGCGCTGCGCGACGATCAGCAGGACCATGATGGCCGCCCAGGCGCTACACACTATCGGTAAGTATTCGGCGCGCAGCCACCAGCATAGCCCGGTGCCAGCCACTCCGATCGCGATCCACGCTGCCATGACCCACCGGACACTGACTCCGGTCCCGGCTGGAGACGGCACGATTGCCACCGCTTCCGGCGGCGCGGGGACCCACGGGAATCGATCCAGCAGACCCGTTGAAAGGGCCGATGAGCGCACATAATTAGCCAGTCCGCCGGCCTCGATGAACTTGCCGGCGAACAGTAAAAAGATCTCCGGCCTCGCTTCACCGGCGGACTTGTCTCGGAGAGTTCCCGTCTCTACCATCTGAGTTGCATTCGCGAGTCTGCCCTCCGCATGTAGCTTGGCAGCGGCGGTCAGTTGCGCGAGCAACTGCTCCACCTGAGTCCGGTGAGACGCGAACGCCGGCGACGCCGCGAGAGCTTCCGCCCGGACCGGGTCGAGATTCGCGACTTGCCGGACTAAATCCAGAAGGCGGCCGATGTCCCGGCCGGCGTCCGCGTCAGCCGCGTCGCCAAGCAACTCGGCGATTCTGGCGTCGTCAGCCATTGGTTGGGAGTTTTCTACCATTCGCAGAATAGCGGCCAGATCGGACTGTGAAAGCTCACCGAGGAGTGCGGCCACCGAATCGGCGGCCAGCGGCGCTCCCCAACTGGGAGGCGGTAAGTTCGCGGGCAGAGCCGCTGGATTGGCCATCGCCTTGTCCGGCCCAGAAGCTCCCATCCCGGCTGCGGGCACTTCCATCACTCGATTGAAGCATAATTATCAGTGCGTTAGCTGGCAGCCTGTGCGACCGGATTTTGGCAGGCAGGCCAAAAGCCCCTAGTACCCTACTCGCAAGAAACTGCCATTAGTTGACGTTTCTGTAAACGCCTCCTGTGATACGCTCGTCTCAAAACGTGGCGCCATGATTCCTACGGGGGAAGCGCCGGTTTCCAGGAGCGATATGCGCAGTTTCAACGTTCGCGGCAGTAGGTTGTCCCTCTCGGCGCTCTTATTGGCGCTGGCTTTCCCACTCGCCATCTGGCCGCAGAGCCCGCGTTCCCGCGCGACGATCACGCAGCCGGTAGATGAGAACGCGCTATACCGCTTGGCGGGTAACACGCGATCCCAGGCAAATGCCCGGAACGACGCGGGACGGGTAGCCGACGACCTGTCGATGGATCATATGCTTTTGCAGCTCAAGCGGCCGCCGGAGCAGGAAGAGGCATTCACGCAGCTGATCGAATCGCAGCAGAATCCGAGTTCTCCCAATTACCGCCAATGGCTGACCGCGAGCGAGATCGGCAAGAACTTCGGACCGGCGCAGGCCGATATCGATACCGTAACCGGGTGGCTCGAGTCACACGGATTCACGGTCAACACGGTAGATCCCACCGGCATGACGATCGATTTCTCAGGCACCGCGGGACAGCTAAGGACGGCCTTCCACACCGAGATCCACAAGCTCAACGTGAATGGCGCGGAACATATCGCCAACATGAGCGACCCGATGATTCCGGAAGCGCTGGCGCAGGTGGTGGAAGGCGTGGTGTCGATGCACGACTTTATGCCGCACGCGCACAACAAACCGCGGGCCAGCTATACCTTCACGTCCAGCGGCAGCACCGACTACGCCGTGGTTCCCGCCGACCTGGCCACCATCTACGACATGACTTCGGCGCTCAGCGGCGGAGCCGGCACGGGCCAGACCATCGCCGTGGTGGAAGATAGCGACATGTATAGCACCGCCGACTGGACCACGTTCCGCAAGACCTTCGGGCTTGCCGGCTATTCCAGCGGATCTCTCACGACGGTGCATCCGGCGCCGTCTTCCGGCGCCAATAATTGTCTCGATCCGGGGACCAACAGCGACGATATCGAGACCGAATTGGACGCCGAGTGGGCCAGCGCCGCGGCTCCCAATGCCGCCATCCAGGTGGCCACCTGCGCCAATACCAGAACCACCTTCGGCGGGCTGATCGCGGTTCAAAACCTGATTGCCGCGAGCAAACCGCCAACCGTTATCAGCATGAGCTATGGCGAGTGCGAAGCCGAGAACGGCGCCACCGCCAACGCCGCGTACGACTCCACGTTTAAGAATGCCACCGCCGCGGGAATTTCGATATTCGTATCCTCCGGCGACGAAGGCGCGGCCTCCTGCGACGCGGGGGCAACCGGAGCCACGCACGGAATCGGCGTCAGCGGCTTTGCCGTTTCCCAGTATGCGGTCGCCGTGGGCGGCACCGATTTTATCGACACTTATAAAGGCACAAACAGCACCTATTGGAGCTCCACGAATTCGTCGACGTACGGGTCGGCCATATCCTATATCCCGGAGATTCCGTGGAACGATTCCTGTGCCGGAATTCTGCTCTCCAACTTCCTGGGATATTCCACCCAGTACGGATCTGGCGGCCTCTGCAGCACTTCTACGGCTTCCGAGGACGGCTTGCTGACCGTCACGGGCGGCAGTGGCGGCCCTAGCGGCTGCTTCTCCGGCGCGCCATCTACCTCCGGTGTGGTGAGCGGAACGTGCAAGGGTTACCCCAAGCCCGGTTTCCAGACCGGATTCGGTGACAGCGTGCGCGACATTCCGGACGTTTCCCTCTTCGCCAGCAACGGACTTTGGGGCCACTATTATGTGTTCTGCTATTCCGATAGACGGAACGGCGGCGCCAGTTGCTCGGGCGCTCCCAGCACGTGGGCGGGCGCGGGTGGCACCTCGTTCGCTTCTCCCATCATGGCGGGCATTCAAGCGCTGGTAAACCAGAGCCTGGGTCTGGGCAAGGCGGGAAATCCTCTGCCAACCTATTACAAGCTGGCGACAAGCGGCGTTTTCCACCCCGTTACGCAAGGCGATATGGTGGTCAACTGCTCGGGCACGGTGGATTGCTTTGGCGCCACCACCTCCTCCGGCGGCGGCCACGGCAGATTCGGCGGCGGAGGAGGAGGGCACAGCACGGCTAACGGTGCGCTGTCGACAACATCCACTGGTACCTTCTCACCGGCATATGCTGCTGGCAGCGGGTATAATTTCGCCGCCGGACTCGGCAGCGTAGACGTCGGCAAGCTCATCGGCAGCTGGCCTCACTAGTTAGTTTCGAAACCGCTTGCTTACGCGGGCGGCTCGGAAACGCAACATGCGTTACCGAGCCGCGATCCACCCCACCAAAGTTAATATTCGCATCGCCTGCCGCCAACCGTATACTTAGACCTCAATAACCCGGGGTCTTTTATGCCTTTACAGAAGTGCTTCCCACTGGCACTCAGTCTTCTCCTGATTTCCGCGGCGGCGGGCGCTACACTGCAAATCACTTTCGCCAGCGTACCGGCGGTAACGCAATATCAAAGCTACACCACCACTCTTGCCGCGAGCGGCGGTACGCCACCATACGCCTGGTCTGTCGTACAGTCCACGGGCGTCAGTCTCCCCGAGGGGATGAGTCTGAATTCCGCCACGGGAGTGGTGAGCGCCACTCAGGTGAACGGACAGGGCGGATACGCCGTCACCATTCAGGTGACCGATAGCGCCTCTCCCAGCCCCAGTGTGGCGACCGCCACTTTGAATTTCGGAGTCTATAGCGACACCAGTCTCGCCGGGTGCCAGATCTTCCCCGCCGATTCCATTTACAACCAGCGGATCGACCAGTTACCGGTGGATACCAATGCCGCGCACCAGATTCCTGTGAGCTACCTGAGCAATTCGCTTCATCCCGATTTCGGCCACGGATTCTATCCCGGACCGGGCGGGATTCCGTGGATGCGGGTGCCGGCGAATCAACCGGCGACTAACGTCAATCTGGCGGACAGCGGCCAGATCGATGCCGCGGGGACCTATGACTGGCCATTTCCGGCGTGGCCCAACGCAGTCATCGAAGGCACCTCTTACGGCGCCGACGGCGACGACCATCACGTCCTGATTCTGCAATCGAGCGTCAATAACATCACCGGCCCGCAGACCGGCGCCTGCACGCTCTACGAAACCTACCAGAGCACCGCCGTGCCTTCGATGTTCAACGCGGGCGCCAATACATGGTCGATGTCTGCTGGCCTTCACTACGTCCTGAACAGCGACGAGATCGCCGCATCGGACTCGACCCTGGATAACGGCGCGCAGGACTCGCCGGGCATCGCCATCATGCCGCTGCTGCTCCGCTACAGCGACGTTCCGCAACTCGCCCAACATCCTCTACGCATCACCTTTCCCTCGCCTACGGACAGTTGGGTCTGGCCAGGGACTGGCTGTTGCGGCGGCAGCGGACCGCCCCAGGGGCTGCTGTATCGGCTCAAGAGCAGCGTGAACTGGCAGGCCACCTGCCCCCCGGGCAGCAATCCGCAGGCGGCCACGCTGCTGCAGACTCTCCAGCAGTACGGGGCCTATATGAGCGATCACGGCAGCGCGGGGTACATCCAGGGGGTGCCGGACATCCGCTGGGACGACGACGATTTGGGATGCTTCAAGAAGTTCACCGTCAGCGATCTGGAAGTAGTCGACAACTCCATGCTGGAGGTCTCGCCGATCAGCGGACAAACCAAACCCTACGTGGTCCCGATCGCCCTTGTTGGCGGCACCGCGGGCAGCCCTTACACGTTTGCGTTCTCGGCTGTGGGCGGCAATCCGGCGGCTTGGAGCTGGTCCGTTTCTTCGGGAGCGCTGCCTCCGGGTCTGTTGCTGAATGCGTCTAGCGGGACGATCGGTGGCTCCATCAACTCCTCGGCCACCGGTACGTATAACTTCAACATCACGGCGACCGATACGGCTTCCGGATACAGCTCGGCGGGGCAGGCTTTTTCCATCGACGTGAAGCCGTTTGCGGTCACCACTCAAAACGTGGCCGTCACCGTAGGTTCCACTCCGGCCGGTCTCCTGGTGACGGTCGACGGGACATCTTACCAGACACCGCAGACCTTCACCTGGGTGCAGGGTTCCACCCACACCCTGGCCACAACCTCGCCGCAGGGTACCGGAACGCGCAGTGTATTCGCCGCCTGGAGTGACGGCGGCGCGCAGTCGCATGCGGTTGTGGCGCCGTCCACGGCGACGACCTTCACGGCCGGCTTTAGCACGCAGTATCTGCTCACGGCCGGCGTTTCACCTTCGGGTTATGGGGCCGTCACCGTTAGTCCGAGTTCGACCGATGGGTATTACAACGCGGGCACGCAGGTGCAAATTACCGCAACGGCTACGGCCGGACACAAGTTCTCGGGATTTACCGGCGATCTCACCGGAAGCGCCAATCCGCAGACCCTGGCGATGTCCGCCCCGCACTCGGTGACGGCGGACTTCAGTGCTCCGCCGAAGTTCGCTCTGTCCGTGCAACATTCGGGGACGCTTACGAGGGGCGAGAAGAACGCCACTTACACTATCGCAGTCTCGAACACATCGGCGACTGCGACCACCGGAGCGGTCACGGTCAGCGAAACGCTCCCGTCCGCGATGACGTTGGTCTCTATGGCCGGGACGGGTTGGACCTGCTCCTCGAGTGGACGCAGTTGCACTCGCAGCGATTCATTGGGTGGCGGCGGCGCCTATCCCTCCATCACCGTAACGGTGAACATCGCCAACAACGCGGGGTCCCCGTTGGTGAACACGGTAACGGTGTCCGGCGGCGGTGCGGCCTCGGTCACCACTACGTCATCGGCGCCGATCAGGAGGTAGGGTGGCGCTCGGACCGCTTGCTGACGCGCGCGGCTCGGAAAAACGCAGCCTGCCGATACCGAGCCGCGCGCGCCAGCAAGCGGTCCCGGCCCTCACTAATGCCGCGGGTCGGGCTTGACCGTAAGCGACTGCGTATAGCTCTGGCCGCCTACCGTCAGCTTCACGGTGTACGACCCGGCCGGCAGCCAGGGGCCTTCGTTCACGGGCGTGTCCATATAGACCGCCGCGATCGATGGCTCGCCGCCGCGCCCTCCACGGCCGCTCGGTGAGCCGTGCAAATCCCAAATGAAGCGATGCATTCCCGCGCTCGTCACCAGCGGCTGGAACGGGCGCAGCCAATAAGTCGGCACATCGAGTGCGGGATTCACCGGCGGAGCCTTATCTTCCCTCGAAAAATGGGCCACCGCTTTGCCTGCGCCATCGAGGACTTCGAGCGTCATCGGTCCCGCCGCGGCCGACTTCAAATAGTAATAAAGGATAGCGCCATCGGGCGGATTCTTCCCCGCCGGCTCCTCCGGCGGCAGCGGCGTGTCGGTATTGGTATCGCGCGGAAAACGGTACGTGGGGCGCGGCGCGAACAGGTGCGCGCCGGCCGACGCGATGGCCGCCGACATCTCGCGCAATGGCGACATGTCGTCGAGAATCCAGAAGCCGCGGCCGTGCGTGCCGACTACGAGATCGTCCTCGTGAATCACCAGATCGCGAATCGACGTGGCCGGCATGTTCAAACGCAACGGCTGCCAATCGTCGCCGTCGTTGAAGGAGACGAAGACGGCGAGCTCGCTGCCGGCAAACAAGAGTCCTTTGCGGACCGGGTCTTCGCGGACGACATTGATCGGCCCGTCCGGCAGCCCGCGCACGATTTCCGTCCACGTGGCGCCGTTATCGTGGGTGCGGAAGATGTGCGGCTTGAGATCGTCGATACGGATACTGTTGATGGCGGCGTACACGCTGCGGTCATCGAAGTGCGACGCGTCGAGCTGCGACACCTTGCTCCAGGGCTTGAGGGCCGGCGGCGTGACGTTCTTCCAGTTCTTGCCGCCGTCGCGCGTAAGGTGGATGAGGCCGTCGTCGGTCCCGGCCCAGAGAACATTAACGTCGAGCGGCGACGGTCCGAGCGCGTAGACCACGCCGCGGCGGGTGGCTTGTGTTTTAGCAAGTTCGGGGTAAGCGGCGACGCTCGCCGGCAGATCGTAGGATTCGCGCGAAAGATCGGGGCTGATGGTCTCCCACGTCTTCCCGCCGTCGGCGGTCTTCACCACCGACTGAAATCCCACGTAGAGAATATGCGGGTCCTTGGGCGAGAACAGCACCGGGTACGTGCGCACATGCCGGAAGCTCCCCTTGGGGCCGAATTCGTCCACCTCGCCGGTGACGCGGTCCCAACGGGTGATGTTGTTGCCGCCCATCCCGCCGCCGTACACGTAGCGCGTATTCAGCGGGTCCGGCGCCACGTAGTCGTATTCCCCGGCGCCAACGGGATGCCACTCGCGGAACGTGATTTCGCCGTCGTTGCCGCGGCTCGCCACGCCGGCCGAGCCGCTTTCCTGCTGCCCACCGTACACCCAGTAGGGCACCTGGTTATCGGTGCTCACATGATAGAACTGGGCCGTCGGCTGGTTGTACCAGGAACTCCAGGTGCGGCCGCGATTCACGCTGACGGTCGCGCCCTGATCGAGCGCCAGCAGGATAATATCGGGATTCTTGGGATTGATCCAGACGGTGTGATAGTCGTCGCCGCCGGGCGCGCCTTTAATCGCGGTGAAGCTCACGCCGGCGTTATCCGAGCGGTAGGTGGAAGTGTTGGTGACGTAGATGACATCCTGGTTTTTCGGGTCGACGCGCACGCAGGCGAAATCGGACCCCCGGCCATAGATGCGATTCTCCTTGTTGACGCGAACCCAGGTGGCGCCGGCATCGTCGGAGCGATAGAGCCCGCCTAGTCCGCCGCGCGCTTCCACTAGCGCGTACATGCGATTGCCGTCGCTGGGCGCGATGCCGATGCCGATGCGGCCGAGCCCTTGCGCGAAGGTGGGGAGTCCGCCGGTGAGCTGGGTCCAATTGTCGCCGCCGTCGGTCGATTTGAAGAGTCCGCTGTTGGGCCCGGTAAACGAGCCGTTCTCCCATGGACCCTGCTGCGCCTGCCACAGCACGGCATAGACCACGCGTGGATCGGTGGGATCGAAGGCCAAGTCGATGGCGCCGGTGCGGTCATCCTTATATAAGACCTTTTGGAAGCTCTGCCCGCCGTCGGTCGAGCGGAAGACGCCGCGTTCGGCATTCGGCCCGTAGGGATGGCCGAGGACGGCGACGAAGAGACGGTCGGGATTCGCGGGGTCGACCAGGATCGCGGGAATCTGTTGGCCGTCGCGCAGACCGAGATGGCGCCACGTCTTTCCGCCGTCGACCGATTTGTACATGCCGTCGCCCACCGAAAGATCGGGACGCTGCAATCCCTCGCCGCTTCCGACGTAGAGGATGTTGGGGTTCGACGGCGCGACGGCGATGGCGCCAATCGAGCCGGTCGGTTGATCGTCGAAGATGGGATTCCAGGTGCGGCCGGCATCGTCGGTCTTCCACACGCCGCCGTTATTGACGCCGACGAAAAAGACGTTGGGCTGATCGGCGATTCCAGCGGCGCCGACGGTGCGGCCGCCGCGATATGGTCCGATGCTGCGCCATTCGAGCGCGGAGTAATATTGGGGGTCGAAATTCTGTGCGGAAAGAACGGGAAGCAGGCCGGCGAATAGAAGGAGCAAGGGTCGCATAGATGTTAAAGGATAACAGCCCAGGGCATTCTTCAGCTATGCTTCAGCTTGCCCGGCGACGAAGCTCGACTACTCTTGCCGTAGTGCTTTGAGCGGGTCGATACGGCTGGCGCGGCGCGCCGGCAAAAAGCTGGCAATGAGCGCGGCGATCGCCAGCACTGCAATCATGGCGGCCAAAGTTGCAGGCTCGATACTCCGCACTCCCTCCACCAATCGGACCAACGATCGCGTGGCGAACCACGACCCGGCAGCGCCCAGGACGATGCCGGCGAGAATCATCGCGAGGCTCTGCCGCAGCACCATCCACATCACTCGCGGCGCCGTCGCGCCCAGCGCCATGCGCACACCGATCTCGGGCACACGTTGGCTGGTCAAGTACGCCAGCACGCCGTAGATTCCGATGCAGGCGAGGAGCAATGCCAAACCGGCGAAAATGCCGAAGAGCAGAAGAAGGAAGCGCTGGCGCGCCAGCGAACGTGTGGCGAGGTGTTCGAGCGTGTTGACTTCGTAAAGCACCTGATCGCCCGTCGCTCCCCTGATCGCCTGGCTCAGCGGCTCGACCAGGTTCAACGGGTCTATGCCCGTCCGAACGGCGATCGACATCAGCTCCGACCAACGCCGGACCAGCTTATCGGGAACTTGGGCGAACGGATAGTACAATTGCGCGCGCCACTTCGATTGATCGTCGGCTGCGAGTCCCCATTGGCGGACATGGCCCACCACTCCGACCACGATGGCGGGGTCGGGGCCGATCGCAATCCAGATAGGCTTGCCGATGGGGTCTTGGCCAGGAAAGGCCTGTTGCGCCATCACATCATCGATGACCACAACGGATTGCGTGCCTTTGCGGTCATCGTCAGTCAGAAAGCGCCCGCGGCGCAGCGGAATGCCGGTGACCTTCAGGTAGTCGGGCGTTATGCTGTTGGCCAGCACGGTGGGGTACTCATGACCCGCTTCGAAATCCGTTGGGATCGTGGAGTAGTTGATAGGATTGCTGCCATTTCGCATGGGTACGGTATCGACGATGGCCGCTGCCTCGACGCCGGGAACGCGCCGGACCTGATCGAGCAGGTACTTCCAGGCCGCTCGCGTCCGCTCGGGGTCGGCCAGGGCAGCGGGAGAGAGAGCGGTGCGCGCGGTGAGAACATTGTGAATATCGACGCCGGGATCAAGCGCGGAGAGGCGCATCATCGTCCGGCCGAGCAATCCCGCGGAAACCAGGAGGACCACGGCAATTGCGATTTCGGAGGCGACGAAGGTGCCGTGTAAGCGATGGGCGCCTCGGGCGAGCGTCCGCGCTCCCGATCGCAAGGTCTGTTCCAAATGGCGTGCCGGGGCGCGCAGAGCGGGAGCTAGGCCGAAGAGTAGACCGCTCAGCAGCGAGACGGCGAGCGCAAATAGCAACACGCGCCAGTTCAGTTGCACTTCTTGGGCACGCGGCAATCCGCCTGGCCAGAAGAGGGCAAAGGGCCGGATTCCAATCGCCGCCAGGGTCACGCCGAGGGCGCCTCCCATGACGGCGAGCACACCACTTTCGGTAAGACATTGGCGCGCCAGGCGTCCGCGGCCAGCCCCGAGAGCGGCGCGCATGGCAAGTTCGCGCCCGCGTGAGACGGCGCGCGCCAGCAGCAGACTCGCGATATTGGCACAGGCAATCAACAGCACCAGAACCACGGCGCCGAGCAGAAGATAAAGGGTCTGCTTCGTGTCGCCCACGTCCGGTTTCAGCGCCTGCGCGACGAACGTGCGGCCCTTATTGGTATCGGGATATTGTTTGGCGAGCCGTTGCCCCACCAGCGTGAGTTCCGTTTGCGCCTGCCCCAGGCTTGCTCCCGGCCGCGGCCGCGCCCATACCCTGAAGGCATGCGCTCCGCGATTTTGCATTCCCTGTGAAGTATCCTGGCCGACCGGGGTGAACACATCGAACTGATCGTCCTCCAATCGGAATGCGGCGGGCAGAACTCCGACCACTGTGTACGGATGCCCGTCGAAGATCAGCTTCGCGCCCAAGGCATCCCTGCTCCCGCCGAAATGGCGTTGCCAGACGCTGTGGCTGATGAGGGCCACCGGCGCAGCCCCGGGCTTGTCTTCTTCCGGAAGGAACGCGCGGCCCAATTCGACATTCACGCCCAGCAGCGGAAACAGCTCGTGCGAGGCCTCGACGCCATCCAGAAATTCGGCCGCGCCCGGCTCGCTCAAAGTGCCGCGATTCACCTCCCAGACGGCCATATCGAGAGAGCGCACCGCTTGGCGGCAATCGAGATAGTTCGGATACGTGAACGCCCAAAGGCTGCCGAACTGGGTGCTCCAGTCTGTCTGTTCCCAGAGTCGCAGCAGACGGCTAGGGTCGCGATAGGCGAACGGTTTGAGCATGACGCCGTCAATGAGGGAGAACATGACGGTGGTCGCGCCCGTGCCCAGCGCGAGGCTCAATAAGGCCACGGCGGCGAATCCCGGCCTTTGGCGCAGCGTGCGCACGGCGTAGCGCACGTCCTGAAAGAAATCTTCCAGCCAGCGCGTGCCGCGAGCGTCGCGGCAATCTTCTTTTACCTGCTCGGGGCCGCCGAGTTCTAGCCTGGCCAGCCGGCGTGCTTCCACCGCGCTGTGGCCGCGCGCGATCAGATCGGCGGTGAGCTGTTCGATGTGGAAAGCGAGCTCATTGTCGAGCTGGTCTTCCATCTTTTTCAGATGCGTTACACGATGCCACCAGGTCATTCTGCGCCTCCTTCCGACAATGCGAGGATCAAGCTCACCGCCTCCGTGAGCTTCTGCCAGCTGGCGGACTCCGTTTCCAGCTGTGCTTTGCCCTTACGCGTCAGACGATAGAATTTCGCATCCCGGCCGGTTTCGGTTTGCTTCCAATCGGCGGCCAGGAGGCCGCGATTTTCCAGGCGATGCAGCGCCGGGTAGAGCGTACCTTGCGGCGCCTGCACGACGTCGCGCGACACCTGGTGCAGGCGTTGCGCAATGGCGTATCCATGCACCGGCCCCAAGGCCACCACTTTCAGAATCAGCAAGTCCAGAGTGCCCTGCGGCAGGTCGAATTTGGCTGGCATGTTCGATACCTCGATCTTCTATACGTCATATCATAAGACGTGTAGAAGCTCAAGGCGTTAGGCTCACATGTTACATTTAGAAAATCCCTCCCATGGAAATCAATTCCAGCGCCGGCGAAAAATTCCAGAAACTCGTCGAAACGATGGCCCGCCTGCGCGCGCCCGGCGGCTGTCCCTGGGACCGCGAACAGACCTTCGACTCCATCAAGCCCTACACGCTTGAAGAAACTTACGAGGTGCTCGACGCCATCGACCGGCGCTCCATGGAGAGCTTGGTGGCAGATTCATTCCGCCGCTTCATATAGCTCTCTATTCTCTACCGCGCAGGATTGCCGCCATAACGCGTGGGCTGCGGTGGCCATGCATGACGGCGATCACCCAGAGCGGCTTTTCATCGGGCGCATAGGCAATCAGGTAATCCCGCACCCTCGCAAAACGTAGCGGGCGACTGGTCAGATCCGTGCGTCTGTGTCCCTGATGAGGAAGCGGCACAAGATTCCGTATTGACTGAAGTATCTCTTCGCGCACGCGCCGTGCGGCCTGGGGACTGTCCCTGGCGACGTACTCCCAAATCGCGGCGATGTCCCGTGCGGCCTCGGGGTGAAGTTGAAATCCCCCCATCAGGATGGTTTCAAGAGCTCGTCTTCGCGCTGGCGGAGAGCCTCAAAGAAAGCCTCGCCATCGATAGGTTTCACCCGGCCGCCTTTTAGGTCGTCATAGCGGGAATCCAACATTTCGCGAGTCCCGGCCAGTTCGTCCACAAAGCCGGCGACGGCGTCCTGTACAAGCTTATCGGCTGGCCGACCACTCTCGCGGGCGATTTGCTCGAGCTTTGCCTGTACGTCGGGCGTGAAATGCACTTCCATGAGTGAAACTCCTCTCTACTAAAGCCTAAAGGAAATAGTGCCGCCTGTCACCTCTGTGCCGGCAGACACGGCGATGGTGTCCTTACTATTGTCCGCCAGCGTGCCACCTCGCTGCCCATCCTCCTTCGACAAAAAAACGGCAAACGAACCGAGGGGGCTCGTCTGAACCTCCTCGCAGCGCATCAGCTCAAGACGATCCACTACCAATTCTCTGTATGTTTGCGGCCACGACTGGCCTCCTGGATGGTCGCAGGCTGGGCATTGTGGATCGCGAACGCCGTGCTCGCGGCCTTCTGCTCGTAACTTCATCGGGCGCTACCTCCTCGCTGCCCCAGCCCGCACGGAAATCTGCCGTCAAGCTTTGCGGCGAGAGAACAAAGCTCCGGGAGCGGCGAGGGTCCGCGCCAGCCACATGTTACATTTAAAAATCCAAACCTCCCATGGAAGACAATTCCAGCGCCGGCGAAAAATTCCAGAAGCTCGTCGAAACGATGGCCCGCCTGCGCGCGCCCGGCGGCTGTCCGTGGGACCGCGAACAGACCTTCGACTCCATCAAGCCTTACACTCTGGAAGAAACCTACGAGGTGCTCGACGCCATCGACAGGCGTGAATGGGGCGAGCTGGCCGAAGAGCTCGGCGATTTCATGCTGCAAGCCGTCTTCTACGCCCAGATGGCATCCGAAGAGAAGCTCTTCGATATCGGCGACGCGCTCGACGCCATCAACGGCAAGCTGATCCGGCGCCATCCCCATGTCTTCGGCGAGCAATCGGCGGAGACCGCGGGCGATGTCAAGCGCATTTGGGGCGAGGTGAAGGCCGCGGAGAAGAAGGACAAGGGCAAACAGGACGGATTGCTCGCGAACGTTCCCCGCGCGCTGCCGGCGCTGGTGGAAGCGCAGCAGATTTCGTCGCGCGCCGCCGGCGCTGGGTTCGATTGGGAGAATCCCGAACAGGTGCTCGACAAACTGCACGAAGAGCTCGCCGAGTTCGCTCAAGCGCGCCGCAACGCTTCGCACGACGAGCTCGAAAACGAAATGGGCGATCTGCTCTTCGTGCTGGTGAACCTGGCGCGCTTCGTGAAGGTGGATCCCGAGCAGGCGCTGCGGCGCACCAACGCCAAGTTCCGCCGGCGGTTCGCCTACATCGAGCAAAAACTGGCCGAACGCGGGCGTAAGCTGGAAGATTCCAACATCGAGGAAATGGAGGCTCTGTGGCAGGAAGCCAAGCGGTAATCGAAATCCGCCAGCTTTTCCAGCTCGCGGATTTCGAAGAGGTGCTGCACTTGCAGCAAGCCATTTGGGGTTATCCCGATATCGAGCTGTTGCCGCTGCGATTTCTGGTCGTCGTCAACAGCGTCGGCGGCCAGGTTTTCGGCGCCTACGACGGCGACATGATGGTGGGATTCTGTTTCGCCATCCCCGGGGTCAAGTCCGGCGGACAGCCTTATCTGCACAGTCATATGCTGGGCGTCCTGCCGGCCTATCGCGACGCGCACGTGGGGCGCAGTCTCAAGCTCAAACAGCGCGAGGAAGCGCTGGCGCGCGGCATCCAGCTCATCGAATGGACGTTCGACCCGATGGAACTGAAGAACGCCTTTTTCAATATTGAGCGGCTGGGCGCCATCGTGCGCCGCTATCACGAGAATCAATACGGCATCACCTTCAGCCCGCTGCACGGCGGATTGCCTACCGACCGCTGCTACGCGGAATGGTGGATTGGGAGCGCGCGCGTGGTAGCGGTTTTGAGCGGAAATGAGCCGCCAGCCGGTGGGTCAACCTGCGCCATCGCCTACCCCAGCGATATCGCCCGCATTCGCACCGAAGATCCGCGCCGCGCGCGCCAGGTGCAGAAGGATAACGGCGAGAAATTCCGCCAGGCCTTCGAACAGGGGCTGGCGGTCACCCGCTTCCAGCGGGGCGAACGTGAAAGCAGCTATCTCCTGGAGCCATGGCAATGAAAATCGATCGCGTTACGCTTCGCCAGATCGGCATGCCGCTGTTGCATTTCTTCGAGACCAGCTTCAGCCGCACCACCGAGCGCCACATGATCCTGGTGGAAGTGCACGGGGACGGCCTTTCCGGCTGGGGCGAAGTGACGGCCGGCGAAAATCCGTTTTACAACGAGGAGTGGACCGGCTCGGCGTGGCCTCTGCTGAGGGATTACGCCATTCCGCGTGTGCTCGGCCGCGAGCTCGCGAGCGCCGCCGATGTCTATCCGCTCACCGCTCACATCCGCGGCCACAAGATGGCGCGCGGAGGCCTGGAAACGGCCATTTGGGACCTGGAAGCGCGGCAGAAAGGCATCCCGCTCTGGCAGGCGATCAGCGGCGGCGCGCGGCGCGAGATTCCGTGCGGCGTCTCCATCGGCATTCAGGATTCCATCACGCAGCTGCTCGAAAAGATCGAAAAGGAACTGGCAGCCGGCTACCAGCGCATCAAAATGAAAATCAAACCCGGCCACGATATCGAGTCCGTGCGCCAGGTGCGCGAGCACTTCCCTGGCATCAAACTGATGGTCGACGCCAATTCCGCCTATAGGCTTGCCGATACCGACCACCTGCGCAAGCTCGACGAGTATTACCTCATGATGATCGAGCAGCCTCTGGCGCACGACGACATCATCGATCACGCGCAGCTGCAATCCAAGCTGCAGACACCTATCTGTCTCGACGAATGCATTCGCACCGCGCATCACGCCGAGCAGGCGATTCACATGCGCGCCTGCGGCATCATTAATATCAAGCTGGGGCGCGTGGGAGGCTTCGCGGAGGCCAAACGCGTGCACGACGTGGCACAGGCGGCGGGCATTCCGGTCTGGTGCGGCGGCATGCTGGAAGCCGGCATCGGCCGCGCGCACAATATCGCCCTCGCCACGCTCCCGAATTTCGTGTTGCCGGGCGATGTCTCGGCAAGCAAACGTTACTGGAAGCGCGACATCATCGTACCGGAAGTGGAGACCACGGCGCAGGGCACCATCGCCATCCGCGACGAGCCCGGCTTCGGCTACGGCCTCGACCTCGACTACATCCGTTCGCTCACCCTGCGCGAGGAGAGCGTCTGTTGACAGACCGGCCATCGACGGCCGGGCGGTTGACGATGACGAGCGCGCCTCTTCTTTACGCGTTGCTCTCTTTGATGATCCTCGGCTGGGCCGCGAACTACATCGCCGCCAAGGTCGCGCTGCAATCTCTTCCGGCAGTATTTCTATTTGGAATTCGTATGTCCATGGCCGGCGCGCTCATGGCGCCTGTTTATATTTGGTATCGCCGCCGCAATCCACCAACCTGGACCCTCCGCGATCTGCCGCTCATGGTGACGATCGGGATTTTCGGCGTCTCGCTCAATCAGTTTCTGTTCGTTCTGGGGATCAGCCGGACCAGCGTGGCGCACGCCGCCATCTTCGCGAACCTGAGTCCGTTCCTGGTGCTGGTGTTGGCCAGTTCGAGCGGGCTGGAGAGACTCACCGCGCGCAAACTCGTGGGAGTCGCGGTCGCGCTCGCGGGAGTCATTTTGCTCCGCGTGGCCGACCCCCATCCGCACGGCGCCGCCACTTTCATCGGCGATTTCCTAACGTTCCTGGGCGCGCTGGCGTTCGCAATATTCACGGTACTCGGCAAGCCGACCGCGAAACAGCACGGCAGCATCGCTGTCAACACCGTAGCGTACATAGGCGGCGCGTTATTCATGGCGCCGTACACCATCTGGCAAGCAGCTCATTTCCCGATGGCGAAAGTTCCCTGGTCCGCATGGCTCTCGGTGTTCTACATGGCGCTCGGACCGTCGGTAGTCTGCTATCTGATCTACTATTACGCCCTGGCTCACATGGAAGCCTCGCGCGTCGCGGCGTACAATTATGTGCTGCCGGTAATGGCCACGCTGCTCGGAGTGTGGACGCTGGGCGAACAGGTCACCGTTTGGAGTGTGGCCGCCGGAATCGTGATCTTCGGCGGCGTTTACATGGTGGAGCGGGCGCGGTGACGAAGTTTCTCAACCTGCTCCGCGACAATCGCAATTATCGATACACCTGGATGGGGCAGGTGGTCAGCGAGATCGGCGACCATTTCAACAACATCGCAGTCTTCAGCCTCGCGGTGCAGACCACGCACTCCGGCATGGTGGTAAGCGGAGTCCTGCTGGCGCGCGCCATCCCCGCGGTATTAGCCGGCCCGCTAGCCGGAGTCACGCTCGATCGCCTCAATCGCAAACAAGTCATGATCGCGAGCGACCTGATCCGCGCCGTCGTCGCGCTGGCCTTCATTTTGACTGTGAAGGGGCACTCCACCGGTCTGCTGTACGGCCTGAGCGCGCTCCTTATGCTGGCATCGCCATTTTTCACCAGCGGCCGCGCGTCCATTCTGCCCTCTATCGCGACCGACGACGAACTACACACCGCCAACTCGCTTACCCAGACCACGCAGTGGACCACGCTCGCGATCGGCGCCTTCCTCGGCGGCGCCAGCGTGATGCAATTCGGCTACAACTGGGCGTTCGTGGGCAACTCGCTTTCCTTCGTCTTTTCCGCGCTCTGCATCTCCCGCCTGTTTCTGCCCGGCCGCGGATTCCGCCCGCCCCGGCGCGATCTCAACGAGACCGACGTGGTGCGGCCATGGCACGAATATGTCGAGGGCCTGCGCTACATGCGTTCGGTGCCGCTGATTCTGGGACTGGTAATGGTCAATGTGGGCTGGGCCACGGGCGGCGGCGCGGCGCAGATTCTATTCACGGTGTTCGGCGAAATGGTCTTTAATCGCGGCCCCTACGGCCTGGGTTTGATTTGGGGATGCGCCGGAGTCGGATTGGTAACCGGCGGCGGACTGGCGTATGCCTTCAGCCGCCGCCTCAGCTTCGCGCAATATAAGCGCGCCGTAGTGGTCTGCTATATCGTTCACGGCGGCGCCTACATTCTGTTCAGCCAGGTAAAGAGCTTTCGTTGGGCGCTGGTCTTTATCTGGCTTTCGCGCGCGGGTGTGGGTATCAGCTCGGTGATGAACATGGCGCAACTCCTCCGCCACGTGCCCGACCAGTTTCGCGGCCGCGTGTTCGCCACCATGGAGACCACCGTCTGGTCGGTGATGATGATCTCCATGCTGCTGGCAGGCGTGGCCTCCCAGTATTGGGACCCGCGCACCATCGGGACCATCGCGGGAGTGCTCAGCTCCATGACGGCAATCTATTGGGGATGGGCCGACATGGCCGGCCGCTTGCCCGAGCCGCCCAACGATGGCGTGGAGCCCGACGAGATCGAAATTCACGGCGAGCCGACGGTGTAATTACTCCTCCTCGTCGTCTTCGTCTTCGTCTTCGTCTTCGTCTTCGTCGCCCTCTTCCTCGTCTCCGAAGTCGTCGGGCAGGATCATGGAGAGAGCCTCGTCGGCCGCCTCGGCGATGTCTTCGTCTTTGGAATCCGTCAACTTGATGAGAATATCCTGCGCCTCTTCGGGGCGGATACTGCCGATCGCGCCAATGGCGGCGATTCGCAAATCCTTTTCCGTGCGCCCATCTTTCGCCAGCTTCGAGACATGCGGCCAAGCTGCGTCCAATTCCTCCTCACCCGCCGCGAGCACAGCTTCGATGTGAATCTCAGGGTCGGTGGTCTTCAGCGCTTCCAGAATTTCGTTCTCGAAACCTTCGACAAACCGCATGGCGAATACAGCCGTCAAGATCCAGTCCCGGTCGCCGCTGGCGTACGCTGCTTTGGTGGCATCTTGTTGCCATGGCTCCGGCGCGCGCACCGCGGCCTCCAAAATCCGGCGCCGGACCACCTTGGGAATATTCGCGTCGGCGTAAAGCGCCTTCAGCAATTCTCGAATTTCCAGAAATGTCTCGAGGCCGATCGGCACCATCTCGTCATCGTCGAATTCCTGCAGCTCTTCGTCGAATTCGGCACGTCCCGCCTCCAAAGCGGCGCCGAAGGCGATCGCCGCATTTGCGCGCAATTCTTCCGGCTCGCCGCTGTCCTGCAGCACGGCCATCAGAGCTTGCGCCAAATCATCGTTAATGGCGGTAAAATCGCCCGCCAACTCGGCGGCGATCAGACGGTCGGACAGCGGCGCAAGCCGGTCCTTCAATACACTCAGGAAGGTGTTGCCGGCTCCCTTCGGCCAGTCCCACGGCGGGGTGTCGCGTAAGAGGTTCAGGTCCATTCGAATCTACTCTAGCGCAATCCACCCGCCGCGGCTGTCATAGATATTCTTTCGGCGGCCCGCTCATCACCTGCCGCACCTCGATCGCCATATTCATGGGCGCCCCACCGATTCCCGGCGCCGCCGACGCGTACGCCGCAATGGCATACGCCCGCTCCACGTTCGCCACTTCGACAATCCAATAGCCCGCCAGATATTCCTTCGATTCCGGGAACGAGCTGTCGACAACCGGCGCGCCATCCTTGCCGGCGCGGACAATCTTGGCTTCCTGCGGGCTGGCCAGACCCTCGGCGTAAACCAATTCTCCCGACGCGCGCAAGTCCTTATCGATCTGAATCATAAAGGCGATATTGGCCTTGAGATCGTTCTTGGGCCAACTGCCAAACTGTTCATACGCCGTCTTCGGGCAGTTCATAATCAACATGTATTTCATTTTGTTTCCCTTTCATGAGTGAGTCGAACGGCCGGCCGCATTTTCGACAGCCGGCACGAGAAAATGGAAATCATATGACCGAGACACTCGACCCCGTCGGTTTCGTAAGCACCCAGCGTACGCACCCGGAGGATGACTTCCGGGGCGGAGAGGAATCCTGCATCGCGCTCACCGGGAGGTTTACGGCCGAAGCTCTTGCAGGCATCCTTGAATTCTCCCATGTCGAAGTCCTGTTCCTGTTTCACCAGGTCGAGCCGGCGAAGGTCGTCACCGGAGCACGCCATCCCCGCAACAATCCGAACTGGCCGGCCGTGGGCATCTTCGCGCAAAGGGGCAAGAACCGCCCCAATCGCATGGGGAGCACCATCTGCCGCGTACTCCGCGTCGAAGGCACGCGCCTCTATGTTGCCGAACTCGACGCCATCGATGGAACTCCCGTGATCGATATCAAACCGGTGATGGCCGAATTCCTTCCACGCGGGGAAGTAAGGCAGCCCGCCTGGTCGCACGAGCTCATGCGGGAGTATTGGTCGCCACTCTGACCGGAATCGGCCCGTTATGATAACCATATGCCGCACCGCGTCGTAAGCGTGACTGAGTTCAAGACGAAATGCCTCGCACTGCTCGACGATATCGGGGAGCGCGGCGGCACCATCACGATCACCAAGCGCGGCCGCCCGCTGGCGACCGTCCGGCCAGCGCGGCGGACTCTATGGAAATCTCTGGAAGGCGCGTGGGTGGGCAAGGTCACCATACCCGACGATCTCCTGGAAGCCGATATGTCCGAACTCCGGGAAGTGGTAGCGCGTAGTTGTAGGCCGAGGGGCGCGAGGCGCCCATGTGAGCCAAGCCCGGCCATGACGTCGAATCCGTGCGTCTCCTCCGCCGTGTCCCAGACCAGCTTCGCGGCCGCGTCTTCGCCACCATGGAAACCGCCGTTTGGGCAGTGATGATGATTTCCATGGCGTTGGCCGGGGTAGCATCGCAATATTGGGACCCACGCACTATCGGCACCATCGCCGGCCGCTTACCCGAGCCCCCAAATGGGGGCGCGGAGCCCGACGAATGCGAGATCAACGGCGAACCAACTGTCTAAATTCTATCGCCATCCGGCAGGTCCACTTTGTCCTTTGCAGGTAGACCAAGCCAGTCTGAATTAGAAAAGCTTGAAAAGAAAACGAAAAGGCATTAAAATCGGCACAATGAAACAAGTCGGGATCACTCTCGCCGCCTTGGCCGTCGCCGCCATGCTCGCACATCATTGGAGTCACACTCTCGAAGAGGCGTCAACCCTCTGCGAAAGGCTTTGATATCGTAGCGATGTCTGGCACCCGGCTGGCTTCGATCTTCGAAGGTCTGTCGGCGCACTCGGGGCGCCTCCGGGCGTTGACCTATGCGCCTCCTCGATCCTGCTCAACGTCCTCAACATCCCTGGTAGGGCGGGTCGCCCGGTGGGCTGGACTCGAGTCGGCCGTTCACGCACAGGACAACAATCCGTGCCAGGTATATCAGGGCATTTGCACCGGTTGTCCCAGCGACTCCAAGCCAGGCGGTATTGAACTCGATTACGGCACCTGTACCGGGGCTTGTACGGGGTCAGCGGGCTACACGATACCGGTACCCGACGACGACAGCACTAACGGATACCAATACACAGGACAACTAACGTGCGACAAGTCAGCCTCATGTCCGTGCTCGCTGTCATATTGCCACGACTGCACTCCCGGGAGCTGATTCGCGACCGGAGGAAAGCGAGGAAACTAAAGATGAGTCACAGTTACCGCCCGGTAAGATGGACAGCCGCGCATTTCGTGCGGGTGGGCTTGTGTCTAGGCATCAGCGCGCCTCTGATCCTGGCCGGCGCTGGCTTCTCACAGCTGGCGAATACCAAAATTACTCACCAGAACGATCCCCCAAACCACCTCCCCGTATTTCAAGCCGACGCCTTCCTGAGGCTCAAGGCGAACCTGACCGGGAGCCCCACCATTGAAGCTCTCGATCTCCAGGGCAATATGCTTGGCTCCGCTTCGGTTTTGATCCCGGACGCGCACGTAACCGGCGTAAACGCATTCTCGCGCGGCGCCGACGGCACGATTGTCGCTGGGGGGTGGTGCGAGTCGGCCGACGGAAAGATAGCGTCTTTTATTGATGTGATCGCTAGCGGCGGCGGCGCGCCTCAGATCATCCGCACCAATCCATACGGGGTGGAAAAGTTGGTTGTTGCGACCGATGGCACGATCTGGACGGTCGGCAACGTCTTACACCGAGCGTCCGACCCGCCGGACAGCGATCCGAAAGGGGGAACCGTCCGACACTTCGACCGGTCCGGCAAGCTGCTTGAGTCCTTCTTTCCCTATACCGCCCTTGACGATCGCCTCCGCGTGATGATGGGAACCTTAGATGCGTCGCGCGACCGCGTGGGCTGGATCTCGACTGGAGATCCGCAGCCGGGAAAAGGGCGCATGGGCGCGTATGTAGAGTTCACCTCCGCAGGCGTTCAGGAATACCCTCTGCCCGCCATTGCCCCGACAGCGGGGGCGGTGCTCTACGGATTGGCCTTGACGGACAACGGTGGAATTTTTGTGAAGGTCCTGACAGGCGGCCAGCGAACGGAATTCATGAGCCTGGACCGCTCGACCGGTTCATGGACCGCGGTGAGTCCCTTTATCGATCCGGGAAACGACGCAATGCTGTTCGGCGCCAGCGGCAACACCGTGGCTGTCTGGACGCCCTCTACCATGAACGTGTATTTCTACCAAACGAAGTAGGCGACATCAATCTGGCGTAGAAATAATTGGGCCAAGCGGCACGTTGGAACCATCGCGGGGTTACTTAGAGTTGGCGGACTCGGTCGGACGCTTGCCCACCCCCTGACGGTCGCGTAGAACCGGACGAGATCGAAATTCACGCCGAGCCGACGGTCTAATTACTCATCGTCCTCTTCATCGTCGTCCTCGAAGTCTTTCTCGTCGTCTTCGTCTTCGGGCAGAATCACGGAGAGAGCCTCGTGGGCCGCCTCGGCGACATCTTCGTCCTTGGAGTCCTTCAACTCAAAGAGAATATCCTGCGCCTCTTCGGGGCGGATGCTGCCGATCGCTTCGATGGCGGCGATCCTGAGGTTGACCGAAGCTCTTGCAGGCACCCTTGAATTCTCCCATGTCGAAGTCCTGTTCCTGTTTCACCAGGTCGAGCCGGCGAAGATCGTCACCGGCGCGCGCCATCCCCGCAACAATCCCAACTGGCCGGCCGTGGGCATCTTCGCGCAGAGGGGCAAGAACCGCCCCAATCGCATCGGCAGCACCATCTGCCGCGTACTCCGCGTCGAAGGCACGCGCCTCTATGTTGCCGAGCTCGACGCCATCGATAGAACTCCCGTGATCGATATCAAACCGGTGATGACAGAATTCCTGCCACGCGGGGAAGTAAGGCAGCCGGCCTGGTCGCACGAACTCATGCGGGAGTATTGGTCCCGGAAAGGTTGAACTGGTCATCTGACCAGAATAAGCCTGTTATGATAGCTGTATGCCGCACCGCATCGTGAGCGTGACTGAGTTCAAGGCGAAATGCCTCGCACTGCTCGACGATATCGGGGAACGCGGCGGCACCATCACGATAACCAAGCGGGGCCGCCCGCTCGCGACCGTCGGGCCAGCGCGGCGGAAAGCCTGGAAATCTCTCGAAGGCGCGTGGGTGGGCAAGTTCACTATACCCGAGGAAGCCCTGAATGCCGATATGTCTGAACTTTGGGACGCGGTCAATCCGCCACCCGGAGAGTACGATTGAGCCCTCGGTTTCTTCTCGATACCCACGTTCTGATTCGCTGGCTCTCGGTCCCAAGGCAGCTCTCTCGAGAACAGACTCGCATTCTCCGCGAGTCCGTCCGGCGCCGTGAGCCGGTCGCGATCAGCGCGATTACCTTGTTAGAGATCGCCCTCCTGGCCGATAAGCGCACCGACCCAAGAGAAATACCGGTCGACAGACTTTTCACGGCCTTGGAGTCCGATCCGTTTCTGCAAACCATACCACTATCGGTTGAGATAGCTTCGGAGGTCGCCGCCCTTGGCCCATCCTTGCGCGATCCTGCCGACCGGGTCATCGTCGCCACCGCCCGCGTGAGAAGCCTCCGCCTGCTGACTTCGGATCGGCGCATCGTCCAGTCGAACCTGGTAGCGGTGGTAGCCTAGTTTTACGAAGATGGAATCCCTAGCCGGCAAAGTCGTCCTGGTCACCGGAGCGGCCAAACGAATCGGCCGCGGGATCGCGCTTCGCCTGGCACGCGAAGGCGCCCGCGTGGCCATCCACTACAGCCGCTCGGAAAAAGAAGCCCGCCAGACTGCCGAGGATTGCGGCGGCGCCGAGCTATTCCGGGCCAACCTGGAAAGCGTGGCCGAGATCGCCCGCATGTTCGCAGACCTGGAGCAGCGCATGGGGCGCCTCGATGGCCTGGTCAACAACGCCGCCCGCTTCACCCGCTTCGACCCGCTAGACATTACCGAGCAGGACTGGGACTTCATCCATTCCGTCAACCTCAAAGCCGTCTTTTTCTGTTGCCAGAACGGCGCCCGCCTCATGCACAAGACCGGCGGCGGACGGATCGTCAATATCAGTTCGCTGGGCGGAATTCGGCCATGGGCGGAACATGCGCATTATTGCGCGTCCAAAGCGGGGGTGATTATGCTCACGCGCGCCCTCGCCAACGCGTTTGCGCCCGAAATAACTGTAAATTCTGTCGCTCCGGGCGTCATCCCGTTCGACGATATCGATGATCGCGGCCTTCGGCTGATCGACCGGACGCCGGCCAGGCGCGGCGGCACTCCCGACGAAATCGCCGACGCCGTGGCTTTCTTTCTAACGGCTTCTAACTTTGTGACTGGTCAGATCCTGGCCGTGGACGGCGGGCTAAGCCAGAAGTGAGGAGACGATGAAAAGCCTTTGGGACCGCGAGATCGCTGAGATGCGGGCCATGACTGCGGAGTGCGACCGCCTCATGATCGAGACTCGCAAAGACATACGCGCGGCCGCTGCGCTGCAGAAGAGCAACGCGCGGGCAATTAGGAAGCTCCTGGCCTCGCGTCCCGGCAAGCGAGGGGCATAATCCATACCCCCAAACGGGTGTGTGGTACATTCCCACAAAATAGGTCTAAAATATCCTAATATCCCTCAAATTTTTCGGGGTATACTGTGATTTCAAGAGGCTAGCATGAAGAAATACGGCAAGTTTGCTGCACTGATCACGGTTGTCGTCGGCACGGTGGTATGGTTGGCGGTGACCGGCGGTAAACAATCCCAGGCCTACTACAAGACTGTCAACGAAGTGAGCGACATGGGCGCGAAAGCCTACGGGCAGCGCCTCCGCCTCGAGGGAAACGTGGCGGTCGGGTCGATCCAACACGTCGGCAGTCAGACCGAGTTCGTGCTGGAGTACCAAAACCAACGGATGAAGGTGGTCTACACCGGCACCGACCCGCTGCCCGACACGCTCAAGGACGGCGCCCAGGCGCTGGCCGACGGCCGCCTGGGTCAGGATCATGTGTTCCGCGCCGGATCTGTGCAAGCCAAATGCGCTTCCAAGTACGAGTCCAAGCCGGGTCTGTCGCCCGGGCAAGCCGCTCCCAATATCAATACGGGCAAAGGCTCGATCTAGTAGCTTAGAGGGGTGTTATGGAGAATCTGGGTTCGTTGGCCATCCTGCTGGCCTTTTGTGTGGCTATCTACGCCGCTACGGCATCCGTCGTCGGCCGCATCAAACGCAAACCTTTTCTGATAGTTAGCGCCGGCCGCGCGGTTTATTCCGTGTGGCTGCTGGTAGCGCTGGCGTCGGGCATCCTGGTTTACAAGCTTCTCAAGAGCGATTTCAGCTTTTCCTACGTGGCGGAGCATAGCAACCGCGACATGCCCGTCCTTTATAAGTTCGCCGCGTGGTGGGGCGGACAGGAAGGCTCGCTGCTCTTCTGGACTTTCCTTCTGTCCAGCTACGCCGCGGTCGTGGTTTTCACCAACCGCCGCCGGCATCGCGACATGATGCCCTGGGTGGTCAGCGTCCTGGCAACCCTGCAGGCATTCTTCCTCCTCCTCAACAATTTCATCGCCAATCCCTTCCGCATGCTGGCGGTCGATAAGCTGATTACGAGGGTGCAGGACGGCCAGGGTCTCAGCCCGCTGCTGCAATATCCCGCCATGGCGATCCATCCGCCCATGCTGTACCTCGGCTACGTGGGATTCTCGGTGCCGTTCGCTTTCGCAATGGGTTCGTTAATCACCCGGCAGCCCGGCGACGCCTGGATCCACACCACCCGCCGCTGGACGCTGGTCACCTGGCTCTTTCAAAGCACCGGTGTCATGCTCGGCATGGCGTGGGCCTACCACGTACTCGGCTGGGGCGGCTACTGGATGTGGGACGCGGTGGAAAACGCTTCGCTCCTTCCCTGGATTGCCGGCACGGCCTTTTTGCACTCCGTGATGATGCAGGAAAAGAAGGGCATGATGAAGGTCTGGAATATGGTCCTCATCTCGACCACGTTCTTCCTCTGCATTCTCGGCACGGCGATGACGCGCGGAGGGCTGGTGCAATCGGTGCACGCGTTCGCCCGCTCCGACATCGGCAAGTACTTCGTGACTTTCATGGCGCTGGGCATCGCCGCCACTATCTACCTGATCCTCGATCGCCTGGACTACCTCAAGAGCGAATCGGAACTGGAAAGCGTCGTCTCCCGCGAATCGAGCTTCCTGTTTAACAACCTCATCCTGCTGGCGAGCTGCTTCGCCGTACTTTGGGGCACGCTCTTCCCGGTGGTCTCCGAAGCCGTCAGCGGCGAGAAAATCTCCCTCGACGCCGATTGGTTCAACCGCCTGATGGTCCCCATCGGCCTGTTCCTGCTCCTGCTCACCGGCCTGGGACCGTTGTTCGCCTGGCGGAAGACCTCCATTGAAAGCCTGCGCCGCAACTTCCAGATTCCCGGCATCGCGGCGCTCGTACTGGTGGGCGGCCTGTTCGCGATGGGCATTCACCACGTCTACGCGCTGATTTCCTTCGGCTTCTGCCTGTTCGTAGCGCTGACGGTGCTGATGGAGTTCTTCAAGGGCGCCCTCTCCATCGCCGCCAAGAACAGCATGAACCTGGTTCGCGCCATGGTGGAACTGACCCACCGTAATACGCGGCGCTACGGCGGGTACGTGGTGCACATGGGGATCGTGCTGATGTTCATCGGATTTACAGGCCAGGCTTTCAATCAGGCCGACACGCGCGAAGTAAGTATCGGCGACAAGATGAATATCGGCTCCTACCAGCTCAAAGTGGCCGATCTTCAAATGGGCGAGACGCCGGTCTACCAATGGCATCGCGCCACCGTACAGGTGTCAAAGGGCGGCGAGGTGGTAGGCACCCTCGAACCCGAGAAGCGCTTCTATATCGCCAGCAAGCAGGGGACGTCCGAAGTGGCGATCCGCATGCGGCCGAACGAGGACCTCTACCTGAACTTCGGCGGCATGTCCGACGACAACCAGCGCGCGATTCTCCAGGCCTATATCCGTCCGCTCGTCTCCTGGATTTGGATCGGCGGCCTGGTGCTCATCTTCGGCACGCTGATCTGCCTGGTGCCGAGTAAAGTGAAAATGCAGTACGCCCGCACCGAAGTGGTGGGCTATACCAAATCCCATGCAACGATTCAGAAGTAGCCTCCCGAGATTCGCCACCGACTTCCGCTCCGCCGCCTACCGAGCCGCGCGCGTAAGCAAGCGGTTTCAGGCAACGGCGCAACTCCTCGTTCTGTGCGCGGCCACGGTTTTCGCGCAAACGCCTTCGGCTCCGCCCCCGGGCGGCGCGACGGCGTCCGAGAAACCGAATGCCGACGTGGTGCGCGTGGGCAAGCGGCTGCGCTGCAAATGCGGCTGCGGGGACACCATCGCCACCTGCAGCATGCTGCAATGCGAATACTCCAAGCCCGGCAAGGAACAGATCGCCAAAATGCAATCGCTGGGGATGACCGACGATCAGATCGTCAACAAGTTCGTACAGAATTTCGGCGCCGATATCCTGCTTTCGCCGCCGAGCCCTTTCGGTTGGATCGTGCCCTATCTCGCAATTCTGCCGGGGTTGGCGCTGATTCTGCTATTCGTCAAGAAATACCGCAAGCCTAAGGCGCTGGTCGAGGTCGGCACCATCGAAATCGACGACCCGGCGCTGGAGAAATACAAAGACCAGATCGAAAAAGATCTGGCCAACATGGAATGAGCCGGTGATCATAGCTATTACGTGTGCCGTCGCGATCGCCGTTATCGCGTTCATCCTGGGTGTTCGACCCAAGGATATTCCCGAACCGGAACCTGTTTCGCCATTTCAACATCTGGATGAGCGCAAGACCGCCATCTACGAAAATCTCCGCGATCTGCAATTCGAATATCGCCTGGGCAAGCTCTCCGATGCCGATTACCAGAGCACCAAGAAAGATCTGCAAAAAGAGCTCGCGCGCGTGCTCGCCGAAGTCGACAAGCTGAAGAATCCCACGGGCGCGCCGGCTCCCACTCCGCCTCCGCCCACCAAAGTGGTGGTCCCGCCTACCGGGTACGTCTGCCCGTCCTGCGGAGCGAAATTCCCGACAGCCCTGAAATTCTGCGGCGAATGCGGCAAGCCGATGAGGTTAGCTCAATGACTTTAGAGACTATTCACCACAGAGGCACAGAGACACAGAGAAAGACGAACGGAAAGGCAAAATCCGAGGGCACGGAGGCGGCGGAGGTCACGGAGGGGTGGGCTGTCGCCCTGAATTCTCCGTGTTCTCCGCAGTCTCAGTGGCCTCGAAGATTTTTCTTAAGTTTTTCCTCTGTGTCTCTGTGTCTCTGTGGTGGAATCCTTCTCCTCGCCGCATCCGCATCCGCAGCCGTCACCGGCACCGTCATCAACAAAACCACCGGCAAGCCCCAACCCGGTGCCACCGTCGCGCTCAACAAGCTCGGCCAGCAACTCGGTATTGAAATGATCGACCAGGCCAAGTCCGGCCCCGACGGATCGTTCACCATCAACCAGGACATCGGCGGCGCCGGCCCGACGCCCTACCTCATTCGCGCGGCTTACGACGGCGTCACCTACAACCTCATGATCCCTCCTGGGTCGCCCACCACCGGCCTGAAGGTCGAAGTCTATAACGCTTCCAAGCAGCCCGGCGCGGCCAAAGTCAGCAAGCACATGGTGCTTTTCCAGCCCGGCGGCGGACAGATGACCGTCAACGAAACCTACCTGTTCGACAATCCCGGCCAGACCGCCTGGAACGATCCCGGCGCCGGCACACTCCACTTCTTCCTGCCGGCTGCCGCCCAGGGAAAAGTGCAAGCCGAGGTGACCGGCCCGGGCAGCATGCCCATCGGCGCTCCCACTGCCAAAACCGCCAAGCCCGATATCTACGAGATCGATTATCCCGTCAAGCCGGGCGAAACGCGCTTCGATCTGACCTATCAGGTCCCCTACACCGAGGGCGCGCCTTACGATGGCAAGATCGTCACCAAGGACGAAAACACCTACCTGATCGTGCCCAACGGCGTGAACATCGCCGGCGAGGGACTCAACGACCTCGGACAGGAACCGAAAACCCAGGCTCATCTCTACGGCTTCTCGGGCGCAAGTTATAACATCCAACTGACCGGCAATGCGGCGCCCACGGCGCCCGCGAGCGACGCTGACGCCAGTAGTGGCCCGCAGATCGAACAGATCATGCCGCGCCTTTACGATCGGAAAATCCCTATTCTGGGTGTCGCGCTCGGCATTCTGGCGCTTGGCTTCGCGCTGCTCTATCGCGCTCACGGGACCGTCCCTGCGAAGGAGAGCAATGAGCGCGGTCGCGGTTGAGGGTGTCTGGAAGTATTACGGCGACTACCCTGCCCTGCGCGACATCCGGCTCGAAGCCGCCGAGGGTACGTGTCTCGCATTGATCGGCCGCAACGGCGCCGGTAAGACCACGCTGCTGCGCGCCATCGCCGGATTCTCCTCCGCGCAGCGCGGTAAGATCAAAATCTTCGGCAAGGAGCCGCGCGAGGCCGAGACGCGCCGTCAGATGGGCTTTATCGGCCACGGTATCTCGGTCTATGACGAGCTCTCCGCGCTCGAAAACCTGACGCTCTTCGGCAAACTCTACGGCCTGCCCAACCCCAAGAAGTCGGCCAACGAATGGCTGGAACGCACCGGCCTGGAGCGCGTCCGCGACGGCCTGGTGCGCGAATTCTCGCGTGGCATGCGGCAGCGGCTCGCCGTCGCCCGCGCGTTCCTGCATGAGCCCACCGTGCTCCTGCTCGACGAGCCTTTCACCGCGCTCGACGATCGCGCTATCGCCGTCCTGCAGCGCCTGCTGCGCGAAGGACTGGCCGCCGGCAAGACCATCGTCATGTCCACCCACCAGTTGCGGGAAGCGCTCGAGCTCGCCACCCACGTCGCCCTGCTGACTCGCGGACAACTCGCCTTTCATGGCGCCCGCACGCAGGAAATGGCCGACGATCCGGGTTACGTATACGCGCGCTACGGTGAGGGCGCATGAAATACGTTCGCCAGGTGGCCACCGTCGCCATGAAGGATGTGCGCGCCGAGCTGCGCACCAAAGAGGCCATCAACGCATCGCTGGCCTTCGCGCTCATGATCCTGCTGCTCTTCAGCTACACCTTCGACCCGGAGCAGGAAATGATGCGCCAGGTGTCCGGCGGACTGCTGTGGATCGTCTTCGCTTTCGCCGGCACGCTCACTTTGAACCGCAGTTTCGCCCGCGAACTGCCCAACGATTGCCTGGACGCCCTGATCGCCGCGCCCATTCCCGGCTCGGCGTTATTCCTCGGCAAGTGCTTCGCCAGTTTCGTGCTGGTCCTGGCCGTCGAACTCGTCTCGCTGCCAGTATTCGGCATCTTCTATCGGGTGCATTGGACGCCCCAGTTCCCCGCGCTCTTTGGGGTGCTGCTGCTGGGAACCTGGGCGCTCACCATCATCGGCACGATTTTCAGTGCGCTCACAGTGAACATCAAGCTGCGCGAAGTGATGCTGCCCATGCTCACGTACCCCATCCTGATGCCCGCGCTGATGTCGGCCATGCGTTTGACCACTTCGCTGGTCAACGGCCAGCCGATCCCCGAGGATGACTTCGCGTGGCTGAAAATGCTGATCGGCTTCGACGTAGTATTTACGGCCGTCTCCCTCGCGCTGGTGGAGACGGTACTGGTGGGCTGATGTTGGCCGCTTTGTTCGACTCCTCGGTGTGGACCGCCATGGCCGCCGCGGCGGTGGCTGCCGTGGCCAGCGTCCTCTTCCTGCGCTCCCGCAATTTCCTCTACGACTCGCTCGCCCTCGCGGCGACCGAAATCGGCTTGTTGCTGCTCGCCTGCGGAATCGTGGCGGGCGCCATCGGCAGCCGCCTCGCCGGCGGCCTCTGGTGGACCTGGGACTCGCGGCTCACCACCGCTCTGATAGGCTTCCTTCTCTACGCGCCCTACCTGATGCTGCGCCGGGCCATCGAAGAGCCCACGCGCCGCGCGGCCTCTGCCGCGGTGGTTTGCATTTTCGCCCTCTTCGATATCCCCCTCATAGCGCTCACGGTGAATTGGTGGCTGGCCCGCCGCACCGTCTCGTTACCGGTCTCCGCGGGCTGGACGATTCTCCCGGTCTCCCTCCTTGGCGCCGGTTGCGCCTGGATTCGTCTCCGCCAGGAGCAGCAGCGCCGCGCCCAGGACGCCGAACGGCGCACCGCGCAAGAAATCTGACGCAATCCTCAACCCGCTCCCTCTGGTCGCGGCTCAGTATCGGCTCTGAGCGTTACCGAGCCGTGACCAAAGGGAGCGGTCCTTTTTCCCTCAAACTGAGCCGCGACCGCAAGGGAGCGGTGCTTTCTTGGGGCTCCGGGCGAAAGTCACCGCTCCCTCGCGGTCGCGGCTCATTAATTGAAGAAGCGCCCCATCTCCCGACCGCGGTAGAATAGATGCTCACTTACCATGAGAAACGCCGTCATTTACCTGCTGTCTCTCTGTCTCTCCCTGCCCGCCTTCTCGGCCGATGCGGTCGGCACGCTGCGCGGCTACTCCAACGATTCCGCCAAAACCGAACGCGATTGGGAAACCAAATTCCGCGCCATCCCCGAGCCCGCCAACATGCGCGCCTACATGGAGCGCCTCAGCGCGCGCCCGCATCACGTCGGCTCGCCCTACGATAAGGACAATGCCGAGTGGCTGCTCTCCAAGCTCAAGGAATTCGGCCTCGACGCAAAAATCGAAAGCTTCGACGTCCTCTTCCCCACCCCCAAGCTGCGCTCCCTGGAACTCATCGAGCCCACCAAGTTCACAGCCAAGCTCGCCGAGCCCACTATCGCCCAGGACCCCACCTCTTCGCAGCACGATGAGCAGTTGCCGGTCTATAACGCGTACTCCATCGATGGCGACGTTACCGCGCCGCTGGTCTACGTCAACTACGGCATCCCCGAAGACTACGAGATGCTCGACCGCCTCGGCGTCTCCGTCAAAGGCGCGATCGTGATCGCCCGCTACGGCAATTCCTGGCGCGGCATCAAGCCGAAGGTGGCTGCGGAACACGGCGCCATCGGCTGTCTCATCTACTCCGACCCGCATGAGGACGGCTACTTCCAGGGCGAAGTTTACCCGCAGGGCCCCTATCGCCCCAAGGATGGCGCGCAGCGCGGCAGCGTCATGGACATGCCCATTCACCCCGGCGATCCGCTCACCCCTGGATTCGGCGCCACCAAGGACGCCAAGCGCCTGGCGCTCTCCGAAGTCGATGTCTTCACCAAGATTCCGGTGATGCCCATCTCTTATGGCGATGCCCAACCGCTGCTGGAAGCGTTGAAGGGGCCCATGGCGCCCTACCCGTGGCGCGGCGCGCTGCCGATCACCTATCACGTCGGTCCCGGCCCGGCCAAGGTCCACTTGAAGCTGCAGTTTAACTGGGACACCAAGCCGATCTATGATGTCGTCGCCCGCATTCCCGGTGCGACCTATCCCGACGAATGGATCGTCCGCGGCAATCATCACGACGCCTGGGTGAACGGCGCCGAGGATCCCATCTCCGGTGCGATAGCGTTGCTGGAAGAAGCGCGCGGCTTCGGGACGCTGCTCAAACAGGGCTGGCATCCGAAGCGGACTATCGTCCTATGTTTCTGGGACGGCGAGGAGGAAGGCTTGCTCGGGTCGACCGAATGGGCCGAAGCGCATCAGGACGAGCTGCGGAAATACGGCGCCGTCTACATCAATTCCGACGGCAATGGGCGCGGCTACCTGGGCCTGGAGGGGTCGCACACCCTCGAGAAGTTCCTCAACAGCGTGGCCCGCGATATCGAAGATCCCGAGACCAAACTTACCGTCTGGAAGCGGATGCAGATGGCCGGGATCTCGGCGGAGGGAGCGGAGGCGCGCACTCGTACCGACCTGCGCATCGGCGCCCTGGGCTCTGGTTCCGATTTCACCGCGTTCCTCGACTTTCTCGGCGTGGCGTCCGTCAATATGGGTTTCGGCGGAGAGGATGGGGGCGGCATTTACCACTCCGTCTATGACGATTTCTACTGGTACACGCATTTTGCGGACACCACTTTCGTCTACGGCCGCGCCCTCGCGCAAACCGCCGGCACCGCCGTCATGCGGCTTGCCGATTCCGAACTGCTCCCCTACGACTTCGATAACTTCACCGAGACTATCCACCGCTATATCGACGAAGTGCAGAAGCTCGCCAAGGACAAGCGCGATCAGACCATCGAGCGCAATAAGCAAATCGACGAAGGCATGTTCGCGGCCATCAATGACCCGCGCGTCCCCATGGTGGCGCCGCCCAAGGAGGCCGTCCCGCCATTCCTCAATTTCGCTCCCCTGGAGAACGGGCTGTCGGCGCTGCAGCGCACCACCGAAGCGTACGACAAGGCGCTGGCAGACGCCACCGAAAATGGCGGCGCCGCGCTCGCCCGTGCCGCGCTGAAAGAAGCCAACGAGAAGCTGATCCAGGTGGAGCGCGCGCTCACTTTGAACGAAGGACTGCCCAATCGGCCGTGGTTCAAGCACCAGATTTACGCGCCCGGTTTCTACACCGGCTACGGCGTCAAGACGCTGCTGGCCGTGCGCGAAAGCATCGAGCAGAAGCAATGGAAACTGGCCGACGAAGAAATCGTCAAAGTCGGGAAGGTGCTGGAGAACGCCGGCGAAGCGATCCAGGGCGCGACATCGGAATTGAATAAGGCGGTGAAGTAAACGTGGCGCAGGCACTCTTGCCTGCTGGGTCGAGACTCATCTCGACCCGTCGCGCGAAGAAGAGTCTCCGGGACCGTCGGCACACTGCGTTTCCGAGCCGCGCGCGTGAGCAAGCGGTCCCATAGCTCATAGCAAATTCCACGACTTGTTCGGGAGACTTTTCTCGACCCGTCCCGCCGAGATGAGTCTAGTCTAGTCTCTGGACTCCTGAGGTCTACCCACAGTTTTGGTCGCGACGAGGAATCGGACTGAGCCCAGCCTCGCAAAAACAAATTTGGC
>Ga0182013_10000502_pt1 | contig 54446 bp, 55 predicted proteins | sample 612S2MmetaG_FD_120487 | JGI IMG/M metagenome (GOLD analysis project Ga0182013, IMG submission 120487) | Permafrost microbial communities from Stordalen Mire, Sweden - 612S2M metaG | ecosystem: Environmental > Terrestrial > Soil > Wetlands > Permafrost | place: Sweden: Stordalen | collected...
GAACCCACTGAAACACTCCCCGCCAGCCCACCAACCGGGCAAACCCATGAATGAGCCTGACTCGGCCGCGCCCACCCGGACGCGGCCGTTTCAGTCCCCAGCATTTATCCGGGGGAAGTAGTCAGCGGAGGATCGAGAAGAGGCCGATCTAGCGGCCGGATCGTTCGGGGACCTCCGACGCGCAGAGGACGTGCAGAAGCTGCTCCGGACAAGTGGGAGAGCGTTACGTGGCTCAGGTCTGCGGCGTTTCGACGCTCCCGACGAAGCCCAGCCTACGACCGTCGGGGGACCACGACAGGTCGGAGATGTCATGGCCGGAGAGCCCCGCCACCTTCCGGGCTGGCCCTCCGGCCAGCGGAGCTGTGTAGATCGCCGACCCCGATACGAAGGCGACCGCGGCTCCGTCGGGGGACCAGACCGGCTCCGAGCCCGTCTGCGCGGTGAGCAGGCGCGCATGCCCACCGGCTGCCGGTCGCAGGTAGAGCAGCGACACCGTGTTCCCCCGACGCACGGCGTCCCCTTCGACCACGAGCAGCTTCCCGTCAGGAGACACGGCTGCGGCACCGCCCGTCTGCGAGCCGGCTTCGACAAGCTCGGGTGGGCCTCCGGCGAGTCGGTAGCGCCACAGCCCGCTGGTGGTCCGCACGTACAGCGAGCGTCCTGCGGGCGCCCAGACGAGCGCTTCGTCGGCCTCGGCCGCGGGGTCGAGGCAGACGCCCGGACCGAGACTGCCGTGCAGCCCGCCCAGTCGCCGCTCCGGCTGTCCGATCGCGGAGAGGAGCTCGACGCTGTGGTAGGAGCCGCCTCGGCAGGGCACGATCGCCAGGAGTCCGCCGTCGGGCGACCAGCCGGCGGCGCCGATCAGCCCGATCGAGCGACCCAGCCGGACCGTCCCGGGGAGCGAAAGCTCGAGGATGCGCGTCGGCGTTGTCTCGCTGACGCTGGCAGTGTCGAGCAGCTCCAGTGCGTGCTCGGAGCGCCATGCTGGATCAAAGGCGAAGCCGGCTGCGTGTATCTCGCGAACGGCGCCACCGCCGGCTCCCATCAGCTCGATCGGGCCGGGCACTGAATTGGGCGACTTGGCGGTATCCGACTGAGCGACGATCTGCCGCCCGTCGGGCGACCATACGTATTGGTGGTCGCGCTTGTCAGTTGTGAGCATGCGAAGACCGGAGCCGTCGACCGAGACGACGTAGACCGCGTCGTAGCTCGATTCGACCTCTTGCTGGTGGGTGCGCAGCACCGACCCGACGAACACCGCCACGATCGCGGCGACGATCGCGACGGGCACTATGAGCAAGATCCAGCGACCACGGCGCACGACGGGCGATCGTACAGTCATGTCGTGCCGAGCCGACGATCCCAAAGGGGCCATCGAAACTCCAGCCCGAAGCGTGCCCCTGTCGAAGCACTCATGCTCAGCGAAGACGCGGACGCCTCGTGTTCGGTTCGCGCTGATCGCGGCTGGGGTTTACGCGCACTCCCGCGTGGCGACGCGGTAGCGGTAGGGAGCCGGCGAGCAGCTGGATCCAGCGCACGTAGGCCTCCTCGCGCCGGACGAGGCCTAGCAAAGCACCACGAATTGTGGGCGCCCGCGATACCGGCGATCTGTGCGCCGCCACGCGAGGTCGTCCAGGGGCCGGTTTCGGGGCCTGCCTGATCCGATCCGAGTACTCGGCCCCGTCGTCACCGGCCTTTGTTGCCCCTGCCGGCTTCTACCGTTGCGGTCAAGATCTGACTGAGGGGCGTAGGGCCCGTGCTCGGCGTGAACGAGATCGTGACGTGTACTCTCAGCGCAAGTCCGCGGTGCTCGGCAAAAGCGACGCGGACGGACCGGTCCGGTTTGATCGAGACGCTGACAACTCCTGGCCCGGCGGCTGTCGCCACGGCGCTGCCGTCAGTAGTGCTTCGTCGGGCCAATGATCGCCCCCCACCACACCGAGGCCGAATCGCACCAACCGCCCGTTGCTCACGGGCGAGCAGCCTCCCTTCGTGATCGTGACTCTCGCTTCGCCGGCAGCCCGATACCTGAAAATGATCAGGTCTGAGCGGTCACCGGAGGCTGGACAACTCGGTTCGGGATGACTCGGGTACGCGGGAAGAGCGTCGAGCTTCCGAACCATCTGCTCAACCCTGGCCTCGCGCGAGACTCGCAGGGCACCCACAACGTGGTAGTGGGCAAGCGATCCTCTCGCCAACGGCCGGACGTATCGGCAGATCAGCACGGTCGTCGGGTGGCCAGCCACCAGAGTCGTCAAGCTCGCAGTCCGGCGGTTCACTGACGGGGTAGGCGGACAGCTCGAGTCGGGGGTTTGCACGGCATCGGAATGCGAGATCGGGTGTTGCGTGGACCGTCCCGAAGCACTCCCACAGCCTGCACACGCCAGGATCAGGACTACGAGGAAGCGCCCGGCCACTGCTGAGCAGTTCCGGACTCGCATACGGTCACCGTATCTGAATCGCACGGCGACCGGTGAGCCAGGCCGGTCTTGACGGAGGCGCTGGATCACTACCAGGAGAGTTCAGGCCGAGGGGCGTGGATGGCTCTCTCCCTGCCTGGGTTCGGGGATCAGTCGTCGCGCTAGGTGCGGCCTTAAGCGAGACGCGGCGCACCCCAACGGCGGCCTCACTGCCATCGCCCGGTCTGGAACTATCCAGCCGACCGTCTCTGGTCAGCGGCTCGACGACTGCCTTCCGTCGGATGAATCGCACGATACCCTCCGCTAATTCCCCAAGACCCACGCGGTGCCGGGCCCGCCGTCGTCGACCTCGACTCCGGCCAGCGCCGTGGTGCCCGCTCCCGAGAGCGCCAGCCTCTGACCGAACAGGCCGTCTTCGCCACTGGTTGCTGGAGCCACGATGTCAGCGCGCTGGGTCCAGCTCGAGCCCGAGCCGGAGAACAGGAACGCCGCGCCGACACGCTCCAGGCCGGAGCTGTTGTCCTGCGGGCAGCCGACCAGCGCCCTCTTCCCGCTGGACGACAGTGCCACGCTTTCCCCGAAGTTCCCGAGGGGTGTCTCTCCATGGCCGGTGAGCTTCTTGCGGCGCCGCCACGACGACCCTGAGCGCGTGAAGATCCAGGCCGCTCCCTGCTCGCCGCCTTCGCCTCCAGCCCCGACCAGCGCCGTATCGCCAGCGCCCGAGAGTGCGACTGCCACACCGACCCGCGCGAACCCACTGTTTTCCTTTCCCGTGAGCGTTGCGCGCTGGCTGAGCCACCTCGAGTGCCGGCGCGTGAACACCCATGCCGCGCCGCCACCCGTATTCCCATCGCCGCCGATGAGAGCGGTGCCGCCGTCAGAAGCGAGCGCCACGCTGGTTCCAAAGTCGGCATTGCGGCTCGCGCCACGGCCCGTCAGCTCTGCGCCACGCTGCCAGCCGGAGCGTGTGTGGGTGAAGATCCACGTCGCCCCGGATCGCCCGAAGCCCCGAGCACCGATCAACGCCGTCCCGCCGCCGGATGAAAGAGCGACGCTACTGCCGAATTCGGCGGCCTCGCGGGCCCGGCCATCGGTGAGCTCTGCCTGCTGGGTCCACGTCGAGCCGGATCGCCTAAAGACCCACACCGCGCCCGTCGCGCAACACTGGCCTCGGACCGAAGCGCCGTCTGAGGGGCCGCCGACCAGCGCAACGTCGCCGTCGGCGGACACCGCCACGCTCCAGCCGAATTCACCTTGGCCGATCTCGCCGTTACCTGCCAGCGGCGGCCCTGCTGGGATCCACGTCGAGCCTGAGCGCGTGAAGACCGACACCGAGCCGACACCGCCATCATCGGCCGGCGCGCCTACCAGCGCGGTGTCGCCATTCAAGGACAGCGCCACGCTGGTTGAGGACTCAGATTCGCCGCCCTCGACGCCTTCGCCGAGCTTCGCGCTCGGCAGCAGTGACTCACCGAGGCTGGTTCGGGAGGCTACGTGAAAGGCCTGCATACCCGCCACCGGCGGCGCGCCCACACACCCCAGAGTCATGGCGACCACGAGGGCAGCCCCCGATGCCGTCAGCCGCCGGGAAGGCGTGCGCAACGTCCACATTCCGATACCACTCTTTCCGTGCCACCTCAGTACGGCGGCACCTCCCTTCACAGCGACGGCATGAGCAAGCCTGCCTGCGGCAACGCCGCGATCGGCCAGAACTCCACACTACACTCACGACATACCGCCTGTTTGACGACGGTAGGCACCGCGCCGCTCTACCGCGCCGCGCAGAACGCCCGATGAAAGCGACCGTGATCTGATCGTAGGGCGGCGCGCTCGCTTCTCGTCCCGAGCGCTAGCGCAGGCCGGGCCGCAGCGACGCCTCCTATCACGCGACAGGGGAAGCGAGCCAAGCGGTCCAAACGGTCGCCCGAGACCGTCGGAAGCGCTCGAGGACATCGCCCACGCCGGGCTTCGCGTCCGGCCGCGCTAGCGTCTGCACCGTGTTCGCAGCGTCACGCACATCCTGGCTTGCCGCGGGCGTTGCTCTTTCGGCCGCCGCGTGTCTGGCGTTCTTGCCGGGGGAGCTCACGGCGCGTGCGGCGCCGCCGGTTGCAGTCGCGCGTACAGCTGCGGCCGGACGGGCGCCCGTTGATCGGCGCAAGTTCGTCGGGCGGGGCTGCTCGGCTCACATGGCGATTCCGTCGGTCATCTATGACCTCGGCGCCCGGTTCGAGGGCCTTGGGGTCTCATACCGGGCGTTCCGCTGCATCCCGGCGCCGCGTGAACCGCGGATCGTCGTCAGCGGGCCGCTGGTCGCACACGCCTATGTCTTGACGATCTACGGCGACTGCGACGCATCCGAAGGCTCGTGCGCACCGCCCCTGGAGATCCAGGACGATGCCGAGTGCGCGAAAAGTCCCAACTCCTACAAGCCGAACCCGGGGTTCACCGGTGAACCTGGAGAAGGCACCTTCGGCCGCAAGGAACGCGCGGGGCTGAGCGCCGCGCCCTGGATCCCGGTGCTGCGGTTGGAAGCCGATCGGCGGATCGAACTGTTCGCGGGTCGCACGACCGTGGTCGTCGGCTCGCCCGCCGGCGACGCCGGGCTCGCTCGCCGGGCGGCCAACGCCCTCGCGCGCGCCATCGCCAAGGACCACCCGCGAAGCACCGCCGCGAGGCTACGAGCCGACGCCAACCAGCCCGGCGACGGCAGCGCCTGTCGCACATTTCGCGGTCGCGTGTGATCGTCGGGACTGATCGACGATCAGCGCGGTATCCGCAGCACCGGCAGCGAGAGGCCCGCTGTCTGCTTTGCGCGAAAAGCAGCACTCTCAACATCGCGGTCGGAGACGACTGCTGCGGACGAAAAGCGGCATCCGCGACACTGCGGGCTTGGCTGCCGCTTAACGCAACGAGGCGACAGGCGGACCGATCGCCAGAAACCAGCGGCACTCAGATCTGCCGCGTGATCTCTGCGGCGTGCGCAAAGACCGCACTCTCCCAAAGCTCTCCCACGCGGAGGGTTTTTCGAGGTGAGCTGAGAGCACTGGAGGCCCCTGAAAACCGCTTAGATAAGCCAAGAACGGGAGTTTCGGGCGCTCTGCAAAGCCGTCTACACCGGTTCGATTCCGGTCGTCGCCTTATGCGGAATTTGAGCCCTCTGCGCTACCCCTAGAACGGTTGTTCGTACTCCGAAGGTCGCATCCTTGACCGCCGCGACCATGTCATCGAGGCGTGGCCTCCCCAGATAGGCGTCCGTCGTGCCCAGGTTCGCGTGCCCGAGAAGGTGCTGGGCGATGCACGTGTCGGTCTCTCGCGCGATGTGCTCGGCATAGGGGTGGCGAGGCGGTGCGGGCGCACAGTTGTCGCTGGACCCGGCCCGCGCCACGACCCGAATAGCGAGCCCACGCAGAGCTTGGCTCGCCGACGGCCCAGAGCGCAAGTCAAGGCGCCGTGTATTCATCGGCGCATCGCGGAACCGCTGAGCGGCAGCACGAACTCATCGATAGTGGAGGCATTTGCTCGGATCTCATCCACAATTAGGACCGAGTCGGCGATGACCGGCACAACTCGCTCCCGTCCGCCCTTCGCAACGTCGGCCGACGACCAGATCACGCCGTCCCGCGCGAAGTGCCTCCACGCAACCCGCGGCGCTCCGCGTGCCCGCGCATAGACCGAGGAGCTCGTGATACCGCGGGTGCCGAAGCCGCGCGTCCGAGCGTTCCATATAGGACTGGTGCTCGTGCGTGCGGGCTCGAGCGATATCTGTCACCGTCCCTCCAGAGGACGCCATGCGTGAGATCGACGTTCGAGTCGTAAGCCTTGAGGAGGCCGACCACGGCACCGCCGAGTTCTGGCTTGGCGGCCAGCTGTTCGGCTTCACCCGTCTCGAGGACGGCGAGCTGGTGTTGACGATCGAGCCGAGCGATGATGGCCGCGCAGTCTCGGTTAGCGCCCACAGCCTCTACGATGCGCTCGCCGAGGCGAAGCGCCTACTCGAGTCCAGTTGAGGAGCGACGAGACGTCGCCACGAGCAACAGCGGCGTCACCCGCGTCGTCGCTCGGACGGAGGAAGCCGGCCGGCACACCGTCACCCGCCCGGAATCTCCACCATCAGAGAGGAGAATGCCATGAAAGCCATCGTCGCCCGTGACCGTGACGCTGACCTGGCTGGGCTGTCCCTGACGGACCTTCCGCACCCGCACGCCTCCGAGAACGACGTCATCGTGCGCGTCCATGCCGCGGGGTTCACCCCTGGGGAGCTGGCGTGGGCGGGAACCTGGGTTGATCGTGCCGGCCGGGACCGGACGCCGAGTGTCCCCGGGCACGAGGTGTCGGGTGTCGTCACGGAACTGGGCTACGGGACCACCGGTCTGACCGTCGGCCAGCGAGTGTTCGGGCTGGCCGACTGGACCCGCGACGGCACGCTGGCGGAGTACGTGGCGATCGAGGCACGCAACCTCGCACCGCTGCCGTCCGGCGTCGACCACACCGTCGCCGCCGGTGCGGTGATCTCCGGCCTGACGGCATGGCAGGCGCTGTTCGACCATGCCCACCTCGGCGTCGGGCAGACCTCGCTGATCCACGGTGCCGCGGGCGGCGTCGGCTCGATCGCCGTGCAGCTGGCCCGTCATGCAGGGGCCCGCGTGGTCGGAACTGGCAGGGCCGCCGACAGAGACCGTGCGCTCAGCCTTGGCGTCGACAAGTTCGTGGACTTGGAGAACGACCCTTTGGAGGACGCCGGTGAGGCCGACGTGGTGCTCGACGTGATCGGCGGTGACATCCTCAAGCGCTCGACCGCCCTCGTACGCGCCGGCGGCACGCTCGTCACCACGATCGAACCACCCACGATCCAGCCCGAGAACGGACGGGCCATCTTCTTCGTTGTGGAGGCAGATCGCTCCCAGCTGACCAAGCTCGCCGAGTGGCTGCGCGACGGACGATTGAGTCCCAATGTCGGGGCCGTGCGACCGCTGGCCGAAGCGCCCGCCGCGTTCGGGCCCGGCGCCCCGCATGCATCCGGAAAGACGATCATCCAAGTCACCGAGGGCTGGTAGCCCACAGGGCGACGGCGGTCGTGGCGCCGCTGGGCCAAGTTGCGCATCGTTGAGGACGGAGGTGCCCATCTCACGCGCATCGCAGACCCGGGAGCCGCGGCACGCCGCCTCACGGTCATATCCTGCGGGAGCGGCCCGTGCCTAACTTCAGCTGAATTCGATTGGAGGCCAATCATGCGCGGCGACATTCAGGTCGGGGCACGCCTTCCCGACTATGAGCTGCCCGACCACGACGGCGTTCAGCGCCGTCTGTCGGACCTGCAGGGATCGAACCCGATGGTGCTGCACCTCTCGCGCGGCGGGTTTGACCCGAAGGAGCATCGTTTTCTTAACCGCCTGGTTGACGCATACCTCGACTTCCGGGTCGGGTATACCCGCGTAGCCGTGATCTCGACGGACAACCAACTCGAGATCAACGAGTTCCGCGATAGCGTCGGCGCTCAGTTCCCGTTCCTCTCAGACCCGGAGCGGACGGTGCGGGCCGATCTCGACATCGTCGAGTACACGGACCCGGTCCACGACCCGATGGTCCCGCACACGTTCGTGCTTGCCCCCGGGCTGGAGATCTCCGCGATCTACAACGGCTACTGGTACTGGGGGCGCCCGACGGTCGAGGAGCTCCACCGCGACCTGCGCGAGGTCATGCGCAGGTCTCGCCCCGACTTCGACCTGGGCACGCCGGGGCTGCGCGAGGCCTGGGATCGCGGCGAGCGCGAGCAGTTCCTGGTGAGCCCGGTCGAGGGAGAGGCGATCCGCTACACCGAGGGGACCGACGTGGGAGTGAAGCGATGAGCGGCGGTCGGCGTCCTCGAGCCCGTGTGGGCGAGGGCCGACGAGGGGCCTCGGGCCGGGGCTGCGCAGCGATCAGCCCTAGCCGGTCAGCGATCGTGCCTCTGTAGGCCCGGCTACGAGGTCGTGGAGCTCCCCGCCCACCTCGAGTCGACCCGACTGTTCGATCCCGCCGGCCTTCACCGGCTCAAAGCCGGCTGTTCGGATCAACCGCTGGACCTCCTCGCCGGCACTGTCGTCGTCGGTCACATAGAAGAGGACCGCTGGCTCCGGTGACCGTTTGCTGGAGGACTCGAGTAAATCGGCCGACATCGTCCCGAACGCCATCGCAAAGCGCGCCCCCGCCGGTAACCACCCGGCGACGACCTCGCCGGAGGCTTGCCCCTGTGGCAGAAGACGTGAGACGTCACCGTGGGCGTCGATGCCGACCGGGTTGCTCGGAACGACCACGAGCATGTCGGCTAGCCCGTCGGCGATCTCGTCTATGACGCCCTTCAGCGCGGTGAAGCGCAGCGCGAGGATGACAGAGTCGGCGCCATGCAACGCATCGTGGTTATCGCCCGCGGCGACCGCTGCTGGACCGACCTCTGCGGCCAGCGCTCGTGCCGACTCATTGTCGGCGCTCGAGAGTCGCAGGGTCTCGCCGCCTGATACCAGCAGCCGAGCGATGGTCGATCCGAGCGTCCCGGTGCCGATGACCGCGGTCGTCATGACGCCTCGCCGGGCGCGGTGGACAGCCACTGAGGAGGTGCCCAGTCCCCGTCAGGGTCGGTGGTTTGACCCACCTCGATCAGATGGCCGTCGGGATCGCGGACGTAACAGCGGATCTCGTACTGGTGATGCTTCGGCGGTGTCAGGAATTGAGCGCCACGGGCGCTCCATTCGGTGTACACCGCCTCGATGTCTTTGACCCGGATGTTGAGGAAGCTGCTGACACGATCGGGTTCACGCGGCGTCTGCAGGGTGACCGAGGGCTTGTCGTCGGTCGGGGCTCCGCCCCGATTGATGACGATAAAGCCGTTGGATAACGCGACGTAGGTTGGCTCCCCGGAGAAGACCACCCTGCCGCCGAGTACCTCGGTGTAGAAGCGGCGGGAACGCTCCACATCATCGGAGACGATGAAATGAGCCATGACCATCTGATCGTCGGTGCTGCTCATGCTGACCTCCGTCGTTGGAATCGACTAGGTAATTACGCCACGGTCAATGTCCTGCACTTTGTCCGCCGTCGATGTGCAATATCTCTCCAGTCACGAAGGGCGCCGACTCGAGATATAGGACCCCACCGACCACATCATCGATCTCGCCCACCCGACCGAGTGGGTGCAGCCCACCCATACCTGCGTACGAGCTGTCCTCGTGCGTCTTGATCACACCCAGAGAAACAGCGTTCACCCGCAGGCCGCGCGAGGCATACTCGATCGCGAGCGATCTGGTGGCCGCAACCAGCCCCCCCTTGGTGAGGGCTTGCAGTGCGGCTGGCGTCCCGCTTTCCGCGTACTCCACGAGCGTCGTAGAGACGTTCACGATGTGCCCGCCGCCATGCTCGAGCATGTGTTCGATCGTGCGCGTCGTGATGTGGAAGAAGCCTGCGAGATTGACGGCGATCAGGGCGTTGAAGTCATCGAGGGTGTAGTCCGTGAAAGGCTTGCCTATGTAGATTCCGGCGTTGTTGATCAATGTGTCGATCCGGCCGTAACGAGTGATCGCCTCGCCGACGACACGCTGCGCCGTGTCGGGGTCGGCGATGTCCCCTGAGACGGTCACGATGCCGGAATCCGCGGAGGGCTCGGCCGATCGCGCTGCCGCGATCACGATGTACCCGAGCTCGCGGTATGCGCTCGTGAGTCCTGCGCCGATCCCCTGTGAGGCGCCGGTGATGATCGCGACCTTCCCGTCGCTGGGCTCGGGCGCGGAGTTCACGGGAGCAGCCTGCCATTGAGCTCGGGACCGGTGAACCTCCCGCCGGCCCCGGTCACGGTTTGCCGGTGGCCCTGCGCGACCGGACCGAGATCCAGCGGCGCGCTGAGGGTCGCCTCAAGACGGTAGGCGTTCCTGAGGCGGCGATCTGAAAGCTGACCTGTCAAGGCCATGCCGCTCATGTTGGCATCTGTGGGTCGGTTTCGGATTCTGGCATCGGTCAGAGTCGTGCGGGTGCCTCGCGCCCCCGGCCGTGGGCTCGCTTCAGCGTTGCCTGACTCTCCGCACGCAGGGCTGGGGGTCTTGACTTCTGCTCGGATGAGAGGAAGGCTATGCGCGACCCGACAGGAGCGTGGAGACGACATGAACAGCGTCCAGGCCGGCGAGTCCAGGCTCGCGACGGTGAGCGATCGGCATGACAGCGGTCGGCTGCTCCGGGAGATCGCGATGCGTCCGCCGGATCGCGAGGAGCTGCTGGCATGAGCAGCGACTATGACGTGATCGTGCTCGGGGGCGGCTCGCCGGGCGAGCACTGTGCGAACGCGCTTGCGGAGGGTGCTCTGCGGGTGGCTGTCGTGGAGCGCGAGCTCGTGGGCGGGGAGTGCTCCTACTGGGCTTGCATCCCCTCCAAGACGCTCCTGCGGCCGGGCGAGGCGGTCCACGGGGCGCGCGAGGCCGCCGCAACCGCGGACGTCGATGTGCAGGCGGCGCTGGGCTGGCGTGACTTCATGGTCTCCGACTACTCCGACGCCGGCCAGGAGCGCTTTCTTTCCGATCACGGAATCGAGCTGCTGCGCGGCAGCGGGCGGCTCGCGGGACCGGGGGTCGTTGAGGTCGACGGCGTGCGCCACACCACAAAGCACGTGGTCCTCGCCAACGGCGCCGACCCGGTCGTGCCGCCCGTGCCCGGCCTGCGCGATCTGGACGGCATTTGGAGCAACCGTGAGGTGACCTCCATGAAGGCCGTTCCCCGCCGTCTGTTGATCCTCGGTGGCGGCCCGGTCGGCGTGGAGATGGCGCAGGCGGTTCGTCGGCTCGGCGGCGAGGTGGCGGTGATCGACATGGCCGAGCACCTACTCGGGCGGGAGCCCGCGCCGCTAGGTGAGGCGCTCGGCGAGGTCCTGCGCGGGGAGGGCATCGAGCTCGTCCTCTCCGCGAGCGCGAGCGCGGCACGACGCGAGGGCGAGGATTACATCGTCGAGATCGACGACGGACGCGAGCTGCGCGGCGAGAAGCTGCTCGTCGCCACCGGCCGGCGTCCGCGAGTGCTCGGGCTCGGCCTGGAGACCGTCGGCATCGAGGCGGACCCCCACGGAGTTCCAGTGGACGAGCATCTGCGGGCGGCGGCGAACGTATGGGCGATCGGCGACGTAAACGGAAAGTGGCCGCTGACGCACGTCGGCAAGTACGAGGGCGAGGTGGTCGCCGCGAACATACTCGGCGAGCCACGAAAGGCCAACTATGAGGCGGTTCCCCGGGTCGTCTACACGGACCCGCAAGCAGCGGCGGTGGGTGCCTCAGCCGGCCAGTTCAGCGCCACGGTCCCGCTGTCGGAGGTGGCGAAGACCGCGACCTACACGCGGGCGTACGCCGACAGCAACGGCTTCCTGACGCTGCTCAGCGACGGCGAGCGGCTCACCGGCGCCTACGCGCTCGGCCCCGAGGCGGGTGAGTGGCTGCAGCAGGCGACGCTCGCGATCAGGGCCCACATCGCGCTTGACCTGCTCACCGACACTATCCAGCCGTTCCCGACGTTCTCGGAGATCTTCGTCGCCGCGCTGAAGGCGCTCAACGGCGAGATCGCGGCAACGTCCAAGACAGTCGGCGCGGGACCATCAAAGGCGGGCTGACGCAGAGCTGACGACGGCCGCGAGGAGGTGCGCGCGTCGATGGACGTCGACGCGGGCGAACCCGTGACCCGGGCGGGCGCTACAGGCGGGAGACGAGTTCGGCCACGATCTCCGCGGCGGGCTGCGAGCGCCTGGCGAGCGCAACGCTCTGTCCGGCCCACAGCGACAGCGCCTCGATCTCACCCGTCGTTCCGGCCATCGGAGGCGCGGGGGAATAGCGAAGGATGGATTCGCCTGAAGCGAACTGCGCAATCGGCCCTTCTCCCGGTCGGCTTCCCAGTGGCGGCCGGCCCGAGGCCTCCCACATCTCGGCGGTCGAGTTGTGAATGGCGCGGTGCGGGGAGTCCGGCCATCCCACGTCATACAGGTCGGGGTACCACTCGGCATCGGTCTCCCTCGCGGCGATCAGGCGGCGCCGATACTCCTCGTGGATCGGCATCTCGTCGGCCAACAGGAACCGCGTGCCCAGCAAGGCGGCCTGCGCGCCGAGGGCGAGCACCGCCGCGACCCCTCGAGCATCGCCGATGCCCCCGGCTGCGATGACCGGCACCGGCGCCACCGCGTCGACCACCGCCGGCACCAGCGGGAGCGTTGCCACGCCACCCCACACGTGCCCGCCGGCCTCCCAGCCCTGAGCGACGACGATGTCCACTCCACATCCGACCGCGCGTCGTGCTTCCTCGGCACTCCCGACCGTGTGCATCACCAGCCCTCCGGCTTCGTGCACCGGCCCGACATACCGGTCGGGATCGCCCCAGATGAACGACACGATCCGCAGGCCGGCGGCGAGCGACTGATCGACGCGACGGCGCTGATCGGTGTTGAGGACGAAGTTGCCCGCAAACGGTCGGTCGGTGAGTGCTGCCGCCGCGCGAACCGGGTCTCCGGCGTCGTCGGACCATGACAGCCCCATGCTGCCGAGAGCACCGGCATTTGAGACGGCGGCGGGCAAGCGAGGATCCACGGCCACCGGCGCCTCGACGATCGGATATTCGATCCCCAGCAGCTCGCACACCGGCGTATGAGCGCTCATCGGCATGGCCTCTTTTCTGGCGCTCGCGGCGCCGGTTGACTACGCTCAATGTAGACCCGAACGGCTTCCGTCGCGACCGGGTGAGCATCGGTCCACCCCACGCCGCGGACCGGGCCGGACTCGTTGGGACAGGTGCGATCGGACGGGACCGGAGCAATCGTGGTCGTCACTGCCCAACGACAGACAGGAGCAGAGCATGCGCAGCGACATCACCCCCGGCGGCGCCTTTCCCGACTACGAACTCCCCGACCACGAGAGCACCCCCCGCAAGCTCAGCGAAATACAGGGTGATGACCCCCTGATCCTCACGCTCGCGCGCGGGAACTACTGCCCCAAGGAGCACCAGCAGCACCTCGAGCTCGCCGCCAACTACCCCAAGATCGCGGTCGCCTACACCAAGATCGCGACCATCTCGACCGACACCCATCACTCGAGCCAGGAGTTCCGCGCGTCGATCGGCGCCCAGTGGCCCTTCCTCTCCGATCCGGACCGGACCGTCCAGAAGGACCTGCAGATCCAGGAGTACACCGACCCCGAGCACGACCCGATGATCCCCCATACCCTCGTGCTTCAGCCGGGGCTGGTCATCCACAGCATCTACAACGGCTACTGGTTCTGGGGGCGTCCCTCCTTCGAGGATCTCTGGCACGACCTGCGGACCGTGACCAGCGAGATCCGCCCTGACTGGAACCTGAGCAGGCCGGGGCTGCGCGAGGCATGGGATGCGGGCGACTTCTCGTCGTTCCACGGGTGGAATAAGCGCACCCCTCAGTCAGCACCCTCCTCTTACGACTCCTGACACCGCGGGGCGACAAACGGCGCTGGGCGGGCAGTAGCGCGCCCATTCACCAACCCGCCGAGGAGCCCCCGTGGAGGGTCGAAACCGCGAGCCGGACCGAGCCATCTTCGTGTCCGGTTCTCCCCGGGGGAATCGACTGGAGCTACCCCCCCATGATCACAGTGAAACTGCCCGGCGGCGCAGGGCTGATGGCGCCCCGAGAACCGGGTGGACACCTTCATTTCCAGGGTCCTCCAGCGTCGGTGCCGGCGATCGCTTCGACGGCGATAAGCTGCAAGCGCATCTCGGGGTGGCGTCATCGTTCTGCTTGGCGTCACCCACCAGTGGCACTGGGCCAGGTCCGGCGAACATGTCAGTCAGGTGGCGGCGATTGGGCCGGTTGGCCTCGACTCCGTGAGCACCAACGACCAAGACAGAGCGAGGAAGGACAAGACGAGTGCGCGCACGCGGCACGCGGCTGATCATCTGCGGCCGGTGCTCGGTCTGCCGCCTGGCGTCACGGCGTGCCTGTTCGATCTCGATGGTGTGCTGACACAGACGGCCAGGGTGCACGCTGCAGCGTGGAAGCAGATGTTCGACGACTATCTGCGCAGCCACGCCGAGCAGACGGGCGACAAGTTTGTCCCTTTCGACGCGGTCCGCGACTACGACGAATACGTCGACGGCAAGCCCCGCTCTGACGGCGTGCGCTCCCTGCTGGCCTCGCGCGCGATACACCTACCGGAGGGTGACCCCGGCGACCCGCCCGGCGCCGAGACGATCCACGGCCTCGGCAGTCGTAAGAACGAGATCGTGCTGCGACTGATCCACGAGCAGGGCGTGCGGCCCTATGACGGCTCGGTTCTCTACGTAAAGGCTGTCCGCGAGGCGGGGCTGGGCCGGGCGGTCGTGTCGTCGAGCGAGAACTGCCGTGATTTGCTCGTCGCTGCCGGCATCGCTGACCTGTTCGAGGAGGTCATCGACGGGGTGGTCGCCGAGCGCGAGCATCTGAACGGCAAGCCCGCGCCCGACACGTATCTCGCGGGTGCGCGCGCGTTGGCTGTCGAGCCCGCTCGGGCGGCTGTCTTCGAGGACGCGCTGGCGGGCGTCGAAGCCGGGCGAGCGGGTCGCTTCGGCTGCGTGGTGGGCGTCGACCGGGTCGGGCAGGCGCAGGCCCTGCGGAGACATGGCGCCGACGTCGTCGTGAGCGACCTCGCCGAGCTGCTGGAGCTCTCGTGATCAACCACCCCGCCTTCGTGGTCGAGCCGTGGTCGGTACACGAAACCGAACTTCAACTGGACAGGCTCTCACAGACTGAGTCGATCTTCGCGTTGGGCAATGGACACATAGGGCTGCGCGGGAACCTCGATGAGGGCGAGCCGGCGGGCTTGCCGGGCACCTACCTGGGCGGCTTCCACGAGGTGCGGCCGCTGCCCTACGCAGAGGCGGGCTACGGCTTCCCCGAGGCCGGGGAGACGGTCATCAACGTGACCAACGGAAAGCTCATCCGGGTGCTGGTGGAAGACGAGCCCCTCGACATCCGCTATGGCGAAGTGCGCAGCCACGAACGCATGCTCGACCTTCGCGCCGGCGTCCTGCGACGCAAGCTTGAGTGGGTGTCGCCGACGGGCCGCGCGATCCGGATCTCATCGACGCGCCTCGTGTCGCTCACGCAGCGTGCGGTCGCGGCGATTTGCTACGAGGTCGAGGCAACCGAAGGGGCCACGCCGGTCGTGGTGCAATCCGAGCTGGTCGCCAACGAGAAGCTGCCGGCCACCGAGAGCGATCCCCGTGCCACCGCGGCACTTGCTTCGCCACTGCGCTCGGTTTACTTCGGGGACTGGGATACACGCGTGCTGCTGGAGCACTCGACCCATGCAAGCGGACTGACGATGGCCGCCGCGATGGATCACATCATCGAGGGCCCGCCACACGTAGAGACCAGGGCGGAGAGCTTGGAGGACATCGGTCGCCTGCTCGTGACCGCGGACCTCGCGCCAGGAAAGCCGCTTCGCCTGGTGAAGTTCCTTGCGTACGGGTGGTCTGCCGAGCGCTCGCAGCCGGCGATCCGCGACCAGGTCGCCGCGGCGCTGGCCGGGGCGCGTCATCGGGGGTGGGATGGGCTGGTCGCCGAGCAGCGTGAATACCTGGACGACTTCTGGGAGCGCGCCGACGTCGAGATCGACGGCGACGCCGAACTGCAGCAGGCGGTCCGCTTCAGCCTTTTCCACACGCTCCAGGCGGGCGCGAGGGCGGAGCGGCGAGCGATCGCCGCCAAGGGTCTAACCGGGCCGGGATACGACGGGCACGCGTTCTGGGATACGGAGACGTTTGTTCTGCCGCTGCTGACCTACACGGTTCCGACAGCCGCGCGCGATGCCTTGCGCTGGCGGCGCGACACCCTCGAGCTCGCGCAGGAGCGCGCCGGCGCCCTCGGCCTGAAGGGTGCCGCGTTCGCGTGGCGCACGATCCGCGGGCAGGAGTGTTCGGGCTACTGGCCCGCGGGCACGGCAGCGTTTCACGTCAACGCGGACATCGCCGATGCGGTCCTGCGGTATCAGGCGGCCAGCGGCGATGAGGAGTTCGCGGACACCGACGGCCTTGAGCTGCTCGTTGAAACGGCCCGCCTGTGGCGCTCGCTCGGGCATCACGACGATGCCGGCAGCTTCCGGATCGACGGGGTGACCGGACCCGACGAGTACAGCGCGATCGCAGACAACAACGTGTACACGAACCTGATGGCCGAGCGAAACCTGCGTGCCGCGTTCGACGCTGCTCAGCGCCGCCCGCAGCGCGCCGCCGAGCTGGGCGTCGACGAGGAGGAGGCGGCGAGCTGGCGCGACGCCGCCCACGCGGTGCTGATTCCCTTCGACGAGCAGCGGGGAGTCCATGCGCAGGCCCAGTCCTACACCGAGCGCGAGGTCTGGGACTTCGCCGCGACGAGCACCGAGCAGTATCCGCTGTTCCTGCACTTCCCGTACTTCGATCTCTATCGCAAGCAGGTCGTGAAGCAGGCCGATCTCGTGCTGGCGCTGCATCTGCGCGGCGATGCCTTCAGCGACGAGCAGAAGGCGCGCGACTTCGCCTACTACGAGAAGCTGACAGTCCGCGACTCCTCGCTGTCGGCGTGCACCCAGGCTGTCATCGCAGCGGAGGTCGGCCAGCTCGAGCTGGCCTACGACTACTTCGGTGAGGCCGCGCTCATTGATCTCGACGACATCGAGCACAACGCCCGCGACGGCCTGCACATAGCATCGCTGGCGGGGACGTGGATCGGCGCCGTCGCGGGCTTCGGCGGGATGCGTGATCACGACGGGATCCTGAGCTTCGCCCCGCGTCTACCCCAGGCGCTGACCAGGCTCGCATTCCGGCTCTGCGTACGCGGCCACGGGCTGTTGGTCGAGGTCGGTCACGAGCAGGCGACCTACTCAATGCTGCGAGGTACCACGCTTCAGATCGTCCATCACGGCGACGAGGCGACCGTCCGCGCGAAAGGGCCCGTGACGCTGCCGATACCGGCGGCACCTGCCGCTGAGAAGCTCAGCCAGCCTGCCGGACGCGCGCCGCGACGGCGCGGAACACCATCGCAGGGCGAGGCTTAGTGGTGACTTCGGATCCGCGGATCCTCGTGGTGGACGCATCATGCGTTTCCAGACAGCCGACGGGGCGCTCACGAGCTTCCCGCCTCGCCTGTCGGCGAAGCCGGCGCGCTTGCTGCAGTGGCTCGGCGCTTCCGCACTGCCCGGATCGCGATCCGGGCAGTATGTTCTCGCCAGTCCGGAAACCGAAGACGGGGAACATCACCGCCTCCCTGGACCTGGCCGGGTAGGCACCAAGCGGGTCTTTAGCCCCAGCGGGGTGGGTTCGACTCCCACCAGGTCCACTGCCTAATATGCGTCTGGCGCGGGGCCGGTCCCATTCTCCGCGGCGTCGGGGGTGATCGCCCGCAGCGCATCCTCGGCGGCAGCTTCGGAGAGTTCAAGGGCGACGGCACGGAGTGCCTCGACCAGCGGGTTCAGACGATCCTCCCTTCCGACCAGGGACAGCGGGATCGGCTGGGCATCGACGACGGGTACCGACACGACCCCGGGGAGGATCCGCTCGATGATCGCCGCGTGGGCATCCGAGGAGATCGTGAGGCCGTGCCCGGCCGCGATCATCGCAAACCGTTCCTGGGGGTTGGATGACGGCCGTCCGGTGAGGTGCTGGGGCGGCGCGCCCCGGAGATCGTCAAGGCTCCAGAACCCCGCCCACACCGGGTCCACTGACGTGTCCAGTGCGATAAAGGTCTCATCCAGCACGTCGGCGGCGACGATCTGACGACGCTTCGCGAGCGGGTGCCCGCTGGCCATGAGCGCCACACGGGGGTCGGCGCGAAGCGGCAGGGACCATACGCCGGGGTCGTCTGTCAGCGGGCTGACCATCACCACGTCCACGTCCGCGAGCCACGACGATGCCGGGGCGAACGGGAACGGCAGTTCCTTCGTGCTCACGGCGACGTCCGGGCATGCCTGGGCGAACGCTTCCGTGAGTTCAGGGTTGATCTGCCATGGCGGCAGACCGGCGTAACCGAAGGTGATGGTGCCCTGAACGGCCCTTGCGAGCGCCTCTGCGGTGAGGGCCGCCTCGTGCGATGCGTTAACCGCGAGCCGCGCCTTGTCGAGGAGCAATTCTCCCGATCGGGTGAGGGTCACCCCGCGGGCGACGCGGTCGAACAGCCGGACGCCGAGCTCGGACTCGAGGCTCGCGATCGCCTGCGAGAGCGCGGGCTGCGCGATGTGAAGCTTCTCAGCCGCGCGGGTGATCTGTCCCTCTTCCGCGACCGTCACGAAGTAACGCAGCTGTCCGCGCTTAAAGTGCACGAGCACCCCGCGGGGGGAAGCCGCCGAGGCACGCGGGGTGAATGGGCTCCGGTCCCATGCAGAGCAATCTACGCAGTCTTTGCGTCGGACCACCCCGCCCGCGGCACCCGGCCGGCAGCAGCTGCACTCGATCGCCGGGCGGGGCTACAGCCTGCGGCGGTGCGCTCGCCTGACACGGGTAGCTCGCGAGCTGGCCGGCCGCCCGCGGTAGATCCTGTGCCCGTGGACCAGCCGGTAGCGTTCACTGACAGGCACACGTGCGAGGTCGGGTCGTTCGGACTCGACGGTCCCTGCGAGGGCCCCGATGTCCGGGCGCCCCTCGAGGTGGCCGAACTCGTGCGCGATCTGCTTGCAGAAGACGGCGAAGCGCTTGTCGTCCGCGAGCCAGGTCGGCCGCACGCCGCCGTTCAGGTGCACGACACAGTCGGCGAAGCCGGCCGGGGCGTTGAAGCTGTTCACGCCGTCGGGTGTGCCCCGCGTCGTGCACATCGCCGCGGCTTCGTTTGCCCGGCCGTGCCAATTCTCGCCCGCTGCCGGGGTTTCCGCGGGCGCGCCGGAGAGGACGAGCACCCTTCCGGCGCCCGGTGTGGCGCCCCAGTACTCGATGGCGCGCGCAACGGCCTGTGTCACGGGTCCGAGTCCACGATCCTCGTCCGCGCTCTGGCATGGGCGGGGAGCGATGCGGCGAACGCGAGGCCGAGGATCGCGCATGCTGTCCAGGCCCAGCCGCGGCGCGAGACGCGGTGCATGTGCCCTCTACGCGCCCGAGCCGGCGGGTCCGAGGCCGGGCCGCTCGGCATCGGCGGGCTGCGGCTCCCCGGAGCCTTCCTGCGATGAGAACTCACGGAAGCTGCTCACGAGCGGATTGATCCGGTCGCTGCGTCCGGCGAGCACGAAAGTCGCGGGGTCCGCATCGACGAGGGGTACCGCGGCGATGCCCACGAGCACGTTCACGAGGACCGCCGCGGAGGACGCCGGCACCGTCGTGACGGCGCTTCGCACCGCGAGCGCGGCAAGAACCTCCTGCGGCACGGATGCCTCGTCGGGGGTGAGATGAGCGGGCGGTCCTCCGCGATGGTCATCCAGGCTCCAGAAACCCGCCCACTTCATGTCAACCGACGGGTTGTAGCCGATGAAGGTCTCGTCGAGGACATCGCCCACGGTGAGGTGGCTGCGCTCCGCGAGCGGATGACCCGCGGGGGCTAGGAGCACACGGGGATCTGTCCGCACGAACTGGGTCCAGACTTCCTCGTCGGCCGGGGGCGTATGCGTGGCAACGAGATCAACCTCGGCCAGCCAGGCGCTCGTGGACGGCCCCGGGAAGCCCAGCTCGCGGTAACGGACGTCTATCTCCGGGTGGGCCTTTGAGAACCTCCCGAGGAAGCCGGGGCTGTCGAGACCGGGCGGCGCCCCGACGAATCCGAACTCGATCGTTCCGTTGGCGGTGCGCGAGAGCCACTGCGCGGTCTGAGCCGCATCCATTTCAGCACCGAGCGCCTCCCGTGCCTTTACGAGGAACGTCTCCCCGGCCGGCGTGAGGTTCACTCCGCGCGCATGTCTCTCGAACACCGCAAAGCCCAGTTCGGACTCGAGCGATGCGATCGCCTGAGAGAGGGCGGGCTGGGCGACATGGAGCTTCGCTGCGGCACGCGTGATCTGGCCCTCCTCAGCAACCGCCACGAAATAGTGCAGGTGTGTCGACCTGATCGCCATCAGACCCGAGATCCGCCGCGGCCGAGCATCCCGTCGCCACCTGCGTGCTCGTAGCCGTGAGTACCGCCGAAGGCCGCCATCATCGCCACGGTACCAGCGGCTCTGACACGCGGGCGTCGGTGTTCACTGCTGATGTCAATGGCCCGCGACCCAGTCGATGACCGCCTGCGAGCGCTGTTCGGGGATCCAGTGGGCGACGCCGTCGATGACCCTCACGGTCAGCTGCTGCTGGCCCTCGACGGGGCCGGCACCGATGCCTCTGGTGACCGGATCGTCCGCGCCGACGATCAGCGTCGTCGGCACCGTCAGGGTGGCGTCGGCAAAGCGCCCCCGCGCGACCGGGACCATCTCGCGCGTCAGCAGCGTCCTGTACATCGCGACGCTGGTGTTCGGCGGTATGCGCTCGGTGAAGATCGCAACGTCCGCACCTGCGAGCCTCTCTCCCCCGCGACCGGACTGCAGGAGCATCCGTGACATGGGCCTGCAGACGCGTCGACCGACCAGCGGCAACGCGAGCGGGACCTGGTAGCTCATCAGCGTCGCGACCAGACGCGGGTCGGGGGCGGTCCACAGGTGCGGGATGCAGAGCACGAGCATGCGCTCTATGCGCTCGGGCGCCCGGAGGGCGGCGAGCAGGCCGCTCCATCCACCCCAGTCGTGGCCCACCCATGTCGCGCGCTCGACCCCGAGCTCGTCAAGGAGGGCGAGCAGGTCTTCGGCCAGCTGCTGCTTCTGATAACCGTGTTCTGTCGCCTCGGTCCAGCCGTGGCCGCGAAGATCCGGTGCGATGACCCTGAAGTCCCCGGAGAGCGCGGGGATCACGCGCCGCCATGCCCACCAGTTCTGCGGCCATCCGTGCACCAGCAGCACTGCGTGTCCCTCCTCGGGCCCGGCGAGCGCGACATGTGTGCGCAGCGAGCCCGCGCTCACATACTCGTGCCGGACACCGGGGAGCTCAGGTGGTCCCATCAGCCCGCGCCCGCCTCGTGTGAGCGGCAGGCATCAGTGGCGTGCCGGCGCTCACGATCCTCACCGGACGTTGCCGTTGCGGCGGGGGGCGGCAAGCGCCTCCTGGACGAACTGCGTGAACGCGTCGACGAGTGGGTTGCGCGAGTCGCCGTGACCCACGAGCGCGATCGTCGCCGGGTCCGCATCGGTGAGCGGTATGGCGGCGATGCCCGTCAGGACGTTCACGATCACGCCCGCCACCGACGCCGGAACGAGTGTCACCGCCCCGCGCGTCGAGAGCGCCGCGAGGACCTCCTGCGGTCCCGTTGCCTGATCGGGCGTCACCTCTGCGGGAGGCCCTCCCCGGTGGTCGTCAAGGCTCCAGAAGCCCGCCCACGCCGGATCCACGTTCGGATGGAAGCCCACGAACGTCTCGTCGATCGCCTCCGCGACGCTCAGCTCGGGGCGCCCGGCCAGTGGATGGCGGTTCTGAGCGAGCAGCACCCGCGGCTCCACCCGCAGCGGGAGCGTCCAGACACCCTCGTCCTCGGGCGGCAGGTGGCAGACCGCGACGTCGACCTCTGAGATCCACGAGGAAGTCGAGGAGCCTGGGAACGGAAGCTCGCGGTAGCGCATATCGATGTCCGGGCGCAGCTGCGAGAACGCTGCGAGCGGCCCCGGGCTGTCCAGCCCCGGGGGCGCCCCGACGAAGCCGAACGCGATTGCGCCCTCGGCGGACCGCGCAAGAGACCGCGCGGTCTGGATCGCTTCCGCTTCGGCGTCGAGGGCCTCCCGCGCCTTGTCAACCAGCAGGGCGCCCGCCGGGGTGAGGCTCACACCCCGTGGGTGGCGCTCGAGCAGGGGAAAGCCGACTTCCGACTCAAGGCTCGAGATCGCCTGGGAGAGAGCGGGCTGTGCCACGTTCAGCTTGGCTGCCGCGCGGGTGATCTGCCCCTCATCGGCGACGGTCACGAGGTAGCGGAGATGAGATGCCTTCATCACAATCGCCCCGCTGCGCCCCGCATCAGCAGCCGCACGCGCGGCCTCGTCGCGTGGGAGCAACGTCGCACCTTGCACCTTTTGCCACGATCCCCCATATCGAGGCAAGTTATCAGCGAGTGCGGCTGTGTGGTGGCACCACCCGCCGCCACACCTCGGCCTGCCCTCGCGGCCGGCGTCCGCGGGCGAATCCTCGCGTAAGCTGTCGCCGCATGCGCCGCCGCAATCCGCGCGAGCCCCTCACCCGGCTGCCGAGCCCCCCACGGGCACAACTCCGGCTGACCGGGAGCGTGCTCGCGCTGCTCAGCACGGTCCTTCTCGCGCTTGCGGCGATCGCGCACGCGGAAGGCTATGAACCCAACCCGGTGAAGGAGACCGGCAGCCCGATCACCGACCAGGGGAGCAGCTACCACTACCGCTCGTACATAACCGGGGTCAGCCCGAGCATCGCCGGGCTGAACATCCAGGTGCTGCAGTTCGCAGACCGCCTGGAACTGATCAACCACACCGGCAAGACGATCACCGTCTACGGGTACGAAGGCGAACCGTACGCGCAGGTTCTCGCCGACGGCACCGTGCGTGTGAACACGCACTCCCCCGCCTACTACCTCAACCAGGCTTTCTACGCGAACGTCACCGTGCCGCCGTACGCGACCGCGCACGCGCAGCCCCAGTGGACCGTGGTGGACCGAACGGGCCGGCTGGAATGGCACGATCACCGGATCCACTGGATGTCCCCCGTCGTCCCGCCGGAGGTCAAGGACCAGAGCAAGCGCACGAAGATCTTCAACTGGAAGGTGCCGATCAGCGTCGGCTCCACAGCCGGGGACGTATCCGGCGAACTCTTCTGGGTGCCCGAGGGTGAATCCGGCACGCCGGTCGGCGCAATCGCGGCCCTGGTGGTGTTGATTCTGGCCGGTATCTGGTTCGTGTGGTTCGTGAGGCGCCGCAGGTCGACATCCGGGACGGGCACCGGGCCGGGCGAGGGCGGGCGCCCAACCCACGAGGCCTGGTAGGCACCGCCGGGTCCGCACCGGCGGGGCAGGTTGCAGCTCAGGCGTCTGCCTTCGCGAGGGCTTCGCGCAGCGAGGACTGCGTCTGGGGGCCCCTCAGGACCGCAGCGATCCGTTCGTGGCCGTTGACTATGAACGTGGTGGGAAGGTCGGTCATGCTGTATTCGTTGCCGACCATGCCTTCGGCGTCCCTGAGGTTCGTGAACGTCCATCCGTAGTGGCGCACGAACGAGCGGGCGCCGCCGAGCGAGTCGCTCCAGTCGATGCCCACGATCCGTCCGCGCCCCGCCGCGCTTGCCGCAAAGCGCTGTATTTCCGGTGCCTCTTTGTTGCAGGGCCCGCACCAGCTCGCCCAGAAGAGCACGGCGACCGGGTGCCCACCGGCGCCGGCGATCAGTGACGAGAGCGTCGCGGGGGTGCCCACGAGCTGTTCGTGTGGCAGTGCGGGTGCGCGCCTGCCTCCGGGAGGCGAGCTCTTCGAGGAGAGCCCGAACACGGCGAGCGCGATCACGGCGAGCGCCAGCAGCGTCCAGGTGATCACCCGGCGACCAGACACGTCAGTTCCTCAGCGCGCTGCGAGCAGCGGCACGTCGTGTGCGATTTCGCTGGGCTTGAAGTCGGCCGCGTAGATCGTGAGCCGCTTGCCCGACCCCGTGACGCCGTAGACGAGTCCGGTGTGGTTGATGAACGTCGGGTTTTCCGCGTCGCGTTCGGAGCCGACGCCCCACGCCTTCCACACGGCACCGAGTTCTTTGGCGGATCCCACGAGGTACTGCATCCTGCCGGTCATTTCGTGACGCGCGAGGAACGCGGCGATCGCTTCTTTGGTGTCCCCGCGCGGGTCGACAGAGACCGCGATGATCTGGGTCTTGGCCATCCCCGTGGCGCCCATGAGGTTCTGCGCGATACGCAGGTTGGACGTGATGAGCGGGCAGACATCCGGGCAGTGCGTGTACAGGAAGGTAACGAGCACCGCCTTGCCCCTGTAGGAGTTGATGTTGACCTCCTGGCCGAGGTAGTTGCGCAGCGCGAGCGGCGGGGCGGCCGTCACCGGGGTGAGCAGTCCGGCGGCCTCGAATTCGGCGTTGAGGGCATGCGTGTTCTTCGGTGTGGTGCCGGCTTTGCCCCCGACCGCCACCAGCGCTATCACGCCCGTGGCCACGACGAGCGCAGCCAACGCCGCGACTAGACGGAGATCTATTCCCTGCTTGCGCACACCGCGAAGTTATCACCGTGTCTGGCGATCCGCGCAGCCTCCTTGCCGGGTATCCGCAGATTGCAACGTCGGCAAGAATCCTTGCAGTCCTTCCCCTGTGACACATCTTGCAGAGGGATCTGTTACTTTGCCTCCCGTTCGTGCCGAGTTCCGGATCTCAAGGGATCTGGGAGCGGGGGACCCATTGCAGCCGAGAGGCTGCGGGGGCGAATCGCCACATTTGTGGCGTAGCGTAGTCGTTTACGCGAGCCCGACAGCTAACCCCGTAGGCGCCATGCAACGGAATTAGAAAGGACGCCCCCCATGTCGGGATCCCCCCGCGATCTTGCTGTTCGCGATCACTGGAGCGAATCTCTGGAGCGCTCGCGCGCTCGCCGTGCCCGCTCGGCCGGCACACGCTCACGGAACGTCGGTGCGCAACCGGCATCCTCGGCATTGCTGTCCGCGGACGGCCGCGCGGCACGCGCCCGCGACCTCGCCGATGTACAGGCATGGGAGCTCTCACTCGGTCGCTCCCGTGCCCGCAGGCGCGCAGCTCAGCTGCGCTTCGCGCCTCCGCGGTCGAGGGCGAAGAGGGTGTCGCTCGGCGCTCTCGCCGCGCTCACAGTCGGCCCGACGGCGGCCGTGGCCAGCGGACAGGAATCCGGACCCGCGTCTGCGGCCGGCCCCGCGACGACGACCGAACACAGCATCGTGATCTCGGTCGGCAGCCAGGGGCGGCAGGTCACGCTCCTGCAGCAGGCACTCGGCGGGATCAAGGTGGACGGGATCTTCGGTCCTGAAACGGAAGCGGCGGTGCGCAGCTTCCAGAGCGCCCACGGCCTGAGCGTCGACGGCATAGTGGGCCCGCTGACATCGGCCGCGCTGCGCGGGAACGGCGGCGGACGCGCGTTCGCCTCGAGCTTCACGGCGTCGCCGATCACGGGCACCGAATCCTCAGCACCCTCCGAAGGCACGCCCGCAGGCGCCGTCGCCCAGCTGCAGTCGGCACTCCACCTCACCGCCGACGGTGACTTCGGCCCGGTGACGGAGGCGGCCGTCCGTCGTCTGCAGGCCCGCCACGGCCTTACGGTCGACGGGATCGTCGGGCCGGAGACGTGGAAGGCGATCGGGGTGAGCAACCAGGAAACCCTGGTCCCCCCCGCCTCCGCGGTCGCAGCGGTCACGTCGGCCAAAGCAGCCGCCGCACCCGTCGCGCACGCCTCGTCGGGCTCCGGTGCCCCGGCTGGCGCGAACACCTCGGGAGCCGGACCCGTGGCGGAGCTGCAGAAGGCTCTGCACCTGACCGCTGACGGGGAATTCGGCCCCGAGACGGAGGCTGCGGTGCGCCGCCTGCAGGCGCGTCACGGACTCACGGTCGACGGTGTCGTAGGACCGGCAACGTGGGCCGTGATCGGCGTCAACTACGAGCCGACACTGACCCCGCCGGCCTCTGCCCTCGTCGGGCAGGGCTCGGCCACGACCTCGACCTCCACCACAGCGGGGACCAGGGCAAACGTGTCCGACACCTCGGCCGCGCCGTCGGGCGGTGGAGCGGTCGAACGACTCCAGTCGGCGCTGCGCGAGCCGGTCGACGGCGAATTCGGCCCCGACACCGAGTCCGCGGTGCGTCGCCTTCAGGCCCGTCACGGCCTGGAAGTGGACGGCGTCGTCGGACCCGCGACCTGGGCGGTACTCGGCATCCACGGCGAGCCCACGCTCACCCCGCCTGCGTCCGCGCTCGTCGGGCAGAGCTCGGGGTCCACCAGTTCCACGGCGGGCGGCGGCTCCGGTGAAGAATCGGGCGTCGTGGCACGTGTCATCGCAGCGGGCGACGAAATCGCCACGCGACCCTATGTCTGGGGCGGCGGCCACGGCTCGTTCGAGTCCTCCGGGTATGACTGCTCGGGTTCGGTGTCCTACGCGCTTCACGGCGGCGGGCTGCTCAGCTCGCCCGAGGACTCCACGGGCCTCGAGTCATACGGCGAAGCCGGCCCGGGCAAGTACATCACGATCTACGCCAACGCGGAACACGCGTGGATGGTCGTCGACGGCAAACGCTTCGACACGGTCGCGCTTGCAGAAACAGGCTCACGCTGGGCTGACAGCATGACCTCCACCGCGGGATTCGTCGTGCGCCACCCCGACGGGCTGTAGACGGCCCGCGCCGAGATTCCCGTTGCCCGGCCGGCCGCACACCGGCCGGGCAACAACGGGACTCCGACAGGGTCCCCGGCGCGCGCGGTCAGCTGGCTCGGTAGCGCGCGGCGAGCTGAGGCGCCTGGGCCCCGAACGCGGCGAGGTCGGCTCTGGACACCTCGTCGAGCAGCGCCGAGTTCTCAACCCCGGGGGCACACACGACCTCGCCGAGCTCGAGGCCGCGCAGGCTGGCGCTCACGACATCGTCCGCTGACATCCGTGGCACCGCACTGAGGTCGAGTCCCTGACGCTCGTGGAACTCTGTCGCGACGACGCCGGGGCACAGCGCCTGCACGCGCACACCATCTGCTCCCAGCTCCGCGTGCAGCGCCTGCGACAGCGCGACGATGTGCGCGAGCGTCGCGGTGTACACGGCCCGACGAAGGGGCAGCTGCTCAAGTGACGCCGGCCCGCTGAAGGCGAGCATCCCGGACACGTTGATGATCGTGCCCTCTCCTCGCGCCACCATTGCGGGTGCAGCGGAGCGTGCCAGCATCGTGGGAGCCAGAACCTTCACGTGGAGGAGCTCGCTCGCCTTCTCGGCCGGGAGCTCGACGAACGGCATGTAGTGCGCTACACCGGCGTTGTTGACCAGTAGTGCGGGCCCGCGGTCCGCGCACACGCCGGCGACGCTCCGCACACCGGCGTCGGTGCCGAGGTCCGCAACGAGTGGGCTCACCTCGACATCGGGGAGCGCCCCCACGAGCTCATCGAGGCGCTCGCGGCGACGTCCGACGGCGACGATGTCGTAGCCCTCGGCGCCGAGGCGCAAGGCGAACGCGCGTCCGATTCCGGAGGATGCCCCAGTGATGAGAGCCAGAGCGCTCATTGCGCCCGGCTGTCATCCGGTGCCACGATCGTGTCGTTCTCCATACCGGCTCCTCCTTCAGGTGGGTCGTTCGAATATTCCGCCGGTCATCCCGACCTCGCCGCATGCGCTGCGGCGACTCCCATGTTGATCATCCCTCAGCGGTTGCGAAGATCGCCCGCACGCCTCGCGCCGGCGGCGCGAACGCACCGGTCAGCTCGGCCGGCGGTAGTCCACCGACGGTAGATCTCTGACCTGGTCCTTCGTGAGCGTGATCCGCACGCCATCAGCGGCCACCTCCTTCACGCATGCGATGGGGATGGCGAGCGCCTTCTTACCCCAGAGGTGGCCCTCCTCGAGCAGGACATGAGTGACGTGATGATCGCCCGGGCTCACGACCAGACCCTGCACGCGCCCGATCTCACCGTCGCTCGCGTGAACCGGTTCTCCTCGGCGCACCTCGACGTCGCCCGCGGGCACCCGCGATGCAAAGTAGCTTCGCGGAGCCGGTCCAATGCCGGCGCCCCCGGTTTCTGCGCCCATTCCGTAGTAGTAGGGCCACGCCAGTACCTCTCCCTCCCCGTAGCCCAGATCCTGGCCCGCCGCCGAGACGAAGTGCGTCTCCTCGGCGTATTCGAGGTGGTCGAACTCGTCTGTGCTGCAGCGCAGACGGATTCCGCTGGCGCCCTCGTCGATGAGGTCGACGGGCACCAGACGTCCTTGCCCCTGCCCGTGCCGGGGCTCCACGACGATGTGGGTGACGGTGCGCGCCACCGGGTCGACGACCACGCGCACCAGCTCTCCGCACGCGCCCTCATGACACGTGACCGGGCTGCCCACCAGCAGGCTGACGGCGTCGCTCATGGCTTATCGACTGGGCTCGACATCGCGAGTCTCAGCGTACCCGAGCACCCTGGACTCCGGGAAGCGCCGTCGAGCCGGGCGCTCGACGGCGCTCGAGCTCGTGGGTGGCGATCTGGGCGAGCAGCGTTCCGATCAGGGCCCCGCCGATCGTGTCGCCGGGATAATGGACGCCCGTGTGCACTCGGGAATACGCCACGAGCGCCGCGAGCGCCCTGAAAGGCACCGCGGCACGCGGCATCACATGCCCGACGCCGGTGGCGAACGCGAACGCGGCCGCGGAGTGGCCGGATGGGAACGACGTCGAGGCCGGCATCCTCACCTGCCGGGCGATCGCGACGCGTTCGGCCGCCCTGTCCGGGCGCCGCCGGCTGCTGAGTGGCTTGGCGAGCATGTTGACGACAGCCGACGTGAGACCCACGGACACGAGACCGAACGCGGCCGCGCGGCGGCCTGTTGGCCCTCCGGTGACGGCGAGCGCCGCGGCGGCTGCCATCGACAGTTTCGAGTGGTCCGCTGCGCGTGAGACGCCGCGCATCACCCGGTCCAGAGCCGGCGTCGGCGTGCTCGCGACCGCCCTGTAGAGCGCCGCGTCGATGTTTTCCGCGTCGTTCAGCCAGCGCCGTCGTGCCTGCGGCGGACGATCAGCGGGATCAACCTCATCATCGCTCACGCAGCAGCGATTGTATGAGTCGCCGTCGGCCGGGATCGGGCCCGGCCGAACTCGGCCCCGGGAGCTGACGTCGAGGAGCTCGTGAGAGACGCCGCGTCAGCCTCATCAGATGGGCTCGCAATGGCCGGCGGCGACGGCTCTCAGGCGATCGTTGCAGCGGTCGCATCCGGGCTCGACCCGGGCTCGGGCGCGGCCTCGGCGCTCCGCCGCCGCTTCAAGCGCGCGCGGGATGCGGCCGGCCTGCGTCCACTGCGCTTTCACGACCTCCGGCACACATACGGCTCGCTGCTGGCCGCTGCCGGCGTCGACCTCGTCACCATCCAGGCCGCGATGGGGCACAGCCAGCTGGCCACCACCAGCCGCTACCTCCATGCCAGGTCCGCGTCTGAAGAGGCCGCTGTCTTCACGCGAGCGTTCGAGCCCGCACGCTGTTGATGGTGTGCCCCGGCCCGGCTAGCGGGCGGCAACATCTGTCTCATCCACGGGCGAATCACCTACATGCGGGACGACCGCGCGCTGCAAGAGCCGGTCTGTCTGGTTCCCACCCCTGGTACCCATGCCCCTGGACCGCCATTTCGTCCAATCGTCCCGCTCGCTAAAGACAGCTCGTTTGCAGGACTTTCCGGTGAAGCGGATGAAGGGATTCGAACCCTCGACCTTCGCCATGGCAAGGCGACGCTCTAGCCAGCTGAGCTACATCCGCAAGGTCGAAGCATTCTACCCGGCCCCGGCGGCGGGCGTCCAGAGGGACTGCCCGGGTCAGCCCTTGAACGTCGAGGAGCCGGCGTCACCGAACGGCTCGTCGCGCTCTCTCACCGCCTGACGAAAGCCGGCCTCCGCGGCCCGTTGCTGGAAGGCGTAGCCCTCGGCGGTGTGCCGCGTGATCCCGTCGAAGACGGTCCCGAGCACCTGCGTCGCGTGCAGCCCCTGTGCGTAAAGGGTCTGGTTGACGAGCAGCTTCATCATCGCGAGCTGGTTGATCGGAACCCTCGCGATCCGCTCGAGCAGGATCTCGGTTCGCTCCACGAGCATCTCGGGTGCGGGAGCCTCGATCGCGAGCCCCCACTCCAGGGCCTCGCTACCCGAGAGGGAATCGCCGGTGAAGAGCAGGCGCTTGGCGCGCTGCACTCCCACGCGGTGCGCCCAGAGTGCGGTAGTCGGCGAGCCCCACACCCGCGCGGGCGGGTAGCCGATCTTCGCGTCCTCGGCGATCACGAGCAGATCCGAGCAGAGCGCCATGTCGGTCCCACCCGCGACACAGAAGCCGTGGACCATGCAGACCACCGGCTTGCCGCACCGGAAGAGGCTCATGTACGCCTCCACGTTGCGGCTCATCATCGCGTAATCGACCATCGGATCCCATGTCGCGGACGGGTCGTGATTCGCGGCGACGACAGCGGGATCAACCGGTGAGCCGGTCACGGCGGACCTGCCGGCGGCCGCCGCGGCACCCATACCCTCTGCGCTGTCCACGAGGTCATACCCACCACAGAAGCCGGACCCCTCACCGGACAGAAGCAGAACGTGGACTGCGGGATCGAGGTCCGCCCGCTCCACGCACGCGACGAGCTCGCCGACGAGGTCTTTCGTGATCCCGTTGCCGCGCTCCGGCCTGTCAAGCGTGAGGCGCGCCACCCTGTCCTTCACCTCATAGCGGATGGGAGGTCCGCCACTCAACGAGTTGCCCTCTCCCTCGCGGCAAGCCTTTCCCTGCGCTCGCGCTCGCGGGCCTGTGCGCGCATCCTGCGGCGGCGCTCGAGGGCGATCGAGCCAAACACCACCAGCAGCAGAACCAGAGCTATGAAACCCGTGACCGCCAGTCCCGGTGAGAGGACCAGCAGGACGATCGCCGCGAGCACGCCTATCGCCACATCAAGCCGCAGCAGCTGCTCGCGCGAACGGGCGCGCCTGCGGTGCGGGCGAACGAGTGGGCGCTCACGTCGAGGGCGGCCTTCGAGTCGCTCTCGAGGTTCTCTAACCGATGGCCGGGCTCCGCTCATTGCTTGAGTCTCCTGAATATCGGGCGCGGAAGCAGCCGCAGCACCAGCATGACCCATCGGAGCGCCGCAGGTGCCCATACCGTCGGCGCGACGCCGTCCAGCGCTTGCACCGTGACGCGCGCGACGCCCTCCGGCGTGGTCGCAAGCGGCGCCGGGTCGAGACCTTCGGTCATCCTCGTCTTCACGAACCCGGGACGCACGACGAGTATCCGAACGCCATCTTCCCCGAGCTCGTCTCCGAGCCCCTGCGCGAGGGAGTCAAGGCCCGCCTTCGATGCGCCGTAGACGGCGTTTGCGCGCCGCGGGCGCTCGGCGGCGACCGAGGAGAGCACGACGATTGATCCGCCGCCGTCGCGACGAAGGCGATCGGCCGAGTGAAGCAGCATTGAGCCCGCGCCGACGGTGTTCGCCTGCAGCAGCTCGACCGCCGCCGGGATGTCGGACGGAAGCCCTCCGCGCTCCCCGAGCACCCCGACCGCCAGGATCACGATGTCCGCTCCTGCGAGCCGGTCAAACGCGGCAGCGATCTCCCCCGCGTGCTCGGCGGTGTGCAGGGCATCGATGGTGCCCGTGTACACGGGCGAGCACCCTGCCGCCCGCAGTTCCTCGGCGGCCCGCTCAAGTCCCGCGGCGTCACGTCCGGCGAGCATCACCTGCCGCGGCAGGCGGCTCTGCAGCTCTCGCACGATCGCCAGCGCTATCTCCGACGTGCCCCCGAGAACCAGGACGCGGCGCCCGGCCCGGGTTGTGCCAGCGCCGCTCAAAGCGCCTCCCCGCACAGCCCGAGACGGGTCCCGAGGTCCGAGCGCACTACACCATCAGGGTCTACGCCGGTCTGTTGGGTCCGGAAGTTCTCCAGTTCTGGGTACATCGTCCGCAGATGGTCGCGGTGAAGCCGGATGTCCTTGCTCAGGTAGACCCGCCCGCCTGCCTGCGCGACCACGTCGTCCAGCCGGTCCAGGCTGGCGCGCAGGCCGGGTGCGGCGCCGGGAATGTCGACCGCGAGCGTCCATCCCTCGATCGGAAAGGACAGCGGCCCCCCAAAGCGCGGGCCGAATCGCTTGAACACCGCGAGGCAGACCGGCAGCTTGCGGAGCACCTGGAAGCACCGACGCAGAGCGCGCACCTCTCCTGTCGGAAGCGCGAACTGGTATTGGATGAACCCGTCCGGGCCGTAGAGCCTGTTCCAAGCGCCGACACCGTCCAGCGGGAAGAAGTAGGGAGTCACCTCCAGCGGGCGCCCGCGCTCGGAGCGCGGGCTGGCACGCCATCTGGCAGCGTTGAAAGCACGCACGAGGCTTGGACGCAGCACCCCGCCGGGGACACGGCGCGGAATCTGGAGCGCCGGGGCGCGGAGAAGGGACCCGGGGTAGCTCGCATGACCCGAAGCGCCCGGAGCGGACCTCGGCGGGGTCGCGTCGGCAGGCATGGGGTCGGCTCGGCTGACGATCGCCCTGCCCATGCGCGGACCGTCGGCGAGCATGTCGAGCCATGCAACCGAGTAGCGCCGCGGCTCCTCGCTCCCGACCAGCTCAAGGGTCTGCTCGAGGCCGTTGGTGCGGTCGAGGTCCTCGGCGACCCATGCGCTTGAGAGCCGCTCGGCACGGATCGTCGCCTGGATGATCACGCCGGTCAGACCCATCCCTCCCAGGGTTGAGAAGAACAGCTCGCCGTGCTGCTCGGCGCTCAGCTCGAGCACCTCGCCCGCGGCCGTGAGCAGCGTGATCGCCTGGACATGTCGCGCGAACGCACCGTCGCGATGGTGGTTCTTGCCGTGTATGTCACTGGCGATGGCGCCGGCGAGGGTTACGTACCTGGTTCCGGGCACGACGGGCAGCGTCATGTCGTGCGCAGACAGGCGCGTCATCAGCGCCGCAAGCGTCGCTCCGGCCTGCGCGGTCACGGTCATGGCATCCTGGTCGACGGCGATGACCCTGTCCATGCCGGTCATGTCAAGCACGAGACCGCCGTTGCTCTGTGCGGCATCCCCGTAGCTTCGGCCGGCGCCGCGGGCGATGATCGCGCGCCCTGCCCTGACGCCATCCGCGATCGCGGCGGCGGCCTGCTCCACGTTTGCGGGACGCGCCACCGCCGCGCGGCTCGCTCCGATCCTTCCCCAGCCGCTCAGCTCATGCTCGGCGCCCTGTTGCGCGCCGTGCGCCGGGTCACTGCCCGACATAGACGCCGCCGATGAAGAGCATGCTCCAGGCGACGCTCAGGCCGAGCAGCGTGCGGTCGCGCAGGATCAGTTCCTCAGGCGCCTGCCCGGCTCCGGCGCCGATCAACGCGGCATACCTACCGAGCCACAGCAGGAACGGCACAATCGAGAAGGCATACCAGACGACGTGCGAGGGGCGGGTGAACGCCCATGCCGTGTAGGCGACGCCCGCCAGGCCCGCGGCCCCGAGAAGCGTCGCCCGAAGGCCGGCGGGCGAATAGCGGCGAAGGGTCGCTCGGACCGGAGCCGACCCGCTGCTCTCGCGAAGCTCCGCATAGCGCTTGGCCGCGACGAGGTAGATGGCACAACTGCCGGTGACGATCACGAAGTAGCGCGAGAGGTAGATGTCGCTGGCGACGCCGCCCGCCAGAGCGCGCAGGACGAAGCCGGCTGCGATCGCGAGCATGTCGAGGATCACTATGCGCCGCAACCAGAGCGAGTAGCAGGCGGTCAGCGCGAGGTAGCCGCACGCAAGCACGCCGAGGCCCGGCGTGATGGCGACGCCGAGCGCAATTCCGGCTAGCGCGAGCGCCGCCGCTGCCCACATGGCGGCGCCGGTCGACAGTTCGCCGGCGGCGATCGGGCGACTGCGCTTGCGGGGATGCAGTCGGTCCTGGGCGACGTCACGCACGTCGTTCACGAGGTATGTCGCGCTCGAGACGAGGCACATCACGAGGAATGCGCCTGCAACCTGGGCTGCGACGAGCGGCTGATCGATGACACCGGCGGCGCACGGAGCGGCGAGGACCAGCACGTTCTTCGCCCACTGGCGCGGGCGGCAGGCTCGCAGGAGAGCCGCGGCCGAGGATGTGCGCGCGGGCGCGCCGCGCTGTTCGAGCGGGTGAACAGCCCCAGCCACGCCGTCGTTGGCGACGGGCTCGTACTCAGCGGTTGATATGGCTTCTGTTCGACTGATGGCTTGAACCTCGTCCGGGCGACCGTTCACTGATGAGGACGGCCGCGGGACCGGGAGAAGGATTCCACAGAAAGCCCTGGATCCAGGCCGATTACACACCTTCAGGCGGTGAGATTGTTCTCACGGCCTGCGGTGAGAATCCCTCCATGTTTACCCCGTAACCGGCAGGGGCCTCGCTACCGGGTGGGTACAGTCCTGAGCGTATGGAGTCCGCATCGCTCAGCCGCCACGGCTCGCGCCCCTCGCCACGACGTGGCGCACCCGGAAGCGAGCCGACGAAGATGGCGCGGCTCCGCCGGATAGCCCTCATCGCCGCTGTCATCGCGCTGATCCCAGTCGCGAAATCGTTCATCGCGATGGCGACAGAACCGACCAACACGGCGTTCAACGTCCGTGCCGTCGAGTGGCTGCGCGACAACGGCGCCGCCGGGATCGTCGCCAAGGTCGAGTCCGTGTATTACTCGCTCACGGCGCCGGCCAAGGGAGGCGCCACCCTGCGTGCGCTTCCAAAGGTCGGCGTCGGCGTCGCCGCTTCGGCGACGCCGAGCTCCGCATATCGCCCACCGCGCGTACCGCCGCTCCTGCACCCCGCGCTCGCGGGCGAGGGGGTCTGGCACGCAACCCGGCCGGAATTCGCAACGAATCCGCCGGTGCTGCTCACGACCATCCGCGACCAGCCCGAATACCCGCGTGTCGTGGCGGGACTGGCCTGGATCAACACAAAGCGAACGAAGCTCGCGCTGAACCCAGGCCGCCTGGAGCCATCGGTCGAACTTCCGCGCGGGGAAATGGAGGTGCCCTCCTGGGCACGCCACTCTCTCCTTGCGACCTTCAACAGCGGCTTCAAGCTCGCGGACTCCAAAGGCGGGTTCGCAGTGAACGGCCACACCTACGCGCCGATGCACGACGGGCAGGGAACGATCGTCGGCTACACCGACGGCCGCGTTGACGTGATCAACTGGACGTACGGCCCGACCGTGCCCGCAGGCGTCTCGTTCGCCAGGCAGAACCTCCCGCTGATAGTCGAGAACGGGAAAGCAGCGCCTAACATCGAAAACGAGGCGGAATGGGGCGCAACCGTCGGCAACGCCGTCCTGGTCTGGCGCTCGGCTGTCGGCGTCGACGCACACGGGAACCTGATCTACGCCGCCGGCGAAGACCAGACCGTCGGCAGCCTTGCCAGGGCGCTGATACAGGCCGGCGCGGTTCGCGCGATGGAGCTCGACATCAACTCCTACTGGACGAGCTTCATAACGTACGGCGAGCCCGGAGCACTGGAACCCAAGAACCTTCTCTCCGGCATGGAACGCCCAGCCACGCGCTACCTCGAAGTCGACGACCGCGACTTCTTCACGGTCAACCTGCGCTGAGCGCGGTCCGGGGCTCGCTGTCTCATCAGCTAGCCTCACACCATGCGCTTCTTCGGTAGGAACCAAGCGGAGATGGTGGATCGCGCGCAGGCGCTCCCGGGCCGCGAGCAGGCGATCGAGATCCCAGACCGGCACGAGGTGCTCGGCACGCCACTAAGGGGACCGTTCCCGGCAGGGGTGGAGAGCGCCGTTTTCGGGATGGGCTGCTTCTGGGGAGCGGAGAGGACCTTCTGGGAGGCCGACGGTGTCTACACGACGGCTGTCGGATACGCGGGCGGCGTCACGCCGAACCCCACCTACGAGGAGGTCTGCAGTGGCCGCACCGGGCACACCGAGGCGGTGCTCGTGGCCTTCGACACATCGAAGACCAGCTACGCAGACATGCTCAAGCTCTTCTGGGAGGGCCATGATCCCACGCAGGGAATGCGCCAGGGCAACGACGTCGGCACGCAATACCGTTCGGCGATCCTCTGGCATGGCGAGAGGCAGCGCGACGAGGCGCTCGCGTCGCTGACCGCCTACCAGCGCGTGCTCACGGCGGCCGGGCACGGAGAGATCACGACCGAGGTCGCCGAGCTCGAAGCGTTCTATTACGCCGAGGCCTACCACCAGCAGTACCTCGCCAAGAACCCGGGCGGCTACTGCGGGCTCGGCGGGACGGGTGTGAGCTGCCCGATCGGCACCGGCGTGCCCGCGTCCACCGTCTCGCCCGGAACCTCCAGCGACACCCCGTAGCCGCCGGCGCCTCGACCGGGCCTAGCACCACGGGCGAGGGCGCCTGCGTGCCACTATCCTCCGGCCATGCAACTACCGCCTCTGTTGAAAGGAATCGATCCCGCGGTCGCCCGCGGAGTTTTGGAGAGCGCGCGCCGGCGCTCGTTCTGCCGCGGGGACGTCGACTACACGACGGCGACCCGGGCGACTCGATGCTCGTCGTGACGGGCGGCCACTTCGCGCGCCGTCTGACCACACGGGCGGGACGGGAGTGCATGTTCCGGGTCTACTCGCCGGGCGACGTGTTCGGGCGTATTGCCGTGGCACCGCTGGAGGTCAGCGGTGCTGCTCGCCGCGGCGCAGCACGCCGGCCACCGGGCTCGACGGTGGACCATCTTCCAAGGCGCAGGACATCCTGGTGTAGGAGCACTCGTACACGTAGCCTGGCACGAGCGCCGATGCAGCGCCGACAAGATGCTTCAAGGCCAATCCACCGCTCGCGGCTCGTTCGCACGGTGACCGTCCACGTTCCCGTGGGCGACAATTTCACGCCGAGAAGCTACCACGCGGCGTCGGGCGGCGACGGCGTGCAACTGGCGCTCCCGAGCGCTTCCTTCAGCTCGTGGCGCCGCGGTCCTCGAAGACGATGTCCGAGCCAACCACCGGATCTCTCACCGTCCCTGACACGAGAACCTCACCGAGGCCGGCGAATCGGCGGCGCCGCCAGCGGCTGGCTGCGCACTGCACATCCCGTCCCTTCACCCGTAGGAAACGGCCAGCACCACCGCGGGGCGTTGACAGCCGCGTCCTAGATGCTGAGAATGGCGGCGTGTCCGCCGCGGAGATCGACGACTACCTCGGTGCGCTCGAGGAGACAAAGCGGGTGACGCTCGCGGAGCTTCGCGACACGATCGCCGCGATCGTCCCTGACGCGGAGCAGGGACTCTCGTACGGCCTGCCGGCGTTCAGGCTCCGCGGCAAGACGATCGCGGGTTTCGCGGCCTTCAAGAACCATCTGAGCTACCTCCCACACAGCGGCTCCGTGATCGCGCGCCTCGGCAGGCAGACCGAGGGCTACACAAAGACGAAGGGATCGCTGCACTTCGCGGTGGACGCGCCGCTCCCGGAACCGCTCGTGCGGGAGTTGCTGGCAGCCCGGATATCTGAGGCGTTCGCCGGCAGGAGCTAGCTCCCTCGACGATCGCCCCACGGTGATCAGGTGAGCACCGTTGCCGCACATCTCCGCGCGTTGCTGCGGGTTTTTCCGGAGCAACCGCGGCTGCGCGGCGCCTATGGTGGAGGGATGGGACGGTTCGTGGCTGTGTCTGCAGTTGCGGCGGCGCTCCTGGTGTTTCCGAGCGCTGCGTTGGCAGGCTGGTCGGCTCCGCGTGTACTTTCATTCGCGCACTACTCCTCGTATGCGAACACCGCCGTCGCTGTTGATTCGCGCGGGGACGGTGCGGTGGCGTGGGAGAGCGTTGGAGGCTGGCCGGCGGCATCACAGGGGCGCCGCTGCTCGCCGTCACCGACCAGGCAAGGCTGCTTCCCGCTGTCCTCGGTGCATGTCGCCGTCCGGATCGCCGGTGGAGCGCTCGTCACCCGGACACTGTGGTCCGGAAGGGTCGACCCGACGATGCACCTGTCGGTCGTGATCGGTGGCGCCTCGGTCACGGTGGCGTGGGGCTACAGTCCCGCCGCATCGGAACTTGAGACGGTTCGCGCCGCTTACGGCCCTTTGGCCGGACGCTGGTCGCCGTCGAGGGCGATCGGGCGTTTCATCGGCCTGGATCCCTTCTTCGAGTACCCGCAGCTGGCGCTTGCGCCCAGCGGAGCGGTCCTCGCGGCGTGGAATGCCTGTGTGTCCTCGGCCTGCCGGTGGTCCGCACGACCGGGAGTCACCGTCGCGTGGCGGTCCCTGGGGCGGGGCTTCGGCGCGGCGCAGGTGGTTCACGATGCGGCGCTGGGAGCCTTCCCCCAGTTCGATGCTGGCGGGACCGCATACATGTACAGCCACTGCTCCGGGCGCGTGCTCATCGCGCCGGGCTACAGTCACCGGTTCAGCCGGGCCGTCATGCTCACACCGGGACCGGCACTGGCGATGAACCTCGCCGTCGACGGCGCCGGCCGGGGCCTTGCGTCCTGGGTCGCGGGAGCGTGCTCGTATGACGAGGCGGTCGGCAGCACGCCCGGCCCAGTGTTCGTGAGCCGTCTGCGAGGCGGCACGTTCACGGGGTCCCGCGCGCTGACCTCGAGCAGCACCATGGCGATCTCTGACAGCGCCGCCGCGGTTGCCGGCGGCGGCACGGTCAGCTGGGCTGTGTATGCGGTCGATGGCGTCCCGGAACCGTTCAGCGTCCAGCTGGGCGCCAACGGCCTGGTCGGCGCGACAGACCGGGGACCCGGCGCGCTCATCGCCATCGCCTCCGACGGAGGTGGCGATGCGGTGCTCGAGGGAGCCCCGGGCTCGGGCTCCCTGGCGAACAGGCTGTTCATCAGGCCTGCGCCCGGTGGCGGTGCCGATCAGCCGGCACCCGCAGCTTCCGGGGTAGCCGCCGCTGCCCCGTTCGGGCGTGCCGCCGCCGTGGCCTGGTACAGCGGATCCGCGCCGCTGCGCCTGTCGCTCTGGAGCCCGTGAGCCGCACCGCCCCGGTCCGGCGCGCGCGAAAGCGTGTGTGCAGACGGAAGGATGGAGGGCGTCAGATCCGGGCTGAGACATGGTCGACCCGGTAGGGTGTCGAGGCCGCTTGGCCACGTCGTGCAACGCCAACCGAGTCAGGAGTCCGCCTTGGACAGGGAGCAGCTGGAACGCTTTGAAGAGGAGCCCGTGGTGCTGCTCGACGCGGGCGAGTACACGCTGCGCATCGAGACGGTCGAGGTCGCGGAGGACGGGCTGTCGATCCGCCCGCTCTGCATCGTTGTAGGCGGGGATAACAGCAAGGTCTGTCCCGAGACCTACGACTTCAGCGAGGGCGGAGAGAATCGAGACGCGATCCTCAACCTCTACGCGTGGGGCATCAGCGAGGAGGAACTCGAGGAGACGGGCGGGGACCTGAAGTCGATCGGCGGCCTGCTCGTTGGTCGCGTGGCCCGGATCGCGCTGTCGCAGTCGGGATCCGAGGAGTCCGGCATCGTCAACACCCACAGGCCAGGCGCGATAGAGCCCCTGGCGCAAGACTGAGCCGTCAGCCGGCTCAGCTGCACCGGCCGCGCGCAGCTGGCTGATCACCGTGAGCTGCGCGGCTGCCAGGCGTCCCCTCCCCGCCCGGCACATCCGGTCATCGGCTATCACTGCATTTGACCTGCAACGCGGCACTCCGGACCTCAGCACCGGAGAGAAGGACTGACTGATGGCGCACGAGGACACGGAGCAGACGGGATCTGTGATCTGGCACGTCACGATGTCGCTCGACGGCTTCATCGCGGGCCCCGGGGACTCGATGGACTGGGTGTTCGACTACACCGGTCCGAACGAGGCGGTAGAGGAGGTTCTGCGAACCACCGGCGCGCTGCTGATCGGGCGGCGCAGCTACTACGTCGGCAGGCGCGAGGAGCAGCTCGCCGCGGTGTCAGAGACGGGTGGCGAGGCGTGGGATGGCCCCCGGTTCGTGATCACCCACGAGCCGCCGGCCGCGCCCGAGGACCCGTCGGTGACGTTCCTCTCCGACGAGCTTCCCCGCGCCGTGGAGATCGCGCTCGCCGCGGCCGACGGAAGGAACGTCGTCGTGATCGGAGCGACGGTTGCGCGGGCGGCGATCGACGAGGGGTTGATCGACGAGATCGTCGTCCATCTGGCGCCGGTGCTCCTCGGCGAGGGCGTTCGCCTGTTCGAGGGCCGGCCGAGCACACCCGTGAAGCTGGAGCGCACCGCGCTCGCTGAGTCCGGCGACATCACGGACCTGTGGTTCCGGGTCCTGAAGGAGAACGCCCCTTGAGCGCAATCGGGCGGCCACACCCCCGTGCGGCCGCCCGATGTTCCCCACCGTTGTTGCGCCCGTAGCGGGCGCGCCCTCCGCGGGCGCGCCCATTACGGGATTGCTACGCGTGCCCTACTACGCACCCGCCCCCGCGGGCAGGGTCGCCCCACCGGGCTTCCAGTCCGATGAGTGCGGCCCACCGAGCGTCGGCACGTCCGACGGGTAGACCTCGTTGCCGTGGATTGCGTGGTCGCCGATCTCCAGCTCCTCGTCTGTGAGGCGCAGGGGTACGAAGATCGACACGATCTTCAGCAGGATGAACGTCATGACTCCGCTGAAGACAATCACGAACAGACCTGTCTCGGCCTGCCAGCGCAGCAGTTTCCAGCTGCCGTGCACCACTCCGGAGATACCCGGCAGACTGCTCGCACCGCCGATCCCGATGTACTCGATGATCTTTGGTTCCGCGAACACCCCGACAAGCAATCCACCGCAGAGTCCTGCGATTCCGTGTGTATAGATCACCCCCAGCGTGTCGTCCACGCTTCGGAAGACGGGAGCTCGGCTCAGGAACCTGATGGCCATCCAGACGATCGTCGAACAGATGATGCCGATCGCGATCGCCCCCCATCCGTTCACGAACCCAGCCGCTGGTGTGATCGCAACCAGGCCGGTGATCATTCCGTTCACCGATCCGATAAGCGACGGCTTGTCACGGAAGATGTAGTCCCACGCGATCCACACGAGCATCGCGACCGCGGTGCACACGTTGGTGTTCAGGACCGCCGCTGACGCGTTGGCGCCGGCGTAGTAGGAGTCCCCTCCGTTGAAGCCGTTCCATCCGAGCCACAGCAGACCGGCTCCCGCAGCAACCATCAACAGGTTGTTGGGGGCGTCGACCTCGCGGTCTCGTTGTAGTCGTGGCCCGATCACGGCAGCCGCCACGAAGCCGGATATCCCGGCCGAGAGGTGGATGACGTAACCGCCCGAGTAGTCCAGGGCACCGCGGTGGGCGAAGTAGCCACCACCCCAGATCAGGAATGCGTTGACCGTGTACACGAACGTGATCCACAGCAGCACGAACGGGATCCACGCCTTGAAGCTGACGCGCCCGAGGACCGATCCGAGCATCAGGATCGGCGTGATCGCGGCGAACACGAACTGGAAATACACGAGCGACGAGAGTGGGAAGTGGAACGGTGGTCCTTCCGTAATGGATGGGATCACCGCCTGACCCTCCTCGGCCCCGGCGGAAAGTACGGTCCCCGACTTACCCCAGAAGGAGTCGAAGAAGCCCGTGCCTTTGCCGATCGGCGAGCCGAAGCCCATCTTGAAGCCCCACAGCACCCACGCGACGAGCACGAGTGCGAATGCGACGAATGTGAGCATCATGCTGTTGACCGACCAGCGCTTCTGCATGACCCCGCCGTAGAGGATCGCGAGACCGGGGAGACTCATCAGCCCCACGAACGTCGCCGCAGTCATCTGCCAAGCGTTGTCTCCGGGATTCAGCCAACTTGGGTATGCCAGCCAGGACATGTGCCTCCGTTTCCTGCGGTTGTTGGTATGGCCGGGGCCCGCGCGATCCATGCGCTGGCACCGGCCAATGACAGTGCCGCTATGAAATCTGCAGGCCGCGCATGCCGGTAGGGCCATCGTGGCCAACACTTGGCCATGAGCTTTAGACAGATGTCTAGATGCCCCTCGGGTTGCCGGTCAGCCGGTGCGAAATGGGAACCCGGCACGTTCGCACGCGACCTTGAGTTCCCGTTCCACGCTGTGGTAGGCGGACGGCGTGGCGCACACACGCCTCGCCTGGGCTCCGCAGGCGTGGAGTTCGGCGGCACCCAGCGTGCTGGCGAACGTCACCTGCACGCAGTCGCGGCGGGCCTTGGCCCCGCTGGTGAGCGCGTAGACGCCGAGTCCGATCAGCGCGAGCAGCGCGCACGCAAGCACGACAGCGACCGCCGTGCGCTCGCGCCTGCCCCATGAGAGCGGCTCGGAGAGCCGGCGTGACTGGTCCTGCATGATCATGCGCGGCCCAGGCTACTTGCTCGGGACGGGGGGCGCGAGGGCCCCGCCGCTACTCGCCTGCGTCGCCGGACGAAGTCGTTTCATCGGGCTTGAAGGACAGCGCGAGCGAGTTGATGCAGTAGCGCTGCCCGTTCGGCCCGGGCCCGTCGTCGAAGACGTGGCCGAGGTGTCCGCCGCAGGTGCGGCATATGACCTCTGTGCGACGCATGAAGAGGCTGTTATCCGGCCGCAGCTCGACCGCCGCAGCAACCGCGGGCTCGGTGAAGCTCGGCCATCCGGTGCCGGAGTCGAACTTGGTGTCGGCCGTGAACAGGACCGAACCGCACGCGGCGCACATGTAGTCGCCGGACTCCTTGTTGTAGACGTACTCGCCGCTGAAGGGCGCCTCGGTTCCGGCCTTGCGCAAAACCTCGTACTGCTCGGGCGTGAGCTCCGCACGCCACTCCTCGTCGGACTTGACGACCTCGGGATCGGATGAGGACATAGCCATGTTCTAGCACCGGCTGCAACTTTTCGCGGATGCTATTCTTATGTTAACGTTCACGTCAGATTTCGACCGTCCCGGAGGCGATGCGACTTGGCAACAGTCCAAGCAGGCGGCACGCCCCGCCAGGAGCGCCCGAGGCGCTTCGGCGTCGCGGCAGGCCACGAGCACTACAAGTGGTGGGCACTCTCATGCACGAGCCTGGGGATGCTTCTCGCCGCGACCAACTCGGGCACGCTGATCATCGCCCTGCCAGACCTCGAGCGCTCGCTCCATGCGAGCCTGCTCGCGCTGGTCTGGGTGATCCTCGCCTACCTGATCGCCGCGACCGTGCTGGTGCTCACCGCTGGCCGCCTCAGCGACCTGTTCGGGCGCAAGCGGGCCTATATCGGAGGATTCGTAGTGTTCGCGCTCGCCTCGCTCGGTGCCGGCTTCTCCGCCGACGCGACCGTCCTGATCCTCTGGCGCATCCTTCAGGGCATAGGTGCCGCCTTCATATTCGCGAACGCCGCCGCACTCGTCACCGATGCGTTCCCGAAGGAGCAACTCGGCCTGGCGATGGGAGCGAACACGATGATCGCGGCGATCGGGCTCGTGCTCGGGCCCGTGCTCGGCGGCGCGCTCGTCGCGATCTCCTGGCATTGGGTGTTCTGGTTCAACGTTCCGCTCGCGCTCGCCGGCGCAGCCTGGGGCGCGCTCATCCTTCGGGAGCTGGCGAAGGCGGACACCGTCCGTGGCTTTGACGTGTTGGGGACGACGACGTTCGTCGTCGGGCTGACGGGCCTGGTGCTGGGCGTCTCGAAGGGAGGGCTCAGCGGTTGGAACGACACGCTTGTGATCGTGGGCCTGGCCGCCGGCGCCGTGCTGCTGCCCTTGTGGATCGTCATCGAGAAACGCTCGCGCGCGCCGATGCTCGACCTTACGATCTTCCGCAACCGGCTGTTCGCTGCCTCGAGCGGCGCCGCGTTCATCAACGGGCTCGCGCGGTTCGCGCTGATGTTCCTGTTCGTCTTCTACTACCAGGGTGCGCAGAGCCACACGCCGATCACGGCGGGCATCATGCTGATGCCGCTTGCGGTCGGGATGCTCGTCGCCTCGCCGATCTCCGGGATGTATGCCGACCGCCACGGGTCCCGCGCGCTTGCGGCGGTCGGGATGTTCGTCAGCGCGTGCGGCCTCGCCGCGATGACGACGCTGCAGGTCCACAGTCCGTACTGGCAGAGCGCACTATGGCTCCTGCTCGTCGGCGTCGGCTCGGGGATGTTCAACAGCCCGAACACGGCCGCGATGATGGGCGCTGTGCCCGCAAAGCGCCGCGGCGTGGCCGCCGGGGCGAGAACCCTGCTGCAGAACACGGGTGCGATCCTGTCGATCGCGTTCGTGATGGCGATCATCACGTCCGCCGTACCGAAAGCGACGCTGTTCGCGGTCTTCTCCGGGCTGGCCTCCGGGCTCTCGTCCGCTGCGCTCGCCCCGTTCATCTCCAACATGCACACCGCGCTGTGGTGCCTTGCGGCGGTTTCGCTGCTCGGAACCGTGGTCTGCCTGATGCGCCCCAGTCATGTCTCGGTTGAGGATGAGGCCCTGATCGCCACGCATGCCTCCCCCACGACCCCCGCCCCCGCCTCGACCGTCTCGGCCGGCTCCCGATGAGCACCCAGCAGGCTCCGAGCGAGGTGCCCGCGCGGGACGGCGAGACGCAGGAGAGCCTGCGGATCGGGGACGTCGCGCGCCTCGCGGGCACCACGCCCAGGACCATCCGCTACTACGAGGAGATCGGCCTGCTGCCTCAGGCGCCCGCGCGTGCCGCCGGCCAGCACAGGCTCTACACGCACGCCGAGGTCGATCGCCTGCGCGAGGTGATGAGGCTGAAGCACCTTCTCGGTGTCTCCCTCGAGGAGCTCAAGACACTGCTAACGGCCGAGCAGGCGCGCGCTGAGGTCCGCGAGCAGCTGCGCCGCGAGGATGTGGACGCCGAGCGTGAGCGTGAGCTCCTCGGCGAGGCACTGGGACACATAGAACGCCAGCTCGACCTCGTCAGACACCGCGCGGCTGAGCTCGCGAGACTCGAGCAGGAGCTCCTCGAGACGCGCCGGCGCGTGCGCCGGCGCCTGCGCGAGCCGGACGAGGACGCGCCGGCCGAGAGCGACATCGGCGCCGCCGCCGCAAGCGGCTAGGGAGCACACCACACCTGTCCACGCGAAGGTCGACGAATGAGGGGAGAAGGCAGCGCATGAGCAAGACGTTGGTCAACCTCAGCCCGGAGGGCGTCGCCGGGGCGGTCACCGAGCCCGCCGGACTTGACGCGCAGAGCGTGCGCTTCGCGGGCTCAGGGGCGGACATGGTCGACGGGTACCTGGTCCGCCCGGCGGCCGCCGGCAGGCTCCCGGGGATGATCGTGATCCACGAGGCCGGAGGCCTGAACGATCACATCCGCGACGTCGCGGGCCGCATCGCGCAGCTCGGCTACGTGACGCTCGCCGTGGACCTGTACACCCGCGAAGGCGGGCCACCGCCGATGGATGACGTTCAGGCGATGATGAGCAGACTCTTCTCGATCCCGGACCGGCGTGTCGTCGAGGACCTGAAGGGAGCTGCAGAGTTCCTGCGGGCACGAGAGGACGCCAGCGGGAAGGTCGGCTGCATCGGGTTCTGCATGGGCGGCCGGTACACGCTCCTGTTCGCATGCTCCACCGGTTCGCTCGATGCGGCCGTCGACTGCTGGGGGGGCTTCATCGACCGCTCGACGCCCGAGGAGATCTCGACCGACGCGAGGCCCGAGCCTCCGCTCGATCTGGCAGGGCGGCTGTCGTGTCCGCTTCTGGCGGCGGTGGGCGCGGAGGACGTCAACCCCTCCCCCGCGCTCGGCGAGCAGCTCCGCGAGCGCGCATCCGAGAGCGGCCACCCGGTCCAGGTCGACATCTACGACGGCGCAGGCCACGCCTTCTTCGCCGACTACCGCCCGACCTACCGACCCGAGCCCGCCGCGAGGCTCTGGCACCGGATCGTCCCGTTCCTCGCGAGCAACCTGAACGATGGCTGAGGACCCGAGCGGCACCCTTTCTATAGTGGGGCGCAGGTATCGGTGGGCACGCGATGACCGCCCTGTTCTCGGCGGGTGCGGGCAGGCGAGCTCGCATGGGCCCGCGCTGAGGACGCGGCCCCGATCGCGCGGCTGTTGACCCCGGAGAGCAACGAGGAGGCTGTCTTGGAGCGCAAGTGGTGGACCCTGATCGCTGTCTCGATAGCGATCTTCATGCTGCTCCTCGACATCACCGTCGTCAACGTCGCGCTGCCCGACATCCAGCGATCGCTGCATTCGAGCTTCCAGGATCTGCAGTGGGTAGTGGATGCCTACTCGCTCACGCTCGCGGCGTTCCTGCTCACCGCCGGCTCGCTGGCAGACCGGCTCGGGCGCAGGCGTGTGTTCACCGCCGGTCTCGTGGTGTTCACCGCCTCCTCGGTGGTGTGCGGTCTCTCCTCCTCGCCGCTGATGCTCAACCTCGCGCGAGGCGTGCAGGGGGTCGGCGGAGCCATGATGTTCGCGACATCGCTCGCGTTGATCGCACAGGCCTTCGAGGGCCGTGAGCGAGGCACCGCGTTCGGGGTCTTCGGAGCTGTCACCGGGGCGGCGGTCGCGGTCGGACCGCTGGTGGGCGGGATCATCACGTCGGCGATCGGCTGGGAGTGGATCTTCTTCGTGAACCTGCCGATCGGCGTCTGCGCGGTCATCCTGACGGTGATGAGGGTGCAGGAGTCGCGGGACCCGAACGCCGCCCGCGTGGACTGGATCGGCCTGGTCACCTTCTCCGGGTCGCTGTTCCTGCTCGTCTTCGCACTCGTCCGAGGCAACGACGCCGGTTGGGGCTCGACGCAGATCGTCGCGATGCTCGCGGCCTCCGTGGTGCTGATAGTGCTGTTCCTGGTGGCGGAGCTCGCACAGGAGCGGCCGATGCTCGACCTCTCCCTGTTCCGCAGGCCGGCCTTCGTGGGCGCGAACGCCGTCGCCTTCACGATCTCAGCGTCGATCTTCTCGATGTTCCTGTACCTGACCCTGTACATCCAGGACGTGCTCGGCTACAGCCCGTTGCAGGCGGGCCTGCGCTTTCTGCCGATCACACTGCTCTCGTTCATAGTCGCGCCGTTCGCCGGCCGTCTCACCGTGAGGGTCCCGGTGCGCCTGCTGCTCGGAACCGGCCTGGCACTCGTCGGAGCCGGGCTGTTCAGCATGACCGCGGTCGACGCGACCACGAGCTGGACGGCGCTCATTCCCGGGTTCATCCTGGCTGGTGCCGGAATCGGCCTGGTCAACCCGCCGCTCGCCTCGGCGGCCATCGGGGTCGTCCCGGCGACACGGAGCGGCATGGCGTCGGGCATCAACAGCACGTTCAGGCAGGTCGGTATCGCAACGGGCATCGCGGGTCTCGGCGCGATCTTCCAGCACAGCGTCACACAGCACACGACGGCGTCACTCGCCCGCAGCGGGCACGCCGGTGAAATCGTCTCCGCGGCACATGGACAGCTCGGCACGCTGCTGCAGTCCGGCGAAGTGGCGGCCGTCGCAAAGACTGTCCACCCCGCCGCGTTCGCAGCGCTCACCAGCGCGTACCGCGTCGGGTTCACCGACGCGCTCACGACCATCCTGATCATCGCCGGACTGGTCGCGCTCGCCGGCTCGGCGCTGGCGTTCGCGCTCGTGCGCAGCCGCGACTTCGTTGCCAGCCACGAGCGTGCGTCCTCACCGCAGGAGACAGACGCCGCTGCCGTGCCGGCAGCTTGAGGGCTGCGTGCCGGTCATCCACCCGCGGGCGTCGCACGGAGCTGAAACCCGTCGCACGCGAGCACCGGAAGGGCTGGATAGCGCGGGTATGCCGGGTCGACCCGCGAGAGCCTGCAGAGCGAGAACGTCGATCCGCGGGTGTTGCGGACAAGGTGCTGGTGCTCACACCTGTCGCAAAGGCCCCCGCGCGGGCGAGCATCCTGCGCATGTTCACGAGTGCTCATCCACGTCAGCTTGCCACGGGCGGCCCGATCGGGATATTGCCGAAGCGGCTCGTGCGATACTCGTTGCGTAGACAACTATGAGGACGTTCAACCGCCTACTCGGATTTCTGCGCCCGTACAGACGCGGCGTCATCGCCTCATGCGCCCTCGCGAGCGGGGCGATGCTCATGACGGTCGCCCTCCCCTACCTCTCCGGCGAGGCGGTGAACTCCATCCAGAAGGGCGCGCAGCACGCCAAGGAACACGATGTTGTGGCGCGGGCAGCGGACCACCACACACTCGAGATGCTGGCGCTTGCGATCCTCCTCGTCGTCCTGCTCCGCTGGGGCCTGATGTACATGCGGCGCATGATCGCCGGGCGGGTGTCGCTGGGCATCGAGTACGACCTGCGCGAGCAGATGTATGCACGGCTTCAGGCCCTGGAGCTCGGGTTCTTCGACCACCAGCAGACGGGCCAGCTGATGTCGCGGGCCACCGTGGACCTGCAGGCGGTCCGCTTCTTCCTCGGCTACGGGCTCGTGTTCATCCTGCAGTCCGCGCTGACCCTGGTGCTCGCGGGGATCGCGATGATCATCATCAACCCCGCCCTCGGGCTCATCGCGATGGCCCCCGTCCCGTTCGTCGTCGTGATCTCCCAGCGCTACGGACGCCGGGCCAGGCCCGCGATCCAGGAGGTGCAGCAGCGAATCGCCGAGCTCACGGCCAACGCCGAGGAGAACATCTCGGGCGTCCGCGTCGTGAAGTCCTTCGCGCGCGAGCCGCTGCAGCTCGAGCGCTTCAGGACGAGCGTCTCGCGGGTCTTCTCGCAGGCGATGGTGGCAACGCGGCTCGAGGCTCGCTACAACCCGATGATCGGCTTCCTGCCGCAGCTCGGACTCGGCGCGGTGCTGCTGCTCGGCGGCCGCAGCGTCATCCACGCGCACCTCACGCTCGGGCAGTTCACCGCCTTCTACTTCTACCTGAACATGCTCATCGCCCCGATGCGCTCGCTCGGCGTGACGCTCGGACTCGCTCAGCGGGCGACCGCGTCCGGCGCCCGCATCTTCCAGGTGCTTGACCGTGCCCCTCGCCTGACCAGCGCCCCCGGCGCTCCCCCGCTCGGCGCCGGTAACGGCCATGTCGAGTTCCGCGGCGTGACGCTGCGCTACGACGGCACCGACGAGTTCGGTGCCAGCCGCTCGCACGACGGCCGCACGGCCGTCCAGCGCACCGCCCGCGCAGTCCTGCAGGACGTGGACCTCGACGTACCCGCGGGACGCACCGTCGCACTCGTGGGTGCCACAGGGTCGGGCAAGACGAGCCTGGTCTCGCTCATCCCGAGGCTGTATGACGTGAGCGACGGCGCAGTGCTGATCGACGGCGTGGATGTGCGCGCGGTCGACGTCGGCTCGCTCCGTGCGGCCGTGGCGGTCGTCAGCGACGACCCGTTCCTGTTCTCCGCGTCGATCGCCGAGAACATCGCTTATGCACGGCCCCTGGCCACCCGCGAGGAGGTCGAGAGCGCCGCGCGGCGCGCCCAGGCGCACGAGTTCATCGAGCGCCTGCCGCAGGGCTATGAGACACAGGTCGGCGAGCGCGGCCTGACGCTTTCCGGCGGCCAGCGCCAGCGTCTTGCGATCGCGCGCGCGCTCGTGGCCGATCCGCGGGTGCTGATACTCGACGACGCCACGTCCTCGGTGGACTCCTCGACCGAGCGCCAGATCAAGCTCGCGCTCGACGAAGCGATGCAGGGCCGGACCACCTTCATAATCGCCCACCGCCTCTCCACGATCGCGCTCGCCGACGAGATCGTCGTACTCGACCACGGACGCGTGATCGCGCACGGCAACCACGAGCAGCTGCTCGAGCAGTCCGAGCTCTACGCGGAAATCGTCGAGAAGGGGCTGCCCGACCAGGTCTTTCTCACACGTGAGACGCGAACCGCGGAGGTGAGCGGCCTGTGAGCCCGGGCGTGGGACGAGGAGCGGGTGGCGGCGGCGGACACTTCGGCCGCACGCAGTGGACCGGCGAGCGCGCGTCGAAGGGCAGCCGCGGGCGCAACCTGCGTGGCCTGCTCGCGCTGCTTCGCCCGTACAGAAAGCGCTCTGCGCTCATGCTCGCGGCGCTCATCGTCGGGACGGGCGCCACCCTCGCGCCTCCGCTGCTCGCGAAAGTGGCGATCGACGACGGCATCGAGAAGCACGACACCAGGACGCTCGTGCTCGTCGTCGTTGCATTCCTCATCGCCGCGCTCCTCGTGTGGGTCATGACCTACGCGCAGACATATCTGGTCGGCTGGGTCGGCCAGCGCGTGCTCGCTGACCTGCGGCTGCGCATCTTCACCCACCTGCAGTCGCTCCCGGTCGGCTTCTACGAGACGCGCCCCGCCGGCGTGCTGATCTCCCGCATGACCAACGACGTCGAGGCGCTGGACTCGCTCGTGACCGACTCCGTCGTGACGCTCTTCCAGTCGGGCCTGACGCTGATCGGCTCGATCGTGATCCTCTTCCTCCTCGACCTCCAGCTGGCGCTGATCACATTCCTCGTCTTCCCCCTGCTGCTCGGCGCATCTCTCTGGTTCAGGCTCGTCTCCGTCGGCGCGTTCCGGCGCACGCGCGAGACGATCGGCTCCATCACCGCATATCTGCAGGAGACCCTGTCGGGCATCCGGGTCGTCCGGAGCTTCGGTCAGGAGCCCTTCCACGAAGCCCGCTTCGCGGAGCTGAACGAGGACAACCGCGAGGCGAACATGGTGACGGTTCGGCTGAACGCGATCTACTTCCCGGCGGTCGAAATGCTCTCCGGCGTCGCTATCGCCGGGATCGTCCTGTACGGCGGCAACCAGGCGATCGAAGGCGCGATCACCGTCGGGACGGTCGTGGCCTTCATCGGCACGCTCTCCAACCTGTTCGACCCTGTCCAGCAGCTCTCGCAGCTCTACACCACCTACCAGTCGGGCATGGCAGCGCTCGAGAAGATCTTCCTGCTGCTCGACGAGAAGGCTGACCTGAAGGACAGCGAGGGGGCGGTGGAGCTTCCGCGCATCCAGGGCGAGATCCTGTTCGACGACGTGACGTTCGCCTACGCGCGCCGGCGCGGTTCAGAGGAGAGCACGGCGCCGGCACTTGCACTGGACCACGTGACACTGCGTGTGCCGCCGGGGCAGACCGTCGCGCTCGTCGGTGCGACCGGAGCGGGCAAGTCGACGATGGCCAAGCTCGTCGCGCGCTTCTACGATCCCACCGGTGGGCGCGTGCTGATCGACGGCCACGACCTCAGGGACATCTCGAGCTCCTCGCTGCGCTCGCAGATGGGAATCGTGCCCCAGGAGGCGTTCCTGTTCTCGGGCACGATCGGCGAGAACATCTCGTTCGGCAGGCCCGACGCGACCGAGCAGGAGATCCGGGCCGCGGCCCGCGCGGTCGGAGCGGACGACTTCATCTCCGAGCTCGGCAGCGGCTACGACACCGAGGTGGGAGAGCGCGGCGGCCAGCTGTCCGCCGGCCAGCGCCAGCTGATCGCGTTTGCGCGAGCGCTGATAGCCGACCCGCGCATCCTGGTGCTCGACGAGGCCACCTCGAATGTGGACCTGCACACCGAGGGACGGATCGAGAGCGCGCTGCGCCGCCTGCTGCACGGCCGCACCTCGATCGTGATCGCGCACAGGCTCTCCACGATCCGCCAGGCCGGCTGGATCGTGGTGCTGGAGCACGGTCAGATCTCAGAGCAGGGGACGCACGACGAACTGATCGCGGCTCAGGGGCGCTACTTCACGCTCTACCGCGACTGGGCGACGCAGTCGGCGGCGTAGCCGCTGCCACGACGCCGCCGGGCGATCCACGTCCCGTTACGGGCTGACCCAGTGCATCGCCAGGAACGTCCCGCGGCTGTCGACCAGGCCGAGGTTGGCCACGCCGTTCTCGATCACGATCGCGTACACGTGTTCACCAGTTGCGAGTTTCACCAAGTCGCTCGCCGTCTGGATGGTGTCGGCACCGTTGGTCGCATTCACCCAGCTCGCGGCGTCACAGCACCCCGGCGCGGCGATCCCGAGGAAACGCCGCCCGTTCACGTTCGATTCCCACTCCGCTCCGGCGTCGACCTGGTAGACGCCGGCGATCGGGGCTCTCAGCGTGACGTAGTCCTGCGGTGAGGCTTCCCCGTCGAACAGCCCGTCGTTGTCGAAGCATCCTCCCGAGATGCACGCGCTCGCGCCGCCGGAGAACTGAACCGCCGACTGCGCGTTTTCGCTGATCGACTCGTTGTGCGCGAGCCCGATGCGGGCCGCTGGGATCACACCGAGCTTCGATGGGGTGACCGCCCCCGCCCTGAGGGTCGGCGACGGATATGAGCCGGTCAGGTCTCCCCCTGCCGCTCCCGTGTCCGGGCCGGGCGGTCCCTGGATGCCTTCCTTGCCTGCCTGGCCTTCTTTGCCTGCCTGGCCTTCTTTGCCTGCCGGGCCTTCGTGGCCGGCCTGCCCCTGTGGTCCGGCGGCGGCGCGTCCGCGCAGGCTCTTGAGCACCTTCGGGTTGATCTGCCGCGTCGAGTTGATCAGGTAATGACCGGCGGCCAGAGCTCCGCCGCTCATCGCGAACACGAGCGCGAGCGTGGCGGTGACGTTGGCGTACGTCAGGTGCCTGCGAATGGACGACAGCACGTGTCAGCGACCTCCGGATGGCCGGGCGCGCCCCATCGTCGCCCGCGGGGCGCGAACTCCATCACGCAAGCCGGACGTTGCGGGCTTTCACCGGCGCCGCCGACGGCGCCGGGGCAGAGCAGACGGGCGGCCTCAGCCGGCCAGGATTCGCAGGAGGATGATCCCCGCGATCAGCAGCAGCACGAGGATCTCGCGCCTGAGCAGGCTGCCCTCGAAGCGCTGGTCCCGCCGGACCTCATCTCGGAACTCGTCCGACCACACCTCGTCCGGGTGGCGCACGAGCAGCCGCGCTTCAACTCCGTCACGCGGTGGCGGGCTCATACCGTCAGCTGCTCCTCGACGCGGCCGACCTTCTCGGTCTTCTCCCACTTCTGCTCGGACCCGCTGAGCTCGGCGATGTAGCCGCCGACGGTGATCGCACACAGCAGCGGGCCGTAGCCGACTATGTAGAGAAGTGGCTGCACCAGCATGCGCAGGTGCCCGGACTCATCCAGGCGCTTGAGAAGGTAGGCGCAGAGGATCGAGAACGTCAGCCACAGGTCTGCGAAGAGCAGAAGGTATGTCGCCAGCGTCCCTCCGGAGCGCAGGCCGAGCGCGTCGATCTGGGGGCCGAGCTGCGCGGTGAAGATCGGCCCGAACAGCCCGACGACTATCAGGGTGAGGTTGATCGCGCCGGGAAAGAACAGCCCCTCGCGCCAGCAGCGTCTGCCGGTTTCGGGGTCGATCAGCAGACTCGAGCAGGTGATGAAGATGAAGGCACAGCCGGTGAGCGCCCACAGGAAGCGGAACGCCTGGATCGACATCGCGCGGTCTGTGAAGAACAGCACGACCAGGCCCGTCGTCGCAGCCAGCATGAACACGGGCATGAACACCACCGACGCCCAGATCGACGCGAACGTCGGGCCGCCGAGGCCTCCGACGCGAAGCGGATGCAGCCACACCCTGCGAAAGCGCCACGTCACCTGGGTGTTGCCCCGCGCCCAGCGGACACGCTGCTTCCACAGCGCCGTGATCGTGTCCGGCTCCTCGGCCCACACGACCGCGTTGCCCTCGAACCGCACGAGGTAGCCCGCGAGCTGGATCCGGAAGGTGGTCACCGTGTCCTCTGCGAGCGTCAGGGTGTCCAGCTCCCCGCCGAGGCGCTCGAGCGCCTCGCGTCGTATCAGCTGGGCCCCGCCGGCAAGGCAGGCCTGTGCGCCGATCGTGTTCTGGGCGCGTCGAGCGGCTGCCTGCGCGGTGATGTACTCGAAGCCGACGAAGCGATTGACGTAGTTGGCCGGCCGGCTGCCCTCCTTGATGTATGCGGTCACGCCACCGACGAGCTGGTCGGCGAGATGCCGGGACATGCGCCGCAGCGCCGTTGGCGTGAGGAGCACGTCCGAGTCGATGATCATGACGGCTTCGTACCAGTCGTCCTCCTGGATGCGGGTCAGGCCGTAGTTGATCGCCGCGGCCTTGCCCTGCCCGCCTTCCTCGCGGCGCAGGTCGACGACGGCGCCCTGCCAGCGCTCGGATCGCTCGGCGATGATCTCCGGGGTCTCGTCGGTGCTGCCGTCGTCGACCACGTAGACGCGGAGCCTGTCGCTCGGGTACTGCATCGCCATCAGCGTGTCGATCGTCCGCCCGATCACCGCCCCCTCGTTCCAGGCGGGAATCACGATCGCCACCCGCGGGTACACCTCCGATACGCGTGCGTAAGGCCGGCGGAGCACATGGATCGACGCAAGCAGGTACTGCACGCAGCCGACCACGACCACCGTGGCACCCGAGATGACCATCGCGAACAGGACGATGTCAATGGCTTCGATCACTGCCGGCCGCCCAACATGTGGGCTGTGATGACCGGCGCCCCACGCGTGAGCACGTGGTCGGTCGATGCGGCCGGCCTCTCACCCGGAAGGTCGCTCTCGCGGATCACCTCGAGGGGCTCGGCGTGCTCGCTGCTCGCAAAGCGCCCCCAGTAGCGTGCTGTGGCGCGAAGCAGATCCGGGGCCAGGTATCCGCGGATCTCCGTCTGCGAGCGGTATGGCTCGATCATCGC
>Ga0182013_10000504_pt1 | contig 54243 bp, 45 predicted proteins | sample 612S2MmetaG_FD_120487 | JGI IMG/M metagenome (GOLD analysis project Ga0182013, IMG submission 120487) | Permafrost microbial communities from Stordalen Mire, Sweden - 612S2M metaG | ecosystem: Environmental > Terrestrial > Soil > Wetlands > Permafrost | place: Sweden: Stordalen | collected...
ATTTTTTACGGGAATTAACCTTGCAATGACGCCGTTATAAAAACTTCAAAATGAAGACCTTCCTAGCCGAGTCTCCCCTTTCCTGCTTTGAGGAATGGGGGACTCGGCTGCTAGTGCAGCCTAACCCCCAGCCGAGTCCCCAACCTTCGGAAGGGAGACTCGGCTGAGAAGGTCTTTTCTGCCTCACCACGATTTTTTCCCTTGCCCCAAGAGTGGTTACTCGCAATGACATCTTTTTTATTTAAATACATTCGTTAAAATTTGGACAAAGCATAGATTCTTCGAATACCGGGAAAAAAACAATCCCACCGCCGCATTTCCCTCGCTATCGCTTGCTATTGAGAGGTGTTTCATCCCGCCTTATGCGGGAGTCGACAAGCGAAGCGATGTCGGGGAGAGGCCTGTATTGTTTGCAGAACTCAAACCACCCGCAACCAACTAATGCAATTTATTCCTACGCTTATCTATCTTAGCACGGATAATTAAAGCTGTTATTTGAATTTGAATTATACCAAAATGACCAAACACCAAATCCTTTATCTCCTTCTCTTTTTTCTTCCGCTTGCGGCAATGGCACAAAAGGATAATCCTGTTGCTAACCCCGCAGCGGTTGTAACGCAGGGCCACGCCCGCTTTACGGTGCTAACGGATATGTTGCTGCGCATGGAGTATGCCGGTAATGATTCTTTTACCGATAACGCCACGCTTACCTTTGTAAACCGGAATTTACCTGTGCCCGGTTTTAAAGTTGACCATAACAACGGTTGGCTTACAATCACAACCGCACACCTGGCTTTGAGCTACAAAGAGAATTCGGGAAAATTTACCGGGCACAACCTGAAGGTAACTTACCTGGATACGCTTAGTGCCGACCGCAAAGTAACAGCCGACCATTATACCTGGAAACCCGGCGCCAAAGACCACAAAAACCTGAAAGGCACCACCCGCACGCTGGACGGTGCGCTGGGTAAATTCAGCTTAGGAAGTATGAAAAAACTGCCTGTTGAAGATGGCATTATATCGCACAGCGGCTGGGCTTTTATTGACGATTCTCAACGGCCTTTGTTTGATCATTCAGACTGGCCGTGGGTGCAGGCGCGCAATAACAGCGGTGCACAAGACTGGTATTTTTTCGGTTACGGAACTAATTACAAACGTGCGCTGTACGATTTTGTATCTACCTCCGGCCATATTTCTCTTCCACCCAAATATGCATTTGGTATCTGGTATTCGCGCTACTGGCGTTACAGCGAACAGGACATGAAGGATATTGTAAACGGCTATGAGAAAAACGATATTCCTTTAGATGTTCTGGTGGTTGATATGGACTGGCATTTAACCGAACATAGCAGCCCTGAAATATTCAGCCAATACAATCCAAAACTAAACGGATGGACCGGTTTTACCTGGGAGAAAAAACTTTTCCCCGATTACCATGAGTTTTTGAAATGGACAGATGACAACCGGTTGCAAACCTGCCTTAACCTTCACCCTGCTGCCGGCGTTCAGCCGCATGAGGCTGCTTACGGGGCTTTTGCCAACGCAATGGGTGTTGATACTACCCATCACCCCACTATTCCTTTCGACATTACCAACAAAAAATTTGCGCAGGCGTATTTTGATGTGCTGCTTCATCCGTACGAAAAAGCCGGTGTTGATTTTTGGTGGTTAGATTGGCAGCAGTGGGGCAACACCAACATTAAAGGTGTAAACCCTACCTTCTTTTTAAACTACGTGCATTACAGCGATATGCAGCGCCAGGGCAAACGTCCGCTTATTTTTCACCGGTATGGGGGCCTTGGCAACCAGCGCTACCAGATTGGCTTTTCAGGCGATTGCATTATTAACTGGAAATCGCTGGCCTACCAGCCGGAGTTTACCTACACCGCTGCCAATGTGGGCTTTGGTTTCTGGAGCCACGATATTGGCGGGCACACCAATCCCATCAGTAAAAAAGATAAGCAGAACCCCGAGTTATTTACGCGTTGGGTGCAGTGGGGCGCCTTCAGTCCAATCTTCCGCACTCACGCTACGAATGACCCCGAAATTGAAAGACGGATATGGAAATATCCCGATGCCAATTTTAAGGCAATGCGCAAGGCTATACAGCAACGATACGCGCTGCTGCCTTACATTTACACCTGTGCCCGCGCTGCTTATGATAGCGGTATATCGCTGGTGCACCCCATGTATTACGAATACCCCAACGCGCCGGAAGCGTACCTGTTTAAACACCAGTACTATTTTGGCAGCGATATGATTGTTGCCCCCATTACCGAGCCCATGCACGATATGGATAAAATTGTTGAAGGCGTATGGCTGCCCGAAGGCGATTGGTACGATTACCGCAACAATGTAATTGAAACCGGGCCAACGCTGGCAACACAGTTTTATGACCTTGACGAAATACCGGTGTATGTAAAGGCTGGTAGCATTATACCTACCCAAACGGCTAAGCACCGCATAACCGGCAGCGTAATGGATACGTTGTTGTTAACCGTTTATCCTTACAACGTTTACGCCAAGGGGGCAAAGGATAGAAATGATTCGGCCATAGTTGAACAGCAGGCATCATTTAATCTTTACGAGGATGATGGCACTACCGAAAACTATAAGCAAAACATTTGCAGCTACACACGCTTTACCTATAACCGCAAGGCAGACAACAACACTTTTACCATTGAACCTGATGGCAAAACCTTTACCGGCCAGGTGCCCGAAAGGTGCTACGTAATAACCATTATGCACAGCGTTAAACCCAGGTTAATAACAGTAAACACCCAGCCAACCATTGAAGGTTACGACTGGTTTTATGATGCGGCCAAAAAAGTTTTGACCATGCATGTGCCAAAGCAGAAGTTGGGAAAGATTGTGGTGGGCCTGTAGGGGCATACCCACGTGTCTGCGCTTGGCACAAATGCAGCGACAACCTGATAATAATCCGATGCCCGTTTGGTTACTCTGTATTTTCTCTGCGCTATAAATGTATTTTGGCATTATCCGAAGAACTCTAATACAAACACATGGACTGTCGTTGGGCTGTTCTGCCATGGTTTCCCCTTTAGGGGACGGAAGGGGCGGCTGTTGGGATTGCGGCAATATGGTATGCACTCAATACAAATACCTAATATCCCGGGGATATATTAAATTTAGCATCACAAAAATCAACCACCATGGAAAGCTACGGTAAGTTATTGCTTTATTACGCATTCCCTTATTTCACCATCAGTATGCTGGTTGAGTTGTTATATGCCCGTTGGAAGGGCGAGCATATCAGGCTGATGGATTCGGTTAGCAGCCTCAGCTCGGGCATGGCGAATATTCTGAAGGATACTTTGAAACTTTCCGTAGCTATTATTTCTTACTCGTTTTTACTGAAGTATGTGCACATGTTTACATGGGATAAAGCCCCTGTCTGGATGTACCTGTTCTGCTTTATGTATATTGATTTTACCGGCTACTGGGTGCACCGCATTGAGCATACGGTTAATTATTTCTGGAATCACCACATTATACACCACAGCAGCGAGGAGTTTAACCTGGCCTGCGCCCTGCGCCAAAGCATTTCAGACCTGGTGGGCTTTTTTACCGTCTTTTATTTACCCATGGCTTTGGTAGGTGTGCCTACGGCTGTTATTGGCATTGTTGCCCCCGTACATTTGTTTATGCAGTTTTGGTACCATACCCGCTACATTAACCGCATGGGTGTATTGGAGAAAGTAATTGTAACACCCAGCCACCACCGCGTCCATCATGCCATGAACGATATTTACCTGGACAAAAACTATGGGCAGATATTTATTTTCTGGGATAAGCTGTTTAACACGTATCAGGAAGAACTGGCAGATGTGCCACCTGTTTACGGCGTAAAACGCCCGGTAAAAACCTGGAATCCGTTTATCATCAACTTTAAACATTTGTTTTTGCTGGCCAGCGATGCCTGGCGCACTAAAAGCTATAAAGACAAACTGCGCATCTGGATTATGCCCACCGGCTGGCGCCCTGCAGATGTGGCCGAAAAATACCCCGTAACTTATATTGAAGATGTAACCACCTACGAAAAGCACGACCCGGTTTACAGTAAGGCTTTTGTAGGCTGGTCGTTCTTTCAGATGTTTTGCAGCCTGGCTTTGCTGTCGTTCTTTTTCTACCGCATGGGCAGTTTGCCATATATGGAAACAATGTTGTACGGCGGCTTTTTGATGTTAGCTATTTTTGCCAATACCGCACTGATGGATAAAAAAGCATACGGGGTTATTGCCTGTATTTTGCTGGCAGCTTTTGGAGTGGGCATTATTCTGCTAACCGGCGATTGGTTCGGCGTTAAAAATATTTGGCCTGCTGCTACAAGCGTATTAATTGCTTACCTGGCAGCTACTGCTATTGCCAGTGTGTTTTTTATGGTTTATGAATTTAGCAAGGAAGAGGAAAGTGAAATGGTGATGGTGGGGAATGAATGAGATGCACTTTTATAATAGTTTTCACTAAATAAAAAGATTCGTATGATTGGGTATTATAAAATTGCAGAACAAATTGATTGATATGCAGTATTTGGTTCAGTTAAAATAAACTGTAATGAAATATTCATGCAGCGGGAGATAATAATCAACAACACAAGCGGAATTAATGATTATGATAGCGGTATTCTATTTGGTGTAAGTTATATTCTGGATCATACAAAATATTGCGGTATGTCGATTGATGTGCTTGAGGTTCGAGGCCATGAGGTTGATACAACAAACATGGTAATTGGCTACGTGACAATAATGGCGCTCTGTAATGGGTTTAATTTAGAATTTAAATCAATGCCTTCGTTTAATAGAGAATTAAAATTGTTTGAGTTTCCAAGATGAAATTTGCTTAAAATTCGAAAGATTAGCATGCAATAATAGCGGTTCTAGGCCTTCCGGATGAAGTTCCCAAATCACAAAACGGAAGATTGCCACGGCCAATAACTCTTTTTTTTTAATGGAATTGGCCTCGCAATGCCACTCTTTTTTTATTTATTGCAAACAACCTCCTCAAACATCTGCGGAGCTAACGAATGGGTTTTCCCCTCTCTTTTTTTCAAAGAGAGGGGAAATGTCGACAGACAAAGGGGTGAGTTGGCTGCTTTGCGCAAGGGATAGTAGTGAAAAGCCCACAGCCTGCTCAGCCCTTGCTAAGGCGAGGACTTGTAACGAATAGCCCGGCCGAAGGTGCGCCCAACTGGTCTTTCCTTCCCAGCCGAGTCTCCCCTTTCCGGCTTAGCGGAATGGGGGACTCGGCGTGTATGCGGTCTGCCCTCACGCCGAGTCCCCAACCTTCGGAAGGGAGACTCGGCTGAGAAGGTCTTTAATTTTGTATCACCAGAATTTTTCCGCTTGTCACAAGGTGTACTTATTCACAATGGCATCTGTTTATTTAAGCATACTCCCATCCTTCTTAGAACGTGCAACCGGATAGTATAACATTACATACCACCGGTCATCGGGGTCGTTTTCTATGCCGAAGTTATCGGGGTAGCGGCGGGTTAGTTTGGCGGTGCCAAAGAGGATATCCCAGAAGAAAAACATGTTTCCGAAATTGCCATTGTTGTTGCTGATACCATCGGTATCTGTTTTGCCATGATGCGCAAAGTGCGTGGCGGGGGTTGAAATGGTATGCTCCAGCAACCATGCCACCGGGTGCAGCCAGCGGCGGCTGTAAAAAAAGTTATCCCACCGCACTTCACTGTGTGCGCCAACCACAATAAATAACTTAATAACAAAATACAATACGTAAGCCTCTCCAAGGCCCATATATACGGCCACTGAGGCTATCCAGATATTAGGCATCAGCATATAATACAAAGCGGCATTGCGGAACGCGGTACCAAAACCCATATCGGGCGATGCGTGGTGCGCCAGGTGCAGCCGCCACAGCCACGGGGCGTTATGTGCCAACCGGTGCCACCAGTATTGTGGCAGGTCGTCGGCTAAAATGAAGAAGAGAAATTGTAAGCCGAATGCAACATGTAGAAACCTGTTTTGCAGACCGGGAATTAAACGGCTGCATATAAACCCCACCAGCAACATTACACCCGGTTGAATAAGAACGGATAACTGCGAGAAGCTAACCAGTTCCATCATGTAATCGTTCCGGCTGCGCCGTGAGCGGCTGTAGGCCCCCACAAGCGCCTCGCCAATACCAAACAGCAACAGGATAAATGCCACCCCTTTAATATCAAAATGATTGATGCCGAATACTACGTTCATACGTTGCACGATTTTATATGTGGTTCTAAAATACATTATTTATGGGTTTGGTGTTGCATTACGTTTGTCCGATACGCAATGTTCATGCCTGAATAGCGTTGACCGCATGTTTCGACCACCCATGAAGGTGAAAATTAAAATATAGCGTGCAGGCAGATAAGCCAAAAATGGCTGCCGTAGCTTATTTGCCATCGCTGCGGCCAATTGGCCAAACTTACGGGCCCGCCGCACCATTTAAATCGTACTTTTTAAAACATCTGCCCGTTTTTAACGTAATAATTGCCAACAGACGATTAACTTACCATCGCATTAAAGCAAAGCATGAAAATAGATAGCAAAAGGAGCCTGATATTACTTTTGGTGGTGCCGGTGCTTTTGGTGGTTCAGCTGGGCCTTGGCATAAGTATATTTCGCACTACGCGTAAAGCAGCTACTATTGAGCGCAATAACAACAAGCTTGATTTATATGTGCGCACCAATTCAAAATATGTTTCGTATTCCGAATCGGCCGTGCGGGAGTATCAGCTTACCGGTGATATTAAATACTACGAATCGTATAAAATATCATTGGATGAGTGGAAAAAGAATGAGGCTTATTTTGATACGCTTGCCCCCGAAATTAAGACGCGTAAAGACTTACAGCCGTTGCGCGACCTGGCCCTGCAAAAGTTGAACCAGATTGTGCAGATTATGGATTTGTACCGCTCCAGTGCAAAAGACTCCGCGCTAAGCCTGGGTAAAAGCCCCTCCGCGCAGGCGCTTATGGATAGTGTGCGCTCAAACTCAACCGACCTGCGCAATATGTTAACCGCTGAAACTGCCTATGCAAGGGCACAGGTGTTTAAGCTGATTTATGCATTTATTATTGTTATAGCAACGCTGATAGTGCTAAGCCTGTTTTTTGCGTGGTTTATTTATACCACGTTTAACCAGCATACCAGCCAGCTTGAAAAATCAGTAGCATCGCTTGAAGAGGCTAATCATAAAATGCTGAAGTTGAATGAGGATTTTAAGGCAGCCAACAATTATCTTGAACAACTGGCTTTTATAAGCGCGCACGACCTTAAATCGCCCATACACACGCTGGGCGGCCTGGTAGACCTGATGATGAGGGCTGAGAATCAAAGCCCGGCCAACCAGGAAATTATGCGCATGCAGAAGAAAGTTATTTTTCAGATGCAGCAAACCAACAACGGCCTTAACGATATTCTGAAACTGCGCGAAGGTTTACTTTCGGAAGCAAGCATAAACCGCGAGCCGATGGCTTTATCGGCCATTGTGGATACCGTTAAATCTACCCTGCAGCAAAGTTTAGATGAAAGCGGCACCCGGCTTACTGTGAATTTAAACGGGCTTGATAAAGTGCCCTTTCCTTTTTTATACATACAAAGTATGTTGTATAATTTAATTTCTAATGCATTAAAATTCAGACACTCAGGGCGCATACCTGTTATTAACCTGCAGGTGAAATGGGCTGAAAAGGATATTTTTATTTTTGTAATAAGCGATAACGGCCTTGGCTTCGACATTTCCCGCAGCAAGGGTAAACTATTTGGTATATTCAAACGCTTTCATCCTGAGATACAGGGAACTGGTGTAGGTTTGCACATTGTTAAATCGATTGTTGAGGCCTTTAACGGCGAAATTGAGGTTGAAAGCGCGGTAGATAAAGGGACTGAATTTACGATAACGATTAAAAATCCATTGATTAACTGATGGCAGGCGCCCGCAAATTTTTATTGATTGACGATGATGAGGCGTTTAATTTTTTAAACCGCATTATACTGGATAGCAAAATAGCAGGTTGCAAGGTTGATGAAGCGCTGAACGGCGAGGCCGCGCTTGCATTACTTGCCAAACAGGAAGAATGCCCCGATGTTATTTTGCTTGACCTGAATATGCCCGGCATGGATGGCTTTGAGTTTTTAGATGAATTTGAAAAAAACAATAAATGCTTCGGGTATTCTAAAATATTTATCCTCACTTCCTCCGCCCGCGAGGAAGACCGCCTTAACGGATTTGCCCATAAATCAGTAGTGGGTTACCTGGGCAAACCATTGTCTGATGAGCATGTAGATGAAATACTGGCAAAGGCCGGGTGAAACCAATAAGAAGCCGTTTAAGAAACAAAGACCTTCCTCGCAGAGTCTCCCCTTTCCGGCTTTGCGGAATGGGGGACTCTGCGTTTATGCGATCTGCCCTCAAACACCGCTTTGGAGCATGACGGGTATAACATACTGTAACCTTTTATTTCAGCAAAGCTGAAAACGAAACCACCGCAGTGATACAAATAATACATGATAAATACTAAGTCTAAATCATAACCCAGACTACTTCCCCTTAAAAAGCTCAGGATGATAAAGCTTTTGTTTATCTATTATTTCCTGCACCAAACTATTTACCGGTTCTTCAAACTCGGGCGGTATTCTTTGCATGGCTAAGGTGTCTGTGTTTTGAAGTTTAAGGGCTGCGTAATAAAGGGCATCGTTTTCTTTTCCTTTTAAAGCAAGTTCTGCATCGTCAAATAGTTTTATTACTTGGCTGTATTGGTAGTGAATAAGCAGCCCTTTTAGAAAAATACTTTCAAAAGATTCAGGAATTAAATTCAGTATTGCGGTTTTTTCATCCTCATAATTTAATATTATCCCATTCCACAGTTTGATTAAAATTTCATTATGTAAAAACAATAATTCCCCTTCGTTAGCGCTTATCAATTTTAGTGCTTGTTTTTTGTTTTCGTCGCTGGGCGCTCCGTAATAACACATAGCAACAAAGCATTTAGTATTAGATAGCACTTCATTATTTGTAAGATTAGTATTTAGGACTTTTGTTCCTATTTTAATTCCATCGGTATATCTTTTTGTGCGTATGCAAGCCATCAGCAATATTCCGATGAGACTAGATCTCCAACTTTCATTTTGAAATCTTTCAAGTGGATGAATATTGTTGTGGGCAATCATTTCATCCCACTTAGAAAGCTTACCATACGCTGAAAGCAATATAACTGATTTGAATTCAAAATTTTGCTCAATGCCTGTTAGTACTTGAAGTGATTCCTGAAACTGATTCTTTGAATAATAGCCAAGTGCCTCTTGGATTGCAGTTCTACTCAACTTAGGAAGGCTCATCTTTGCTTCTTCTGACAGATCGCTAAGTTTAAGCGCGGTTTCAATTAACCGGTCTCGTTGAGTATCACTTATCCATTTTGAATGCGCCAAAGCCTTTGCCATTAACGCAGCATGGTCACCAGTAAACTCCTTTTTAATCATTCCATCCACATACTCATCAGCCAAACGCTTTATCTCCTGCTCGTCATACCAGTTCTCTAAAAATATAGTCCAGCATTTGGCGCTACGTTTTTGGGCGGGACCACCTTGGGTCATTATTAACCAAAGATTAAAAAAGCGTTCGCTTAACCGGTACAAAAAAGTTTTACCGGTGGGTTCAACTACTTCAACAATACCAATTTCTTTAAGCTGGCTCAGTTGCGCCGAAACAGTTTTACTGGGCATTTTACAGGCGTCCTGTAATTCGCGCGCGGTGGCGGCTTCCCAAAAATCGGCCAGTTTGGTAACTATTAATCTTTGGGCCGGTGGCAGATTGTTTAAGCGTTCCTGGTAAAGCGGGCTGTATAAATCTACAATGTGCCTTAAATAAAAATAGCCGTTTTGCGCGGGGCGGTTTACCAGCAGGTCAACAAAAAACAACAGTGTACGCGGTAGGCCGTCGGTTAATATGCGTATGGCCTCTAATTGACCGGGATGGTTTTGAATAAAGTCTTTTATGGCTGGTAGCTTTAATGTTTCGCCCCAGTGGTTTAATAAGGTGTGTATTTCATCGCTGGTTAAGCCTCCTAATCGCATTACCTTAAAAAACTCGTAAAAGGGTTGGTCGTATTTCCAAAAGTGTTCGCTTAAACGTGTGCTGCCACCTATAATTTGTATGCTTTGAAAATTGGTTAGTTGCTCTCGCAGCAAATTGGCATCGTCTCTAATGTTTTCAAGTATCCGGTCAACATTATCCAATAGGATAATTAATTCCTTCTTATTTTCTTTTAGGGCTGCTTGTATCAGCCCAAATCTTTCGCGGGCGTATTGCGTGTTATCCTCCGGCAGTTCGGCGGGTTCGGTATTTTTCATTACACCGGCAACTTCAAGTTCCTGTATCACTGCATCCCACAAATCGAACAGGCGGTAAATAGAAGATTGTTCTTCCGGGAGGTTTACAACCAGGTAGCGTTTGGCTAATTTTGGCTCATGTGTTACTTCATACTCCACCCGTTTAAGCAATGTAGATTTCCCGCTGCCACGGGCCCCTAAAACAAGAAAGTGCTGCATAGAGTCGCCCGGCTTATGTTTATTAATAAACTGCAGGATGGTTTCAAACTCCTTTTTACGGATAACAAAATATTTCATTATTTCATCGCCTTCCAAAAGCGATGATTGATAATATCTTAATGCGGGGTTATGGATGCCAGGGTTCATAATATTCTGAATTTACGTTTCCAATAAGCTTGTAAAAAAGGCGATACGAAGCTGTAAATGTGATTGTCGTCTTCAATTAAATATCCATCATTACAAAGGTCGTCCATCAGGCCTACGCAGTCTGCATCCAGATTATGTGGTAAGGCTATATCTGCAATTTGCTGTATTGCCAGTTTGTTGTGTTTGGCACAAGCAATAAGCACTTCGTTTAGAAACTTAAATTCGCCATCGTAGGTTTCGGTAAGGCGTGTATACCAATCTTCCAGGTTTCGGTTGTAGCGTATAATGTTTTCAAACGCTTCGTCTATTATCTTCTTTGTAACCTTGGTCTGCTCTTTTTTTTGTGCCAGGGTATCAATCTCGTCCAGCATCAATTGTATATAATAAGGTAGTGCATAACCTACTTTAGCCAGCAAGGCATCGGCCATAGCGTCATTATATTGCAAACTAGCGCCTTTGGTCACTTTTTGTATCAGCGCTTTCGCGTCAGTATGGCTAAGCGCGCCTACCCTTACAGCTTTAATGTCGGTAATGGTGTTTGGCCGGGCAATTTTCTTCACCACAAATTCAAGGCCGATTGAACCGGCAATAACCATAGTAAAGTTTTCAAAGCGACCGGTTTGCCTTAACTCCCTTAATTTATGTAAAATATCTTTTGCCTCCTCGGCCTTGCCGTTCGTTCTCAGTTTGTTTATCACCTCCGGAAACTCATCCAAAAACAGAATCACGTGTTCATCAACTTCAGTCATGCTTTCCAATAAACTGAATAGCTCCTTAACAAAATCCAATCCCTGTCTGTCGAATTTTACACCGGTGGCAGTAATCTCTTTAATACTGAATTGGCTTGTTACTTTGGCCAGCCAGGTTTTTGCTTTGGCACCTTTGTTTGCGCATTTAAGCACCATTTCAAAAATTCGTTCAAATAATTCGGGCATGCTTTTTACTGATTGGATATTTTCGTAAAAGCAGACATACCCTTCTTCGGGGTACTTAGTTATGCGCTTCATAATAGAAGTCTTACCTACCCTTCGGGGAGCCAGGAAGCGAATATGTTCGCCGCATTTAACTCTGCGCCAAAACTCTTTTTCAATGTCTTTTCTATCGAAATAATTGCTGCCCACGGCCGGCGAACCTGTAGTTGTATTAGGTGAAACCCATTCTTTCATGTGACTATAGATTTATTGTCACAAAGTTATGACTATAATTTTATTGTCAAACAAGTTTAACTACAAAATTATAGTCACGAAAGTATTTGGTGTCTACATGATTGATTATCAGTGTAATAGGATTTGCATGAAAACAGGAAAGAAGATGGGATGAATAGCGTCTAAAAGCCAGAGTTGCGGTAAATCGCTTGACCATTGCCTGCAAATCCTGATAATTATCGGCAAGACAATAGCGTCCTATTCTCTAATGCATTATCTCCGCCGCATTCCTGTACATCTCATCCACATGGTGGCGGTTGCGTTCCATTACGGCCTTGCGTTTTAGTTTCAGGGTGGGGGTTAACTCGCCGCCTTCAATGGTCCACTCATCGCTGAGGAGCTTGAATTTTTTAATTTGCTCCCACTTGCCAAAGTCTTTGTTCAGGCGATCTATCTCGGAGTTGATGAGGTCTTTAATTTTGCTGTTGTCAACTACCTGTTTGTTGTCGCTCAGGGTTACGCTGTTTTCTTTGGCCCAGTCTTTTAAGTTCATAAATGAAGGCACAATAAGGGCAGAAACAAAACGCTCCGATTCGCCCACCACCATAATTTGTTCAATGTAGCGGCTCTCTTTCATTTTGTTTTCAATCACCTGTGGCGCTATGTATTTACCGCCGCTGGTTTTAAACAGCTCTTTCTTCCTATCGGTTATTTTCAGGAATTTGCCATCCACCCACTCGCCAATATCACCGGTATGAAACCAGCCTTCGGCATCAATAACTTCGGCGGTAAGGTCGGGGCGGTTGTAGTAGCCCTTCATAATGTTAGGGCCTTTGGCCAGTATTTCGCCATCGTCGGCCAGTTTAATGGTTACATGCGGTATCGGCATACCTACGGTGCCAATAACACGCTCGCTTTCGTCAATGCGGTTGGCGCAAAGCACCGGCGAGGTTTCGGTAAGCCCGTAACCTTCCAGCACAATTACACCGGCAGCGCTGAACAGTTTTATTAACCGTGGCTGCATAGGCGCGGCGCCGGTTACTATAAATTTCACCTCGCCGCCCAAAGCCTCCTGCCATTTGCTAAACACCAGTTTGCGGGCAATACCCAGTTTAAATTTATACCAGGCCCCCATGTTTTTGCCCAGCTGATATTGCAGGCCCAGGTCAACACTCCAGAAAAACAATTTGCGCTTAAAACCTTCCAATGCATTGCCTTTCTCCATAATTCTTTCATACACCTTTTCCAGCAACCGCGGAACGGTGGTAAAGCAATAGGGGTGGACCTCTTTCAGGTTTTCGGCAATGGTTTCTAAATTTTCGGCGTAGTGGATATGAATACCCTTCGACATATAAGAATAGAACGTTATGCGCTCAAAGCTATGGCACAGCGGCAAAAAGCTGAGCGATTTGGCGCCTTCCATAAAAGGCGTTACTTCTTTTACGCTTTTAATGTTGCTTACCAGGTTTTTGTGGCTAAGCATTACGCCCTTGGGGTTACCGGTGGTGCCGCTGGTGTAAATAATGGTGGCCAGGTCATCCTCGTCAACCATTGCTTTGTGGTTTTCTATTTCGGCCACGTTAAATCCGGTGGGTAAACTTTCTTCAAAGTTTTTGGCTCCTTCCACTTTATCAAAGGTGTAAATGCCTTTAAGCGAACTTACACGGCCCATTAAGGGCAATACTTTTTTATAGATACCCTCATCGCCCACAAAGGCATATTGTATACCGGCATCGTTAAAAATAAATTCGTAGTCTTTTTCCGAAATAGTAGGATACATGGGCACATCTACCGCACCCAGTTGCAGGCAGCCCAGGTCTATAAAATTCCACTCGGGTCGGTTAGCGGCTATAATGGCAATTTTATCATCGCGTTTAACGCCAAGGTTAAGCAGCAACTGCGTGGCACGGTTGGCGTATTGCTGGGTATCTTTAAAGGTATAGGTTTTCCAGGCTTTGCCGGCCGGGGTGGTTACTTTGGCCGATAGAAAAGGCATATCCGGGTTTTCAGTGCTTCTGTTTAGGAGTATATCGAACAGGCGTTTAAATTCCATAATTCAGTTTTTTAAGATTTTGCGAGGAATGGCTATGCAAAATACAAAACTGTATGGAAATGAGGAATACATTTTTATTACGGGGTGCAGCGCAAATTTATTTCTAACAGCCGCCTCTTTGGGCATATGCGTTAAGTTAAGCTCTGCCTTTGTAGGCTCAAACCCAATGCTGACAGGACTTTCACAGGCAAAATATAATCACCATTTAAATGTGCCCAACAGCCGCCCTGCGGGCTAACAGCCTAACCACCCCGACATCGCTTCGCTCGTCACCCCTCCTGATTCAGGAGGGGTGTTTTAGCAGCCACAGTCAGACCCTTCGGGTCTGCTGTATTAAAGCTCCCCTCCTGATTCAGGAGAGCCTGTCCCGCGGTTTTGGGCGGGAGGCTGCCCCGGGGGTGGTTAGGCTGTTAGCGCACTTAAACCAAAAGTATATTATAACGTTGAAAGGCTTGCTGGTATTTAGTTTTAGCCTATTTTGACTATGCTTAACTTAACGCACATGCGCCAGCGGGGACATTCTTATTTTTCTTTCGCTTCGCTTAGAAAAACAAGAGAAAGATGTGGGTATATGGTAGCTGATTCAGGAGGTGTGACGAGCGAAGCGATAGAGACTTTTTTTTCAAAGAGAGGGGTGTCCGCAGGACAGCCTGTCCCGCCGCTCTGGGCGGGAGGGTGAGTTGGCTGTTGGACCATTTTCCGAAGAAGTCTAATTCCCGAATGGCCTCCCATATTTTGTCTCTTTTAATATATACATCATTGATTTTAAATTAAAAAAACATACGGAATTCCGTAAGGTTGTCTTGAAAACTAATCACAAAAAACGTATTCAACAACATCTAAATTAAAACTTCCAAATAGTTGAGTATCGGGCTGAATATATTGCGGCGTTGATTTTTATAGCAATTAAATATTTAACCCCGCCCCCCGGCAAAACCCTTTAACTATGACTTCATTTTTACGCAATGTGGTTTTCCCCTGCCTGTTGTTAGTAGCTGCGTTGGGCCTTCAGGCCCAGGCTCCCCAGCAATTGAATTACCAGGCTGTGGTGCGCGATGCATCGGGCAATCCTTTGGCGGCGGGTACAATAGTTTCGCTGAAGTTACAGATTCATAATGGTTCGCCTTCCGGGGCCATTGTTTATACTGAAACAGAAAGTGTTACCACTAACCAGTTTGGATTAATCACCTATGCTATCGGTTATAACGGCAACCTGGCAACTGTAAACTGGGGTAACGGGGCTAAATACCTGCAGGTTTTGATAGATGAAACCGGGGGGAGCAATTTTACGGATATGGGAACCACTCAATTATTGAGTGTGCCTTATGCTTTATATGCAGGTAACTCTGCCAGTGGTAATGGCGCAACCGGCGCTTCGGGCCCAACCGGGGCTAATGGTTTAGCCGGCATTAACGGAGCAACGGGCGCAACCGGGGCGACCGGTTTAACGGGTTTACGGGGCGCAACCGGTGCTACCGGTGCAACAGGCTCAATTGGTGCACAGGGCATTCAGGGTGTTACCGGCGTTCAGGGATTACAAGGTGCAACCGGAAATGATGGTGCACAAGGTATCCAGGGTGTTACCGGCGCACAGGGTATCCCGGGCATTCAAGGCGTGACAGGAAACGATGGCGCACAAGGTGTTCAAGGTATCACCGGAGCTCAGGGAATCCAGGGTGCAACCGGCAATGACGGAGCCCAGGGCCCAACCGGTGCAATGGGTGCAACAGGAAATGATGGGGCACAAGGTGTTCAAGGTATAACCGGTGCTCAGGGAATTCAGGGCTTAACTGGTAATGATGGAGCACAAGGAATCCAGGGTGCAACCGGCAATGATGGAGGCCAGGGCCCAACCGGTGCAATGGGAGCAACAGGAAATGATGGGGCACAAGGTATTCAGGGTATTACCGGAGCTCAGGGCATTCAAGGCGTGACAGGAAACGATGGTGCACAAGGTGTTCAAGGTATAACCGGTGCTCAGGGAATTCAGGGCTTAACTGGTAATGATGGAGCACAAGGAATCCAGGGTGCCACTGGTAATGACGGAGTGCAGGGACCTGCCGGCGCACAAGGTGCAACCGGCTTATTGCCCGACGGCAGCACAGCAGGTAACACACCGTACTGGGATGGCACACAATGGGTAACTAACAGCAGTAACTTATATAATAATGGAGGCAATGTAGGTATTGGTAATGCTAACCCATTATATACTTTAGATGTAAACGGAAAAATGCACGCGTCCGGTGCCGGTGCAGTAGATGGACAGTTTACAATAGGGGGGAACGCCTTTGTTGGTGGTAATTTAAATGTTGTTGATTCGGCTACAGGTATTACTGCTTCGCCCGGCGATAGCTCATCGCTGTTTGCCACTACAGCATTTGTTACCAATGCTATAGACAACTCGGTAGCTAACACCAGCAGTAATTACATTGCTAACGGCACAACTCAGCAAAACAATGCAAACTTTAATATTGGTGGAAACGGAACTGTTGGCGGCCAAACCACTACCGGTAGTTTGGTGGTAAACGGAAGTGCCAATGGCGTAACACCACCAACATCTGATAGCTCAACCCAGTTTGCAACAACTGCCTTCGTAAAATCTGCAATGGATAGCTTAGGTATACAGCAAGGCACGCAGTTAGGCAATACCATGTTCTGGAACGGAACCACCTGGGTAACCAATAGCAGCAACATATATAATGACGGAACTAACGTAGCAGCACAGGGCGGAACAGCTACCGGTACTTCGGTAGCCATAGGACAGGGTTCAACTGCAAATTCAAATTCAGTTGCAATTGGCACGGGCAATACTGCTTCGGGCCAGTATTCAACTTCAATGGGCAATGGCTCAACGGCCAGTGGATATACAGCAACAACCATGGGCAGCGGCAACGTGGCCAGTGGCACTAATTCATTAGCAACAGGTGCACGAGATACCGCATCAGGCTGGGGTTCGTTTTCACAGGGTGCCAACAACAATGCCAGTGGTAGTTATGCCGTTACACTAGGCAATAACAACGTAGCCAGCCTGGATGGTGCTATGGTAACAGGCACCTTCTCAGTTGCCTCAGGTTACTACTCGCTGGCTATGGGATTACGCGATACTGCCAGCGGTAATTATTCAACCGCTATAGGTACGCAGGTTTCAACCAACGGTTACCAGGGCTCGGTTATCATGGGCGATTATTCAGGCCCTGCAGATAACACAGCTGCCAACCAGTTTATGGGCCACTTTACCGGTGGTTACGTTTGGGCCAGCGATTACAGCTCTACTGCCGCAAACAGCATGGTTTATAATAACGGCCAGTTAGGTATAGGTACGCTTACACCAACTGCACAAATTGATGCAACCGGCACATTGCGTTTTGAAAATTACACCAACGGCCTGTTAACGGTTGATGGCAGTGGTAATTTAGGGGTAACTACCGGAGGCACTTTATTAGGCAACGGCACAGCATTGGGCAACACCATGTATTGGAACGGCACCCAGTGGGTATTAAACAGCAACCAGATTTATAATAATGGTACCAACATAGGTATAGGCAACACTAATCCTACACATACTTTAGATGTACTGAACGGACAAGTATATTTAGATTTACAAGACAACTACGGCGGACTGCACGTGCAAGGTGTAAACGGAACTGAAGCAAGCATTGCTTTAGAACCGGATAATGTTAGCCCCGGCAGTGCCGGCCAGTGGATATTGTATACTAACGGTGCGCAATTAAACAACCTGCAGGATTTCGCCATTTTCAATAGTGGTTTGGGTGGGCCGGCATTTTTCTTACAGGCATCAAGCAGCAATGTGGGTATTGGTAACTCAAATCCGCAGGCGCAGTTAGATGTGGCTAACACTGTGCGTTTTGATAATTACACCAATGGCATTTTAACGGTTGATGGAGCCGGTAATTTAGGCGTAGGTAGCGGCAGCAGTTTATTTACAGCCGGTACCGGTTTGGCCTGGAACGGCACTACCTTAAACAGCAACTGGAACTTAAACGGAAACTACTTATTTAATAACAACGGTGGCAATGTGGGTATTAATACAAATAACCCCGGCTCGCAGTTAACAATTGCTGCTGATGGCAATGAGCAGAATAATGCGCAGCTGGCAATTGAAGGCGCAACAAGCAACGGCCAGCAGTTATTGCTGGGTTATAACACAAACAATAATTACAGCTTTTTGCAATCGGTGTACCAGGATATAAATTACGAGCCGTTAATACTTAACCCGATAAGCGGTAATGTGGGTATTGCCAACAATAACCCGCAGGCAACTTTAGATGTAAACGGCACCGTGCGTTTTGATAATTACAACAATGGTTTATTAACTGTTGATGGCAGCGGCAATTTAGGGGTAACTAACGGCACCTTTTTATACACCGGTGCAGCACAGGGCTCAACGCCCTGGTTTGATGGCAACAACTGGCAGTTTAACACCAATCTTTATAACGATGGTGGTAACGTAGGTATTGGCACTAATAATCCGCAAAATACTTTAGAGGTAAACGGTGGCGCACAGATTGATAACGGCCTTACCGTTACCAACACCGCAACCATGAACAACAACCTGGTGGTTAACGGCAATTCGTACTTAAATGGTACAGCAACTGTTGGGCAGGGCTTAACTACTAACGGTGTGGCTTACAGCGAGTATAGTGGCACTGCCGAAATTTTTGCCAACGGCGATAACCACTCCGGCGGCGGTATAGCGGTTAGCGATGATGGTGGTTTTTATGATTGGAACGATGGCTATATTACTTACCAGGGCAGCACCGGTTTAAAAATTGCAGGTAGCAATGGTAACACAAGTTCGGGCTCTTTATATGTGCAGGGTAATTTAACAGGCACTGGTAATGTTCAGTTTCAGAATTACACCAACGGCTTTTTAACGGTTGATGGCAGTGGAAATTTAAATGTTGCCAACGGCAGCGGCAATGGTTTTATATTTAACCAAACCAACCAGCAGGGTGGCTCTAACTTTAATATTGACGGCACCGGTACCGTAGGCCAGTTGCAAATTGGCAATAGCGGCGGTTTATCAAGCACAACAAGTGGATATGGCAGCATCAGTTTATTGAACGCCCAAAACGGTTATTATGGTGTTTTATTCGGGCAGAACGGAACAGCACCTAACCTGATGTTTGATGGCAACGGCAATGGTGGTTACTGGTCAACTGCTACCGGCCAGTGGCAAACTTATTACACGGCAGGCACGCAACACCTGAACATTGGTACCAGCAATGATTTAGGCGCTACATTAGGCGTATACGGAACCGGTTACTTTAGCGGAGACCTTGGTTTAAATACCAATGCCCCAACAGCGCAGTTAGATGTAAACGGCTCGGTGCGCTTTGAAAACTTAACCAACGGTTTATTAACGGTTGATGGCAGCGGTAACTTATCTGTTAGCAACGGTGCCGGTAATTTTATTGTTAACGGTACCGGCCAGCAAAGCGGCGCTAACTTTAATATTGATGGTAGCGGAACAGTTGGTACAAACCTTCAGATCGGCAATTCAGGTAATATGATATCAACGCCCGATAACTGGGGTAGTATTGGTTTAACGCAAAACCAGGGCGGCTTTTACGGCATAGCATTTGGCAGTAGCAATACTTCGCCAAACTGGATGTGGGATGCCAACGGAAATGGTGGTATGTATTACCCCGGCGGGGCCGGATGGGATATTTACTGGAACGAGAATAACAAGCACTTCTCAGTTGGTTTCGGTGGCGATATGGGCTACGGCTTTGCTGCTAACGGCGATGGTTATTTTAACGGAGGAATAACCGCAGCCAATGGCGATTTGGATGTAAGTGGCAACGGCACTATTTCCGGTGGTACTTTGAACCTCGGAAATTCGGGCCAGATGATGTCAACACAGGAAAGCTGGGGCTCTATATCCCTCGGCCAGGCGCAAAGTGGTTTTTATGGTGTGGCGTTTGGGCCTAACAGCAACAGTTTAAATATGATGTTTGATGGAAACGGAAATGGCGGTTGGTACAATCCGGCGGTGGGTAACTGGCAACTTTATTACACCAGCAGCAACAGCCACTTTACTTTAGGCGGCGGCGGCGATATGGGTTATATGCTGGGTGTACCTGGCACCGGATATTTTAACAGTGACCTGGGAACCGGTGGTAATTTAAGTGCTAATGGCAATTTTAACGCCAACGGCACCGGTTATGTGTTAGGCAATTTTGGGGTAGGCCTGAGCGATGCGAACGCCAAACTGGTAGTGCAGCAGGGAGGTACCGACCCAGGTAGCTATTCAAACGGTAAAGCCCTTTATGTAACGGGCAATGTCGGTTCGGGACAGAGTTACGATGGCGGTGTGGAGTTCAGGCACGATAACAATAGCGAGGGTATAGGTTTTGGTTATAATACTATTTACGCTACCGGTTATAATTCCAGCCAGGATTTAAACCTGATAGCCAAAGGATCATCCAACCTTACGCTGCAGGCTTACGGCGGAGCCACCGGTAACGTGGGTATAGCAACCACCAACCCTACGGCTATGTTGGATGTAAACGGCTCGGTGCGCTTTGAAAGCTTAACCAACGGACTTTTATCAGTTGATGGAAACGGTAATTTAAGTGTAACCAACGGAGGCGGAGGCTCAGGCTTCTGGTCGCAAAACGGCTCAAGCGTATATAACAATAACGGTGGAAATATTGGTATCAATACTTCAAACCCTAATGCTGCCCTGGAGGTTAATGGCAATACCATCATTGATAATGGCTTAATCGTTAACGGTGTGCAGGCAAACCAATACGGTGCAACCCCTGAAATATGGGCCAATGGGGATAACCATACCGGCGGCGGTATAGCAATATCAGACGACGGAGGTTTTTATGATTATAACGATGGCTGGGTAACTTACCTGGGAAGCACCGGTTTAAGAATTGCCGGTAATAACGGCCAGGGCAGTACCGGTAATACACTGGAAGTTGACGGTACCTTCAGATTGATTAACGGCACCCAGCAAAACGGCTATGTGCTTACCAGCGATGGCAGCGGTAATGCAACCTGGCAGGCACCAACCGGCTTATCCGGTGCAAACGCCGGCGATATGCAATACTGGAACGGAAGTGCCTGGGTAATTTTGCCTGCCGGCACCGAAGGTCAGATATTAACCGTTACCGGTGGAGTGCCTGCATGGACAGCACCTGCCGTAACTGTCTTTGCCCCTACAATCAGCACTACCGTTGCATCTGCGGTTACACCGGGCAATGCCACCACCGGTGGTTTTGTTTCAAGTAACGGAGGGGCGGCAGTTACTGCCTACGGGGTATGCTGGGGCACTTCATCTAATCCTACAACCGGTGGCAGTCATACTACCGATGGCAGCGGCACTGGCGTATTTACCAGCAATTTAGGTGGCCTGACGCCCGGTACAACTTATTATGTAAGGGCTTACGCCATTAACAGCCAGGGTACGGCTTATGGTCAGCAAATTACTTTCACTACACCAGCCCTGGGCGCGTTTTTCCAGGGGGGGTATCTTGCCTACATATTACAACCCGGCGACCCCGGTTACGACCCTAACGTTGCGCATGGCCTTATTGCCAATGATGGCGATAACGCGGATGTGTGGAATAATGTAAGCTTCCCCACCACAACTGCCACCGGAACGGCTATAGGTACCGGGGCTGCCAACACTGCTGCCATTATAACGGCAGAGGGCTCCGGTGCATACGCTGCAACCGATTGCGTTAACAATAACGCTTTTGGATATACTGACTGGTATTTGCCAAGCAAAGACGAATTAAACAAACTTTACTTAAATCAGGCATTTATCCCCGGTTTGCAGGCAGGGCCTTATTGGTCATCTACCGATGCCGGAAGCCCCAATGCGTGGTCGCAGGATTTTTCAACGGGTGTGCAATCTGCCGTTAACCAGGGTAATAACTTTAATATTCGCCCGATAAGGAGTTTCTAATGAGTTGGAACATTTTTTTAAGCCCCCGCCATATTTATGGCGGGGGCTTTTTGTTTTATTCTCAGCCTGATTTGACAACTTTTAAAAAGTTGTCAAATCTATGATGGGTTACCAATTCAGGCACCATTTTTGCTTTTTAATGCATATGGCCTCAACTTAATCAACCCCTGATTTGTTAAAGAGCGTAAAGGCCAATGATTGTTTGAAATACCATCACCACTAAATACGCGGCACCTCATTCCTGCGCCAGCCATTATATCCCGGTTTAATTGGTTTTAGCTCATAAATATTGTTGTTGGAATATGCTCAGATTATTTGCTGTGGCCATCTTAATTTCTATCTCCGGGGCGGTGTTTTCTCAAACCCCACCTGATTCCGCTGTGTTTGCCTACGGGTTTTTGCAGGTACCGTTTCAGCCCGATACGCTTCTTAAATTTCACTATGTAGACTCATATCAATATAAAGAAGACCCCACTGCCGGCAAACGAACCGAAGATTACCGGTATATCCACAACGGCGACCCATTTAAAGGCGCCGAAGATATTTTTACAAGCAGCATAGACGGTGCCGGCTGGCTTAAAAATTTCGACTATGGAAAATTTGCAAGTGTTATATTCGAAGTTAATGGAGATAATTATAACAATGGAAGCGGCGCATTGCTTTGGACCGGCAAGCTTATGTTTGTAAAACTGTTTCGCAAACGGCAACTTGGCATGGTTAAACATAAAAAGATTTTGTCTCCTTAATTCCCCGGGTGCATACCTGGTGGGGGGGCTAATTGTTTCTTAGAAGCTGTTTAAAATTAAAGAAAATAAATTCAGGTTAACACAAAGCACACAAAGTTCAATACAAAGAACACCAAAAATATACTCTTTGTGACCTTTGTATTGGCTTTTTCCTTTGTGCTCTTTGTGTTAAATTGCATTTGGATATAATTTTAAACAGTTTCTTAACCATTATAAAATTATGGCTGTGAAAAAACAAAAGAAACTTTCCGGTGTTATTAAGAATAAGAAACCGAAGAAAAAGAAAATCGCGAAACCCTTACCTGATACGGTTGAGGATGGTTTGCCTGGCAAGGAAGATGTACTGCTTGACCAGGTATCGGTAAAACCTCATCCCGATTACCCTGATTTTGATTAGAGATATTTGAATCAAGTCGTTCCGCAGTGCAATGTCATTAAGTTAAGTCGATACGCGATTCTTTTTGCGCTACGCTACCTCCCAGCCTCCGATGCGGAGGAGCACCCATGCAGCAAAAAGAACTATTTTTGCCCGGTGGTTGTATTTCCGGGTAGAGGTTCTCCCGTGAAGTTTATCCCGCTTTTTGCGGGAGGAGTTAGAGGGTTGGGTGGATGTATTTCTTAACTTAACGATATTGCCCGCAACGCTACTTCATCACATCATACAACAAATAAATATTCAATCCCACTACTGCAACGGCTATTATCCAAACTGCAACTTTTAAAACGGGGCCATTGGCAAAGCGGCCCATTTTTTCTTTGCTGTTGGTAAAGTTTACCAGTGGTATAACGGCAAAGCTTAATTGCATTGATAAAATTACCTGGCTTAATATCAGCAGGCTGCCGGTGCCTTTTTCGCCGTAAATCCATATAACAATAAAGGCGGGCACAATAGCAATAAGCCGGGTAATTAAACGCCGCAGCCATGGATTAAGGCGTATATTCAAAAAGCCCTCCATCACTATCTGCCCGGCCAGTGTGCCTGTTAAAGTAGAGTTTTGTCCCGATGCCAGCAGGGCTATGGCAAACAATATGCTTGCCAGGCCGGTGCCCAGCAGTGGGCTTAATAATTTATGTGCATCCATAATATCGGCCACATCCTGGTGGCCGGTGTTATGAAACGTAGCGGCGGCCACAATTAAAATTGCTGCGTTTATGAAGAACGCAAACATCAGCGCCAAAGTGCTGTCAATGGTGCCGAATTTGATGGCCATTTTTTTGCCCTCAGTAGTACGCGGGTAATTGCGCGTTTGCACTATGCTCGAATGCAGGTATAACGTATGGGGCATTACTGTGGCACCCAAAATACCAATGGCGATATAAAGCATAGATGGGTTCATTACTATTTCAGCTTTGGGCAACAAACCTGCAAGCACAGGCATTACTGCCGGTTGCGAGGCCGCAATCTCAAATAAAAAGCAGCCCATAATAACGATGATAAACCCTGCCACAATACTTTCAATAATACGGAACCCTTTGTATTGAAAAAACAAAATCAGCAGCACATCAAACGCGGTTATTACCACCCCCGCAAGCAACGGAATATGAAACAGCAGGTTAAGTGCCAGCGCCGAGCCAATTACCTCGGCAAGGTCGCAGGCTGCAATGGCAATTTCGCAAAGTATCCAAAGGGTAAAATTTACTGCGGGGCGATAACTATCGCGGCAGGCCTGTGCCAGGTCCCTTTCAGCCACTACGCCCAATTTAAGCGCCAGGTGCTGCAGCGTAATGCCGAATATGTTTGATATGAGGATAACCGAAAGTAGCGTATATCCGAATTTAGAACCTCCCGCCAGGTCGGTAGCCCAGTTACCCGGGTCCATATAACCTACGGCTACCATTAAACCCGGTCCGGTAAATGCCAGCAGCTTTTTCAAAAAACTCCCCTTTGAAGGAACGTGTATGCTTGAATGAACCTCCGATAAACTCCGGCTGGTATTTCTCCTCCGCCAAACCGGTTCTCCCTGTATTTCTTCCCTGTCTAATGCTATAATGGCCGCCTGCGCTTTCATTTCATTTTCTCTTTGATTTTTAAATGGCCCCCGCAATTGTCAGACATTGCATTATTTAGAACCATTCCAGATAACAGATACGAAAGTATGCTGTGTTTTATAAGTTGCAGGTTGACTTTAGTCAATTCAATCCCGTAAAAGCCAGCCATTAACTGACAAATCTTAGTCTTTCAAAACAAAGCCCATATTCGGGTGTTATATTTGTATCAAAATACAAGGCGATGAAAGCGATGAAAAGGGTAGGAGTGCTGTTATTGATTTTAATTAGCAATTGGGGATCGTTGGTTAATGCCCAAGGTTCCGCAAAGGATACCGCCTTCTTTAATAACAATGGCGCAGGCATACCTAACAGTGGCAACACCATCTACCCCAACAACGGCCCCGAATTTCCACACTCAGCCCCATCAAATCCCACTACCGACCCAGGCCCGCTGTATCATTATGGCAGTCCCGGCGGCTATCCGCCTGATACAGTGCCGCATAATTGATTAAGTAATACAATAGTTACCGGATATAGATTGGTGAGGTTGCTGTTGGGCCATTTCGGCTAGCCGTCGCAAAATCCCTCCAAAACCCTATTTTCGCCCCGCATGAAAATTGCCATACTAACCTGCGAAAAATGCCCTGCCCTGGCGCCGAGAGACCTGCATTTGCTGCCCCTGTTTGCTAACCGAAACGTGCAGGCAGATGTGGTAATATGGAATGACCCTGCTGTAGACTGGCGCGCCTACGATGGCCTGCTGTTCCGCTCCGTTTGGGATTACCATCTGCGTACCGAAGAATTTAATAACTGGCTTAACCACTTAGCACAACTAAACATAAAAACACTCAACCCGGTTGAAACCATCAGGCAGAACCAACATAAATTTTATCTGAGAGAACTTGAAAGCAAAGGCATTGAAATAATACCAACCGTTTTTATTGATAAAACCGACACGCTCGACTTCTCAATAATTAAATCCTGTAACTGGCCGCGCGCCGTTATAAAACCTGCCGTATCAGCCAGCAGTTACTTAACCACGCTGTTTGACCTTGCAGATTGGCAAAAAATTGAAAGCGAATATCAACCGGTTGCCGCACAACGCGACTTGTTACTGCAACCCTATATGCCCGAAATAAAAGAAACCGGTGAGCTATCGCTGGTATTCTTCAATCGTAAATATTCACATGCAGTTATAAAGCGCGCCCCGCAACACGATTTCAGGGTGCAGGCTGAATATGGCGGAGAGCACTTTGTTTTTAATCCCGAAAAAGAGGTGATTGAAACGGCAGAAAATATTATTTCTCTGGTTAAAGGCCCGCTGCTTTACGCGCGTGTAGACGGCCTCCTCAAAAACGGCCGCTTTATTTTAATGGAACTTGAACTGCTTGAACCCGATTTGTATTTCGACGCCCACCCCGAAGCTTCGGAAAGGTATGTGGATGGGGTAGTGGAGTTGATAGGAGAGTAGTTTTTCTATTTAAACTAACTATGGATTACAAAAGGAACGGTAAATCCATTTCACTATATAAATGTGGAACTGAAACGAATGAAAGGCAATTCAGGTCCCACTTTGAAGGGGGACGATTGTCATTTCCGCAGGAAATAGCAATCAGGGGGATGAGAGGCTCTCTCGAAGAGGAGGTTACTCCTTCACCCATATATTCGAAAAATTCCCATCGCTGGTTTCCAGCCTTATAATATAAGTTCCGGCTGTAAGGCTGCCCACGTTTATATGCTGTGTAAAATTACTGCCCGGTGCAGCCTGGTAAAGCCCCAAAACCTGGCGCCCTGTAATATCGTAAACCAATAAATTATTAATAGTTCCGTTTACACCGCTGGTATTGATGGTTATAAAATCGTTACCCGGGTTAGGATAAATATTTAAACGGCCATTACCTGCAATACTTTGCACCGCATTAATAATTACAGGAGCCTTTGTGCCCGGCGTTACCCGGTTACTGTAAACCGAAATATAATCCTGTTGGCTCCTTGCCACCGAAGGCGAACAACTGGCAGGCATTAAAATTTCAACCATATAAACCACGTACCCGTTTACAGGCATAGTATCGGTAATCCTTATGCGCGATAACCCATAAATCCCTGAATCGATGTTAGATGCACCCACTGCTATCTGTGTCCAGCTGATGCTGTCGGTACTGCGCCATAAGCGCGTAGTGGTTTCGGAGAAAAGGTTAATGTCAAATGCCGATATAAAATTCCAGGTAAGCGTTGCAACGCCGTTGGCTGTATCAATACCGAGCAAAGGTGGGGCAAATACATTATGGGCAGTAATTTCGGTGCCGCAGGTATCCTGCATCCTTAACTCGTATTTAATAACGCCTGACAGTGGAATGTTTACCGTATCAATAAATGTAGTAAGGCTATCAAACCCCACGCTGCCCAGCAAGGTGGAAGGGTGTGGCATACTGTCATCTATACTGCTGTATAAATTAAACCGGCTAATGGTGGCATCGTAGTTATCATAGTCGCGGTGCCATACTACAACATTATGGCCTAAACCGGAGTCCAGGGTTGCTATACAAATATGGGGTTCTAAATAAGCCCCTGTGTTGGTAGAAGCTATGTAGGGCATATAAATATGGCACCCGGTACTATCCGTGGCCTGCAGGGAATTAAACGACCCGGAATATGAACCATTGCCAAAGGAGGTAGAAAGGGCAACCATGTTAGAATCAGACAGATAATAAGCACTGTCAAAGAATGTCCAAACCGGGTTGGTATATCCGGCTGGTAAGGTATAGGTAAGCTGAGAATAATTACAGGGCGAATCGGTAACAGATGTAATGTTGATGGGTATAACAGTGGGGCAGGGAGTTGCCGGTGCAGTGCCACATGCAATCCGGGTATTGCTGGTATCACCGGGCTGCACTATTACAGCGGGGCAAACTCCGTTGCTGTCAATTACACGAACATAAAACTGGGCACCGATTAAATCCAGGGTGCCGGGAAACGTTTCCTGAACGCCGTTAAAAAGAATGGTGGCATTTGCATAGATGCTAAGTTTATATAAACCCACACTATCAACGGTGGTGCCTTGTATATTAATGCAATGCACTTCGTTGGTGTTCCAGGCGTTAAGCTGGTCGGTGCTCCAGCACAAATTACAGGGCATATTGGTAACGGAATCAATTAAAACACTTACAACCGGAAATGTATTTCCAAGCGCAGAGTATTGGCTGGGTACGCGAATATCAAACGAATTGTTGAAGGGTACACCCCGTTTAACACAGCTAAAGTTGTTGTAACTGCTGATGATACCTGTAAAATTAGTATCGGGCGTGCCAGCCGGAAATCCGCAATATTGCGCCATTAACGAACCGGTAACTACCATCAATAACCATAAAGGGAGCAATTTTTTCATCAGTTTAATTTTGGCGCTAATATAAGGGGATTTTCAAAAATGGAAATTGCAGGTTATCTGAAGGGGGGGGGAAACTAAATTGTTGCAATAACCATAGGCGCATTTTCCATCCCAGGGTAATCGGGTCTAAATTAATTATCCGGGTCCTATTTCTTCCGTAATGTCAATAGGCGGCTCTGGAGCGTTAGGGCACTCATTTTATGTTTTACTATAAACAGACGGCTCCTGCCGGAGCGTTATTCGGTCTTCTTTAATTTGAATTCGCGTTCCAGCGGAACCGTCTGTTTGTAGAAGTAATCACAATTATCGTTGCGCACCATAGGTGCCGCCTTGAACCTATGTATGATGGCAAAATCCTTTTAGACCCGATTGCCCTGTTTTCCATCCCCCTATGCTGGAGTAGTTAAATATTTTTTTATAATTTTAGAGAGCTGCTTAATACCAATTCACTTTTACTCAATCATTGTAAAGTGCTTCATAATGTGCTGCACATGTGCATGGCTGAGGGGTTTGGGTATAAAGCCATAAACAAATTTGTATGCCAGTGCAGCCTTTTTTTCTTCCTCCCTTTCAGATGAAGATAGTGCAAACACTTTTGTGTGTGCGCTGAGCGGGTTTTTTGAAAATTCTTCTAAAAATTCAAGGCCGTCCATAACCGGCATTTGCATATCCAGCAAAATAAGCCCGGGCATTTGATTTAATTCCGCTATTTTATCCAGTGCTTCCCGGCCGTTTAAAGCCATTACAATGTGGCATTGAATATTGCAGTTACGTAAAAAATACTCATTTAAATTCAGGTAGGCCTCTTCATCGTCTACCATTAATATTTTCTTTAACTCCATTATGCAAATTTATAAATTATAATTAACTGTTTAAGAATAAAATAAAAATATGTTAAACTTAGAAAAAAGTGTGGCGAAATTAATATTTATAAATACGAAAAACAACGGTTAACAATTGTTGTTCAATAAGTTAACCGTAATATATTACCGGGCCTAATGTGTTATGTGAAACCCGAAAAGCGCCAATGGCGCAACCTTTTAACGCGGCCATAAAACAAGCTGTAAATAATAACCGTTTGCTACTATAATGCAATACAAACATGAGTAAGGTCATAATTTGGGGTTCATGCGTTTACGTATTTATGTAACCCACAATATGTAATCTTCGTTTGCGTGGGAACAGAATCTCAGAAAACCATTGACGTAACCGGTAAACCGGGGTACGAAGGGGGTATATTACCCACCCCGGGGCTTTACGCAGCCCTGCTTGAAAATAGTACGGAAGCTATTATGCTGTTTGATGAAGAAGGCCTGATTAATTACCAAAACCGCAAGTTGTTTAACCTTACAGGTTTTACTGCCGCCGAAACTACCGGAAAGCTGACTTACAACTATGTGCACCCCGGGAGACCTTTGCTGGTGTAAGAAGCAAAGGAGTCAGCAGAGGTCGTAGTACGGCAGCAACGAGCCACGAAAGAAACGCGGAGGACTCACAAAACCGGAAGGGCCGAATTTATTAACAAAGGCAGCCCCGAAGATGTGTAAATGCAAATGGCAACAGTAATGACCTGAAACAATCGTTGACGGAATCAGCAGAAAGTTCACCAGGAGTTGAAGAGCATTCATATTGGAAGAACAGCAAGCCTTAACCGAAAGGTGTAAAAGCTAATAGAAACCGCCGCGGTACGGAGCACGTATGCCAGGTGGTGTGGGGGGACAATGGCGAAAAACCGCTTCCTACCCGATTAGGCCGTATATTGCTATAAAGCTTCGACCCCATCCAGGGTCGCATGTGGTCATCTGCATAATAGCGCTAATAAGTGAATGACATCGGGCATTTGCTATGTTGCGCTAACCGCTATCCCCTGCACCGCCGACGGGAGAAATCTGCCGGCAACCAACCGGCCAATGCCGCACACCTAAGGGTGTGAATCATGTAACTATTACCACAAATAGTGTAACGCCGCAGCGCGTTAAAGCAGCCACCTTTGCTATCGTGAAAGTTCATTCACTTATATAAAACCATATCCCCATGAAAAGAATAATTCTGGCGTTAAGCCTGTTTTTTGTTGCCGGTGCAGTTTTAACCATCAACTCGTGTAAGAAAGCGGCATCAACAACTACCACCAACGATGGCACCAGTGCCGAAGATGCAAGCAATGTATCAAACGGTTTAAGCGCAACCAGTGATGATGCTGCCAGCGCTGCTAGTACAAACACTAATTTCTCGGGCAAGTTACCTGGGTTTGAGCTTTTGTGCGGGGCATTGGCTATTTACGATAGCGTAAATGGCATTATCACCATTACCTATAACGGTGCTGAGTGCAACGGCATAGTTAACCGGCTGGGAACCGTAACTATTACTTTGCTTGATTATGCACAAGGCGCACGCTGGAAAAGCGCAGGGGCTACCTTGCAAATTGTATACAGCAACCTGGTAATTACAAATATTATTTCGGGCGCATCGTACACGTTTAATGGTACCCACTACCTTACCAACGTTACCGGCGGCCTGGCTTACCAGGTAATGGATGGCGCTGTTGCAGGCACCGTTACACATAAGCACGTTACCGACAACTTTACAGTAACATTTGCCAACGGCCTTCAACGTAACTGGAGTGTTAGAAGAAGCAGGACCTTTGCCGGCTCAGGCGCTGGCACTGTAAGAACCATAACCCTTGCAGGCGATACCATGATTAATGGCAATAACAACATTGAAATGTGGGGCACCAACAGAAACGGCGATGCATTTGCATCCTCGCTGATAGCGCCAATTGTATCTGATAACATTTGCGGTTATTATCACCCCATATCGGGCGAATACACCCATTTTGTAGCTAACAGAACCGGTGATATCCTGTTTGGGGTTAACAGCCTTGGAAATCCTTCAACCGGTATTTTATGCTCTTTCGGATATAAAATAACCTACACCGAAAACGGTGTCACAAAAACTAAAATAGACTCGTACTGGTTTTAAGAATCATAGTGTGGTGAATGCAAGGCATCCTGCTCCAATTGGGGCGGGATGTTTTATTTGCGGATGGGGTAAGGTGTTTTGCTGATTATATCAATAAGCCATAAAAATAAGCCCTATTAATCTAAAAAATGAATAAAATTAGCTATTTTAGCATTAATAAAGCCATAAAATAGCCTGTTATGATAAAATTAGAGAGAATCCATGTTCAAAACTACAAGAACATTGTGGAAGCCGATTTACCCCTCGGTTCTGTAAACGTTGTGGTAGGTGAAAACAACGCCGGTAAAAGTAATTTGCTGGAGGTAATTCCTTTTTTGAATTATCTGATTAACGGACCGGTGCAGGACGTTAAGTACGGATTCCATAGCCTGATGCAGTTCGGAAAATTTAATATGGTTGCCACTGATTCCAGTTTAATGGAACCAATATTGCCATTGTCAATCGAATTGGATTTTACAGATACAGAAGAAGATGTTTTTTATAGTTATAAAATTCTTTTAAAAAGCCAGCTTACGAAAGAAAACGGTGATGAATTCCGTTTTTATCTACCTGCCATATCGGAAGAATGGTTAACATATAAAAACAGAAGTCATACAGGTAAAGCGGCAACAATTTTTTACAGGGATAATAGTTCGGTCAAATATGGCGAAGGGATAAAAAAGGGAACCATTATAAGCGAGATTGAAGGCCATAATAGTATAATGCGTTTGTTATCTATTATTAAGAATTCCGAAAATATCTCAAAAGATTATAAAGCAGCCATATCGGCTTTAGAATCAATTTTGGAATCTCATATATTCTATTTTTCCCCGCATTTATTGCGTGAGAATGACGGAAAATATGAAAACAAAACGCGGGTTGCCTACATTAACCTGGAATCGGAGATCACTACGCTTGAGGATAAACCTTTTTGGAACGATTTTAAATTAGTGCTGAAAAATATGCTTAACATCCAGGATGTTAAAATATTCCCCAGTCCAATCTTTAGCAAAGGCCGTGCGGAAAAAATGCTGGTGTTCAAGCAAAACAACAACACCAAATTGATACCATCATTCTCTGACGGCACCATAGTCCTCCTCGCCCTCATCACCAAACTATTCTCCGATACCTCTGATATTTTTTTGATTGAAGAACCTGAAAACTCCATCCATCCCCGTGCGTTAAGCGAGTTAATGAAACTGATACGGCGTTTTTCGTTAGATAAGCAGTTTATCATTACCACCCACTCGCCATACCTGCTTAATATGATTAAGCCAGAGGAGGTTTTTGTGGCTGCGTTAGATAAAACAGGTAAAAGCACAATCAGCAAGTTGCCCAACGCAAAGGCCATTAAAAAGAAACTGGCTAAAGGCTTTATGGATTTTGGTGATATTGTTTTTAGCGAATCGTCAATTGCTGAATAGGGTGAATAAGAAAAGCGGCAAAGCCATACTTTTTCTTTATGAAGGTGATACAGAACAGGGTTTCTACGATACCTTGTTTGCTAAACTAGGCTTGCACCGCAACATTCAGATAAAAAGAAAACCCTTAGATGGAGTTTATAACCTGAACAAAAAAGTGACTAATGCTATTTACAATTACCTTGAAGCAACCAACAATAAACATATAAAGCATCTGACCGTTTTTGTTGCTTACGACCGTGATGAAAAGCGTCTGGCACCAGGCAGACTTAATAAAGCTGAAATCATAAATTTCATTGATGATTCAAGGCTCAAAGAGGTTCATGAAATAATTGCAACTCAAATGTTAGAGAGCTGGTTTTTTATTGACATTGACGGTATCTATAAATTTTTAAGGGTTCAGCAAAGCAAGCGCAATCCCAAAAAATACGAGCAACATGAAAATTTCAGGCACGAAGACCTCGACCGGTTATTTCGTCAACACGATTCTCAAAAAAGATACTACAAGGGCGAACGCACCCTTAACTTTATTGAGAACCTGGATGTGCTTAAAATTTATAAAAACTGCAAAGACCTAAAGACCGGAATGGACAAGATGCTACTCCTTGCCGGGATAAAACCATAGTGCGGAGTCGGATTCACTCTTCTGACTTACCCCGCAAAACTCACCATCCGGTTAACCCCGAATTTATCCTCGCACACGCCAAAGTAAGCGCCCCGGAACATATCGCCCATGGGCATGTGGGCTTTGCCGCCGTCGGCCAGCCTGGTGTAATATTGGTCTGCCTGTTCTTTTGATTCGGCATCAATTGACAGGGAAACGTTTTTGCCAAAATGAACCTGGCCCGTGTTGGGGTTACTATCGCAGCCCATTAAAATATTGTTGCCGTTAATGGGCAGAGATATGTGCATCAGCAGCTCGCCCGATTTTTCGTCGAAACTCATGCCCGGTATGGGAGGCATTTCTTTAAACCTGTTAATGCCAATAAACCCGCCGCCGAAAACTGTTTTGTAATAATTAAAAGCCTCCAGGCAGTTGCCGTTAAACCACAGGTAAGGGTTAATTTGTTTTGCCATACGTAATGTTTTTAATTACCACAAAAGTGCAGATTAATTATTTTACCTGTGTGTTTTTGGATGGGTGCATCCCAACTTGTAGCGGCATATTGGTGGTTGGCGGGGACGCCAACCACGGGAATGACCCCGGTTGGCGTCCCCGCCAACCGGAACTCCTGCCATGTGGCGGCAATTTGGTATGCACCCTTTCTGATGAATTATAAGGCCGGCAAAATATGATTTTGTAACTTGTATAATAGTAAAGGCGGAGAACAGTTAACTTTATAACCGGGGAACCTGGTAATGACAAGATTGATTTTTTATATGATTTTTTTAATTGGCTTTTCGCCGGCAATGCAGGCGCAGAATGAAGGTAAGTTTGTGTATACTGAAGTAATAGCAGGCCCCGGGGCTGATGCCGGGCAGTTGTATAAGACTTCGTTAGATTGGGTGGCCCTGCATTATACCGGGCAAAACACCGTAGTTGAAACACGAGACCCTACACATGGATATTTTAAAAACACCTGCAGTTTTAAAGATACCTTTAAATATATAATGCCCGGCAGCGATAATGCCTCTGGCAGTAATTACGCCAATATTACTGCCGATGTATCATACACCCTCGAACTTCAGGTTAGCGCGGGTAAATGCTTAATTAACATCAGCGGGCTGCGCTTTAAATACTTTATACCCGGCAATACGCTTGCTAATCTTTCCGACACTGCCAAAACAGTGGCGCGCACCTTCGAAGACCAGTACCAAACCGTTACTACAAAAATGGCAGACATGCCCGCACAGAAAAAAACCTGGACCGACTTTTTTGATTCCGCAGACCGCAGACTAAAAGGCTGTAATATCATCTTATAAGAAAAGCATTGCCGATGCGGCTTCTGATAAAGGCAGTGCGTTTTAATAAACCTCTTTGTTTAGTATTACTCCAAAAACCTCATATCCTCTTCCGTCAGATTAATCTCTGCGGCTTTGATGTTTTCTTCAAAATGCGCAAGTTGCGAGGTGCCGGGTATGGGCAATATCCACGGCGAGCGGTGCAGCAGCCACGCAATGTTTACCTGTGCTTCGGAGGCCTTATATTTTTGGGCTATGGCGGCTATGCGCGTATCTTTTTTAGGCATTGAAAAGAAAAGCGAGAAATACGGTATCAGCGGAATTTCGTTTTCAATGCAAATATCCAACACTTCTTCGCCGCCGTTGCTTTCACCGTAAGGCGATTTATGCGTAGCGCGCTGGCCGTGGCCATACATGTTTTCAACCGTAGCAACCGGGCCCATTTGCATGGCGGTTTGCAGTTGCTCAGGTGTTACATTGCTTACGCCCACGTGCAAAATCTTTCCTTCGTTCTGTAGTTGAAACATGGCTTCCATGCTCTCTTCAAACGGTGCGCCGTGGCCTATTACCCTGAAGTGTACCAGTTGCATATGGTCGCGCTTTAAGGTGCGCAGGTTGTTTTCAATACTGCTGCGCAGGTTGGCGGGGCTATTAAAAGGTATCCAGCTTTTATCGGGCTTGCGTGCGCCGCCTACTTTGGTGCAAATCACTAAATCAGCCGGGTAGGGGTGAAGGGCCTCAGCAATCAGACGGTTGGTTACATCCTCGCCATAATAATCGGCCGTATCTAAAAAGTTAATACCCGAAGCAACAGCACACTTTAAAATCTCCAAAGCTTCCGGGCGGTTTTTAGGCTCGCCGTAAATGCCCTCACCGGTTAAACGCATAGTGCCGTAGCCTAACCGGTTTACGGTTAATGGATGTTTGCTTTTACCTGCAATGGTGATTGTTTTTTGTATGCCCATGGTTTTGTTTTTGTATTAAGACAGGGCGAAGATAATTTTGTTTGGGGAAGGAGAGGAGTTGGGATTTGCTGAGACTTATGCCGGGGCTATTACTTACAATTACCTAAGAAGCTGTTTAAAATTAAAGAAAAGAAATACCTGTTAACACAAAGCACACAAAGGTTAATACAAAGAACACCAAAAATATACTCCTTTGTGGCCTTTGTATTGGCATTTTCCTGCGTGTTCTTTGTGTTAAATTGCATTTGGATTTAATTTTAAACAGCTTCTAAGCCCCGGTATCGGTGGTTAAATAGAGTTTAATTTCATCTCCGGCCATTATATTTCCGGTTAATACCTGCAAGGTGCAATAATCGTAATCTGTAGTATGGAAGCCTTTAATGTGGGGCATTAATATTTCACTTTTTTCGTGCAGGGGTTTTAGAAAAAGCAAATCTTTCTGGCCATATTTTGAATCGCCCTTTTTGCCAAAGGTTAAAATGCAGGCATCAAGTTTGCCTTTACCCGTTAATGTCAATCTTCGTATTACTGCGTTCTTATCCTTTAACAGACCTAAATCAGTTGAACCTTCTGCGGTAATGGTAATATTGTATTGCACACAACAAAGATACGATGCAGGTGTACTGCATATGTTGATATGCGTTAGGTGAACTTATGAAAAGAATCAAGACCGGGGAAATATAGCCATAGTCGTTTGCAATAGGCAAAAGTGCCAACAGCTCCCTGCCTACTTAGGTGGTGCCCAGATAATTCCCCAATAGCTGAGGTAATCCTGCAGGGGGATAAGGCCTGCTGAGGCGCGGCGCTTATTTACGTTGGCCTCATCCAGGATTTTGTAAACGGTGCATTTGTTATTAAGGTCGCAATTTATCTGCGAGCCGTATACCTGCGGGCGGTTGTTGCCCATTTCTATCCTGTCAATCAGCAAAGCAACGTCCGACATGGGAAGCTGATTTTTCTCAGCTGCTGCTTTTATCAGGGGCAGGTATTGCTCCTGGTATTTTAACCCCGCATGTTGTATTACCAGCCAAGCGGTGGCATTGTATTTACTGCCCACCAGCGAATCGCCGGGGTAACCGTATTGTTTAAAAACAGCAATCACCTTCAGCAGGTTAAGCGAGTCTGTGACGGTTTGTAACTTCCATATAGAATCTTTCAAACTTGCACTCATTTGCGGATGTTCGGACGATGGCATGGCATTGCGGTAAAGCTGGTCGGTGCGCTGTATCTCTTTCAGCGTGTGCATTAATTCGCGATTGTGGCCGGCAGATTGTTGTATGTCCATGCTGTCAATACGTGCTTTCAATTTTGTCCAGCGGCTGTCGCGCACCAGGTTGGCAAAGGCAAAGCCTTCTTCATTATCGCTTTTAATAAAATCGTTCATCCACTCCCAGTCGTTTGCGGTTTTATTAAGCACTTCAAAGCAGCGGTCGGCCTGGCCTGTTTTATAATAAGCGGTGGCCAGTTCTATTTCAATTAAATGCGTTTTATCTTCCATTTGCAAAGCCGCAGTAAGGTGCGGTATGGCCTCAGCATATTTGCCCTGATGCATCAGCAGGTGGGCTGTTTCAAGGTCTTCCAGGTAATCCTGGCGCTTCAACTTCAGGCACTGTTTTAAACCTGCCCAGCGCTTATCAGCAACCAGGTTGGCAAACATAAACGATGCAGAGTTTTCCTGTTGCTCAAAAAAGGCGCTCAGTAAATCCCAATGCGTGCTGCATAGTTTGTGTAGTATTTCGAAACACTTATCTGTTTGCTCGGTTTTGTTATAAGCCCCTGCCAGTTTAAGCGTGGTTGAATAACTTTTATCAGTAATTTTTAAAGCCGCCTTCAAAAACGGAATGGCATGGGCAAAGTCTTTATTATCAAGCAGGGCAAAAGCGCTATCAATGTTGTACTTATACATGGGGTCGGCGCTGCTGTATACCCGTTGGGTATTAGCCTGCCCCACGGCTTGCATGCCTGCTGCAAAAAATATCAATGCAATAATGTAATAGCGCAAACGGATATGGTTTATGGTGCGCGTAAATGTAAGAAATTATAGGAGGTCAGTTTGCAGTTTTCAGTATACAGTTTTCAGTTGAATACCAATACAACCGTTGTCGGCCAAATTTGTATTTGCATTTAAACTGAAAACTGTATACTGAAAACTGCGAACTGATTCTACACCGTCACAAATATCTTCTCCCTACCCCGCGCAAGGGCAGACATGTTGGCCCGATAGCTATCGGGCTGCCCCTACGATAAACAGCCTTCGCCTCATCACCCTGTCTGTCGACATCCCTCTTCTCCTTTTTCAGAGCAAAAAGGAGAAGAGGGAGCCAAATATCGCAGGCGCCATTTCCATTATTACATTGTCACATTGGCTAATTGTCACATTAGTATTTACATTTTCACAAACCGCTTTCTCGAAATCCCTATATCGCTTGTTACCTCAACAAAATAAAGGCCGCTGCTAAGTTGGGTTACATCTGTTTCGGGTGTAAAGGCCGCAGTGTAAATAAGGCGGCCGTCAATATCGTATATCGAAATTGTTTTGGGCGTCATGCCCAGGGTTTTTATGGTTAACTGTCCGGTGGTGGGGTTGGGATAAAGTAAAATGGCATCGTCCGCTTCGCCAATTTCGTTAATGCCAAAACCGCACCTGTTAATTTCAATTGAATCTATATTGCTGTTGGTGCAGCCATTGCTATCGGTGTAGGTATAAGTGATGGTATCCAAAAAAGCATAAAACGGATTAAAACTATCAGGGTACATAATATTGTTATGTATTCCATCGCCCGTATAGGTGCCCCCGGGGGGCAGGCCACCGGTTAATGTAAACTGCTGTTTAACGTCGTAGCCTGCACACCACCCTGCCACCATATTCGGATTGCCCGGGTAACGTTGCCAGAAAGCATCGTCATGTGCTACAATTGTATCCCAGCTTATGGTAATAACCGGTAAAGGGTTCACGGTAAGGTGCAATATTACTATACTATCGCAACCTCCGGTGGCGGTAAGGGTATCAGTAAAAACACCTGTGGCGCTGTAGCTGGTGCTGCCAACTGTAACACTATCGCCCGCGCATATTTTTGAGGTTAAGTTAGTGGTTAATTGCGGCGCCACGGTTAAGTTAAGTGTAACAATACTATCGCAGCCGCCGGTTGCCGTAAGGGTGTCGGTAAATACACCGGTGGCGTAATACCAGGCGCTGCCGAACCATGCGCTGTCGCCGGTGCATACCTGTTCTGTAAGCGTGGTGGTTACAACCGGGGCAACGGTAAGGTTAAGGGTTACAATGCTATCAGCGCCGTTACCTGCAGAAAGGGTATCTGTATAAGTGCCTGTTTGCTTGTACCAGGTGGTACCGATGTTAGCCGAGTCGCCGGTGCAGATGCCAAGTGTTTCATTTACAAACACCGGTGCTGCTTTAACGGTATCAGTAACGGTGTTGGTTACTACGGCGGGGTTATAATCGAAATAAATTGAGGCTGTATTGCTTACGGTTTCGCCGTTTATGGCAATACCATCTTTAGTCCTGATGCCGAACTGAACATATCCCTGGCTCAGGCTATCGCTGATAGCACTATCAGGCAGGTTGGTGTAGAAGTAGATAGAAACTATATTAGTGTTAATATACAGTTGCGGGTAACCAGTGTTAGCGCTGTAAGTTAGCAGCCGTAATGTTGTAGGATCGAGGTGGCTGTCTAAAGTATCCTGAATTGAAATGCTTTGTGCCGCAGCCGTACCGGTGTTCTGAAACCGGATGGTATAGGTTAAAAACTGATAACCCGAATCAATCCTAGTGGGATAAACCTGTTTTGAGTTAGGGTCCAGGGCATCCAGCACCGGAAAGCAATAAGTAAGAGAGTTATTCGATGGATTATAATCGTGTGCCCTGCCGGTTACCGTGGCCGTTAAGCAAACCGACGAGCCGGGTATGGCAAATGTATCAATGTACATCATAAAATTAAATGCTGTTTTATTATTGACCGCACCAAAGTCGGGCACGTTCCACGTAAGGGTATCGCCCGATACATTTGTAGGGGTAAGCGCACCGTTTGCAGGCCCAGCATAACCTGCCGGGCCGCTGTAAACTATCTGCACGGTTCCGCTATCGCCTGCAGCGCAATGGGCACCGTATAGCTGTGATATATCGCCAATAATATTATAGATGCTTATTCTTGACGCAGGCCGGGGAACTGCATAATTGTTTAAAATGCTGGTAACACCAAGGTCAACCCCACCGGTGCGGCAGGTAAGCGAAAAGTTATTTGAAATATAGGTTGTATTGATGGTTGCAATAGTATCGGTATAAAAATTGGTTCCGGGGCAGCTTATAATAAAGGGCAGGTCGGTAGTATCAATCTGCACGGTGTAATTGCCAGTAACCGGTGTTTGAAAGCTATAATAGCCCTGGCTGCCGGTATAAACCTGCTGTTGCACCACGCCGCCCTGTAGTAATTGCAGCTTAATATAATTCTGCTCCACATCACCTGCGGTGAAGTTGCAGTTGCCAGCGCTGTCGTAAAACACATTGCCTGCAATGTTATAGAATGGGGGGCAGGAGCTAATTGCAGTGCAAAGCGGCACGGTATTTAAAGGGGGCACGCTTACGCTCGCCGTTGCGTAATTGGGCAGGCAGGTAACAGCAGTGTTGCTGAAATTAAGCGAGTCAATGTGGGTTAAGGCAGGAAGGCAGGTAAGGCTGCTGTCGTTGTTACAGAAAAAAGCATTCAAAGTGTCGGGCAGGGCAGGTATGGCCGTTAACTGTGCATTAAAGCCACACCATAACCTTAGCAGGCTGGCAGGCAGTGCGGGCATGCTGGTAAGGCTGTTGTTGTTACAGTACAATTCTGTAAGCGGGTAATTAAGCGCCGGTAATTGTGTAAGATTGTTCCAGCCACAATCCAGCACGCGGAGTTGTAATGGCAGCACAGGCAGGCTTGTAAGTAAATTGTTATTGCAATAAATGTAGTTTACAAGCGCGTCAAGCGGAGGGAGTGCCGTTAATTGGTTGTTGTTACAAGTCAATGAGCTAAGCACATCGCATTGCGCCAGGGCTGGAAGGGCAGTTATCTGGTTGTAAGAACAATCAAGTATTTGCATATAAATGCCCATTTGCGGCAAAGCAGTAAGCTGATTGTTACTACAAGATAGTACACTCAACGTATCAGGAAGCGCGGGAAGGGTTGTAAGATTGTTATAATCACAGGATAAAATTATAAGGCTTGCAGGCAAAGCCGGTAAGGCTTGCAGGCCGTTGAAAGAGCAATTCATATACTGCAGGCTGTTGGGCAATGCAGGCAATCCAGCCATGGGGTAATTATATTCGCAATCTAAAGTTACAAGGCCCGAAGGCAATACCGGTAAAGAATTGAGGAAATTTATGCTACAATCCAGGTATGTAAGCGCCGCAGGTAAGGCAGGCAACGATAAAATGCGGTTGCCACTGCAATCCATATAAAAAATAGTGGAAGGAAGGGCTGGTAATGAATCGAGCGGATTATTATAACATAACAGCTGTTGCAGGTTATTGGGAAGCACGGGTAACGTTGCCAGGTTATTGAGGTTGCATTGCAAAGTCAGTAATCCGACAGGAAGGGCCGGCAAAGAAGTGATTGCATTGTACTCGCAGTTTAAAAGCCAAAGGTTATTGGGCAGTGGGGGCAAAAAGGTTAAGCTGCAGCTGGAACAATCGAGATAAGTAAGGTTTTTAAAATACTGCATACCGGTTATGTCCTGTATGGCCGGGTTGTTTATGGTTAGCATAGTATCGGCCAGCACAGCCGCGCAGGTAGTATCTAGCTGGTTGCCATTCATGCAGGTGGGGTAGTTGTTAGTGAGCCATTGCGCAAAAACAGTATCGGGTATAGTAACATACTGCGCGTTGCTATTGTAAGCTCCCAGTAACATTAAACATACTATGTAAAATTTAAGGGCGTGGGTAGAGGTTTGTTTCATAGGTCACGGATTTAAAAGGCAAATTCAAACAGCCACCCCTTCCGTCCCTAAAGGGGAAACCAAAGCAAAACGGCCAAATACCAACGTGGACGGTAAAGCTTGTATTTGGCCCTGGTTTCCCCTTTGGGGGACGGAAGGGGCGCTATTCAACTCTTTTTTCAAATATAAACTTTGTTTTTGTCAAATGAGGCTGAGTTTCGTAAGTGTGCCTGTTGGGGGTGTAAGTGTGGTGATTTGTGGCGTTATTGGCTGTTAAGGGCTGGTGCCATAACCGCCTGATGCGAATGTTCAGTTGTATATATACTAAGAAGTTTTTTAAAATTAAAAAAAACAAATACATATAGCCACAAAGACACTAAGAACACAAAGGAAATGCTTTAAGTTTTTTGACTTTTGGGTTAAAAGCCTTGTATATAACCGCAATTTTTAAAAAATAACTTAGTGCCTTTGTGGCAAGAACTAGTTTTGATTCTTGCGTTTTAATGTATTATTAATGTAATTTAAAACAGCTTCTAAGTTTTTACTGTAAACCCTGCCGGGCCATCGGTTTTATACAAGAAGATGTATCTCGTCGGTATGGATTTCTTCTTCCCTGACTTGCTTCCAGGAAGCATTTACGTAATTTTTGCCATTGTCATTTAAACTATAAAACAGTTCAATTAAGTCTTCGTTTTTAGGGAAACTGGTGGGAGAGCAACAATACAATACCTGGCTGCGTTGTTCTACGCTATCATTATTTGAAATGAACTCGTAAATTATCTCAGCCTTAAAATATCTCATCGTACTATTATATTACGTAAACGGAAACACATTGTTTACAAATAAAACAATATGTTGCGTTACAGAATAACAAACTTCGTAAGTGTGGCTTTTAAAGGTGTAAGCGTGTTAGTTGAAGGTGTAAGTGTTTGTTTTTTCTTTTTTTTGGGGAGGGGGGGAACGAATGTGATAATTAGCCAATTAGCCAATGTGATAATAAACAGCCAATGTTCCCATGGACCCTTCCGCTCAATCGTAAACAGCATTGTCGTCGCATCCAAGCCAAACCATTGCGCTATGTAAAATATGTATATGACGAAGATGATGAGCCACGGCGGCTGTTCAATTGTCACATTGGCTAATTGTCACATTGTCACATTCTTACATCACATTTCCGGATTATCACATTATCTTAGCCCAATGCTCCGCTCACGCATAGCGCCTGCACCCAGTGGTTACCTGCATTTTGGCAATGCGGCAAGCTTTGTGCTTACCTGGCTTTTTGTGCGCCTGGCCAATGGCAGCCTGCGCCTGCGCATTGACGACCAGGACACTACACTACCCGCAGCCGTCCCGAATACATCAACGATATTTTTAAAACGCTGGATTGGCTGGGCATTACCTGCGATGAGGGCCCGCAAACTCCCGATGATTATACAAAGCATTTTGCCCGGCACCACCACGCCCATCGTTACGATGTGTTGCTAACCCAATTGATTGCCACCGGTAAAGTTTTTGCCTGCGCCTGCCCCCGCAGCGAAATTGCCGGGCAATACAGCGGCGCCTGCCTTGCGCTTAACCTGCCGCATAATACACCCGATACCGCCCTGCGTATTATAACACCCAACCCCGCACGTATTAACGTGCCTGATGCGTATGCCGGTAACGTTATAGTAAATTTATATGAGCAGATGCGCCATTTTATGGTGCGCCGCCGCGATGGCATTGCCGCCTACCAGTTAAGTTCGCTGGCCGGTGATATTGCTTACAACACCACCCTGATAGTGCGTGGCGCCGACCTGCTTACCAGCACCGCCGCACAGCTTTACCTGGCGCAGTTAACAGGGCACACCGGTTTTGCGCAATGCAGTTTTTACCATCATGCTTTAATATTTGATGAGCAGGGAAATAAGCTCTCAAAATCTGCCGGTAGCGCATCGTTAAAAGCCTGGCGCGGGGCCGGCTATAAACCCGCTGATTTTTATATAAAGCTGAGTAAATGCCGGGGATTGAAAGAAGAGGCCACCTCTTTACACCAGATGCAGAAGGCAGCTCCCACTTCATTGGTTCCCGAAATGCTGTAGAAGCTGTTAAAAATTATATTAATAATACATTTAAATGCAAAAACCAAAACCAATTCTTGCCACAAAGGCACTAAGACACTAAGTTATTTGTAAAAGAATAGCGTCTTTTCATCCCATTTAGCTCCTAAAAGTAAAAATTATTAAAGTATTTTCTTTGTGTTCTTAGTGTCTTTGTGGCTATATGTATTTGTTTTTTAATTTTAACAGCTTCTTGGCTATATACCGCCTTATAAAACAACCTCCGCCTGGGCTACTGCTTGCGCATATATCCTACCGTGCTATTGGTGGTGGCGTCGTTAAAAGTAATTAACTGGCTATCGGCCGAAAGCGTAAAGGTTTCAGGCTGGTTGGTTCCGGTTAGGGTATTGCCATTCCAGGTAACAAAATAATATGGCAGGTTTTCGTACCCCGCAAGCTGAAGCTCGTAATCGGAGTAGTATGTTATCTGTACCTGGTATGGTGTATAGGTAGTGCGCGAAGGGCCGCCTGCCGGTGGGTACCAGGTAAAAGTATCGGTGTAAACCCAGTTGCCTAAAAACTTATTGTAATCCGGCCATCCGGCGTAATAGCATTTCAGGGTTTGCACAGTAGCCTGGGGATTGTAATTAAGCGCGGTAGGATCAATGCAGCCGCCTATTTTACATGCACTGTGTAACACCAGCAGCACTAAAATGGCCAGCCCGGCAAAATTTTTTTTAGGGTTATATGTGCGCGTGTAAAACAACATAGCAATTTCTAAAGTAATAAAATAAATTGAGGTGGTGATTGTTTGTAAGGTTATCTCATCGTGGGATAAAGACCTTCTCCGCAGAGTCTCCCCTTTCCGTCCCGATAATTATCGGGATTGCGGAATGGGGGACTCTGCGTTTATGCGGTCTGCCCTCACGCCGGGTTCCCAACCTTCGGAAGGGAGACTCGGCTGGGAAAGAATTGTTTCAAGGTTAAAGGGCATATCAAATTGTTGTGCGTAAAGAAAACTCTCTTTAATGGCACCGGTGTAGCCCCTTCCGTCCCCTAAAGGGGAAACCAGAGCAAAAACAGCCACAATCCAAATGTTGACGACAAACTTTGTATTGGTATTCGGCTTTGGTTTCCCCTTTAGGGGACGGAAGGGGCGGCTGTTGGCCTTCCCCCCTGCAAATTAAATTTGTTGAATTTTTTAAATCTGAATCATTTCTGATAAATTTGGAAACAATGTTTGCGTAATTACGCTTAACCCCGGTTTATGAGGAGATTGCTTTTTGCCCTGTTGTGCATGATTTGTTTAAGCTGCAGCGCGCGGCAGCTGCACAGCATGGCCAATGGCAACTGGGAAGACTCCACTACCTGGTTTAACAGCATGCTGCCAGATAGTGTAAATGATACTATTATTATTATGCACCGCATATCATTGCACTCCACCATTATTTTAAGCACCAACGATTACCTTACTATCGACACCGGTGCCTCGTTATGTGGTAACGACAGCCTTTACATGTATAACAACTCACTTTTTATTAACGGTGGCTTTACAGGCTTTTATTACATGGAGCTTGATGGAGGTTTCTGCGAAAATGCCGGCCTGCAGGCCAGGATGGACGTGGGCCAGCCAGGCATATCAGATAATGGCGCCGGGTTTGAAGATAGCCTTGGCTGCGTGATAGTGCATAACGGCCCCCAGGCCTGCCTCTATACCTGCACTTTCGATTCAACAATTTTTGTCCATATCGATAGTAACGTTGTAACTTTTGAGCTTGATACCACCGGCCTTGAATACGAGTATTATTTTGGTGATGGCGACTCAGAGCTCTATTACACCACGTACTATAACGTGCACAAATATGCAGATACCGGTACTTATCATGTTGCTGTAATGGGCCTTCTGTGCTGTAGCTGGGATACCTTGTATACTACGGTACATATCACCGGCACTTTTGCAACGCCACCCCCGCCGCCTCCGCCGGTACCTGAATGCACTGATACGTTTGCCTTTGTAATGGGCCCCAACCCTGCCAACACGCATATTGATATATTCAAACAGTTATGCGCAGATACTATAGTAAGCGTAAAAGTTTACACCATGCTGGGCCAGCTTGTATATAACCACAGCTTTACCACAACCCACGCCCTGCTGGCCGAACAGGTAAATACCACCAGCCTGACCCCCGGCTGTTACCTGCTGGATGCAGAGGTTGCAGGCAATTACTACCTGCACAAAAAAATAATAGTGGTGCATTAGGGTAGGGCACAGGTTGCATCGGAATAGTAATGGCGGCTAAGATTTGCCTGCATACGTATCGCTAAATGCACAACCATGCACTATTTTATGGGGATGGAAAGGAGGTTTTATCATACGGACGAAAAATCAGGCAGCTAACCGGTTAAGCTTTGCTAACCTTAGCCAGGTAATATTTACTAAACCATGCGGGTATTTTTTCTGAATCAATTTTATCCCAGCGTTTACCGTTTTTTTCGGCTTTAAAATGCGCAATCAGTTCGGGTTGCCTCCCGCTGTTATCAAAAAAATAAGCCTGGTAAGCAATTTGCGCTGCATCGTGCAGCAGGTCGAGAGAGCGGTTATAACGGCTCCTGATTTTATCAGCGGCAACATGGTGCCCGCCGGTTTCTGTTCTATACGCAACGCGGTCTATATTAATTTCAGGCGACTCGGTAGATACAAAATACAGATATACCTTATATCCAGCGTCTTTGGCCTGCTTCATAATATCCAGTTTACTGTGATGTGAAAAGACTGTTTCAAATGAAAACTTCTTCTTTTCGGCCAACAACTTTTTCCGCAGAAAATCGGCAATTATCTGGGCCAGCCTTTCATCGGCACCGGAGTCAATCAGTCGGATACCATTTACTGTAAACTTAAAGCATTTGTCAAACACTCCTTCGCTGAAAGGATATTTTACAAGCCCGGAGGCCATTGCAATGGCTTAAATTCAGCGCGGGTAGAGGTAATTTCGTATTGTTCGAATGTAAATGTACCTTTTCTGAGTTCTCCCGCAATATCGTCAGCATTGATGTAGATACCGAAGTCGAGCGGTGGATTATTACGGTATTGGCGTACCGCTTTTATTATCGTGCTTTTGCCCGAGCCATTGGGGCCAGCGAATACCCTCATCCGCAGTACCGGTTTTTTAGTCGAGGACAATACGTGTAATTTTTTTTGTTACCGGCAGCTTTGAGATTTTTTCTTCAGTACCGTTGCTGTTAACTTTTACTACCCATCCATCTTTAGTGGTTACTATATGGCCACGTTTGCTGATAGCTTCATCGGAAGTGTGCCGGGTTCCTTTAGATACGGCACGCTCTAAAGCGCGTTTGGTTAAATAGGGGCTGCCCTTTTTTGCCGGTTGTGATGCCTTTTTATCTATTGATTTTGCCATACTCAAATTTAGCAATTATTTTTTTATTGAAGCGGTTATAACAAACTGCGGGTGCATACCAAATTGTCGCCACATGGCAGGAGCTCCGGTTGGCGGGGACGCCAACCGGGGTCGTTCTTGTGGTTGGCGTCCTCGCCAACCACCAATGTGTCACGACAATTTGGTATGCACCCCAAACTGCTTCCCGGGTCTCCGTTTAGAGATGCTGAGGTTTTCTGCAAATAATGCTGGTATGCATATTGCTAATCGCAGGGCATTAGCGCAGGGCGCATACAAAATACAAAGGTGTACTGATATAGAATTTAACAACTAAATAATCAGAAATACAAAAAAGATTAATTAATATTACATCATCGGGATAGATGTCAGGCTATGCCAAAGATAATACTTTTGATTAACGGAAGTTATTTTCACCTCTTCAAAAACCTTGTTGTATGCATACCCAACTTCTCCCAGCCAGCCTTTTAAAAGGTTTTTTCACATTATTTATTTTTGTGCTGTTTTTGGGGCAAGTCGCTTTTGCCCAGCAGAAAACCGTGCCGCTGCCTAAGCAGTATAAAATACAACCGGGCTCAATTACACCCTGGCAGGTAAAGCATCCCGGCCACTCAAACCAAAATCATTCCAACCTGAAATTTTTGGGCGATACCTCGGATGTGCTTGACTATAGTACGTATAATGAGATAATGGCAGGCAATCTACAAATTGCCTATAATGGTAGTTGGAATGCAACTAATCCTACAAATATATGCGGCAACGAATTAACTTCGTTTCTTACCATCGCTGCGGCCGATAATGGTGATTATTCGTTTGCACAGGTTGTTTATGATAGCCTTGCCTTCGCCAATTATGCCAACACCTCAGTTTACTCATTGCCAATGGCGGGCAGCACCATAACGCTTGATTCGGTGGGCATGTTTATTGGTGTATATGGTGACACATTTCAAGCCGATGGCACTATGGCCAACGATAGTCTTTTAATAAGCATTTACAGCGTGGTGGGCAATGCGGTTTCTTCAACACCGGTGCAAACCGTAGTTAACTCGGGCTATGCGGGTTTGTCGCCATTTTTTGTCGGTAGCAGTCAGCTCAAATACGTTTCATTACCGGTTTCCCAGCAGTTTAATCCGGGCGAAACTTTTGCTGTAAAAGTTACCTATCTTAATAAAGATACTTCATCGCATTGTATCCTCTCTTATAGCTATCCTGACTCGTGCCAGCAAATTGTTATACAGGGCACAACCTATGCTTCGCCCGCCTATCCATCTCCGTTTGCGCATAGCACCAGTTATGGCGAAATAGACAGTACCAGTGTTAACGGTGTTACTGTAACTGCCATAGATAACCAGAAGTTTTACAACCTGGCTACTTATAACATACCGCTTAACTGCTCGTATGTTTATGTCCAAAACTGGGAGATTTTGTCGTATGTAACTGTAAATATTCCTTATTCCACACAAATACAGGCCAGCCAGGCTACTGCCTGCGAGGGCGAAACTATAAACCTGAATGCAGAGGTTTACGGTACCGATAGCCCTAACATAACTTATACCTGGGCAGCCAGCACCGGTGGGGTATTATTGGGTGGAAACACCGCTGCTGCCAGCCTTACTGTGCCATCTAACGTTATCAGCAATATAACCGTTACCCTAACCGTAAACGATGGCAGTGGCAATGTTAGCGATAGCATGGTTATTATTAACTGCCACCTGAACGTAGCACCGGGCGGCAGCCAGACTGTTTGTACTAACAGCTATGTTGCGCTGCAAGCGGCGGTTACAGGTGGCACCATACCATATACATACCAATGGCAGGCAAGCGGTGGAGCATTATCATGCACCGGTTGTGCCAATCCGGTAGCTACTGTTTCGCAAAATACGGTGTACACCGTTACCGTTACTGATGCCGCGCAAACCACGGCAACTGCCTCATATTCATATACCGTTAACGGCATTACCAATGATGTGGGCATGACTGTGGTTAATACCGGTATACTATGCAACAGCCAGAACGATGCTACTACTGTATATGCATATGGTGGTATTGCGCCATATACCATTAACTGGGGCAATGGCAGTATTACAACCGGCGACTCTACACAAACGAATAGTTATGGTTTGCCGGGCGGCCTTGAAGTTATTTCGGTAACAGATTCAAACGGCTGTGTTGATGCTTATTTTGATACAGTTGTAAACAACGGGCCTGTTGTTACGCTGGTACAAGCTATTGAGCCGGGTTGCCCGGGCTCAACCAATGGCGAAATAATTACTTCGGTTACCGGTGGCACTGCGCCTTACAGTTATAACTGGGAAAACTATTCAAACTCTGATACACTTACCGGTGCCCAGCAGGGTTATTACCAGCTGATAGTAACCGATGCCAACGGGTGCACTGCATCTTTTGGATATACCCTGAATGCGGCACAGGATTATAATTATTACGTGTATTTAAATACTACCACTGCCAATTGCGGAGCCACCGGTGGCATTACAACATCGGTTAGCGGCGGGGTATTGCCCTACAGTTACCTTTGGAGCAACTCTGCAACCACGGCCAATATTCAAACCTCGGTTACTGCTGTTTACGAGGTTACGGTAACTGACTCGCTGGGTTGCCAGGCACAGGGTTATGCTTATGCCTACACTACGTGCCAGAGCTTTATTAACGGCACTGCATTTTACGATAGCCTGGGTACCTGCAGCCCCACCGGAAATACCGGTATGCCGGATTTAATTGTGGAGGCCACCTCTACTGCGGGCGATCAGTTTTTCGGTTATACGGATAATAACGGCAACTTTAGCCTAAACATTACCGACACCGGTACCTTTGAGCTAAGTGCGCTTAATTACTGGACCGGTATTTGCGGTAACCTTACCTTTTGCAGCAACAGTCCCCAAACGGTTTATCTGCCTGTTTTAGGTGACTCCAGCGTCAATAACAATATAGGCCTCGAAAATTCTACCGGTAGTTTCAACCTGGGCATACACCCCGGCTGGACCAGCGCCGACCCCGGGTTTGTAAAACAATACTGGGTGTTTTATTATAATTCGTCGCCTGCTGGTTATAACGGCCCTGCTACCGTAACCCTTAACTACGACCCCAACCTGGTTTACCTGTATACCGACGAAAGCCCTGCACCAGTGGTGGATAACCTCAACCATACGCTAACATGGCAGGTAAGTTCGGTGCCCGACATCTATAATAATAACTGGGCGCAGTTAGATGGCTACTTCCAGGTGCCTTCAACATTAAGCCTTAATTATCAGTTGCAAAGCACCTTTACCATAACCCCTAAAATTGGCGATTGCGATACCACTGATAATCAATACAGCTATTCCGAAATTGTAACCGGCAGCCACGACCCGAACGAGAAAACCGTTTCGCCATCCGGCCCGGTTACGGCTGATGATTCGGTGCTTACTTATACTATTCACTTTCAGAACACCGGAACCGATTCAACACATTTTATAGTTATTAAAGATACCTTATCGTCAAACCTTAACCCTGCAACGGTGCGCAACATTGCCAGCAGCGATAAGTACTCTGCTTTCAATATCTCAGGCACCGGCATCCTTACCTGGACCTTTAATCCGTTACGTGTAGTTGACAGCGCTACTAACCCAAGCGGCAGTAAGCGCTTTATTATGTTTACCGTGCATAAAAAACCGAACCTGCCTGTTGGTACCACCATCAACAATACCGCTTCTGTTTATTTTGATTACAACACCGCAGTAGTAACCAACACCGTGAGCGATACCGAAGCATTACCAACTTATATTTTTGAAGTAAGCAACAATAGCAACGTAAGTGTAAAAGCTTTCCCTAATCCGTTTAACGATGTAACCCACATTGTAGTAACCGGTATCAACGAAAAATTCGGTTTCGAACTTTACGATGTAACCGGCCGCTTACAGCAAACAATACCTTCTATTGATAACAACCAGTTTGATGTTCATAAAGGGCAGCTTGCCAATGGGGTTTACTTGTATCGCATTTTGGTTACCGGTAAGCCGGCGGCGTATGGGAAGCTTGTTGTGGAGTAAATCAGTTTTCAGTTTGCGGTTTACAGTTTTCAGTTGAATACAAAATTTGCCAATATCGCTCTCCCTCTCTATCGATTGCTATGCGTAGCTTAGCTTTCGATGGAGAGGGAGATGCCGGAGGCAGAGGGTGAGGCCGGCTGTTGAGACTCCTTTCTCAGAGCAGAAAGTAGAGGGAAGGACCAAATGGTATAGTTGGGTGTTTTATAAAGGGAAGTTCAATACAAAATCACCAAAATGTAATTGGTGGGTTCCCCCTTCTCCTTTTTTGCTTTGGAAAAAGGAGAAGGGAAATGTCGATAGACAAAGGGATGAGGCAAAGGTTGTTTAACCTGCGGCGCATAAAAAGCTTGGGTGGAATAAGTTTGAAGGCCCAATACAAAATCCGGGTATTCAATAAAATAGTAAGCTTCTTAACAATACAACCCGGAATGTTACGTTTACACCGCCAAATGCTACGTTTACGAATACCTGCGCATTTTAACAAAATCAAAGTTTATATTTGAAAAACAGATAATTATATTTTATGAAAAAAACACTCCTCTTATTTGCTTTTATTTCCGGCATGCAAATGCTTTCGGCGCAATATTGCGGTAATTCGGGTGTGGGGCAGTGTAACTCGCCGGGGCTGTTAACTTCATACGGTTTTGGTCCGCCGTTTATGCAGGCTCCGCCATTAATTAATGGCACAGTTTCAAATACCGTTATTGAGTATTTCAGTTTCGATACTCTTTATGCAAGCGGCCTCGCCATATATGTAGATTCTGTTACCATTGATTCTATCAACAATTTGCCAACCGGTTTGTGCTGGTCAACAAACAAGTCCACCAATACTTTCGCAACCAGTGAAGACGGCTGCATAAAACTGACGGGAACTACCTGTTCTCCTCCGGGACAATACCTTTTATCCATATACTTATCCATGTATACATCAATAAGCCCTGCTCCCAATCCTTTAAACACTTACTCCTACGCCGGAGGTCTGTATTATGTTTTAAGGGTTAACAACAACGGCGAAGCCATAATAGCTGTTGATTCAAGTGGCATTTCAGGAAATACCCTTGCTTCATTTATACCTTACGGACCTGCAGCGGATTGCCAGATTGGGCCCCCAACAGTTAGTTTGGGTAGTAACCAAACTATATGTAACAACAGCCAGCTTATACTTGCCCCTGTAATATTGGGCGGTACAGCACCGTTTACCTATCTGTGGCAAGCCACCGGCAATGCGCTTAGCTGTAGCAACTGCGCAAACCCAACGGCCACTATAACACAAAATTCCACCTTTAGTGTGGCTATTACGGATGCCAATAATTATACAGCGGTTGCTTCTGTTACATATACGGTTTCGGGTACCAGTAACCCTATATTTATTACAACCACCAACATAACTACTCTCTGCGTTAATCCGTTTGATAGCACCGTACTTAATGTAAGTGGCGGCACTTTGCCTTTTACGCTTAACTGGGGCGATGGCATTACGCAATCAGAAGCATCAAACACTTCTCCCAGGCACGCGTACTTTAATACAGGTATTTATCCAATTAATATAACTGATGCCAATGGCTGTGCAAGTGCACTTTTCGATACTATTATTAACCCAAGCCTGGTTATTACTCTCAATAATGTGGTGCAGCCCAATTGCTGGGGACAGGCTACCGGAAGCATACAATTAAACGCCACGGGTGGCACCCCGCCTTACAGCTATGTCTGGAATAATGCCGGCACCGGTAACCCTTTAACCGGTGTTATTGCCGATAATTATGATGTTACCGTAACCGATGCAGCCACTTGCTCGGCTATCTTCAGTTATTATTTAAGCCCCATTTCCGACCCTTGGGGCTATTACATTTACCTTACCCCGGGTGCTGCCAATTGTGCTAATAACGGAACCATTACCAGCAGCGTTTATGGGGGCCTTCCTCCTTATTCGTATTTATGGAGCAACAGCGGCACAACACAAAATATTTCAGCACTTGCCTCTGGCAATTACAACGTTACGGTATCAGATTCTGCCGGATGTCAAACCACCGGCAGCGCTTTTGTAAACAGCAATTGTTTTAGCTACATTAATGGCATTGCATTTATTGACAGCAACAACAATTGCACGTATGATGCAGGCGAATCGCCGTTTACCAATTTATATATTACGGCCGTTTCATCAACCGGCGATTATTTTTACGGTAATACCGATAACCTTGGTAATTATTCAATAGCGGTTAGCGACACCGGCACGTTTACTCTTACCGCCTATAATTATTACAGTTTTTATGGTGGTTGCGGCAACCTTGCTTTCTGCAATAACAATAACCAAACGGTTTATGTACCCGTTTTAGGCGATACGGTAAATGGTAACAATATTGGTTATAGCGGGGCATCAGGTTTTAACCTGGGCATACACCCCGGCTGGACAACTGCCGACCCCGGCTTTACCAAGCAATACTGGGTGTTTTATTACAATTCTTCGGTGATACCATTTACTGGCCCGGGTACCATTACATTCAACTACGATCCTAACCTGATTTATTTGTATACGGATGAAACCCCTGCGCCCAATGTTGATACCATCAATCACATCTTAACCTGGTCGGTGGATTTTGTACCTAGCCTTTACAATGGTTACTGGGAACAGTTAGATGGCTATTTCCAGGTACCGGCAACTTTAAGCCTAAACTATCAGTTACAAAGCACTTTTACAATAACACCTAAAATTGGCGATTGCGATACCAGCGATAACCAGTACTCTTACTCCGACCTTGTAACCGGCAGCCACGACCCGAACGAGAAAACTGTTTCGCCATCCGGCCCGGTTACGGCTGATGATTCGGTGCTTACTTACACCATCCACTTCCAGAACACCGGTACCGACTCAACACACTTTATAGTTATCAGGGATACTTTATCGCCTAACCTTGACCCTGCTACAGTGCGCAATATTGCCAGCAGCGATGCATACAGCAAATTTGGAATTTCAGGCAGTGGCATTCTAACCTGGACGTTTAACCCGCTACGTGTAGTAGACAGTACCACTAATCCAAGCGGCAGCAAGCGCTTTATTATGTTTACGGTGCACAAGAAGCCGAACCTGCCAATAGGCACTACTATCAATAATACTGCTTCGGTTTATTTTGATTACAACACCGCAGTAGTAACCAACACCGTTAGCGATACTGAAGCTTTACCTACTTATATTTTTGAAGTAAGCAACAACAGCAATGTAAGCGTTAAAGCCTTCCCTAATCCGTTTAACGATGTAACCCACATTGTAGTAACCGGCATCAACGAAAAATTCGGTTTCGAACTTTATGATGTAACCGGCCGCTTACAGCAATCTTTACCATCTATTGATAACAACCAGTTCGATGTGCACAGAGGGCAATTGGCCAACGGGGTTTACTTATACCGTATTTTGGTTACAGGTAAGCCTGCGGCGTATGGAAAACTGGTGGTAGAATAACGTAGGGGCAGACCCAATGTCATTGACTTAACAAAAAGTAAGGTCACTTTACCTGCGCCCAAGTGCGACCCCGGATGGGGTCGTATATTTATAGGCCGTATATTGCTATAAAGCTTCGACCCCATCCGGGGTCG